>OJJJ01000203.1_pt1 | contig 38776 bp, 40 predicted proteins | sample 1596311 | NCBI WGS metagenome assembly OJJJ01 (sample SAMEA4350140, study PRJEB24818) | metagenome | biome: human; feature: gut; material: faeces | place: Denmark | collected 2013-09 | reverse complement strand
ACCTGTCACTGTTCCTGAAAGATCCGGCAACTGCCACCGGCGAGCCACAGACGCTGGCGCAGGAGGTGGATCGCAGCGTGAAGTCTCTCGACAGCAAGCTGACCATTCCAATGGACATGGCGACCGAGTTCATGACCCAGATTGCTAAACTGGAAGGCTATGGCGAAGAAGACGCCGGCAAGCTGGCGAACCAGCAGGTGAAAGGCCTGGCGGCGATGGGCCAGATGTTCCGCATCACGAAGGTGGAAGACAACACCATTTCCACCAGCCTGCAGTATGCCAACGGCCAGGTCACACTCAACGGCGACAAAATGCCGCTGGAGGACTTTGTCGGGATGTTTGGGATGCCGACGCTGGGGATGCCGGAACCGGCTGCACCGCAGCAGTAAACAGCAAAACCCCTCATATGAGGGGTTTTTTATTGCCGGGTGGCGCTGACGCTTACCCGGCCTACGATTCCGGGCCGTTGTAGGCCCGTGCAAGCGCAGCGCCGCCGGGCGATGTGCAGTGGAGGTTACTTCACCGTCACTAACCGCGCGGCCACAATCTGGTGCCCGGCCTGGACATCGGTATTCTCAATGCGCTGCATGATCCTGTCCGCTAGGGTGTAGCCCATCTCCCGTGCAGGGGTCGTGGCCCAGACGATCGGAAGATCGTCGAGCGCGTTTTCGCCAACATCCGCAAACGCGCCCAGCGCCACCTGATGCCCGAAGAAGGTTTCTACGCCGCCCTCACCGCTCTGGCGGCCAGCACGAATTAAGCCAAACCATGCGCCCATCGCAATGACGTCGTTATAGCAAATCACCGCACTTATCGTCGGGCTGCTGCGTAATAGTGAGCCGATCGCTTCAGCGGCTTTCTTCTGGCTGGATTCACACTCCACGACCCATTCACTGTGGAACGGTAAGCCATATTTAATCAGCGTGGCGCAGTAGCCCCCCACCCGTTCGGCGCGCGTCAGGGACGAGCTTTGGCCGCCCAGCCAGGCAATCCGTTGATGTCCACGATGAATAAGATGCTCGGTCAGCATTTGCGCGGCCTGCATGTTGTCAGGGCGCAGCGTATCGGCTTCGTCGAGATAGCTGGCACGCGAAGCAAACACCAGCGGGACGCCTTTCTCAGCGGCGCGTTCACACAGCTCACTTCCCACGCCGGACGCCCCGGCGATGATAATCCCATCGACACCCTGCGTCAGGAGCATATCCAGACGCTGGAGTAATTGATCAGACTCACGCCCGCCATGCAGCAGAAACACCATCCGTCCCTGCGCCTCAAGTGCTTCCGTCAGCCCGGCGGTAAGCTCCGCGTAAAACGGAGAGGTCAGGTCGCGGACGATCAAACCAATCACCCCACTTTGCCCCCCACGCAGAGCCGAGGCCTGACGGTTACGCACGAAGCCCAGTTGCTCAACAGCCTCGTTGACCCGCTGGCCGGTCGCAGGAGAAATGCGCCCTTTCCCGCTCAACACCAGAGAAACGGTGCTGACAGATACACCAGCCGCAAGTGCGACATCATTGATGGTAATTTTTTTCGCTACAGCCATGTCCTGGCGTGACTCCCTGATAATGAGATCGGTAAAACGTTTTATCAATACGTTATCTTTATACTACCAGTAAAAGCCTGAGAATGTGATTTAGCGCGCACTAAAGTTTGATAAAACGTTTTATCTTCTCGCTGCATTGAAGCAGGTAAATCTTTTTTAACTATCAAGGAGTCGTTTTATGACGGCGAAAGCAGCACAAAAAATATCGCTGTGGGAATTTTTCCAGCAACTGGGTAAAACCTTTATGCTGCCCGTGGCGCTTCTCTCGTTCTGCGGGATCATGCTGGGGATCGGCAGTTCGCTGAGCAGTAACGATGTCATCACCCTGATCCCGTTCCTCGGCAACCCTGTGCTGCAGGCCATCTTTATCTGGATGAGTAAAGTCGGCTCCTTTGCGTTCAGCTTCCTCCCCGTTATGTTCTGTATCGCGATCCCGCTCGGCCTGGCGCGTGAGAACAAAGGCGTAGCAGCTTTTGCGGGCTTCGTGGGTTATGCGGTCATGAACCTTGCAGTCAACTTCTGGCTAACCGCGAAAGGCATTCTCCCGACTACAGATGCGGCGGTGCTGAAAGCGAACAACATCCAGAGTGTCATTGGCATTCAGTCCATTGATACCGGGATACTTGGCGCAGTGATCGCAGGCGTTATCATCTGGATGCTGCACGAACGCTTCCACAACATCCGCCTGCCCGATGCGCTGGCGTTCTTTGGCGGCACCCGCTTTGTGCCAATTGTCACCCTGGTCGTTATGGGCCTGTTCGGTCTGATCATTCCGCTGATTTGGCCCGTCTTCGCGATGGGTATCACCGGTATTGGCCGCATTATTAACGGTGCCGGTGATTTCGGTCCGATGATCTTCGGTACTGGCGAACGTCTGCTGCTACCGTTTGGTCTGCAGCTTATCCTCGTGGCACTGATCCGCTTTACCGAAGCAGGCGGCACCATGGATGTGTGTGGTCACGATGTCAGTGGTGCACTGACCATCTTCCAGGCACAACTGAGCTGCCCAACCTCACATGGCTTCTCTGAAAGCGCAACCCGCTTCCTGTCACAGGGTAAAATGCCAGCCTTCCTCGGCGGTCTGCCAGGTGCGGCGCTGGCAATGTACCACTGCGCACGCCCGGAAAACCGTCATAAAATTAAAGGCCTGCTGATCTCCGGCGTGATCGCCTGTGTCGTCGGCGGCACCACCGAGCCAATCGAGTTCTTGTTCCTGTTCGTAGCGCCGGTGCTGTACCTCATTCACGCCGTGCTGACCGGTCTGGGCTTTACCGTTATGGCCGTGCTGGGTGTGACTATCGGTAACACTGACGGCAACGTGATTGACTTCGTGGTGTTCGGTATCCTTCACGGCCTGTCCACTAAGTGGTATCTGGTCCCGGTGGTGGCAGCTATCTGGTTTGCGGTGTACTACGGTATCTTCCGCTTCGCGATCACCCGCTTTAACCTGAAAACACCAGGCCGTGATACCGATACCGCCACCAGCGTTGAGCAGGCGGTGGCAGGGACGATAGGAAAATCCGGCTATAACACCCCTGCCATTCTGGCGGCGCTGGGTGGTGCGGATAACATTACCTCACTGGATAACTGCATCACCCGTCTGCGTTTATCGGTAGCGGATATGTCAAAAGTCGATACCAACGCACTGAAAGCCAACCGGGCCATCGGCGTGGTACAGTTAAATCAGCATAATTTGCAGGTTGTCATCGGCCCGCAGGTGCAGTCAGTAAAAGATGAACTGGCAACCCTGATGCGAACAGTAGAAGCCTGATGCCGCAACCCCCTCACCATGAGGGGGTTTTACTTTAAGGACTAACGTCATGTTTGATTTTTCTACCGTCGTGGATCGCCACGGCACCTGGTGTACTCAGTGGGATTACGTGGCCGATCGGTTTGGCGCTGCCGACCTGCTGCCTTTCACTATTTCTGATATGGATTTCGCGACAGCCCCGTGCATTACAGATGCACTGCAACAGCGGATTAATCACGGCGTGTTCGGCTACAGCCGCTGGAAGAATGACGAGTTCCTTGCGGCCATTGCCCACTGGTTCCGGCAGCGTTTTAACAGCCGTATTGATCCCCAAACCCTCGTTTATGGTCCTTCCGTTATCTACATGGTCTCCGAACTGATTCGCATCTGGTCAAAACCGGGAGATGGCGTCGTGGTGCATACTCCGGCTTACGATGCCTTTTATAAAGCCATCGAAGGCAACGCACGTAATGTTGTTGCCGTTGCGATGGAAAAACACGCGACCGGCTGGCAGGGAAATATGGCAGCGCTTGAAGAGGCGCTGGCGAAACCTGAAAACAGTATTCTGCTGTTGTGCAGCCCGCAAAACCCAACGGGTAAAGTCTGGACACGCGAAGAGTTGACCGTTATAGCAGAGCTTTGCGCACGTTATGACGTGGCGGTGATCAGCGATGAGATCCACATGGACATGGTATGGGGCGAACACCGTCACACCCCGTGGAACGACGTGGCGCGGGGCAAATGGGCATTGCTGACCTCCGGCTCCAAGAGCTTTAACATTCCGGCACTGACCGGAGCATACGGTTTGATCGGCGATGATGAGACCCGCAATGCTTACCTGAGTGCGCTTAAAGGCCGCGATGGACTCTCTTCCCCTTCCGTACTGGCACTTACCGCACACATAGCCGCTTACCAGCAGGGTGAAACCTGGCTGGATGCGTTAAGGGCTTATCTGGAAGAAAACCTGCAGTATATTGCGCACGAATTAAACAGTGCTTTTCCGAAACTCAACTGGCAGCCGCCCGAGGCGACCTATCTCGCGTGGATCGATCTGCGCCCGTTAAATCTTGATGATCGCGCCCTGCAAAACGTGCTGATTGAGCAGCAAAAAGTCGCCATCATGCCGGGATATACCTACGGTGAAGAAGGTAATGGTTTTGTCCGTCTCAACGCAGGCTGCCCTCGCAGCAAGCTGGAGCAAGGGGTCCAGCGGCTGATCGCCGGGATTAACACCCTCCTGTAATGCATTTGCGCAACGGAATATTCCCTTGCGCAAATAGCTTTTTACCTCGTTTTGTTTTTATAATATGGCGCACTTTAACCAGAAAAGAGTGCGACCATGATTGATACACGCCTGCCTTTAACTGATATTCATCGTCACCTTGACGGTAACATTCGTGCCCAAACCATCCTCGATCTTGGCCGCCAGTATAATTTAACGCTTCCTGCTCAAACGCTTGAAGCCCTGATCCCCCATGTGCAGGTTACGTCTAATGAACCGGACCTGGTCAGCTTCCTGAGCAAACTTGACTGGGGCGTGAAGATGCTGGCCTCGCTGGACGCCTGCCGCCGCGTAGCATTCGAGAACATTGAAGACGCGGCTCGCAACGGCCTGCATTACGTCGAACTGCGCTTTTCACCTGGCTATATGGCAATGACCCACAACCTGCCCGTCGCGGGCGTGGTGGAAGCGGTGATTGAAGGCGTTCGTGAAGGGTGTAAGGCCTTTGATGTCGAAGCGCGTTTGATTGGCATTATGAGCCGTACCTTCGGAGAAGCCGCCTGCCTGCAGGAGCTGGAAGCACTGCTTGCGCATCGCGACCAGATCACCGCCGTTGACCTTGCCGGTGATGAACTCGGTTTCCCTGGCAGCCTGTTCCTCTCCCATTTCAACCGTGCGCGAGACGCTGGCTGGCACATCACCGTTCATGCGGGTGAAGCCGCAGGCCCCGAAAGCATCTGGCAGGCGATTCGCGAGCTGGGTGCAGAGCGTATCGGCCACGGCGTGAAAGCCGTTGAAGATCGCGCGTTGATGGATTTTCTGGCAGAACAGCGCATCGGGATTGAATCCTGCCTGACCTCCAATATTCAGACCAGCACAGTCGCGACGCTGGCGCAGCATCCACTGAAAACCTTCCTCGAACACGGTGTGCTGGCCTCACTGAACACTGACGATCCGGCAGTTCAGGGCGTGGATATTATTCACGAATACAACATTGCCGCGCCGCAGGCCGGGCTGAGCCGCGAGCAGATCCGCCAGGCGCAGGTTAACGGGCTGGAAATCGCCTTCTTAACGGCAGAAGAAAAACAGGCTCTGCGCGACAAGGTTGCACAAGGATAGTCCTTTGCCGGGTGGCGGCTTCGCCTTACCCGGCCTACACATTATTATGCCAGACAGAGCGTTGCGCGATGTTTGGCAGATTCGATCCCCAGTTCGATCAGCTCCATAATCTGAATCGCCTGACTGGCGGGCACCGGATTCTCCCCTGTGCCGTTCAGTGCGTCACGAATAGCCGCATAATACGCCGGATAGTTGCCCGGTATGGTCAGCAGCGTTTCCTGGACCTGTTCTTCCCCCTCTGCTCGCGTCACTACGCCGTCCCGCATGTCATAACCCCAGTCCTCCTGCGGCAGACGCTCACCATTTTTCAGGCGATCCTCCTGAGGGTCCAGGCCATACTTCACGTAGCTACCGCGCGTGCCGTGCAGAATGTAGCGTGCTGATTCTGCGGCAGCGAGCATCGTCCCGTGCAGCACAATACGGCGCTGCGGATAACTCAAAATCGCGTGAAAGTAATCCGTCGTCTGCGCGCCCGATCTGAGCTGAGCCAGATCGACGGTCATGCTCACCGGCAGCCCGAACAGATTGACGGCCTGATCGAGAAGATGCGGCGCTAAGTCGTACCAGATACCGCTACCGGGGCCTGCCTGTTCGCGCCACCGGGAGCGCACTTGCGGGCGAAAACGGTCAAAATGCGATTCAAAATAGACAATCTCTCCGAGTGTTCCCTCGCTGAGTAACGCTTTCACCGTCAGGAAATCGCTGTCCCAGCGGCGGTTATGAAAGACCGACAGCAGCCTGCCCAGGCTTCGCGCCAGGGAATCCAGTTCACGAGCCTGTGACAACGTCACGGTAAAGGGTTTGTCGACTACCACATGCTTGCCCGCCTCCAGCGCGGCTTTTGCCAGCGGAAAGTGGGTATCGTTGGGAGTAGGAATAACAATGAGGTCAATGTTGGGATCGTTAAACAGATGCTTAGGCTCAGATACAACCTGAACGGTGGGCCAGTCGGCATGGACTTTGGTGGCATCGCTGCTGGAAATCGCCACAAGCATCATGCCGGGCGTCCCCGCAATCAGAGGGGCGTGAAAGGTTTTACTTGCGTACCCATAACCAATGAGTCCGACACGGATATTTTCACTCATAGCGTTGCCCTCTCAGGTAATCATCTTATTTCATCCTGGTTGCCCTGCCAGCACCCCACATTAATAATGTGCCATATGACTTAAAATAGCATCCTCTGCCGGTTGTTTTTGTAACATTTGCATAACTTGCTAATGTTGTTTAAGGGAATCGTTCCCAAAGCACTTGCCGGGAAAGATGTTGCGCTGTAGCATTTGCAATCTGTATTTATGGATAAATTACAAACACGAATCATGACGTCAATAATTAATCGAATCATTGAATTAGCGGGATGGATTGTCCTTGGGGTGTCGGTCATTTTGCTGGGCGTTGCCAGCCATATCGATAACTACCAGCCGCCGGAGCCTGCCGCTGTCGTACAACCGAAGTAATCTCACCGCCGTAATAAAGAGTGACATATCGTGTCAGTTACATATTGCCAGCCGTGTTGAACAGGGTTAACCTTCTCTTCCAGGCATCCTTGATGCCTGTTTCTTCACAAAGAAAACTCCTAATTTAGTCGCGTTACCTGAGTGGGCAGTTTACGTCTTTATTAATCCGTTTATTATTCGAACGAATTACCTTCACTGGTATTACACACTTTTATATGGAAACTTATTAATATGACAGTTCAGGACTATTTATTAAAATTTCGCAAGATCAATTCCCTTGAGAGCCTGGAAAAACTGTTTGACCATCTGAACTACACGCTGGCGGATAATCAGGACATCATCAATATGTACCGCGCCGCAGACCATCGCCGTGCAGAGCTTGTCTCCGGTGGCCGCCTGTACAATGTGGGCGAAGTCCCTAAATCTGTATGGCGTTATGTACTATAAGAAAGTAGCCATCCGCGTGAAATGTTATATACTCTCCGCCCTGCAAATTTCTGTATACCATTTCACGCAGACTGATGGGAGAGATCATGACCGCATCGCCTGGAGAAAGAATTGGAGGCTGGTTAATCGCCCCGCTGGCATGGCTGCTGGTTGCCTTATTAAGCGCATCGCTGGCGCTTTTGCTTTACACCACTGCATTGATCACCCCTCACGCAATCCAGACATTGATGTCGCAAAGTGTGCTTAATATTGCGATGTGGTTTGTTTCATTCGTTTTCGCGATTGCCATGTGGTACTACACGTTGTGGCTGACTATCGCATTCTTTAAGCGCCGCAAGAGTGTGCCAAAGCACTACATTATCTGGCTGCTGATCTCCGTCCTGCTGGCGATAAAGGCTTTTGCTTTTTCACCGGTATCAGACGCGCTGGCGGTTCGTCAGCTTCTGTTCCCGCTGCTGGCGGCGGCGCTTCTGGTGCCCTATTTCAAGCGTTCAGCGCGCGTGAAGAACACCTTCGTTAACCCGTAATAACCTTACAGTTAACCTGTTGTCGCCTGGTGTGGTTTGTCCGATAATAGGCGGCTTTTTTATTTCAGGCTGAATAATGACCGATTACTTACTGCTCTTTGTCGGAACTGTGCTGGTTAACAACTTCGTGCTGGTGAAGTTCCTCGGCCTGTGCCCGTTTATGGGCGTTTCCAAAAAACTGGAGACGGCAATGGGCATGGGGCTGGCGACCACCTTCGTGATGACGCTGGCGTCGATTTGCGCCTGGTGGATTGACACCTGGGTCCTCATCCCGTTGGGCTTAACCTATTTACGCACGCTGGCCTTTATTCTGGTCATCGCGGTGGTGGTGCAATTCACCGAAATGGTTGTACGCAAAACCAGCCCGGCGCTGTATCGCCTGCTGGGCATCTTTCTGCCACTGATCACCACCAACTGTGCCGTGCTGGGTGTGGCGCTGCTGAACATTAACCTTGGGCACAACTTTATGCAGTCGGCGCTGTACGGTTTCTCCGCCGCGGTAGGTTTTTCTCTGGTTATGGTGCTGTTCGCCTCGATTCGTGAACGTCTGGCGGCGGCAGATATTCCTGCGCCGTTTCGCGGTAATGCGATTGCGCTCGTTACTGCGGGCTTAATGTCTCTGGCCTTTATGGGCTTTAGTGGTCTGGTGAAGTTGTAATGAATGCTATCTGGATTGCCATCGCGTCCATCAGCGTACTGGGATTAGTGTTTGGCATCATTCTGGGCTATGCCTCCCGCCGTTTCGCGGTCGAGGACGATCCGGTTGTTGAAAAAATCGATGAACTGTTACCGCAGAGCCAGTGTGGGCAATGTGGCTACCCTGGCTGCCGCCCTTATGCGGAGGCGGTGGGTATTCAGGGTGAAAAAATCAACCGCTGTGCGCCTGGTGGCGAAGCGGTAATGCTGAAAATTGCCGCCCTGCTTAATGTCGATCCGCAGCCTGTTGATGGCGGTGCGGAGGTGCAGGAGCCGGTACGAGCCCTCGCCGTGATCGACGAAGCCAACTGCATTGGCTGCACTAAATGTATTCAGGCGTGCCCCGTTGACGCTATCGTCGGCGCAACCCGCGCTATGCACACCGTTGTGGCGGATTTGTGCACCGGCTGTAACCTCTGCGTGGCCCCCTGCCCGACGCAGTGTATAGAATTACGCCCGGTTGAAACGACTACCGAAAACTGGAAGTGGGATCTTCAAACCATTCCGGTTCGCATCATTCCTGTGGAACAACATGCTTAAGTTATTTTCTGCTTTCAGAAAAGAGAAGATTTGGGACTTCGATGGTGGCATTCATCCACCAGAGATGAAAACCCAGTCCAACGGCACACCGCTGCGTCAAATACCGCTGGCGACCCGTTACGTTATGCCGCTGAAACAGCATATCGGTACGGAAGGCGAACTGTGCGTGAAAGAAGGCGACCTTGTCCTTCGCGGCCAGCCGTTGACCTTTGGTCGTGGACGTATGTTGCCGGTACACGCCCCCACCTCCGGCCGGGTGGTGTCGATTGCTCCCCATACCGTGGCACACCCTTCTGCTCTCTCTGAACTGAGCGTTATCATTGAAGCCGACGGTGAAGACCGCTGGATCGAACGTGATGGCTGGAGCGATTATCGCACTCATAGCCGTGAGGCGCTCATTGAACGTATTCATCAGTTCGGCGTGGCCGGGCTGGGTGGCGCGGGGTTCCCGACGGGCATTAAACTGCGCGGTGGCGGCGACAAAATCGAGACGCTGATTATCAACGCCGCCGAGTGTGAACCGTACATTACCGCAGACGATCGTCTGATGCAGGACTGCGCTGCGCAGGTGGTGGAAGGCATTCGTATCCTCGCGCACATTCTGCAACCACGTGAAGTGCTGATCGGCATTGAAGATAACAAACCGCAGGCGATCTCCATGCTGCGTGCAGTGCTGGCGGGCAGCCACGATATTAGCCTGCGCGTCATCCCGACCAAATACCCGTCTGGCGGTGCGAAACAGCTCACGCAAATACTGACCGGTAAACAGGTGCCGCACGGCGGTCGTTCCTCTGATATTGGCGTGCTGATGCAAAACGTCGGCACGGCGTATGCGGTAAAACGCGCGGTTGTTGACGGCGAGCCGCTGACCGAGCGCGTGGTGACGTTGACCGGTGAGTCAGTGTCTCGTCCTGGCAACGTCTGGGCGCGTCTGGGCACACCGGTACGCCATCTGCTGGAACAGGCCGGATTCTGCCCTGGCAGCGACCAGATGGTGATTATGGGCGGCCCGCTGATGGGCTTTACCCTGCCGTGGCTGGATGTTCCGGTGGTGAAAATTACCAACTGCCTGCTCGCCCCTTCCCCAACGGAGATGGGCGAAGAGCAGGAAGAGAAAGGCTGTATTCGCTGCAGCGCCTGTGCCGATGCCTGCCCGGCGGATCTGCTGCCGCAGCAGCTTTACTGGTACAGCAAAGGTCAATTGCACGATAAGGCGAAAGCGCACAATCTTGCCGACTGTATCGAGTGCGGTGCCTGTGCCTGGGTCTGCCCAAGCAACATTCCGCTGGTGCAGTATTTCCGTCAGGAGAAGGCAGAGATTTACGCCATTTCGATGGAAGAGAAGCGCGCGGCCGAAGCGAAAGCCCGTTTTGAGGCGCGTCAGGCACGACTTGAGCGCGAGAAACTCGCTCGCCAGGAACGTCATAAACAAGCTGCTGTGCAGCCTGGTGAGAAAGATCAGGACGCGATTAACGCCGCGCTGGCACGCGTTCGCGAGAAAAAAGCGACTGCGGCGCAAACCATCGTCATCGCTGCGGGCGAGAAGCCGGATAACAGTGAAGCGATTGCCGCCCGCGAAGCGCGTAAGGCCGAAGCCCGTGCTCGTCAGGCAGAGAAAGCGAAAAACACGCAGGCAGACGCTGAAGTCGATCCGCGTAAAGCTGCTGTTGAAGCGGCCATCGCCCGCGCCAAAGCGCGTAAAGCCGAACAGCAGAGCGTAGCGCCTGCACCGGAAACGGTGGACCCACGCAAGGCAGCCGTTGAAGCGGCCATCGCCCGTGCCAAAGCGCGTAAAGCGGCACAGCAGGAAGAACAATCCGAAGCCGCGAACGACGATCCACGCAAAGCCGCCGTCGCTGCCGCGATTGCGCGCGTTCAGGCGAAGAAAGCCGCACAGCAAGCCGTTAACGAGGATTAAATGGTTTTCAGAATCGCAAGTTCCCCTTATACCCATAACCAGCGCCAGACATCACGCATTATGATGCTGGTCTGCCTGGCTGCACTGCCTGGCATTGCCGTACAGCTCTGGTTCTTCGGCTGGGGAAGCCTTTTCCAGTTGGTTCTTGGCTGTGCCAGCGCCTTAGCGGCGGAAGCCCTGATCCTGAAGCTGCGCAAGATGAATGTCACCCGTATTTTGAGCGACAACTCCGCGCTCCTGACAGGCCTCCTGCTGGCAATCAGTATTCCTCCGTTTGCGCCGTGGTGGATGGTGGTGTTAGGCACGGTATTCGCCGTGATTATCGCTAAACAGCTCTATGGCGGACTGGGGCATAACCCGTTTAACCCGGCGATGATTGGTTACGTAGTGCTGCTGATCTCCTTCCCGGTGCAGATGACCAGCTGGTTGCCGCCGCATGAGATCGCTGCAACCGTGCCTGGCTTTATGGATGCGCTGCAGGTGATCTTTACCGGCCATACGGCGCTCGGTGCGGATATGAACACGCTGCGTATGGGCGTGGACGGTATTAGCCAGGCCACGCCGCTCGATACCTTTAAAACGTCCCTGCATGCCGGACACAGCGTTGAGCAGATTATGAAATCGCCTATCTACAGCGGCATGCTGGCAGGTGCTGGCTGGCAGTGGGTCAACCTGGCGTATCTGTTGGGTGGTGTGTTCCTGCTGCAACAGAAAGCGATTCGCTGGCATATTCCGGTCAGTTTCCTCGTGACGCTGGCGCTCTGCTCTACGCTCGGTTGGTTATTCGCCCCTGAATCACTGGCCAGCCCACAGATGCATCTGCTCTCTGGTGCCACTATGCTGGGCGCGTTCTTTATTCTGACCGATCCGGTAACGGCCTCAACGACCAACCGTGGCCGCATGATCTTTGGCGCGCTGGCGGGGTTGCTGGTCTGGCTTATCCGCAGCTTTGGCGGTTACCCCGATGGCGTCGCCTTTGCCGTCCTGCTCGCTAATATTACCGTTCCGCTTATCGACTACTACACGCGTCCGCGCGTATACGGTCACCGCTAAGGGTTTCGCCATGCTAAAAACAATGCAAAAACACGGCGTGACGCTGGCAATTTTCGCCGCAGCCCTGACAGGGCTGACCGCGCTGGTTAACGAACTGACCAAAACAACGATTGATGAGCAGGCCACGAAGCAGCAAAAAGCGCTGTTTGATCAGGTGATCCCGTCTGACTTCTACGATAATGACCTGCAGAAAAGCTGCTTTATTGTTCAGGCTCCCCAGTTAGGCAAAGGGACGCATCGCGTCTTTATTGCACGTAAAGGGGATGATGCGGTAGGTGCCGTAATGGAGGCAACCGCACCCGATGGCTACTCAGGTGCCATTCAACTGCTTGTGGGAAGCGATTTCTCAGGTACCGTGCTGGGCACCCGCGTGACGGAACATCACGAGACACCGGGTCTTGGAGATAAGATCGAACCACGTCTGAGTGACTGGATTTTGCACTTTGCCGGTAAAGTTATTCATGGCGAAAATGATACTGCCTTTGCGGTGAAGAAAGATGGCGGTGAGTTCGACCAGTTCACGGGGGCAACCATCACGCCACGCGCGGTCGTTAACGCCGTAAAACGTGCCGGGTTATATGCAGAAACGCTGCCCGCGCAGATCAACAATCTTCCGGCCTGTGAGGAGTAATCATGAGCCAGGTTAAAGAGGTTATCGTCCAGGGACTCTGGAAGAACAACTCCGCGCTGGTGCAGTTGCTGGGGATGTGCCCGCTGCTGGCGGTCACATCCACTGCGACCAACGCGCTTGGTCTGGGCCTGGCGACGACGCTGGTGCTGACCCTGACCAACTTGTCCATCTCTGCCCTGCGCCGCTGGACGCCGTCGGAAATCCGTATTCCGATTTACGTGATGATCATCGCCTCGGTGGTGAGTGTCGTGCAGATGCTGATTAACGCCTATGCGTTTGGCCTGTACCAGTCGCTTGGGATCTTTATTCCGCTTATTGTAACCAACTGTATCGTCGTGGGCCGTGCGGAAGCCTTTGCGGTGAAGAATAGCCCGGCCATGTCAGCGCTGGATGGATTCTCTATCGGTATGGGAGCCACCGGCGCAATGTTCGTTCTGGGATCACTACGCGAAATTCTGGGCAACGGTACGCTGTTTGACGGTGCGGACGCACTGCTGGGCGGCTGGGCAAGAGCCTTGCGTATTGAGGTGTTCCATACGGACACCCCGTTCCTGCTGGCGATGTTGCCACCGGGCGCTTTTATTGGCCTTGGCATGATGCTGGCGATAAAATACCTGATCGATGAAAAACGTAAACGCCGTGCCGCCGAGCGCAGCGTTCAGGAAGGGATACCCGAGAAGGCTTCATGAATAAAGAGAAACGCATTGCGATCCTGACCCGTCTGCGGAATGAAAATCCACACCCCACGACGGAGCTGAATTTTACCTCTCCTTTTGAGCTGCTGATCGCGGTGCTGCTCTCTGCGCAGGCCACTGACGTAAGCGTCAACAAAGCCACTGCCCTGCTCTATCCCGTTGCCAATACGCCGCAGGCTATGCTTGATTTGGGCGTGGAGGGCGTGAAGTCCTATATCAAGACCATCGGCCTGTTTAACAGCAAAGCCGAAAATGTGATTAAGACCTGCCGCATTTTGCTGGAGCAGCATGGTGGCGAGGTGCCGGAAGATCGTGCGGCGCTGGAAGCGCTGCCGGGCGTAGGCCGTAAGACAGCGAATGTGGTGCTGAATACTGCGTTTGGCTGGCCGACTATCGCCGTTGACACTCATATTTTCCGCGTGTCTAACCGCACCAACTTCGCGCCAGGTAAAAACGTCGAGCAGGTCGAAGAGAAACTATTAAAAGTTGTTCCCGCCGAATTCAAGGTTGATTGCCATCACTGGTTGATCCTTCATGGACGCTACACCTGTATTGCACGCAAGCCCCGCTGTGGTTCCTGCATTATTGAAGATTTGTGCGAATTTAAAGAAAAAGTCTATTCCTGATCCCACCTTTTCTTTTTTTACTTCTCCTGTCAAAACCTTATAAAAGGAAGGTCATCTGTGAACCTTCCTTTTGACCGTCAATTGTCCGTCCCTGATGCTTTTAACGTTGTCGATTGTGTGGTCATTTAACACTCAAACAGGTTAATTGTTTTTTCATCATCAAAAATTTCTATACATATGTGATCAAGATCACTCTGATAACGTCATGTTGGATTTTTGTTGTTAAACCTTGCGCAAACCCTTTGCCAGACAAGATATAACCCTTTCAATACCGCAGATAAGACCACTCATTTTTCAGAATATGGACCATATCACTACCTGAAAGGCCAAATAGCAGAACATATCGCCATACAGCCGCTTTCAGGGGGATTCTGTAGTGAAAAAAACCAGCATTATCCAACCAATAAAATTTAACGCTGAATAACATTTGCATGATCCGACGATTATACCGCTTGAGTTATATGTAACAGAGTATTACAAACATCTTGCCAGACGGGTCAGGATAGTGAACATTACCCGCCGTTTCCCCTCCCAATATAACTATAAAGCGGATGGACTACGGTCATCACGCTATGAACACCCCCGTTAATATGGGATGTAAAAAAAGAGGTATATGTGTCTACTGCAAACAATAAACCAACAGAAGAAAGCGTGAGCCTGAACGCTTTTAAACAACCAAAAGCGTTCTATCTCATCTTCTCTATTGAGTTATGGGAGCGTTTTGGTTATTACGGCCTGCAAGGGATCATGGCGGTTTACCTGGTAAAACAACTGGGTATGTCCGAAGCAGATTCTATCACGCTGTTCTCTTCATTCAGTGCACTGGTGTACGGCCTGGTCGCTATCGGCGGCTGGCTGGGCGATAAAGTTCTCGGCACCAAACGTGTCATTATGCTGGGTGCCATCGTGCTGGCGATTGGTTATGCACTGGTTGCATGGTCCGGGCATGATGCGGCTGTGGTCTATATGGGTATGGCGACCATCGCGGTCGGTAACGGTCTGTTCAAAGCGAACCCGTCTTCCCTGCTCTCTACCTGCTACAGCAAAGATGACCCGCGTCTGGACGGTGCATTCACCATGTACTACATGTCCGTGAACATCGGTTCCTTCTTCTCCATGCTGGCAACGCCATGGCTGGCCGCGAAATTCGGCTGGAGCGTCGCGTTCTCCCTGTCCGTGGTCGGTATGCTGATCACCGTGGTGAACTTTGCTTTCTGCAAACGCTGGGTGAAAGACTACGGTTCAAAGCCGGACTTCGAACCAGTACACATGGGCAAACTGCTGGCCACCATCGTCGGCGTTGTGATCCTCGCGGCTGTCGCGACCTGGCTGCTGCATAACCAGGGCGTCGCTCGTGCGGTTCTGGGTGTGGTTGCACTCGGTATCGTTATCATCTTCGGTAAAGAAGCCTTCTCCATGCAGGGTGCTGCACGCCGCAAGATGATTGTTGCCTTCATTCTGATGCTGGAAGCGATTATCTTCTTCGTGCTGTACAGCCAGATGCCAACCTCTCTGAACTTCTTCGCTATCCGCAACGTTGAACACTCTATTCTGGGTATCGCGTTCGAACCGGAGCAGTATCAGGCACTGAACCCGTTCTGGATCATGATTGGTAGCCCGATTCTGGCTGCTATCTATAACAAGATGGGTGACCGTCTGCCGATGCCGCATAAGTTTGCTATCGGTATGGTGCTCTGCTCTGGCGCGTTCCTGGTGCTGCCGCTGGGTACGAAATTTGCGACCGACGCAGGTATCGTCTCCGTTAACTGGCTGATCCTGAGCTACGCGCTGCAGTCTATCGGTGAGCTGATGATCTCCGGTCTGGGTCTGGCAATGGTTGCACAACTGGTGCCACAGCGTCTGATGGGCTTCATCATGGGTAGCTGGTTCCTGACCACTGCCGGTGCAGCAATCATCGCAGGTAAGATTGCAAACCTGATGGCAGTACCGGATAACGTGACCGATCCCCTGGTCTCTCTGAACGTTTACGGTTCTGTATTTATGCAAATCGGTATCGCAACGGCGGTTATCGCTGTGTTGATGCTGCTGACTGCACCAAAACTGAATCGTATGACTCAGGACGACGACAAAACCGCTAAAGCGACCGAAACCGCTACCGCGTAATGTCATCGGGAAACGACTGAACAGAAGCCGCTAATGATTAGCGGCTTTTTTTTTATCCTGCCGCGCACTAACATAGCGGAAACCTCAGCAAAAAGGAGTTACCGATGAAACTGTTCTACAAACCAGGCGCATGCTCTCTTGCTTCCCATATTACCCTGCGCGAGAGCGGCAAAGATTTCACGCTGGACGGCGTTGATCTGATGAAAAAGCGCCTGGAAAACGGCGACGACTTCTTTGCTATTAACCCGAAGGGGCAAGTTCCGGCTCTGCTGCTGGATGACGGTACGCTGCTCACCGAAGGTGTGGCGATTATGCAGTTCCTGGCTGATAACGTCCCGGATCGCCAGTTGCTGGCTCCCACAGGCAGTATTTCCCGCTACAAGACGCTGGAATGGCTGAACTATATCGCCACCGAGCTGCATAAAGGCTTCACGCCGCTTTTCCGTCCGGATACGCCTGAAGAATACAAACCAACCGTGCGTGCCCTGCTGGAGAAAAAGCTGCACTACATTAACGACTCGCTGAAAGACGATCAGTGGATCTGTGGCGCGCGTTTCACGATTGCCGATGCGTATCTGTTTACCGTTCTGCGCTGGGCGCGCGCGGTTAAGCTGAACCTGGATGGGTTAGACCATATCGCGTCTTATATGGAACGTGTGGCAGCGCGTCCTGCGGTAGCGGCGGCGCTGAAAGCGGAAGGGTTGAACTAACCAGGCGGTCTGTGTTGCCGGGTGGCGCTGACGCTTACCCGGCAATTCCCCAGCCCCTGCAAGCGCAGCGCCGCAGGGCATCGTTTAAAGCTGTGTCGCGCTGAAATAGTGCTCCGGCTTCGCGATACGATCCTGTGCCGCGACAACCTGTAATTCATATTCCTGCATCGTTTTCGTCGCAATCATGATTTCATAAACGGCTGCCGTCACGTGCTCCAGCGCATCACGCAGGCTCGCGCCCTGTAATAACTTCACCAGCAGCAGGCCACTGGTCACATCACCCACACCGACCGGCTGACGCACGCCAAAATCCACCAGCGGACGGCTGATATGCCACGCTTCGTCTTTCGTCACCAGCAGCATCTCGAAACGGTCCTGGCTCAACCCGGCGCGCGCCAGGTGCTTCACCAGTACAATCTCAGGCCCCTGAGCAATCAGCTCGCGAGAAGCGCTTACCGCCTCTTCTACGCTGTTAACCGGATGCTCACAGAGGATCTCCAGTTCGATCAGGTTTGGCGCGATGATATCGCTGGCGGGCAGTGCATGGCGCACATGAAACTCTGCAACGCCGGGGGCCACAATGCAGCCCTTCTCAGGATGCCCCATTACCGGGTCGCAAAAATATTTCGCCGCCGGGTTTGCCGCCTTTACCTGACGAACAATGCCAAGGATATGTTCACCCTGCTCTGCCGAGCCGAGGTAGCCGCTCAGTACGGCGTCACAGCGCTTAAGCTGGTCAATATCAGCAATGCCCTGCACAATCTCTGTCAGGTGCGAAGGCGGCATCACGCAGCCGGTCCATTTGCCGTATTGCGTATGGTTGGAAAACTGTACCGTATTAAGTGGCCAGACGTTGGCACCGAGACGGCGCATCGGGAACTCCGCTGCGCTGTTGCCAGCATGCCCAAACACAACGTGGGACTGAATGGCGAGGATATTCTTCATTGTTTACTTACCACAACCCTGAAAAAACAAAAGGGCGTGGTTTCCCACGCCCCTGCATACTTTTAATTACTTCCAGCACACCAGACAGTAGTTTTTCTTACCACGACGCAGCAGCGTGTAGCGGCCATACAAACGATCGCCGTCAACGAAGGTGTATTCCGGGTCAGCCTGTTTCTCACCGTTAATGGTGATCGCGTTAGACGCGATGGTTTTGCGTGCCTGTCCGCGGGACGGCTGCAGCTCAGAATCCACCAGCGCCTGCATCAGGTCTGCACCTTTTTCCATCTCCACCATCGGCACGCCATCCTGTGCCAGCTGTTCGAAGTCCGCTTCGCTCAGATCGCTCAGCGTACCGTTGAACAGGCTTGCGGTGATGCGTTTCGCCGCTGCCAGACCTTCTTCGCCATGAACCAGTCTGGTGACTTCATCCGCCAGCACGTACTGCGCGCGTGGCGCTTTACCGCTGTTTTTATCTTCTTCTTCGAGGGCATTGATCGCTTCAATGTCCATGAAGGTGAAGAACTTCAGGAAGCGGTAAACGTCGGCATCCGCCGTGTTGATCCAGAACTGGTAGAATTTATACGGGCTGGTTTTCTTCGGATCGAGCCATACTGCGCCACCTTCGGTTTTACCGAATTTGGTGCCATCCGCTTTAGTGATTAACGGAACGGTCAGGCCGAAGACCTGGTTCTGGTGCAGACGACGGGTCAGATCGATACCGGAGGTGATGTTACCCCACTGGTCAGAACCACCAATCTGCAGGGAAACGCCGTGCAGTTTGTTCAGACACGCAAAGTCATAGCCCTGCAGCAGGTTGTAGGAGAACTCGGTAAAAGAGATGCCCTGATCGTCACGGTTCAGACGTTGCTTCACCGCTTCTTTGTTAATCATCTGGTTAACAGAGAAGTGCTTGCCGATGTCACGCAGGAAGGTCAGCACGTTCATGCCACCAAACCAGTCATAGTTGTTCGCGGCAATTGCAGAATTGTCACCACAGTTGAAGTCGAGGAACGGCGCAACCTGTTTGCGGATCTTGTCCACCCACTCCTGCACGGTGTCTTCGGTGTTCAGTTTACGCTCAGCGGCTTTGAAACTTGGGTCGCCAATCAGACCGGTCGCGCCGCCCACCAGGGCAACAGGCTTGTGGCCCGCCATCTGGAAGCGTTTCAGGCATAACAATGGAACAAGATGCCCCAAATGCAAGCTGTCAGCGGTTGGATCGAAGCCGCAATAGAGCGCGATCGGGCCTTGCGCCAGTCGCTCTGCTAACGCTTCCTCGTCCGTCACCTGAGCCACGAGGCCCCGCTCTTGCAATTGTTTAATCAAGTTACTGCTTGCCATCAAATTCTCCATGTATAAACGACTGCACCTTTGCCGGTACACGACTTTTCGCCTGATGCGAAAGGACCATAGAATAAAGCGCCAGCGCTGTGTGCGCTAGCGCTTAAAACAACAAATTTCAGGGATTACGGTGCCAGTCTGTCGATTTTCCAGCTGCCATTGTCGCGCTGGTATAAAAAGCGGTCATGCAGGCGATGTTCGCCCCCCTGCCAGAATTCCATCTGTTCAATGGGAATGCGGAATCCACCCCAGAAACTCGGTAGCGGAACTTCACCCTGCTGGAACTTCTGTTTGAGTTCGAGGAATTTACTTTCCAGTACGCCGCGGGCAGAGATTCGGCTGGACTGCTTTGAAACCCAGGCACCAATCTGGCTGTCACGTGGACGGCTGTGAAAATATTTCACCACTTCCAGTGTGGAAAGACGTTCCGCTTTACCTGTGACCATCACCTGACGCTCCAGCATATGCCACGGGAACAGCAGGCTGATACGGGGGTTTTTCTCTAAATGGTGCGCTTTACGACTGCCCAGGTTGGTGTAGAACACCAGCCCTTTCTCATCATAATGCTTAAGCAGCACGATGCGCTGATAAGGCTGACCGTGTTCATCCACCGTCGCGACCACCATGGCCGTCGGGTCGGCGAGTTTGGCTTCACAGGCTTGTTTTAGCCAGCGTTCAAAAAGCACCAGCGGTTCGGCGGGAAGATCCTGGCGACGTAAGCCACCTTTGGTGTATTCACGGCGCAGATGCGCGATTTGCTGCAATTCGTCGTTATCTGACATGGCGTTAGCTGACATTGACATAGGGTGGCGCTATTGTGCGCCGCCCCTGTGAAAATCTCAACGCTTCGGATTTTGAAGCTGGCAATTGTTCAGCACAATGCGGTCACGTTTGTAGACCGTTGCACTGTCACCTTTTGACCAGAATACATAGATGCCGTCCGTATATCGCGCACCGGAGGCCGATATTCCCTGTTTCAGCGTCAGCAGGTTATTGTCATAAACAAAGCTGGCTTCCTGACGCGGGTTGTTCAGCTTCACGGTCAGCGGCTTTTCATCGCAGCGATACTCCAGCGTATCGGTCTGCATACGCTCAACGAACTGGTTATAGACGCTGCATCCTGTCATTAAAAAAGGGATAGTAATAAGAAGAAGTTTTTTCATGGGCGTGTTCCGAACACTTTTCTGGTTCCGGAGGACATTACTGTCCTCCTGTTTTCGCACCCAGTGTAACGGCTGTCGGCTTCGCTGGATTTCAGTTAACTCTGATTATGGCGTGGGTTTGCCGGGTAAATCGCCCCGAGAACGCTCGCTTCCCGCGCCCCTGTCACAGAGGGTAAATTTCCTGGCAATCCGGCAACGGTGCGCCAGGCAAGCCAGGCGAAAGCCAGCGCCTCCATATCATCACCGCTGATCCCGGCGTCATCTGTGGTTGTCACTTCTGTTCCGGGCAGCAGCCCGGCAAGACGTGCCATCACCAGTGGGTTACGGCTTCCGCCACCGCATACCAGCAGCCGTTCGCACCCACCGCTGAGCAGAACCTGTTCGGAAATCGATACGGCAGTTAACTCGGCAAGCGTCGCCTGGACATCCTGAGGGGCAAGCGCCGGAAACTGCGCCAGCTGACGTTCGAGCCAGCCATAGTTGAAATATTCACGGCCGGTGCTTTTCGGTGCCGGCAGCGCAAACCAGGGATCGCTTAACATCGACTGCAGCAGAGGGATAATCACTTTCCCTTCGCTCGCCCAATCAGCGTTCTTATCATATGGTTTTCCGCACTGACGCCAGATCCAGGCGTCCATCAACATGTTGCCAGGGCCGGTGTCATACCCGCGGACCGGTTGACCAGGAATGAGCATCGACAGGTTGGCAATCCCACCGATATTAAGCACCATCCGGCGTTCTACCGGATGAGCCAGCAACGCCTGGTGAAATGCCGGAACCAGCGGTGCGCCTTGTCCGCCCAGAGCAATGTCGCGACGGCGAAAATCGCCGACCACCGTTACGCCCGTCTTCGCCACAATCTGGTTGTTATCACCAATTTGCAGGGTGTGTGGCGCATCGCCAGTGGGTTCATGCCAGACCGTCTGTCCGTGGCAGCCGATCGCGACGATGTCCTGCGGCTGAAGTTTTTCTTTATGCATCAGCGCCAGTACCGCGTCAGCAAATAATGAGCCCAGACGCACGTCCAGTTGCCCAAGCTGTGAAAGCGTCAGTTGCTGGCCCTGACAGATGTTTAAAATGTCCTCTTTTAACGAGACAGGGATCGGCCAGGTCAGGCTTGCCTGCTGCGCCACCATGTTTTCATCGATTGCGGCCAGTACGACATCAACACCATCAAGACTGGTGCCAGACATCACACCGATATAGCGACCCGATTTCATGCGCTTTCCTTACGTTACGTGGGCTTAAGCTAAACACTCCACCATAAACAGCGACGCTTTACTATGCGGAGATAATATTTTTTAACAATGTCAGACATGTAACACACGGACGCTCTTGTTTATGTCTCGTTAAGTCAAATTCAAGTACAATTTTCCTGGTATGAGTGGAAAAATAGAACTATGGCCCCTGATGCCATATAATTTAGCCATAACGGATGCCCGATTCGGGCGTTTTTGGTGAACAGGAGATTCAAATGATGTTACGTGCACTGGGCGTTTCGCTGATTGGTTTAACACTGGCTGGTTGTGTGAATGACAGTTCACTTTCCGGCGACGTATATAGCGCTTCTGAAGCCAAACAGGTTCAGAACGTCACATACGGCACTATCGTTAATGCCCGTCCTGTTCAGATCCAGGGGGGAGATGACACCAATGTTGTGGGTGCAATTGGCGGTGCCGTGCTGGGTGGCTTCCTGGGTAACACCATTGGTGGCGGTACGGGTCGTTCTCTGGCAACCGCAGCAGGTGCTGTAGCCGGTGGTGTCGCGGGCCAGGGCGTACAGGGTGCGATGAATAAAACGCAGGGCGTCGAACTGGAAATCCGTAAAGACGACGGGAATACCATCATGGTTGTTCAGAAACAGGGTAATACCCGCTTCTCCGCAGGCCAGCGTGTTGTACTGGCAAGCAATGGTAGCCAGGTCACCGTCTCTCCGCGTTAATTAATTAGGGATGTGGTCAAATGACTACATCCCTTTACAAAATACATAAATAGAATGAATATATTTACAAAATTCATTCTCAGCAATTATTGCTTATTCTTTACTATATTGTTCCTGCGCAAAGTATTCACGATCCTTTCACGTTAGACTCCTCGCAATTCTCTTTTTATTGATTTCTATTATTTTGTTAAAAATATTTATGCTTGCGATGAATCGTTATGTAAAGAATCGTTATATCTCTTTCTGCCTTGGCTGCATTATTGTTATTGGGATATTACAAACTTTCTTCTCTAAACTGGTTGAACTGGTCCCTTCGTTTTCACCGCTTTTATTCCCCACGCTCACCATTTTTTTACTGGTGTTCCATTTATTTATTGCGTGTTTTATGGCAATGAAATACTGGTGCGACAGAAGGCGGTTGTATCTGGTTCCCATTGCGCTTGCCTTCACCGGCTCGGCACTGCTGATGGTGGGGACGCTGTCCAGTTTTCCGGCCTGGCTTGACCTTTATCAGTTCAACGTCGTCAACTACAACGATGCCATGATCTTCTATATGTTCCGCCATATTTTAATGGCAGTGCTGATCATTGCTTCAGCGATACTGTACACGTTACGAAACCACCCTCTTTCGCGGCTGTCGCATATTTTCATCGTTGCTGGCGTGCTTGTTTTTACCCTGAGCATGGTTACGCTTTCCTGGTTCTATTCCAGCCACTCACCGCTGTTATCCGTTGATCTCGTCGATAATGAAACCCGGCAATTTATGGTTCTCTGGAGCCAGGCTGTCAATATTATCTTAATCATTCTGTGGATCGTTACACTTCTCACGCTGATGATTATTACGCGCGTTAAAAATCTTTTCTGGATTGGCGGTAATTTTTTATGCGTCTGTTATGTCGTGACCCTGTTAATGCTGTTGTTTGGTGGCCATGCAGAGGATATCTCCTGGTATCGCTCACGATTATTTGAAACCGTCGCTACATTGCTTATTATTTTCGTTCTGCTGTATGACGTGTTTAATCTCTATCGTGACTCGCATTTAAAGTATCAGCAGTCTTATCAGAACTCGATTCGCGATCCACTGACGCGCCTCTACAACCGCAGCTATTTTTACGACTCGCTTAACCAGTCGCTCAGCACAGCAAAAGAGACACGTCCTGTTTCGGTGATAGTGAGCGATCTTGACCGTTTCAAGCGTATTAACGATTGCTACGGGCATTTGCAGGGGGACAAAGTTTTGCAGTTTGTTTCCAACCTGCTGATGGACTCGGTTCGCCCTCAGGATATTGCGGCGCGTATTGGTGGCGAAGAGTTTGTCCTGATGCTGAGCAACACCTCTTCCGACGCAGCGCGTCAGGTTGCAGAGCGGATTCGGCTGAAATTAAGCAGCTTTGACAAAGCCAGCAGCGGTGGACAATTACCCGAACCAATAACCATTAGTATGGGGGTCTTTACCGCAACGTCTCCGGAGATTACCGCTGAAGAGTGTGTAGAAAGCGCAGATAAAGCCATGTACGAAGCGAAAGAGACGGGCCGGAACCGGGTTGTCGTCTATCAGTGAAAAAAAAGCCTTGCGGTTGCAAGGCTTTTTTATGTTTTAGTCGCGTGACTGCAGCTCATGTATATTCTGCTCGAGACGGCTAATGAGGCCGATTAGCATTTCAAGTTCTGCAGGCGTGATCCCTGACAGGATCTCCCCCCGCGTTTTGCTGATCACAGCTTCCATCTCGGTAATAATGGGGGCTGCTTTTTCAGTAAGTTTAATACGCTTAGCGCGACGATCGCTGGCACAGGTTTGCCGGGAGATCAGCCCCTTCTCCTCCAGCTGGTCGAGCGTACGCACTAACGAAGGCTGCTCAATACCGATCGCTTTAGCCAGTTGAATTTGCGACTGTTCGGGTGGAAGCTGATGGATGTTATGCAGCGTAACCCAATGCGTCTGTGTCAATTCCAGAGGTTTCAGGCGATGGTCAATCAGAGCACGCCAGACGCGTACTAACCTTGCCAGATCAGAACCTAATGGCGATTCCAATTTCATCTCCTTATAATTAGCTTGCTAAGTTATTATACTGATTTTAGAATAGTGTGCAGCATTTATAGTGCCAAAACAAATGCAATACTGCATTCATCGATGCTGAAAGTATGATTTACACTGAATACTGATGTTCATCGTGAAAAGACAGGCCATCGTGGCATTCTCTCCACTGCAAAGGATCTCTGCTCGTGACGTTCTCTTTAAGCTCCACGGGGTTACCGCTTCAGGACCTGATCGTTGGTGCGTCAGTCTATTTCCCTCCCCTGTTTAAAGCCGTCATGCTGGGCTTTTTAATCTGGCTTGTTGCGCATCGCCTGCTGCGTGACTGGATGTATTCCGGTGAAATCTGGCACCCCATGTTAATGGATCTTTCCCTGTTTGCCCTGTCCGTGTGTCTTGGCCTTGCTGTGTTGATTGTGTGGTGAATATGTCCCTGAAAACACTTAAATACTTTTCCACTCTTCTGGTTCTTACCCTGGCACTGATTGCCGGGTGGTGGCTCTGGAATTATTACATGCAGTCACCCTGGACACGCGATGGCAAAATTCGTGCGGAACAGGTCAGCATCACGCCACAGGTTTCAGGCAGTATCACAACGCTTCTTGTTAAGGATAACCAGTTCGTCAAACAAGGCGATGTTTTGTTCCGCATCGACGAGACGCCTTTTCATATTGCCGTACTCAATGCCCAGGCCCAACTTGCTAAAGCCCGGTCCGATCTGGCAAAAGCCAACAACGAAGCCAACCGTCGCCGCCATTTATCGCAAAACTATATCTCTGCGGAAGATTTAGACACTGCCAATATTAACGTCAAAGCCATGCAGGCCAGCGTTGATGTGGCTGAGGCAACGCTGAAGCAGGCCGAGTGGCAGTTGACTCAAACTGTGGTAAAAGCCCCGGTTGACGGCTGGATAACCAATCTCTCCACGCGCGTGGGAGATTATGCGACAACGGGCCAGCCGCTCTTTGCGCTGGTCGATAGCCACTCGTTCTACGTAATCGGTTATTTTGAAGAGACCAAGCTACGTCATATTCAGGACGGTGCCCCTGCCCGGATAACGCTCTATAGCAGCTCGCAGGCGTTACAGGGTCACGTTTCCAGCATCGGCCGCGCTATTTACGATCAAAGCGTTGAAATCGACTCAGGTCTGGTGCCCGATATTAAACCCAACGTACCGTGGGTTCGCCTGGCGCAGCGTGTACCGGTTCGCGTCGAATTCGACAATCTGCCGAAGGACATTACGCTGGTGTCAGGCACCACCTGCACCGTCTCAATCGGGACGCGATAATGAACCTGCCGGCTTTCTCCTGGCGGACGTTGCCCTGGATTAAAGCGACGCGCCCACAGTGGCGTTATGCGCTGCGTAACGGTATTGCGATGTGCCTTGCGCTTACGGTGGCCTACTATCTGAATCTTGATGAACCCTACTGGGCAATGACCTCAGCAGCGGTAGTCAGCTTCCCCACCGTCGGCGGCGTGATCAGCAAAAGCCTGGGGCGTGTAGCCGGGAGTCTGCTGGGTGCCACCGCAGCGTTAATTATCGCCGGTCATACGCTGAACGATCCGTGGCTTTTTTTACTGAGCATGGCGGCCTGGCTGGGTTTTTGCACCTGGGCCTGCGCCCATTTTACCAATAACGTCGCCTATGCCTTTCAGCTTGCAGGCTACACGGCGGCAATCATTGCCTTCCCGGTTGTGAACGTGCTGGACACGACCGAGCTATGGGATATTGCTCAGGCGCGCGTCTGCGAAGTGATCATCGGTATTCTCTGCGGCGGGGTCATGATGATGATTCTGCCCAGTACATCGGATGGCACAACGCTCATCGGCGCGCTGAAGACCATGCACGCTCGCCTGCTGGAACATGCCAGCCTGCTCTGGCAGCCCGATACGAATGATGAAATCCGCCTCGCGCACGAGAAAGTCATCGGCCAGATCCTGACCATGAATTTGCTGCGTATCCAGGCTTTCTGGAGCCACTACCGTTTTCGCCGCCAGAACAATTTGCTTAACTATTTGCTCCACCAGCAGTTACGTATGACCAGCTCCATCTCCAGCCTGCGCCGGATGTTACTTAACTGGCCAACGCCACCAGAGAATACCCGATCGGTTATCGACACGCTGCTGGCAGCCCTGGCTCGCCCGGATGCGGATATTTACACCGTGGCACGGATTATCGCGCCGCTCGCCCCCACCGATGAGTATGACTACCGTCACCGCGCTTTCTGGCAACGCCTGAATTATTTTTGTCGGTTATACCTGCGAAGCAGTCGCTGGATAAAAGCCGTTGAGAACGCCACGCCAATAACTGAATTTACCGTCCCTGGCAGCCCGGCGCTGGCGAGACACACGGACACAATGGAAGCGCTGTGGAGCGGTTTTCGAACCTTCTGCGCACTGACCCTGGTTGGCGCATGGAGCATCACCACACAGTGGGAGTCCGGCAGTGCGGCACTCACCCTCGCCGCCATCAGCTGCGTGCTTTACTCCGTCGCGGCCTCGCCGTTCAACTCTCTGACGCTGCTGCTGCGCACGCTCGTTTTGCTGTCGCTGTTCAGTTTTGTCGTGAAGTTTGGTTTGATGGTGCAGATTAGCGACCTCTGGCAGTTCCTGCTGTTCCTCTTTCCGCTATTAACCACCATGCAGTTGCTGAAGCTGCAGATGCCGAAGCTGGCCGGGCTATGGGGGCAATTAATCGTCTTTATGGGCTCGTTTATCTCAGTGACCAATCCGCCTGTTTACGATTACGCTGATTTTCTTAACGATAACCTGGCGAAGATCCTCGGCGTCGGTCTGGCGTGGCTGGCCTTCGCTGTGTTACGTCCTGGCTCAGATGCACGTAAGAGCCGCAGGCACATTCGCGAATTGCGCAGAGGATTCGTTGACCAGCTCAGCCGTAAACCGCATCTGCGTGAAAGCGAATATGAGTCGCTGGTTTATCACCATGTCAGCCAATTGAATAACAGCCAGGATTCGCTCTCCCGCCGCTGGCTGTTGCGCTGGGGCGTGGTATTGCTGAACTGCTCGCATGTGGTATGGCAACTGCGTGCGTGGGAAACCCGCTCCGATCCACTGTCGCAGGTCCGTGATATCTGTATTTCCCTGCTGCGTGATGTGATGAGCGAGCGCGGCGTCCAGCAACGTCCGCTAAGCGTAACGCTCAGCGAACTGCAGCGCATTTGCGATACCCTCGCACGCCATCATTTGCCGGCCGCACGCGATTTAGCCTCGATAATCTGGCGGCTACACTGCTCGCTGTCACAGCTGGAACAGGCACCGCCGCCAGGGACCATCGGGGATCAGATAACCCCACAGGCATAGCGTGCCCCACCACCACCAAGCGGTTTAGGTTGATCGGACATGTTATCGCCGCCGACGTGGATCATCAGCGCTTTGCCTTTGACCTCATCCAGTTTTTTCAGCCGCGGTGCCACAACAGGGTCCGTGGCTTTACCGTCATTGTTTACCACCAGTACAGGCAAATCACCAAGATGCCCCATACCGTCCGGGCCTTCATGTTTACCTGTGTTTTGTGGATCAAGGTGCCCCCCTGCGGCCTCTGCTGCTGAGGCTTTACCCTCTTTCAGAGCAGGCTGACAGCTGCCTTTGGCATGTACATGGAATCCATGCTCGCCGGGCGGGAGTGCTTTGAGATCGGGCGCAAATTCCAGTCCTTTATCGGTTTCAGTAATTTTTACCGTTCCAATTGACTGGCCAACGCCCTGAGACGTGACGAGGTTCATTTCTACTTCGTCGCTGGCTGCCTGCGCCCCTGCGCAAACAACCAGCGTAACAAGTGCCAGAGCAAAACGCTTCATATGACCTCCTCGGGTTATTTTTTGCCCCTTAAGTGTATACCAGAGGCGAAGATTTCACCGGAAAGGCCTGTTTTTGCCCGTTTATGGAACGTCGTAACCCAGCGCTGCTTTGCGGATGCGGAACCACTGCTGACGCGTCATCTGCAGCTCTTCCGCCGCCAGCGCAGAGCGAACGCGTTCAATTTTGCCGGAGCCAATAATCGGCAGCGGTCTGGACGGCAGGCGCAGTATCCACGCATAAACCACCTGTTCAATGCTCTCAGCATTCAACTCACGGGCGATGGTTTCAAGCTCGTCACGGAGCGGCTGGAACTCATCATCATTAAACAGACGACCGCCGCCCAGGCACGACCAGGCCATAGGACGAATGCGTAATTGCTGGAGCTGGTCGAGCGTACCATCCAGCAGCAGCGGTTGATGCACCGGTGAAATCTCGACCTGATTCGTTGCCAGGGTAAACGGCAACCGCGATTGCAGCAGCGCGAACTGGGCTGGCGTAAAGTTTGAAACACCGAAATGGCGCACTTTGCCACTCTGGTGCAGATTCAGGAATGCTTCCGCCACCTCATCAGCATCCATTAACGGATCGGGGCGGTGGATCAGCAGCAGGTCGATACGATCTGTCGCCAGATTGACCAGCGACTGCTCGGCGCTTTTAATGATATGTGCACTGTCGGTGATGTAATGCCCAAGAGCATGTTCTGGTTTCGCGGTTGTCGCGATACCGCATTTCGTGACGATCTCCATACGTTCACGAAGCGCAGGAACCAGCTTGAGTGCTTCACCAAATGCCGCTTCGCACTGATAGCCGCCATAGATATCCGCGTGATCGACGGTGGTGATCCCTAAATCAAGATGCTCCTCAATAAAGCTCGCCAGCTGAAGGGGGGACATATTCCAGTCCATCAGACGCCAGTAGCCCATCACAAAACGGGAGAATTCCGGGCCCTGCGGGGCAAGGGTAATACGCTGAACCATAACAATTTCCTCAAGGACGTAATGGTAACAGTATACGCAATTCCCCTGCTAAAACAGTGAGGGTTGCTGAGGTTCTTCGGTTTCACCCGGCTTGTTTGCGCGAATTTTACGCAGCAGACGCTGGCGACAGAGGCGTAAAACCTCCTGCTTTTGCGTATCGCTAAAATTTTGCCAGTTAAAACGCTCATCGCGGGTGCGCATGCATCCACGGCAATATCCGCGTTCATCCACCTGACAAATACCCCGGCACGGGCTCTGGATGGGGAAAAACTCCAGTTGCTCTGCCACACACACCTCCGCAATCCCGTTATTCACCTACAGTGAAGACGTTAAACGCCCCACGTGCAAGGGCTTGCCGCACAATTGTGGCATTAAGGTTTCACTAATCTTCCTTCCCTATACTCGCCACATCAATATAACGAATGGTTTGTTTATGATGTGGCTCGCTAAAAAGTTACAGTGTAACGATATTAAGTTCACTCTGGGCTGTGCTCTCTTCTTTACCGTGTTGAACGCGCTGTTTATTCAGCGTAGCTGGGCCATCATTGCCCCAACACACCTGCATGATCTGCTCTTTGCCGCCTCCGTTCCGGTGGTGCTGTTCTGCGGCTGGATCATTGTCTTCAGCCTGGTAAATATCCCCTTTATCCGTAAACCGCTGCTGATCCTGTTAACCATGGGATGCGCCGCCGCGACGTACTTTATGTCTACCTACGGCGCGGTGATCGATCAGAATATGATTGTCAACGTTTTCGAAACCAACTCACAGGAAGCCACCGCGCTGGTCACGCCGCAGATGATCCTGTGGATGGCGGTAGCCGGTTTAGTGCCGTCCGTCATATTGGCCCTGACGCGTATTCGCACCGGGACATGGTGGTATGCCCTGCTGATGCGGTTTGCCGCCATACTCGGCGCGCTACTGATCATCATTCTGGTCGCAGCGGTATTTTACAAAGACTACGCCTCGTTGTTTCGCAACAACAAAAGCATCGTCAAAATGGTTACTCCGGCGAACTACGTCAGTGCTGTGGTGAAATACTCGAAAATGCGCTGGTTTGCGGGCGATCAAACGCTGGTGCGCATGGGGGAAGATGCTCATAAAGGCCCGCTCATTTCCGGGCAGCGGAAGAAAACGGTGCTGATTCTGGTCGTCGGTGAAGCATCGCGCGCAGCAAACTACTCGCTGAATGGCTACGGGCGTGAAACGAACCCCGAGCTGAAAAAGCACAATGTCATTAACTTCCCGCAGGCCACCTCCTGTGGCACCGAAACGGCCGTTTCCGTCCCGTGCATGTTCTCCGGTATGACGCGGAAAAAATACGACGCCGATCTGGCGCGCCACCAGGAAGGTCTGCTCGACGTGCTCGGCCATGCGGGAATCAACCTGTTGTGGCGTGACAACGATGGCGGCTGTAAAGGTGCCTGTAACCGCGTACCGCACACGGACATGACCCAGTGGAAACTGGAGCAGTTCTGCAAAGATAAGTCCTGCATTGATGATGTAAACCTGTATCGTCTGGATGAAGTGCTGGATGGCCTGAAGCAGGACTCCGTGCTGGTTATTCATCTGATGGGCAGCCACGGTCCGGCGTACTACAACCGCTACCCGAAAACTTTCCGTAAGTTCACCCCAACCTGTGATACCAACGAAATTCAGGATTGCAATCACCAGGCATTGATGAACACCTACGACAACACCATTCTTTACACTGACAGCGTGGTCAGCAGAACGATAGACGCGCTAAAAGCACGTCAGGGGAGCATGAACACGGCGCTGATTTACCTGTCGGATCACGGTGAGTCACTGGGTGAAAGCGGGATCTATCTGCACGGGACACCTTACATGCTGGCTCCTGAACAGCAAACGCACATTCCGTTTATGTTCTGGCTCTCCCCGGATTACGCGAAAAATTTCGGCGTTAACGAGCAATGTTTGCGTACCCGCGCAGCAAAAGAGGCCGTTTCTCAGGACAATCTGTTCTCCACGGTTCTGGGGATGATGGACATAAAATCAAGTGTTTATCAACAGTCGTTGGATATTTTGTCAGCCTGTCGGTCCTGAGTCTCTTGCATTAGACCGAATGGTCTATTAGAGTGACGACATGAGCAGACACACTGAACACGATACACGCGAACACTTACTGGCGACCGGCGAGCGTCTTTGCATGCATCGCGGGTTCACCGGTATGGGTCTGAGCGAGCTGTTAAAAACCGCTGAGGTGCCGAAAGGATCGTTTTATCACTACTTTCGCTCTAAAGAAGCCTTTGGCGTGGCCATGCTGGAACGTCACTACGCAAGCTACCACCAGCGCCTGGCGACCCACTTTGCCAGCGGCGAAGGTAACTACCGGGATCGTGTGCTTAATTACTATCAGGAGACGCTGACGCAGTTCTGTCAGCAGGGCATCATCAGCGGTTGCCTGACGGTAAAACTTTCTGCTGAAGTGTGCGATCTGTCCGAAGACATGCGCACTGCAATGGATAAAGGGGCCAGTGGCGTGATTGCTCTGCTGGCTCAGGCGCTGGATAAAGGGCGCAATGAAAAAACGCTGGCCTTCTCTGGCGAGCCTTTGACGCAGGCGCAGGTGCTTTATGCACTCTGGTTAGGTGCGAACCTGCAGGCCAAGATTTCTCGCAGTGCGGTGCCGCTCGAAAGCGCGCTGGCACATGTGAAAAGCTGTATTACAACGCCTGGCGTTTAGCAGGCGTTTTTATTTACTCAATTACTAGTCGACTGGTCTACTCAGGAGTCGTTATGTCCGCTGAAACGTTATTTACCCCACTGAAAGTGGGTGCTGTTACCGCTCCGAACCGCGTGTTCATGGCCCCACTCACCCGTCTTCGCAGCATCGAGCCTGGTGATATCCCAACCCCACTGATGGGTGAATATTATCGTCAGCGCGCAAGCTCTGGCCTGATCATCTCTGAAGCGACGCAGATTTCTGCCCAGGCGAAAGGCTATGCTGGCGCACCGGGTCTGCACAGCCCGGAACAGATCGCCGCCTGGCAAAAAATCACCGCAGGCGTTCACGCGGAAGATGGCCGTATCGCGGTACAGCTGTGGCATACCGGTCGAATCTCACACAGCAGCATCCAGCCTGGCGGTCAGGCTCCGGTTTCAGCCTCTGCCCTGAGCGCAAACACCCGCACCTCCCTGCGCGACGAAAACGGTAATGCGATCCGCGTCGATACCTCCATGCCACGTGCGCTGGCGCTGGAAGAGATCCCCGGTATCGTGAACGACTTCCGTCAGGCGGTTGCGAATGCGCGTGAAGCCGGTTTTGACCTGGTTGAACTGCACTCAGCACACGGTTACCTGCTGCACCAGTTCCTGTCACCTTCTTCTAACCATCGTACCGATCAGTACGGCGGCAGCGTTGAAAACCGTGCCCGCCTGGTGCTGGAAGTGGTAGACGCCGTATGCGAGGAGTGGGGCCCGGAACGCATCGGTATCCGCGTATCGCCAATTGGGACGTTCCAGAACGTCGACAACGGCCCGAACGAAGAAGCTGACGCGTTGTATCTGATCGAAGAGCTGGCAAAACGTGGTATTGCCTACCTGCATATGTCCGAACCGGACTGGGCCGGTGGTCAGCCATACACTGAAGCCTTCCGTCAGAAAGTGCGCGAGCGCTTCCACGGCGTGATCATCGGTGCGGGCGCTTATACCCCAGAAAAAGCCGAAGACCTGATTGGCAAAGGCCTGATCGACGCGGTGGCGTTCGGCCGTGACTATATTGCTAACCCGGATCTGGTTGCCCGTCTGCAGAAAAAAGCAGCGCTTAACCCGCAGCGCCCTGAAAGTTTCTATGGTGGTGGCGCAGAAGGCTACACCGACTACCCTTCTCTGTAATCCCGCCATTGTGCATTGATAGCGGCGACATTTCGCCGCTATACTAAAATATCTTTTCTGTTCAAAAAGATAATCCAATCCATTGGTTAATGAGGAAATTATGCGCCTACTTCACACCATGCTGCGCGTTGGCGACCTGCAACGTTCAATCGATTTCTACACCAACGTTCTGGGCATGAAACTGCTGCGCACCAGCGAAAACCCGGAATACAAATATTCCCTGGCGTTTGTCGGTTACGGCCCGGAAACAGATGAAGCCGTTATCGAGCTGACCTACAACTGGGGCGTCGACAAGTACGAGCTGGGCACGGCATACGGCCATATTGCGCTGGAAGTGGATAACGCGGCCGAAGCCTGCGAGCGCATCCGCAGCAACGGCGGCAACGTTACGCGTGAAGCGGGCCCGGTTAAAGGCGGCACTACTGTGATTGCCTTTGTTGAAGATCCTGACGGTTACAAAATCGAGCTGATTGAAGCCAAAGACGCCGGTCGCGGCCTGGGCAACTGATCCCGCCGGGCGCACTATGCGCCCGTAGTTTTACTGCATCCCCTCTCAAAATTTGCCATAATGCGCACTGCTTTTTTCCCCTTGTAAGAGACCCTGATGTCCGATAATGCTCAACTTACCGGTCTGTGCGACCGTTTTCGTGGTTTTTATCCTGTTGTCATTGATGTAGAGACAGCCGGATTTAACGCTAAAACCGATGCGCTGCTTGAAATTGCCGCCATCACGCTGAAGATGGATGAACAGGGCTGGCTTACACCGGACACCACGCTGCATTTCCACGTTGAACCTTTTGAAGGTGCAAACCTGCAGCCAGAAGCGCTGGCGTTTAACGGTATCGACCCGACAAACCCGCTGCGCGGCGCGGTGAGTGAATATGACGCGCTTCACGCCATCTTCAAAATGGTGCGTAAAGGCATGAAAGAGAGTAACTGCAGCCGCGCGATTATGGTGGCCCACAACGCCACGTTCGATCACAGCTTTACAATGGCCGCCGCCGAACGCGCCTCGCTTAAACGCAACCCGTTCCATCCGTTTGTGACCTTCGACACTGCGGCCCTGAGTGGCCTGGCGCTGGGACAAACGGTCTTATCCAAAGCCTGTATCACGGCGGGGATCGAGTTTGACGGTACGCAGGCGCACTCTGCGTTATATGACACGGAGCGCACGGCAGAACTGTTCTGTGAAATTGTGAACCGCTGGAAACGGTTGGGTGGCTGGCCGCTGCCGATGGGCGATGAGGCAGATATTCAATCGTAGATCGGGTAAGCGCAGCGCCACCCGGCAAAAAAAAGCGACCTCTACAGGTCGCTTTTTCTATTTCCGGAGAAAACTTACTCTGCGCCCGGCTCTTCCGTTTTGTACCTGGCAGCCGTTTCTTTGATCAGCTGTTGCAGTTCGCCACGCTGATACATTTCAATCAGAATATCACAGCCGCCTACCAGTTCACCGTCAACCCACAGTTGCGGGAAGGTTGGCCAGTTGGCGTATTTTGGCAGCTCAGCGCGGATGTCAGGGTTTTGCAGGATATCAACGTAAGCAAAACGCTCACCACAGGCAGACAACGCCTGAACCGCTTGCGCGGAGAAACCGCAGCTTGGCAGCTTCGGAGAACCTTTCATGTACAGGAGAATCGGGTTTTCAGCGATCTGACGCTGGATTTTTTCAATAGTGGTGCTCATGTCTTGCTTCCTTTAACTTCTGTTACGGCATTCGTCTGACATTGTAGCGGTTCAGGCAGACATCGGAAAATAACATTTTTGTCACGTCTATATATTTTATCGTGAGTCTGCATAAGTTGCATCGCAAATGTAGCTTAACGGCGGAGCGTATGCGGTTTTGCTTAGGGAGTGAACAAAACGGCTTCCGATCGATACATTTTTTTGCACTTGCTAACGAAACACGTTTTTAGATTGAAAAATGCTATTAACTTCTCGGGTTTTTATAGATTAGAATCGACGGGCTTTGTAAATCATACGCAGGTATTATTGATGACCTGCATTTATCAGGGGACTGCCCAGTGGCGCGGATAAATAAAATCTCGATCACGCTCTGTGCTTTACTGTTTACAACACTCTCTTTCACGCCAGCGGCGAACGCTTCTGAACAGGCGCGGCATTCTGCTGTACAAAAAACGCATCTGGCAAAAACCACAGAACGTAAGAAAAAAACAACCAGCAAAACAATAAAGAAAGCGACAACCACTCAAACTAAAAAGACCGCCTCCAGTAAGACCAAAGCCAGAACCACCCGCTCCGGCACACGTAAAGCTCCCCAGACCACTGCCAGCCTCGTTAATGAAAAATGCACCGTGCGCAAAGGCCATAAAGCGAAATGCACGAAAGTGACGAAACTGGCTGAAGTGCATAAGGTACGCATGCAGAAAGCGCAAAAAACGGCAATGAATAAGCTGATGGGGCAAATTGGCAAACCGTATCACTGGGGTGGCTCTTCCCCGCGTACCGGTTTCGACTGCAGCGGCCTGGTGTATTACGCCTATAAGGATCTGGTGAAGTTCCGTATTCCGCGCACCGCGAACGAAATGTATCACCTGCGGGATGCCTCTCCGGTTGACCGTGGCGAACTGGAAAGTGGCGATCTGGTCTTCTTCCGCACCCAGGGCCGCGGCAAGGCTGACCATGTCGGTGTCTACGTCGGCAACGGGAAATTCATCCAGTCACCGCGCAGCGGCCAGGATATTCAGATCACCTCTCTCAGCGAAGATTACTGGGTACGCCATTACGTTGGTGCGCGCCGAGTAATGACGCCAAAAACCATCCGTTAATCCCTGCCCTGCCGCACTCGTGGCAGGGTAAGTTCCTCTTTTGCATACCCTTTCAATTTGCTATTCTGTCCTTGTTGTCTGTAGGGTTATTGGCAACGTAACTATAATAAGGAGAGAAGCAATGTCGTTCGAATTACCTGCACTACCGTATGCAAAAGACGCCCTGGCTCCACATATTTCTGTGGAAACCCTGGAATATCACTACGGCAAACACCACCAGACCTACGTCACCAACCTGAATAACCTGATCAAAGGCACCGGGTTCGAAGGCAAATCGCTGGAAGAGATCGTGCGCAGCTCAGACGGTGGTGTCTTCAATAACGCCGCTCAGGTGTGGAACCATACCTTCTACTGGCATTGCCTGGCACCGAATGCTGGCGGAGAACCAACCGGCGAACTGGCTGCCGCCATTAACGCCGCGTTTGGCAGCTTTACGGAGTTCAAAGCGAAGTTCACTGACGCTGCCGTCAAAAACTTCGGTTCTGGCTGGACGTGGCTGGTGAAAGAGGCCGATGGCAAACTGGCTATCGTTTCAACGTCTAACGCGGGCACCCCGCTGACCACCGGCGCAACGCCGCTGATGACCGTGGACGTATGGGAACACGCTTACTACATTGATTACCGTAACGCGCGCCCGAACTACCTGGAGCACTTCTGGGCACTGGTTAACTGGGAATTCGTGGCGAAGAATTTCGCCGCGTAAAAGGCACGCAGAAGGGTTCGCCCTTCTGCGTTTTTGTTTACTCTGCTGCGCAGGCCGCTTCTGGCTGTTTACGGCCGGACATCAACACCAGCAGCAGGCCCAGAGCAGCGATAATCGCCCCCATCACCGGCACAAAGCTGTATCCCAGCCCACCCGAAATCACGGCTCCGCCCGCTGCCGCGCCGAGCGCGTTGCCGAGGTTAAACGCACCGATATTCACGGAAGACGAAAGTCCCGGCGCTTCATGGGCGACACGCATCACGCGCATCTGTAACGGAGGTACTACCGCAAAGGTTGCCGCACCCCACACAATCATGGCAATGGCCGCCCCCACTTCATTGCGTGCCAGCCATGGGATCGCCACCATGATGACAATCAGCAGCGTCAAAAAGCCTTTCAGCGTCCCGCTGACGGAACGGTCAGCCAGTTTCCCGCCCAGATAGTTACCGATGGAGAAGCCTACGCCAATTAACACCAGCATCGCGGTAATAAACATCGGCGTAGCGTGCGTGATATCGTGCAAAACAGGCGAAATATAGGTGTAGAGCGTAAACATCGCGCCAGCACCAAGAACGGTGGTCAGCAATGCTGAGAGCACCTGCGGACGCACCAGCACCGACAACTCTTTACGCACGTCAGGACGCTCTCCGGCACTGCCTTTCGGCAGAGAGAAGAACAACGCCACCATCGCGACAACGCCCAGTACAGCGGTGGCAAGGAAAGACATACGCCAGCCAATCACTTCACCCAGCCAGGTTGCAGCGGGTACGCCACCGATATTCGCAATCGTCAGCCCCATAAACATGGTCGCTACCGCACTGGCCTGTTTATGCTTTGGCACCACGCTGGCGGCGACGACGGACCCCAGCCCGAAGAACGCACCGTGGTTCAGGCTGGTCAGAATGCGCGACAACATTAAGGTTGTGTAATCCGGCGAAATTGCAGACAACACATTGCCCAGCGTAAATATCGCCATCAGGAAAATGAGTGCATTACGGCGCGCCCGGTGCGAGAGCAGCAACGTCATCAACGGTGCCCCCACCATTACGCCAATGGCATAAGCGCTGATTAACATACCGGCCGCAGGGATAGAGACATCCACCCCCCTTGCGATAACCGGCAATAATCCCATTGGTGAGAATTCCGTGGTGCCAATCCCGAAAGCGCCAATCGCCAGGGCCAGCAGAGGAAAATTGATTTTCATGAATAAACTCCGGATGCCGTGTCAGGTAGCGACACAGAACAAAGAAGTCAAAAGCATGACATCAATCACAAATAATGAGAAGTTAACATTTTGGCAAAAGATTTTTGCCGGAGGAGTAACAATCAAGGCAGGTCTGGAGGGAGAACGGATATTCTCCCCCGAGTAAATCAGTGCAGTGCAGCCGTCAGACCACCCGCTACAATCAACGCCAGAACAATAAAGGTGGTAACCAGTGAAAACTTCAGATCGGAACTCATCAATTTTTCTCCTTTTAATCACCCCACGAAAAGTGAGCTTGCTCATTTTTACACAGTTTACGTCAAAAATCTTCCCGGATTTAAACTGATATCCACTTTTGCTCTTCCCCTTTTCATCAAGATAGGACAAAATTCCACGCTAAATTTATTAGCGTACCGGCCATTGACCCCCTCCTGACGTCCTGTGTCGTTTTCCCGGCGTGTCGCAATTCAAGATTGCGTAATAAGGGTGAGAGAAGGCAAACGTTTACCTTCATGATATTCAGGAGCTTAGGATATGGTCTGGAGTGACATCGAATGGCAACAATAAAAGACGTGGCAAAACGCGCAAACGTTTCCACTACAACCGTATCACATGTAATTAACAAAACGCGCTTTGTGGCTGAAGAGACGCGCAACGCTGTCTGGGCAGCAATTAAAGAACTGCACTACTCTCCGAGTGCGGTGGCCCGTAGCCTGAAAGTTAATCACACCAAGTCGATCGGCTTGCTGGCCACCAGCAGTGAAGCGGCCTATTTTGCCGAGATCATCGAAGCAGTTGAGAAAAACTGCTTCCAGAAAGGATATACCCTGATTCTGGGCAACGCGTGGAACAACATTGAAAAACAGCGTGCTTACCTGTCGATGATGGCGCAAAAGCGCGTGGATGGCCTGCTGGTGATGTGTTCCGAATACCCGGAATCGGTGCTCTCC
>OJJJ01000202.1_pt1 | contig 38901 bp, 31 predicted proteins | sample 1596311 | NCBI WGS metagenome assembly OJJJ01 (sample SAMEA4350140, study PRJEB24818) | metagenome | biome: human; feature: gut; material: faeces | place: Denmark | collected 2013-09 | reverse complement strand
GGACTGAGGGTGGTATTTACCGATTACGTCACCAACGACACGGGCAGATTTTTTGTAGGCTTTATTCCAGTCATTGCCCAATACGTTCATGGCGTAAAGTACGCGACGGTGTACCGGCTTCAGGCCATCGCGGACGTCCGGCAGCGCACGGCCAACAATGACCGACATCGCATAATCCAGATACGAGCTCTTCAGCTCTTCCTCAATGTTGACCGGTGTAATTTCTCTCGCAAGGTCGCTCATCTAACCGCTATCCCTCTACTGTATCCCGGATTCAAAGGTCGCAAATTATAACACATCCGTGCAGATTCAGGTAAATGGATTCCCCCTGAGAGAGGCTTTATTCATCCCGCCAGGCTGATATACTCGTTTGTATTGCTAATTAAGGAGTAGAAGCCCCAATGAATGCCGAAAAAGCCCCGGTGACTCAGAACGTTGACCATGAAGAAATTGCCAAATTTGAAGCAGTCGCGTCGCGCTGGTGGGATCTTGAAGGTGAATTTAAGCCTCTGCACCGCATTAACCCGCTGCGTCTGGGTTATATCACCGAGCGCTCAGGCGGGCTGTTTGGTAAAAAAGTGCTCGACGTCGGCTGCGGCGGCGGCATTCTGGCTGAAAGCATGGCGCGCGAAGGCGCAACAGTCACCGGCCTGGATATGGGTTTTGAACCGCTACAGGTGGCAAAACTGCATGCGCTGGAAAGTGGCATTCAGGTGGAATACGTACAAGAAACTGTAGAACAACACGCCGAAAAACATGCACACCAGTATGACGTGGTGACCTGCATGGAAATGCTGGAACACGTACCGGATCCGCAGTCGGTGGTCAGAGCCTGCGCGCAGTTGGTGAAACCTGGCGGCGAGGTGTTTTTCTCCACGCTCAATCGCAACGGCAAGTCGTGGCTGATGGCAGTGGTTGGCGCGGAGTACATTCTGCGCATGGTGCCCAAAGGCACGCATGATGTGAAAAAATTTATTAAGCCTGCGGAATTGTTACAGTGGGTTGATCAGACAGTGTTAAAAGAGCGCCACATGACCGGCCTGCACTACAACCCGATCACCAACACCTTTAAGCTGGGTCCAGGCGTGGACGTGAACTATATGGTGCACACCACCGCGAAAGCCGAGTAACTTATCTGCACGCCTGATGACGTTTCGCTTATCAGGCGTACAAACTCTGTGCCAGATCATATAACGTAATCGCTCTTCGATGAAGAAATCAGCACTCGATCAAATTTTCTATTTTTTTTCTCGATTATTGACATCCTCGCCAGGCCTTATAAGACGCGCACTTAGCGATTATTACCCTTTTGCAACCTCAATTTAACGCCAAAATCAACTCTTGTACTGAAAAGAATCCCTACTAGAATACTCACCATATAGCGTCTATCTTATCAAACAACCCCTACATATAGTATTTATCCACAGACTTAGTCACAACATGGCACTGTGGATAATACGGGGGATATTTTTTTCTTTCACGGACAGGTAAAAAACCACATGAATCAGAGTCTGCTGGTGACAAAGCGTGATGGTAGTACAGAGCGCATCAATCTCGACAAAATCCACCGAGTTCTGGATTGGGCGGCAGAAGGACTGAATAACGTATCGATTTCTCAGGTCGAGCTTCGCTCCCACATTCAGTTTTATGACGGCATCAAGACTTCCGATATTCACGAAACGATTATCAAAGCCGCCGCCGATCTGATCTCCCGCGATGCACCGGATTATCAATATCTGGCCGCTCGTCTGGCGATTTTCCACCTGCGCAAGAAAGCCTACGGTGAGTTCGAACCGCCAAAACTGTATGACCATGTCGTTAAAATGGTTGAGATGGGCAAATACGACAATCATCTGCTGGAAGACTACACGGAAGAAGAGTTCAAGCAGATGGACTCGTTCATCGAACATGACCGCGATATGACCTTCTCCTATGCTGCCGTGAAGCAGTTAGAAGGCAAATATCTGGTACAAAACCGCGTCACCGGTGAAATTTACGAAAGCGCTCAGTTCCTCTATATTCTGGTAGCAGCTTGCCTGTTCTCGAACTACCCGCGTGAAACCCGTCTGGAATACGTTAAGCGTTTCTACGACGCCGTTTCGACGTTTAAAATTTCGCTGCCAACGCCAATCATGTCTGGCGTGCGTACCCCAACCCGTCAGTTCAGCTCTTGCGTGCTGATCGAGTGCGGCGACAGCCTGGACTCCATTAACGCGACCTCCAGCGCCATCGTGAAATACGTTTCCCAGCGCGCCGGTATCGGCATCAACGCTGGACGCATTCGTGCGCTGGGTAGCCCGATTCGCGGCGGTGAAGCGTTCCACACCGGCTGTATCCCGTTCTATAAGCACTTCCAGACTGCGGTGAAATCCTGCTCTCAGGGCGGCGTACGCGGCGGTGCGGCCACGCTGTTCTACCCGATGTGGCATCTGGAAGTTGAAAGCCTGCTGGTACTGAAAAACAACCGTGGCGTCGAGGGCAACCGCGTACGTCACATGGACTACGGCGTACAGATCAACAAGTTGATGTACACTCGCCTGCTGAAAGGCGGCGACATCACCCTGTTCAGCCCGTCTGACGTTCCGGGCCTGTACGACGCGTTCTTCGCCGATCAGGACGAATTCGAGCGCCTGTACACCCAATACGAAAACGATGACAGCATTCGTAAACAACGCGTAAAAGCGGTTGAGCTGTTCTCGCTGATGATGCAGGAACGCGCCTCTACCGGTCGTATCTACATTCAGAACGTTGACCACTGCAACACCCACAGCCCGTTTGATCCTGCTATCGCACCAGTGCGCCAGTCCAACCTGTGCCTGGAAATCGCGCTGCCGACCAAACCGCTGACCGACGTTAACGACGAAAACGGTGAAATTGCCCTGTGTACGCTGTCTGCCTTTAACCTCGGCGCTATCAACAGCCTCGACGAACTGGAAGAGCTGGCCGTGCTGGCGGTACGTGCACTGGATGCGCTGCTGGATTATCAGGATTATCCGATCCCGGCAGCTAAACGCGGTGCCATGGGTCGCCGTACGCTGGGTATTGGCGTGATCAACTACGCTTACTGGCTGGCGAAGAACGGTAAACGTTACTCTGACGGCAGCGCCAATAACCTGACCCACAAAACCTTTGAAGCCATTCAGTATTACCTGCTGAAAGCCTCGAATGAGCTGGCTAAAGAGCAAGGCGCGTGCCCGTGGTTTAACGAAACCACCTATGCCAAAGGTATTCTGCCGATCGATACCTACAAGAAAGATCTGGATGCCATCGTCAACGAACCGCTGCACCACGACTGGGAAGCGTTGCGTGAATCGATCAAGACTCACGGTCTGCGTAACTCCACACTCTCTGCTCTGATGCCGTCTGAGACCTCTTCGCAGATCTCCAACGCCACCAACGGCATTGAGCCACCGCGCGGTCACGTGAGTATCAAAGCCTCGAAAGATGGCATCCTGCGTCAGGTAGTACCGGATTACGAACACCTGAAAAATGCCTATGAGCTGCTGTGGGAAATGCCCAATAACGACGGCTACCTGCAACTGGTTGGCGTGATGCAGAAGTTTATCGATCAGTCGATTTCAGCCAATACCAACTACGATCCGTCCCGCTTCCCGTCAGGGAAAGTGCCGATGCAGCAATTGCTGAAAGACCTGCTCACCGCCTACAAATTTGGTGTCAAAACGCTGTATTATCAGAACACCCGCGACGGTGCTGAAGATACTCAGGATGATATGGTGCCGTCCATCCAGGACGATGGCTGCGAAAGCGGCGCATGTAAGATCTGATGAATAATGCCGGGTGGCGCTACGCTTACCCGGCCTACGATTGCACGGTTTGTAGGCCGGATAAGGTGCTTGCACCGCCATCCGGCGCTCATCCCACAAAGGATTCACATCAATGGCATACACCACTTTTTCACAGACGAAAAATGACCAGCTTCTGGAACCGATGTTCTTCGGCCAGCCGGTGAACGTCGCGCGCTATGATCAGCAAAAATATGACATCTTCGAAAAACTGATCGAAAAGCAGCTCTCTTTCTTCTGGCGTCCGGAAGAGGTCGATGTTTCTCGTGACCGCATTGACTTTCAGGCGCTGCCAGAACATGAAAAACACATTTTTATCAGCAACCTGAAGTACCAGACCTTACTGGACTCCATTCAGGGGCGCAGCCCGAACGTGGCGTTGTTGCCGCTGATCTCGATCCCTGAGCTAGAAACCTGGGTGGAAACGTGGGCCTTCTCCGAAACCATTCACTCACGCTCTTACACCCATATCATCCGTAACATTGTTAACGATCCGGCGGTGGTGTTTGACGATATCGTCACCAATGAGCAGATTCAGAAGCGTGCGGAAGGCATCTCCAGCTACTACGACGAGTTAATCGAGATGACCAGCTACTGGCATCTGCTGGGCGAAGGTACGCACACGGTCAATGGTAAGACGGTTGTCGTGAACCTGCGCGAGCTGAAGAAGAAACTGTATCTGTGCCTGATGAGCGTTAACGCACTGGAAGCGATCCGCTTCTACGTCAGCTTCGCCTGCTCTTTTGCTTTTGCCGAGCGCGAACTGATGGAAGGCAACGCGAAAATCATTCGCCTGATCGCCCGTGACGAAGCCCTGCACCTGACCGGGACCCAGCATATGCTGAACCTGTTGCGCAGCGGCGTAGACGATCCGGAAATGGCAGAGATTGCCGAAGAGTGTAAACAGGATTGCTACGACCTGTTCGTACAGGCCGCTGTGCAGGAAAAAGAGTGGGCTGATTACCTGTTCCGCGACGGTTCAATGATCGGTCTGAACAAAGATATTCTGTGCCAGTACGTCGAGTACATCACTAACATTCGTATGCAGGCCGTAGGGCTTGACCTGCCGTTCCAGACGCGTTCGAACCCCATTCCGTGGATCAACACCTGGCTGGTGTCCGATAACGTGCAGGTTGCACCGCAGGAAGTGGAAGTCAGCTCTTATCTGGTCGGGCAAATCGATGCCGAAGTCGATACCGACGATCTGAGTAATTTCCAGCTCTGATGGGCCGTATTACCCTGCGCATCTCTGGCACACAGCTGCTGTGCCAGGATGAACATCCTTCCCTGCTGGCCGCGCTTGAATCGCACAATGTTGAGGTCGAGTATCAATGTCGTGAAGGCTACTGCGGCTCCTGCCGTACCCGCCTGGTAGCGGGTCAGGTTGACTGGATTGCAGAGCCTTTGGCCTTTATTCAGCCGGGTGAGATACTGCCCTGCTGTTGCCGGGCAAAGGGTGACATTGAGATTGAGATGTAACGCCTAGTGAACTTCATGCGCGGAGACCAGCACCACGTCTCCGCGTTTTTTCATCTGCATGATGTACAGCGCCCCGGCAAGAACCACCAGCACGGCGCCGACCAGATAAATCGCCCGATACCCCACGCCTTCTACCATCATCCCCATAATAAATGCCCCAATCGCCATTCCCGCATCCATTGCGTTGAAAAAAAGCGAATTGGCGATGCCAATTTTATGCGGCTCCACCGCGCTAATAATTTGCGTCTGGAACACCGGTGTCACCGAGCCGTAGCCAATGCCAATCAGCCCTCCGGCAATAATCATCATGATGCTGCCGTGGGTATATCCAAGCACCACAAGCCCTACGGTAAAGGCGACCAGGCACGGGTAAACCACGTATTTCGGCCCTTTTTTATCACAAATATTGCCGGTAAACGTTCGGCAGATCATCAGGCAGACAGCGTAGCAAAGCAGAAAGTTACTGGCGGCGGCCATCAGATCCAGCTCGCGTGCATACAGCGCCAGGAAGGCAGATACCCCGGCGTAGGAAAAGGTCATGAAGAAGGTCACCATGGCAAAAGGCAAGGCGGCACGGTCAAACATGGCGGCAAACCCCAGCTTAGACTGCGAGCCATCGGCATGACGAATCACCGGCGGCACGGCAACAATCAATGACAGCACAATGCCCACCGCTGCTACCGCTGTACAAAGCCAGAACGCGGAAGTAAAGGCCTCCCAGCGCGCCATGTTCAGACCCACCCATGGCCCAACGACCATCGCCAGTCCCATAGCTAAAGAGAAAAAGCTGATGCCCTCCCCACGTCGGGAGGCCGGTATCAACCGCGCGGAAATCGTCCCTTTTACCGTAGTAATAACGCCAAACGTGACACCATGAAGCACCCGAATAAACAGCAGTGATTCAATTGAATGGCAGACAGGATACAGCGCAGTGACCACCAAAAAGGCCAGAGAAGAGAGCACCAGAATCGTTTTATTCGAATATTTTCCCACCCATTGTCCGGCAAACGGACGTACCACAATGGCGGCCCCCAAAAAGAAGGTGACTAATAAACCCGCCTTATCAGGGGTCGCATGGAGACGCTCCAGGATATAAATCGGCAACAGCGTCAGCAGGACATAAAAAACAAAAAAGATAATAAAGCTGATAATCGTGATGGCCCAAAAATCTTTCGTCCATAATTTTTCTTTCATACTTGGCAACCTGTCCCGACGGCGCACGCAGGCAACGCTCAGAGCGACTGAACAACGGACAGGTGCGTCAAAATGTGAGTAGTACGGTAGAAAACCAGTATAATCAGGCTGGATTTATTAGAGAAATTAATCATTTTAATGATATTGATTAGAGATAACTAATGACATTAACCCAGATCCACGCCCTGCTGGCCGTGCTTGAGTACGGTGGTTTTACCGAAGCCAGCAAGCGGCTATACACCACCCAGTCCGCCGTCAGTCAGGCTATTTCGGCGCTGGAAGAAGAGTTAGGGGTTAATATTTTGATCCGCGAGCGGCGCAAAGATATTCAGCTCACCCCGGTAGGTATCCGGCTGCTCCCACATTTACGGACCATCATTGGACAAACGAATGCCGTAAAAGAGATCGCCGAACAGGAGAAACAAAACCCCGCCCGAACCTTGCACATCGGCTGTTTTCCCAGCGCCTGCGCCTGCATTTTGCCCGGTATCATCCGCTACTTTGAACAGCATCACCCCAACATCAAAATCATTCCCTATGAAGAGAACAGCAGTGCCATTATTGATTCGCTGCAAAGTGGAGGCATTGATGCGGGTTTTGTGCATTTTCCGGTCAGTGGCATGTACTGCGTGCCGGTTTATCGGGACAAATTCACCGTTGTTGTCCCCGAGGCTCACCCGCTGGCGGCCAAAGCCACAATCTCAGTAGAAGAACTGGTGGGAGAACCGCTGATTATCAGTAAAGGGCGCTATGAATTAAGCATCATGACGTTATTTAAAGAACAAGGTATTGAACCAATCATTAAGTACGAGTTCAACCACCCGGATACGGCAATCAGTTTTATTCGTCAGGGGCTGGGGATCGCATTGTTACCGGAGCTCACATTAAAGGCGGTTGGCGGGCAAATACGTTCGGTGGCGCTGGAGCCAACGTTTTATCGGCAAATATCATTACTGGCAAAAGAGCCGCCGGTAGATGGCAGCCCTTTATATTTACTGCAGGCATGTATGGAAACACTGACCGCAGACGGTCTGATCTAACCGTCGGGAATGCACCGGTGAAAAGGCCTGCAATATCATGCTATCGCAGGCCTGATACCGTTACTGCTTATGCAGGAACATCACCGCTTTGTCGGGGAAGTCGGTGAACAACCCGTCAACGCCCGCCTTGTTATACAGGATGTCATACAGCTGATTCACATCCGTCGCGTAGTCCGGCAGCTGATCGGCCCGCACAGTATAAGGATGCACCGTCATCTTGTTCTGATGCGCATCCTTCACCATCCCGGTCAACACGATGTTGCCTTTCTTCGACTTCTCATCGACCAGCATGTGATAGTCCGGGCCAATGCCATCCGCGTACTCAGCAACCTGCTTCATCGCGCCCGGTTTAAACATCCAGTCATAGTTGTAGTTAACCCAACTGCCGTCCGGTTTTTTCTCCTGGGTTTCATTCCAGTCGGTATAGGCAATCAGCTGCACCAGGTTGAGGTCCATCCCCATTTTGGGTTCCAGCTCATTCTTGATGCGCTTGAGTTCCGCCACATCAAAACTTTGCAGATAGACCTTATCCTGTTTGTCGCTGTAGCCGTACTTTTTCAGCACTTCCAGCGTCTTCGCAGCAATGTCCTTCCCTTCCTGGTGATGGAACCACGGCGCTTTAATTTCCGGATAGATACCGATGTTCTTACCGGTGGAATGATTTAATCCCTGAACAAACTCGATCTCTTCTTCGAACGTATGCACACGGAAATCAGATTTACCCATCGGGAAGCGCCCTGGGTAGGTCTGCACCTGTTTGCCATTTTCGATATCGAAACCTTCGGTAAATTTCAGCGATTTGATCTCATCCAGCGTAAAGTCGATAGCGTAGTAGCGACCATCTTTACGGGCGCGATCCGGGAAACGCTCGGCGACATCGGTGACCCGGTCAAGATAGTGGTCATGCAGAACGACCAGATGGTCGTCCTTGGTCATCACCAGATCCTGCTCGAGATAGTCCGCGCCCTGCGCATAGGCCATCGCTTTTGCCGGCAGCGTATGCTCCGGTAAATAGCCGCTGGCCCCACGGTGAGCAATCACAATCTTGTCTGCGGCGATGGCTGCGCTGCTGACCACCATACCGGTCAGCATTAACGCGACGCTAAGACTTTTCAATGTGGTTTTCATCTATTATCCCCCGTTACGCTTCAGTTCCATCTCTGCGTGATGGCGCTTTTCACCAAACATGACGACCACCAGCAGAATAACCGCCAGCACGCTGCCGCCAATCATCACCATAAAGCCACCGTCCCAGCCGAAGAAGTCAACGGTGTAACCGACAATGGCGCTCGCTGCCACAGAGCCGCCCAGGTAACCAAACAGCCCGGTAAAGCCTGCCGCCGTACCCGCCGCTTTTTTCGGTGCCAGTTCCAGCGCGTGCAGACCAATCAGCATGACCGGACCGTAGATCAGGAAGCCGATGATAATCATACATGCCATATCAACGTTCGGATTGCCCGCCGGGTTCATCCAGTAAACGATCGTTGCAATGGTCACCAGCGTCATGAAGAACACGCCGGTTGCGCCACGGTTGCCACGGAAGACTTTATCCGACATCCAGCCACACAGCAGGGTGCCCGGGATACCCGCATATTCATACAGGAAGTAGGCCCAGGAGGATTTATCCAGTGCGAAATGCTTCACTTCTTTCAGGTAGGTCGGCGACCAGTCGAGGATGCCGTAACGCAGTAAATAGACAAACACGTTGGCGATCGCGATGTACCACAGCAGTTTGTTTGGCAGCACGTACTGCATGAAGATCTGCTTCGCAGTCAGCTCTTCTTCGGCTTTTTCGCTGTAATCATCCGGATAGTCGTTCTTATACTCTTCAATCGGCGGCAAGCCACAGGACTGCGGCGTATCGCGCATCAGGGCAAAAGCAATCAGGGCGACAACAATCGCACCGAATGCCGGCATGTACAATGCCGCTTTCCAGTCGTTAAACCAGGCCATACCCAGCAGGAACAGCAGCGGAGGCAGACCACCACCGACGTTATGCGCGCAATTCCACACGGACACAATACCGCCACGCTCTTTCTGCGACCACCAGTGCACCATGGTACGACCGCACGGCGGCCATCCCATCCCCTGGAACCAGCCACACAGGAACAGCAGCACAAACATCACCGCGATACTGGACGTCGCCCACGGCACAAAGCCCATGAACAACATCACCGCCGCCGCCAGAATCAGACCGGCAGGCAGGAAAACGCGCGGATTCGAGCGGTCCGAAATGGACCCCATGATAAATTTCGAAAAACCATAGGCAATGGAAATACCGGATAACGCAAAACCCAGATCGCCACGGGAGAAACCCTGCTCAACCAGATATGGCATCGCCAGGGCAAAGTTCTTACGTACCAGATAGTACGCCGCATAACCAAAAAATATCCCCAAGAAAATCTGCCAGCGCAATCGACGATAGGTGGGATCGATTTCCGCTGCAGGTAAGCGCGCCGTATGTGACGCGGGTTTAAAAATGCTCAACATAGTATGTAGCCTCCGTGGCCGTCTTTTGTTCGAAGGAAACACTGTAAGTACGTCATCACGACGCAACCTCCCCCAGTGTGGCCGCGATGTTAAGGAAAGATTCAGCACAATAATGTGAAACACAGCACAGATTGTTACAGATTTATGACAAATGTTCATAAAGGCGCACGAAATCACGTTTCATTTTCGAATAATGAGCGATTATGCGCGAAATCAAACAATCCATGTTTTTTATGTGGCTAAATGATAAAAAAACGAACTGTGAGGAAAAACAATGAAAACTCGCGACTCGCAAACAAGTGACGTGATTATCATTGGTGGGGGAGCAACAGGTGCCGGGATCGCACGCGACTGTGCTCTGCGCGGATTGCGCGTCATCTTAGTAGAACGCCACGATATCGCTACCGGCGCGACGGGACGTAACCACGGCCTGCTGCACAGCGGTGCGCGCTATGCCGTCACTGACGCAGAATCTGCGCGTGAATGTATTAGCGAAAACCAAATTCTGAAACGTATCGCCCGCCACTGCGTAGAGCCTACGGACGGTCTGTTTATCACACTGCCGGAAGATGAACTCTCCTTCCAGGCCACCTTTATTCGTGCCTGCGAAGATGCGGGCATTCGTGCAGAAGCGATCGACCCTCAACAAGCGCGCATTATCGAGCCCGCGGTGAACCCGCAGTTGATTGGCGCAGTCAAAGTGCCAGACGGTACCGTGGATCCTTTCCGTTTAACCGCTGCCAACATGCTGGATGCCAGAGAGCATGGCGCGGTCATTCTGACGGCCCATGAAGTGACCGGGCTGATTCGTGAAGGTGCAACCGTCTGCGGCGTGAACGTTCGCAATCATCTCACCGGCGAGATGCAGTCCCTGCATGCGCCGGTGGTGGTGAACGCTGCCGGGATCTGGGGCCAGCGGATCGCGGAATATGCCGATCTGAGCATCCGCATGTTCCCGGCAAAAGGCTCGTTGTTGATCATGGATCATCGCATTAACCAGCATGTCATCAACCGCTGCCGTAAACCGTCGGATGCCGACATTCTGGTGCCTGGCGACACCATCTCGCTGATCGGCACCACCTCGCAACATATTGATTACGATGATATCGACAGCAACCGCGTCACCGCTGAAGAGGTGGATGTCCTGCTGCGTGAAGGGGAGAAGCTGGCGCCGATTATGGCGAAAACGCGCATTTTACGCGCCTACTCCGGCGTGCGTCCGCTGGTGGCCAGCGACAATGATCCAAGCGGTCGTAACGTCAGCCGCGGCATTGTGTTGTTCGATCATGCTGAACGCGACGGTCTGGATGGCTTTATCACCATTACCGGCGGCAAACTGATGACCTACCGCTTGATGGCTGAATGGGCCACCGACGCTGTTTGCCGCAAGCTGGGTAACACTCGCCCTTGCACCACAGCGGACGTCGCGCTGCCAGGTTCGCAGGAATCGACCGAGCATACGCTTAAGCGCGTGATCTCGTTGCCCGCACCACTACGCGGCTCGGCAGTCTACCGTCACGGCGATCGCACCCCAGTCTGGCTGAGCGAAGGTCGTCAGCATCGCAGCCTGGTCTGCGAGTGCGAGGCGGTCACCGCAGGCGAAGTCCAATACGCCGTGGAAAATTTAACCGTCAACAGCCTGCTGGACTTGCGCCGCCGTACTCGCGTCGGGATGGGGACATGCCAGGGCGAACTGTGCGCCTGCCGCGCCGCAGGGTTACTGCAACGTTTTAATGTTACCACCGCCGCGCAGTCCATCACCCAGCTCTCCGAGTTTCTCAACGAACGCTGGAAAGGCGTGCAGCCGATTGCCTGGGGAGACGCACTGCGCGAAAGCGAGTTCACGCGCTGGGTGTATCAGGGGTTATGCGGTCTGGAAAAGGAGCACCAGGATGAAATTTGATACCGTCATTATCGGCGGCGGTCTCGCCGGACTGCTGTGCGGTCTGCAACTGCAAAAAAGCGGGTTACGCTGCGCGATTGTTACCCGTGGCCAAAGCGCCCTGCATTTTTCCTCCGGCTCGCTGGATTTACTCAGCACGCTGCCTGATGGACAGCCGGTGAGCGATATCGATGCAGGTCTGAACGCACTGCGCACTCAGGCCCCCTTGCACCCTTATAGCCTTATCGGTACGCAAAACGTCCTGTCACTGGCGCAGCAGGCGCAAACCCTGTTGAAAGAATCCGGTGCTCAGTTGCAGGGCGAGGTACATCAGATACATCAGCGCGTAACGCCGCTGGGGACCTTGCGCTCAACCTGGCTCAGTTCGCCGGAAGTACCGGTCTGGCCGCTGTCTGCTCAGCGTATCTGCGTGGTGGGCATCAGCGGGCTACTGGATTTTCAGGCACACCTCGCGGCGGCCTCGCTGAGCCAGCGTAACCTCAGCGTCGACACCGCAGAAATCGAGCTGCCGGAACTGGATGTTCTGCGCGACAACCCCACCGAGTTTCGCGCGGTTAACATCGCACGCCTGCTGGATAACGAAGATAAATGGCCACTGCTCTGTGACGCGTTGCTGCCAATAGCAAAAACCTGCGACATGATTATTATGCCAGCCTGCTTCGGTCTCACCGATTCCCGGCTCTGGCAGTGGCTCAACGAGCGTCTGCCCTGCTCGCTGATGCTGTTACCCACCTTACCGCCTTCTGTTCTCGGCATGCGCCTGCACAATCAATTACAGCGTCAGTTTGTACGCCAGGGCGGCGTGTGGATGCCCGGTGACGAGGTGAAAAAAGTCACCTGTCAGGACGGTGTGGTAAGTGAAGTGTGGACCCGCAATCATGCTGATATTCCATTGCGTCCACGTTTTGCCGTGCTCGCCAGCGGCAGTTTCTTCAGCAGCGGACTGGTGGCAACACGCGAGGCTGTCCACGAGCCGATCCTCGGCCTGGATGTCCAGCAAACAGAGACCCGTGCGCAGTGGTATCAGCGCGACGTCTTCGACCCGCAGCCGTGGCAACAATTTGGTGTGAATACTGATGACACCCTGCGCCCAACGCTTGCGGGAAAAACGGTAGAGAACCTGTTTGCCATCGGATCGGTGCTTGGCGGTTTTGACCCTATCGCCCAGGGTTGCGGAGGCGGCGTGAGCGCAGTCAGCGCCTTGCATGCCGCACATCATATTGCGAAACGAGCAGGAGGCCAGCAATGAGCGACACACGTTTTGAAAGTTGTATCAAATGCACGGTATGCACCACTGCCTGCCCGGTCAGCCGCGTCAATCCGAGCTACCCAGGCCCTAAACAGGCCGGGCCGGACGGGGAACGTCTGCGTCTAAAAGACGGTGCGTTATACGATGATGCGCTGAAATACTGTATCAACTGCAAACGCTGCGAAGTCGCCTGCCCGTCAGATGTTAAAATTGGCGATATCATCCAGCGCGCGCGCGCCAAATATGACACCACCCGCCCGTCGCTGCGCAACTTTGTCTTAAGCCATACCGATTTGATGGGCAGCGTTTCCACGCCGTTCGCGCCGATCGTCAATACCGCCACCTCGCTGAAGCCCGTGCGTCAGCTGCTCGATTACGCGTTAAAAATCGATCATCGCCGGACGCTGCCAAAATACTCCTTTGGTACCTTCCGCCGCTGGTACCGCAGCGTTGCCGCACAGCAGGCGCAGTATCAGGATCAGGTCGCCTTTTTTCACGGCTGCTTTGTGAACTATAACCATCCGCAGCTTGGCAAAGACCTGATTAAAGTGCTGAATGCGATGGGGACCGGCGTACAGTTGCTGAGTAAAGAGAAGTGCTGCGGCGTGCCGCTGATCGCCAACGGTTTTACCGATAAGGCACGTAAGCAGGCGGTCAGCAACGTGGCCTCGCTCAGAGAAGCCATTGACGGAAAAGGTATTCCGGTGCTTGCCACCTCATCAACCTGTACCTTTGCGCTTCGCGATGAATATCCCGAAGTGCTGGATGTCGACAACACGGGCCTGCGTGAACATATTGAGCTGGCCACCCGTTGGCTGTGGCGCAAACTGGACGGCGGGCAAACGCTGCCGCTAAAAACACTGCCGCTGAAGGTGGTCTACCATACCCCCTGCCATATGGAGAAAATGGGCTGGACGCTCTACACGCTGGAGCTGCTGCGTCAAATTCCTGGTCTGGAACTGACGGTGCTGGATTCCCAGTGCTGCGGCATCGCCGGGACCTACGGCTTTAAAAAGGAAAACTACCCCACGTCGCAATCCATTGGCGCCCCGCTGTTCCGCCAGATCGAAGAAAGCGGAGCCGATATCGTCGTCACCGACTGCGAAACCTGCAAATGGCAGATTGAGATGTCCACCAGCAAGCGCTGTGAGCATCCAATAACCCTGCTGGCACAGGCGTTAGGCTAACTAACCAAGCCTACATCCCAATTGTAGGCCGATAAGCGAAATGCCATCGGGCAAAACATCTGCCGGATGGCAGCGTAAAACGCCTTATCCGGCCTACAAAATCTTCGCCATCAGGCAATAACAAACTATACGGTCAGTGATTCAACCACGTCAATCCAGCCATGCTCGGTGGCAATATCCTGATCGTTAAGCCAACGGCGCAGCATATTCAGAGCCATCATGGCACACACTTCCTGACGCACCGGCAAGCTGTAGCGACTAGCGCTAAGTCGTACGCGTAATGCATGCGTGCCCTCAGACGTTGCCAGCGCAAAGTTAATATGTTCGTTTTCGAAACCCGATACCGCCAGCGCCAAATCTGCGTAATGATTGCCGCGTCGCTCGGTTATCCAGTGCGCGGTTTGCGCCAGCGTTTCCTCCTGAGAGGGCACCACTTCACTGGCCAACAGCGGGGCGTTGGCGCGAGAAAGCTGGAGAGCGACCAGGCCCGCGGTAAACTGTTCGCTGAGCGTCAGGCTGTATTGCCGTTCCTGCAACGTGCGTGCAATTTGCGCGGGCAGCCCTTCCGTGCCTTCAAAAATCATATTCTGCCCGGCAACCCGCTTCACCTCCGGCCAGAGCGCCAGCATCGCTTCACGTTGGGAATCCGGCCCGGTAAGCTTCAACTCGATAATCGGCATTGATGAGCGATACCCCATCGTGACCCCGGCAGGCAAAGGCAGCGGATCCAAACTTTGCGCCAGCTCGCTTTCAGAACGGCCAAAGGTGGTTAGTCGCAGGCATAGCGGGGGTTGGGAGAGTGAGAATCGCTCCCGCAGACGCGGTAGGATCTCATGTTCGATCATCACTTTAAACTCTGACGGAACGCCCGGCGTAAAGAACATCAAACAGCGGTTGAGCTTCACGGCGAATCCACAGGCGGTACCCACTGGGTTATTGATAAACTCGGCGCTGGCAGGTAATTCAGCTTGCTTACGGTTACTCGGTGCCATAATACGACCGCGTTCGCGGAAGTAATGCTCCATCTGAGCAAGCCATGCCTCGTGCAGCACCAGCTCTTCACCTTTTGCCGTTGCCGCAGCCAGCGCGCTCAAATCATCGCTGGTTGGCCCTAAGCCACCGTTCACAATCAATACATCGGCATGTTCGCTGCGTTCGCGCAAAATGGCGACCAGGTCGTCGAGATTGTCGCCCACCGTGTTGCGGCGTGTTAACGGTAATCCCTGATTGAAGAAAAAATCAGCCAGCCAGGCGGCATTGGTGTCGACGATCTGGCCGTGCAACACTTCATCCCCGGTGGATAGCATCTCCACGTTTAACATTGTGTTCTCCTGCTTATGCAATCAAAACACTATAACGCAATGGCGAGGGAACATGGAGGATGGAGGGAAAGAGAATGAGTAAGAAAAGGAAAAACAGGCGCAGCTGAACGCCGCGCCAGGGACATCAGAAGCTGGCGTTAACCCCAACATACGGGCCGTCAGCAATCGCATTGTCACGGTTGCCATCTTTACCCGCCAGGTTCAGGTAGCGATAACCGGCTTCGATACTCAATGGGCGAATAATGGTCAGACGCGCGCCCGCATTGGCTTCTTCGTAGCTATCAATACCGCTGGAAAGCGAATCCGGAGAGTAGTAGTACTCGCCAAACAGACGGAAGCTGTCGCCAATCGGCCACTGCAAGCCACCACCAACCGCCGCCGCATAGCCTTCATCGCCGTCGTTTGGGTTGGTATAAACGCCTTTCCCACCAACGGTGGCCAGCAGAGGACCAATCGGGATATTCAGGCCAAGACCGACGCCGGCAACATCACCATCATCGTCGTTATGCATCCAGTTGCCGCTGGCTGCCAGCCCGGAGGACTCGGTACCGAAACCGAAGCCAAGGTTGGTGTAATCTTCACCGGCCTGGCCGCTGATGCTTATCGCGTTCGCCGACGCAGAAACAAACAGCATTCCAGCAAGGCCCAATAAAATACTTTTTTTCATTTTCTATCCTTTCCAGCAAGAAACTAAACATAGCCCCAAAACCGCTGGATTGTACTGCCTGATGGCGAGGAATCAATGAGCTAAAAAGGCGATGCAATAACATATTGTAACTAAATACTAACCAACAAGGTTTTAGCACATCACGCCGGCACTGATAATAATCACTTTCACCCTCGCCCTGGCTCCCGTATTCTTTATCTCTCACCTCTCAATTTAAGGAATATCGTCGTGCGTCAAAGGACTATTGTTTGCCCATTAATTCAAAATGAAGGGTGTTATCTGTTGTGTAAAATGGCCGACGACCGCGGCGTGTTCCCCGGTCAATGGGCGCTTTCAGGTGGCGGCGTTGAGCCAGGCGAGCGTATCGAAGAGGCCCTGCGTCGCGAAGTACGCGAAGAGCTGGGCGAGCAGCTGGTGCTCACAGAGATTACCCCGTGGACCTTTAGCGATGATATCCGCACCAAAACCTATGCTGATGGTCGCCTGGAAGAGATCTACATGATTTATCTGATCTTCGATTGTGTTTCAGCCAATCGTGAGGTGAAGATTAACGAAGAGTTTCAGGACTTCGCCTGGGTTAAACCACAGGACCTCACCCATTACGACTTAAACGTCGCCACCCGAAAAACGTTAAAACTGAAAGGATTGCTGTCGTCTTCGCCGCAATAAAATGGGCTATATAAGTACCGACATTGCTTAATTTTTTAATAAAATGGAGTAATGTCGGCAGCTCGCGACAAAAAACAAAAATAGTTAACTTTCAAATAGATAAATGCAAAATTCAAAACACCCCACATTATTCCTCAACCTTAAGCTCTTAAGGATAAATTAACCTTCAATCATTAATCTTTGCAGCCTGATGAAATAATTAACGACACCTCTATTTATCCTAATAAATATGCGATGGCGTTTAATGGCTTGAAGGAATAATGATGTCTGACTTTTTGCCTTTCTCTCGCCCGGCCTTCGGTACTGAAGAGCTTGCCGCCGTCAAAACCGTTCTGGACTCAGGGTGGATAACCACCGGCCCTAAAAATCAGCAGTTGGAAGAGGCATTCTGTCGGCTGACAGGAAACCAACATGCCGTTGCCGTCTGCTCTGCTACAGCAGGTATGCACATCACGCTGATGGCGCTGGACGTAGGCGCAGGTGATGAGGTGATCACCCCGTCGATGACGTGGGTTTCCACGATCAATATGATTGTCCTGTTGGGTGCGACGCCGGTGATGATTGATGTCGACCGCGATACGCTGATGGTCACTCCCGAACAAATCGAAGCGGCCATCACCCCACGAACCAAAGCGATTATTCCGGTGCATTACGCCGGCGCTCCTGCCGATCTTGATGCGATTTACGCCATCGGCGAACGTTATGGCATCCCGGTCATCGAAGACGCCGCACATGCGGTGGGAACGTTATACAAGAGCCGTCATGTTGGCGCCCGCGGTACGGCGATTTTCTCCTTTCACGCCATCAAAAATGTTACCTGCGCGGAAGGTGGACTGATCGTGACCGACGACAGTGCGCTCGCGCAACGTCTGCGTAGTCTGAAATTCCACGGTCTGGGCGTGGATGCCTATGACCGGCAAACCTTTGGTCGGGCACCGCAGGCGGAAGTTCTGGCCCCAGGATACAAGTACAACCTGACCGATATCAATGCTGCCATCGCCCTGGTGCAACTGGATAAACTGGGTCGAATAAATGCACGTCGCGCTGAAATTGCGCACCAGTATCAGCACGCGCTGGCAGATACGCCTTTTCAGCCGTTGAGCTTGCCGCAGTGGTCGCACGTTCACGCCTGGCATCTGTTTATTATTCGTGTTGACGAGGCACGCTGCGGCCTGAGCCGGGACGCCTTAATGGAAGCACTGAAGGCTGAAGGTATCGGTACCGGTCTGCATTTTCGCGCGGCGCACACGCAAAAGTATTATCGCGAACGCTTCCCCACCCTGTCACTCCCCAACACAGAATGGAATAGCGCCCGCATCTGTTCACTGCCTTTATTTCCCGACATGACCGCCGACGATACCCAGCGCGTCATCACGGCACTGCGCCGGATAGCAGGACAATGACCATGTTTGAAGCCACACCGATTAAAAAAGTCTCGGTAGTCATTCCCGTTTTTAACGAACAGGAAAGCCTGCCGGAGTTAATCAGACGTACCTGTGCCGCCTGCGAAAAACTGGGGAAAGACTATGAAATCCTGCTGATCGATGACGGCAGCAGCGACAATTCCGCACAGTTGATGATGGATGCCTCACAGGCCCACAACAGCCATATTGTCTCTATTCTGCTGAATCGCAATTACGGGCAGCACTCGGCGATTATGGCCGGTTTCAGCCACGTCACCGGTGATTTGGTCATCACGCTGGATGCAGACTTGCAGAACCCACCAGAGGAGATCCCTCGTCTTGTCGCCACCGCAGACCAGGGCTTCGACGTGGTCGGAACGGTGCGCCAAAACAGGCAAGACAGCATCTTTCGTAAGACGGCCTCGAGGATGATCAACCATTTGATTCAACGTACCACCGGTAAAGCGATGGGGGATTATGGCTGCATGCTACGCGCCTATCGCCGTCATATCGTTGATGCCATGCTGCATTGCCAGGAGCGCAGCACCTTCATTCCCATTCTGGCCAACATCTTTGCCCGTCGCGCGACGGAAATCCCGGTGCACCATGCAGAGCGTGAATTTGGCGACTCTAAGTACAGCTTTATGCGTTTGATTAACCTGATGTATGACCTGGTGACCTGCCTGACCACCACACCGCTGCGCATGCTGAGCCTGCTGGGTAGCGTGATTGCCGCCACGGGTTTCACCCTGTCCGTTCTGCTGGTCGTTCTTCGCCTGACGCTGGGTCCGCAGTGGGCAGCTGAGGGGGTCTTTATGCTGTTTGCCGTGCTGTTTACGTTTATCGGCGCACAGTTCATTGGTATGGGTTTACTCGGCGAATATATCGGTCGCATCTATAACGATGTCCGCGCCCGCCCCCGCTACTTTGTTCAACACGTTATTCGTCCACACACCACGCAGTCAACCGAGGAAAACCACGCATGAAAGCCGTCGTATTTGCTTATCACGATATGGGATGTCAGGGAATTCAAGCTTTGCTGGATGCGGGTTATGACATCGCTGCTATTTTCACACACACCGATAATCCCGGTGAAAATGCGTTTTTTGGCTCCGTTTCCCGGCTTGCGGCCAGCGCAGGGATCCCGGTCTATGCCCCGGACAACGTCAATCATCCGTTGTGGGTTGAGCGCATCAGCCAGCTCGCCCCTGAGGTCATTTTTTCGTTCTACTATCGCCATTTACTCAGCGATGAGATTCTTCGCCTCGCACCTGTGGGCGCATTCAACCTGCACGGCTCGCTGCTGCCGAAATATCGCGGTCGCGCCCCGCTGAACTGGGTGCTGGTCAATGGCGAAAAGGAAACGGGCGTCACGCTGCATCGTATGGTCAAACGCGCAGATGCCGGGGAGATTGTCGCCCAACAGCGTGTGGCTATTTCACCCGATGACGTGGCATTAACGTTGCATCATAAACTGTGCCAGACGGCCCGCCAAATGCTGGAACAAACGCTGCCTGCTATCAAAACGGCTGACTTTCAGCAGCGCCACCAGCAGGAAGCCGATGCAACCTATTTTGGTCGCCGCACGCCGGACGACAGCGTCCTTGACTGGAACAAACCGGCCGGGCAGTTACATAACAGGGTACGTGCGGTCTCCGCTCCCTGGCCAGGCGCGTTTAGCTATGCAGGAACACAAAAATTTACCGTCTGGTCATCACGCCCGTGCGCAAACAACACCGGCTTACAGCCGGGTACCGTGCTCTCTGCGTCCCCGCTACAAATAGCCTGCGCCGAAGGCGCGCTTGAAATTATTACCGGACAAGCGGGCGATGGCATTGCCATGCAAGGTTCACAGCTGGCGCAGGTTCTGGGTCTGGTGGTGGGGTCTCGCCTGAACGGCCAGCCAGTTTCTGCCAGCAAACGTCGTACCCGTGTTCTGATCCTCGGTGTTAACGGTTTTATCGGTAACCACCTGACCGAACGCCTGCTGCAAGAAGAAAACTACGAGGTTTATGGGCTGGATATTGGCAGCGATGCGATTGGACGTTTTTTGTCACACCCCCGCTTCCATTTTGTCGAAGGCGATATCAGTATTCATTCTGAATGGATTGAATACCATGTGAAAAAATGCGACGTCGTGCTGCCGCTGGTGGCGATTGCCACGCCGATTGAATACACCCGCAACCCGCTGCGCGTCTTTGAACTCGATTTTGAAGAAAACCTGAAAATCATTCGCTACTGCGTGAAATACCAGAAACGCATTATTTTCCCGTCAACGTCCGAAGTGTACGGCATGTGTAGCGATAAGGTCTTTGATGAAGACAGCTCAAACCTTACCGTCGGCCCGGTCAATAAGCCGCGTTGGATCTATTCCGTTTCTAAGCAGCTTCTGGATCGCGTTATTTGGGCGTACGGCGAAAAAGAAGGATTGCGCTTCACGCTGTTCCGTCCATTTAACTGGATGGGACCACGTCTCGACAGCCTGAACGCTGCCCGTATCGGTAGCTCACGCGCCATTACTCAGTTGATCCTCAATCTGGTGGAAGGTTCGCCGATTAAGCTGATTGAAGGCGGTAAGCAGAAGCGTTGCTTTACTGATATTCGCGACGGTATCGAGGCGCTGTTCCGCATCATAGAAAACGCCGGTGGACGCTGTGATGGAGAGATTATCAACATCGGTAACCCGGATAACGAAGCCAGCATTCAGGAACTGGCAGAAATGCTGCTGAGCTGCTTTGAAAAACATCCACTGCGTCAGCACTTTCCGCCGTTCGCCGGCTTCCGTGACGTTGAAAGCAGCAGCTACTATGGCAAAGGTTATCAGGACGTTGAACACCGTAAACCGAGTATTGTTAATGCCCGACGCTGCCTGAACTGGGAACCGACCATCGACATGCGGGAAACGGTAGAAGAGACGCTCGATTTCTTCTTACGCAGCGTGGATATCACGGAACACACATCATGACCAAAGTGGGCTTGCGCATTGATGTCGATACCTTCAGGGGGACGCGCGAAGGCGTGCCCCGCCTGCTGGAGACATTAAACCGACATAACGTTCGGGCAAGTTTTTTCTTTAGCGTTGGACCTGACAACATGGGACGCCATCTCTGGCGTCTGGTGAAACCGCAATTTTTGTGGAAGATGCTGCGCTCAAACGCAGTCTCTCTCTACGGGTGGGATATTTTACTGGCCGGGACCGCGTGGCCAGGAAAAGAAATAGGCCACGCGAATGCCTCCATTATTGCGCAAGCCGCCCGGGTTCACGAAACCGGCCTGCATGCCTGGGATCACCATGCCTGGCAGGCGCGAAGTGGCACCTGGAATGACAAACAACTGATTGATGATATTTCTCAAGGTATTACCGTGCTTGAGGCCATCACCGGACAGTCTGTCACCTGCTCAGCCGCGGCCGGATGGCGTGCTGACGAACGCGTCGTCCACGCCAAAGAAGCCTTTAACCTACGCTACAACAGCGATTGTCGGGGCTCTTCACTATTTCGCCCGCTGCTTGCGACGGGGAAAGCCGGCACGCCGCAGATTCCCGTCACCTTACCGACATGGGATGAAGTGATTGGCCGGGAAGTGCAGGCTGTCGACTTCAATGCCTGGATCCTCTCCCACATGCTGATGAACACAGCAACGCCGGTGTACACCATTCATGCGGAAGTTGAAGGGATCGCCTGCCATCACGATTTTGATGACTTGCTGACTCGAGCCGCTGATGCGGGCATTACGTTTTGCCCGCTTGGTGAGCTCCTGCCAGACCATATCACTACGCTGCCAACAGGCCAGGTCGTTCGCGGCAAAATACCCGGCAGAGAGGGATGGCTCGGCTGTCAGTACCCGGTGAGTGTGTCACGATGAAATCTCTACGTTATACCGTGGCGTTTATCGCCTTTATTGCGCTGTATTATATTGTTCCCATCAATAGCCGCCTGCTGTGGCAGCCTGACGAAACGCGCTACGCGGAAATTAGCCGGGAAATGCTCAACTCGGGCGACTGGGTAGTCCCACACTTTCTCGGGTTACGCTATTTTGAAAAACCGATTGCCGGATACTGGTTAAACAGCATCGGGCAATGGTTATTTGGTGCAAACAATTTTGGCGTCAGGGCGGGCGCTATTTTTGCCACCCTACTCACCGCGTTACTGGTGGCCTGGCTTGCCATGCGACTCTGGCAGGATAAACGCACCGCCGTACTCTCCTCAGTAATTTTCTTAACGTTTTTTTCCGTTTACAGCATCGGCACCTACGCGGTACTCGACCCGATCATCGCCCTGTGGCTGATGGCGGGCATGTGCTGTTTTTGGCAAGGCATGCAGGCCACCACTAAAACCGGCAAAATCATCGCCTTTTTGCTGTTGGGGCTGGCCTGCGGCATGGGGGTGATGACCAAAGGTTTTCTCGCACTGGCGGTCCCGGTTCTCAGCGTGCTGCCGTGGGTATTAGTACAAAAACGATGGAAAGATCTCTTTCTCTACGGTCTGCTGGCGGTGGTCGGTTGCATTGCCATTGTGTTGCCGTGGGGAATCACCATTGCACAACGCGAACCTGACTTCTGGCATTACTTTTTCTGGGTCGAACATATTCAGCGTTTCGCACTGGCGGATGCCCAGCATAAAGCTCCGTTCTGGTACTACCTGCCCGTCCTTATCGCAGGCTGTTTGCCCTGGCTTGGTCTTCTGCCTGGCGCACTGCAAACGGGGTGGCGTGAGCGGGATACTCCGCGTAGCGCACTCTATCTGCTCGGCTGGATTGTCATGCCGATTGTGTTTTTCAGCATCGCTAAAGGAAAACTCCCCACCTATATTCTTTCCTGCTTCGCGCCGCTGGCTCTCCTCATCGCGCGTTTCGGTGTGCAGGCGGCCAAGGAAGGATCCGTTGCCCTGCGCGTCAATGGCGGGATCAACATCCTGTTTGGGGTGATCGGCATTGTCGCCACCTTTGTGGTGTCTACACTGGGGCCGCTGCCGTCTCCTGTGTGGACGCATATCGAAACTTATAAGGTTTTTTATTCGTGGGGCATCTTTCTCATCTGGACTTTTTTTGGCTGGTATACGCTGACCAATAGCCAAAAAACCTGGAAATATGCCGCATTCTGCCCATTGGGGCTGGTGCTGTTGTTTGGATACGCGATACCCGACAGGGTCATGGAAGCGAAACAACCGCAGTTTTTTGTTGAGATGACCAAAGAGGTGTTACAACCGAGTCGCTACGTGCTTGCGGACAACGTTGGCGTCGCCGCAGGTCTGGCCTGGAGCCTGAAACGCGATGACATCATCCTGTACGGGCAAATGGGCGAGCTAAAATATGGCCTGAATTATCCCGATGCCCGGGGTCGCTTTGTCAGTCAGACTGGCTTTCCCGACTGGTTAGCCCAACATCGCCAGGAAGGTATTATTACGCTGGTGCTGTCGATTTCGAAGGATCAGGATATAACTCAACTTGCCATTCCCCCCGCGGATTACGTTGATAATCAGGGGCGTCTGGTCTTGATTCAGTACCGGCCCCAATGATCTGGCTGGCGTTAGTCCTCGCCAGTCTGCTCAGCGTAGGCGGGCGACTGTGCCAGAAGCAGGCCACCCGCCCGCTAGCCATCCGCGCGCGCAAACGCCACATTGCGTGGTGGATGAGTCTGGCTCTGGCAAGCCTCGGTCTGGCGATGCTGTTATGGCTGGCAGTGTTGCAGAATATTCCGGTTGGCCTGGCCTATCCGATGCTGAGCCTTAACTTTGTCTGGGTCACGCTGGCAGCCTGGAAAATCTGGCGAGAGCCCGTCACAAAGCGCCATTGGCTGGGCGTGGGGCTGATTATCACCGGTATTTTTATTCTCGGGAGCGCGGTGTAATGGGGATATTCTGGGGGCTGTGCAGCGTCATGATTACTTCGCTGGCTCAGTTGAGTCTCGGCTACGCGATGGACAATCTGCCGCCGATACTGCATCCGTTGCGATTTATGGAAGCGATATTTTCCGCAAGCGTCGGGACGTTAACGCTGTACGCGGGACTGGCGGGGTATTTACTGTCGGTTATCTGCTGGCACCAGGCCCTGCACAGACTGGCACTGAGCAAGGCCTACGCCCTGCTCAGCCTCAGCTACGTACTGGTGTGGCTCGCCTCAATGTTCTTACCTGGCTGGCAGGGTTCATTTTCATGGCGCGCGCTCATCGGCGTGCTGTGCATTATGGCAGGGCTTATGACGATTTTTCTCGGACCCAGTCCAGCAATGCGCGGCGAGAAACCTTAATACCGCCACTTTTCAGCTCTGGTGGTAATTCCAGCCAGCGTACCGGTTGTTGAAAACGGGCCAGTTTATCTTTCACCCATTCAGCAAGATTGGCGTCATCCGCACGGGTATCGTATTCAACGACCGCCACCGGACGATGGCCAAACTCATGGTCTTCCAGCGGAACAACAAAGGCTTGCAGCACGTGCGGATGGGCGGCGATCACGCGTTCCACCTCTTCCGGCTGAATACCTTCCCCGCCGCTAAAGAACAGGTTGTCCATGCGACCGACAATCGTGAGCTTACCGTCGTTTAACACCCCGCGATCGCGGGTAGCAAACCAGCCTTCGCCATTAACCAGCGGAATAAGCTGCCCGTTGCGCCAGTAACCTGACGCCATGCTGGCAGCGCGCAGCCAGACTTCATCATCCACGATCCTGACCTCTCTGCCCGGCAAGGCAGAGCCGACATCGCCCAGGCCATCAGCTTCTTTCGCGCAAACCGTGGAAGCAAACTCCGTCAGCCCGTAACCGCACCAGCAGCGAATCCCCTGCTCACGCGCCTGCTCGGTCAGCTCAACCGGAATGGCCGCGCCCCCCAGCAGTACTGCTTTCAACGTGATCGGTGCGTTGTTTACCAGCAATCGCCAAAGCTGCGTCGGTACCAGCGAGGCATGAGTGCAGCCCGCCAGCATCTGTTCCAGCGGTTGCTTGTCACGCACGGTCATGCGCGCACCGGCCAATAACCAGCGCCACAAAATACCCTGACCGGAAACATGAAACAGCGGTAGCGAGAGCAGCCAGTCATCCTCTGTGCCAAACGGCATTAATGACAGCACCCCCTGCGCACTCGCCAAATGTGCCTGACAGGTATGCACCGCTGCCTTAGGCAACCCGGTTGAACCGGATGTGAGTGTCATTGAACTCAATCGCAGAGGCATCCAGTCGGCTGCATGCTCGCCAGACAGTTGCTGGATCTGCAGCGTCATCAGCCCCGAAAAGGGGTCATTGCTTTGCAGATCCAGCGCAAAACGCAGCGTTAAATCAGGGATCAACGCATCCAGCAGAGACTTCGGCAGCTGCGGGTTCACCGGTAACACCCGCGCCCCGCACTGCAACAATGCCAGCCAGGCAAGCGCAGACGAAGGGTGATTCCAGGCGCGCAGCAGCACGCCGTCGCCCTCTTTCACCCCCTGAGCGGCAAACCCCGTGGCCAGCGCGTCGACGCGCGTACAGAGCTCGCGCCAGTTCAGCACCTCATCATTGAGGCGTAACGCTGGCGCCTCTGCCCGAACCTGCCGCCAGTGACGCCACGGCCAGTCGGTAAACGCCGTCACCAGACCCGATATGCTTGTGACATCGGGCATGTCCTGCACGGTCATAGCAGTCGTTCCAGCGCATCCACGTTAATACATGGCAGCACACTGCCAGGCCAGCTGCGAACCTGCTGGCACTGCATCAGGCTCAGCGTGTCCAGACCCGGTATGGTCTGCGGCGTCAGCCAGGCGGCAATCCGCGCCAGTTGGGTTAACCCCAGGCTCGACTCAATAGACGAACTGATTACCGCAGTGAGTCCGAGCGCATGCGCGGCTGCAACCTGCTCGCGAACCTTATCCAGACTACCGGTGAGCGTAGGCTTGATGATCACCGCACTCACGCCTTCTTCCGCCATAAAGGTAAAGTCGGCTTCACGCAGGCTTTCATCCCAGGCAATGGCAATCCCGGTTTCCCGCGCAAAGGCGCGAGAATCATCACGGGTTTTGCACGGCTCTTCGAGGAAGGCAATGCGCCCGCGATAATCCGGATTGACGTACTTCGCAAACTGCTGCGCCTTCAGTGGCGTCCAGGCACGGTTAGCATCAAGACGTAAATGCAGATCGGGGATCGCCTCCAGCAGCAGGTTGGCCACCATGCCGTCACGTACAGCTTCATACAGGCCAACTTTGATCTTCGCGACTTTTTCACCCGGCATGTCCGCCAGTTGCAGCACCAGATCGTCAGGGTCGCCGGTACACAATGGCGCGGCGCGATAATTCGCCGCCTCCGGCAATGTCCCGTCAAGCTCGGCGAGTGCGCAGCTAGCACCAAAGGCCACCGAAGGCAGCTGTGGTAAAGAGGTTTCCCCCTGCAGCCAGCCGTTTACCCAGGCCAACAGAGCCGTTTGCGCCTCTTCCCAGGTTTCCTGGCTGAAGCCCGGCAAGGGGGAGATCTCTCCCCACCCTTCACGCTCGCCGTCACGAAGACACACGTACAGCCCATCACGCGTTTTTAACCGCCTGTCACGCAAAATCACCCCCGCGTCCATGGGGATCTGCCAGCGGTATACCTGCGCGCTACGCATTACGGATTCCGTTTGAATTTGCTGAAGTCAGGCTGACGTTTCTGGTTGAACGCATTACGGCCTTCCTGACCTTCTTCCGTCATGTAGAACAGCATGGTGGCGTTACCGGCCAGCTCCTGCAGCCCCGCCTGACCATCGCAGTCGGCGTTCAGCGCTGCTTTCAGGCAGCGCAGCGCCATTGGGCTGTTTTGCAGCATTTCACGACACCAGCGCACGGTCTCTTTTTCCAGATCCGCCAGCGGAACCACGGTGTTGACCAGGCCCATATCCAGTGCCTGTTTCGCATCGTATTGACGACACAGGAACCAGATTTCACGCGCTTTCTTCTGACCGACGATACGGGCCATATAAGACGCACCCCAACCGCCGTCAAAGGAACCCACTTTCGGGCCTGTCTGACCAAAGATGGCGTTTTCAGCCGCGATGGTCAGGTCACACATCATGTGCAGCACATGGCCACCACCGATGGAATAACCCGCAACCATCGCCACAACCGGCTTCGGACAGGTACGGATCTGGCGCTGGAAGTCCAGCACGTTCAGGTGATGTACGCCGGAGTCATCCTGGTATCCGCCGTAGTCGCCGCGTACTTTCTGATCGCCGCCCGCGCAGAACGCTTTGTCGCCTGCGCCGGTCAGGATAATCACGCCGATATTGTCGTCATAGCGCGCATCAGACATCGCCTGAATCATCTCTTTGACGGTAACAGGACGGAAAGCATTGCGTACCTGCGGACGATTGATGGTGATTTTTGCGATACCGTCGGTGGATTTTTCATAGCGAATGTCGGTATAGCCTTCAGAGCAATCGAGCCATTCTACCGGTGCGTAAAGCATTGTTTCATCAGGATAGATCATAAAATGTCCTTTAGTCAGCGACGCAGAATCTGAGCCAGACAGTCTACTACGCCCGCGGGATTGTCCCGATGCGCGTTGTGTCCGGCGTGAGGAATCACATGGTTCGGTACTGACATTTCCGTCGCCAGAGCGCGGAATTTATCGTCACGTTCACCACATAAATAATAAAACGGAAATGTGCGCGTGGTGAGCGGCGCACGTAAATCGGGTTGACCCGCCAGCGAGGTGGCCTCCAGCATAGCGGCAAGCGTAATGCCATTGTTCTGGCTACGCAGCTCAACCAGCACCTGCCGTTGCGCAGGGCTTAGCGAGGCAAAAACCGGTTGTTGGTACCAGTCGTTAAAAACATCACGTAGCGGCTCGTGGCGAAAACGTGCGGCCCAGCGACCGTCGGACAGGCGACGCTGCGCGCGCTCGTCTTCACTTTGCAGCCCCGGATGCCCGCCTTCGACCACCAGGCCGCAAAGCCCTGACATCCCCTGGCAAGCCGCCATCATCGCCACTCGGCCGCCAAGAGAATATCCCACTAGCCAGTAGTTAAGTATGTTGTAACTAAATAAAGTATTACGCAGCAGTTCGCTGACGTCATCAAATCCGCTGACGTGAATATCTGCAGAACCGCCGTGTCCGGGCAAATCAATATACAGCCGTGAACAGTCCGCAAACTGCTCCCCGACCGGCTGCCATTCCCGGCAATCGCCGGAGAAGCCGTGCAGGAAAACCAGCCAGGGGGCATCCGCCTGGTCCTTGTTCGCCTGCGCGTGCAGGATCATAGATGACTCACCTGCGCCAGCAGCTGCTGCAGGGTTTGCGCCCCGTCAGTCTCATTGACCACCAGCTCAATCACCGTGGCGGCCGGAGTACGCCAGGCTCCTGCCAGCGCGCTCTCCAGCTGTTCCCAGTTTTCCGGGCGGTGATATTTGAGGTTAAACATCGCCGCCGCATGATCAAAATGGACGTTCTGCGGCATCAGATAGAACCGTTCACGCTCACTTTGCGGCGTCGGCAGCAGGGAGAAAATCTGCCCGCCGTTATTGTTCACCACAATCAGGACAAACGGTGCGGAGACCTGGCGCAATAAGGCCAGCGCATTCAAATCATACAGCGCCGATAAGTCGCCAACGATGGCCAGCGTCGATTTCGCGCTGGCTCGCTGTACGCCTGCCGCGGTTGACAGTAGACCGTCGATACCGCTGGCCCCGCGATTGCTGTACACCGGATACCCTGCCGGAAGCTGAGACAGTGCGTCAATCAGACGTACCACCAGACTATTGCCGACAAACAGCTGGCCCTGTTCAGGCAGATACTCGCGAATGCGGTGCGCCAGCTGCGCTTCACCAAACGCCTCGCGACGCGCTGCCACCGTCTGCCACGCCTGTTCCGCGAGGCGTGGAACATCGACGCACCAGGGCTGGCGTTTCTCTGCCGGATGCAGATCCAGCCAGTCGCTAACCTTCGCGACTAACCTGCGCCCACGATGATGAGCGGGATCCAGCCGTCCTTCGATATTGTCGACAATCCAGTATTCTTGCGGGTTACAGGTAGCCTGCCATTGCAACAGACGTTTTCCGGTCAGGCTGCTGCCCAACTGCACCACAATCTGTGCCTGCTGTAATTCGGTCACCGCTTTCGCATTGCCCAACCACAGGTCGGCACACGGCAGCGGCTGTCCGGTTTGCGACAGCACATCGCCAATCAGCGGCCAGCCTAACGTCTGCGCCCACAGCGCGACTTTCTTACCCTCTTCCGCCGTCATACGCCCGGCAATCACCACGCCGCGCTTTTGCCGCCAGAAGAACCAGTCGCGCTGTTTGTCACTTTCCAGCCGACGCGCTTCGCGCAGCCAGGGTTTATCATCCTGCCACCAGTCACCCAGCCGCTGCTGCCACTCAATGCCTGTGTCGTCCATCTCGCCATACAGCGGCTCCGCAAACGGGCAGTTAATGTGTACCGCACCGCTGTGCAGTGAAGCCATGGCATTATCGAGGGTGGAAACCAGCCAACTGGCGGGAATGTCCTGCGTCGGGCGCGGTAAAGAGAGCGTTTGCGATGGATGAGAAGCAAACATTTCCGGCTGACGAATCGCCTGATTCGCCCCGCAGTCGATAAGCTCAGGCGGTCTGTCCGCCGTGAGTAAAATCAGTTTTTCACCGGTAAGACCGGCTTCGATAAGCGCCGGATACAAATTCGCTACCGCCGTACCGGAGGTCACAATCACCGCCACTGGCTGCCGGCTGACCTTGGCCAGACCTAAGGCCAGATGCCCCAACCCGCGCTCGTCAAAGTGGGTATGGTGGATAAAGGCAGAATTCTCCGCTGCGGCCAGCGTCAATGGCGTCGAACGAGAGCCAGGCGCAATGCAAACATGCCTGACGCCGTGGCGAGTGAGTGCTTCCAGTATGACCGCCGCCCAGCGTCGGTTAAATGCGCTTACTGACATAAGATTGTCCGGTATCAATATTGCGACACAGTATAAAGAATCGAATAAATGGATTTTTGATATGAGTCGATAATGTGTGACTCATTAGGCTTCCATCTGTAATAAAGTACGTAAACCCGCCGCTTTATTGTCTATTTCCTGCCATTCTTGTTCGGGATCGGAGCCGCGTACAATCCCGGCCCCAGCGTACAGACGCACCACATTGCCGCTAATTTTCGCCGAACGTAGCGACACGCAAAACTCACTTTGCCGCAGGGAGAGATATCCGGCAGAGCCGGCATACCATTCCCGTGCAAAAGGTTCATTATGCTGGATGAATGCGCGCGCCCGTTCACGCGGAATGCCCGCCACTGCCGCGGTCGGCTGGAGCTGCATCAGGCAAAGCGTATCGTCCGGTTGATTCAGCGCAGTCCAGATACAGCGGCGCAGATGCTGCACTTTGCGCAGTCTGAGCACCTGCGGTGGCAGCACGTCGAGGGTTTGCGTACAGTTTTGCAGTCGCTGACAAATATCTTCTACCACCAGCATATTCTCACGCTGGTTTTTATCGTCCTTCATCAGCCACTCGCCGAGCTGCCAGGCCCGGTGGTCGTCAGGATGATTAGCGACGGTTCCAGCCAGCGCTTCGGTACGCAGCGCCGTGTCACGCCGCCGATACAAACGTTCAGGAGACGATCCCAAAAAAGCGCACTCGGCGGAAAACGCCATAAAGAAATGGTAGCAGTTAAGGTTTAAGCGACGACTGGAGGCCATCACCGACGCGGCGTTCACCGGCTGTGAGAACTGTAAATCGGTTGCCCGCGCCAGCACCACTTTGTCGAGCGCTTCCCCGGCAATGGTTTGGGTCGCCAGTTCAATCAGGCGCGTCCAGCCCGCTTTATCCGGCCAGTGCTGCTCAGCGGTTAAATTCAGGCGCAGTGCGGGAAGCGGCTTCACGTTGGCAAGCGTTGAAAGGAATGCGCGCGCGTGCACGGCATCGTCTTGCAGCGACACGTCGCTATACAGGTGTAACCGTAAGGTTGCCACGCCTGCGCAACGCCGCCATTCCAGGCGAGGTAGCAGTAAACTGCCGCGCTGGGGTTCAAACGCATTCAGGCCCCAGATGCGCAGTTCAGGATGGTCTCCATGCTGGTGTAAAAACTGCTGAGCGACGGCCAGAGAGGAAAACGTTGCCACGGCACCCAGCACGGCGGCTTCTTCATCACCGTTACGCTGTTGCCAGTAAAACTGCGGCCAGACGGGTTGACTGGCCAGCCAGCCCAAAGCGTCGAAAGCATCATTCAGAGGGAAAGGGATGTCGTAAATACGAATGCCAGGTGCTGCCGGTATCTCTTGCGTCAAAAGGCGCATCAGATTTTCCAGCGCAGTAGTAATTGAATGCACGCAGACCTCTCCCTGTTAAAAACCTCTCATTATACGGGGTACTGACGAGAAAAAGCAGTACCCCCGTTTAGGGAGTACTGACAAATGCGATGAAGGTGTCGAATTTATCGCCGTGCTAACAATAAACCCATCACTAAACCGACCGTTGCACCCACGCCGATCCCGCGCCACGGTTTATCATGCACATAGTCATCTGCCCGGCAAACGGCCTTTTTCGCGCGATAATAATAGCTGTCCGAAGCGTGGCTGACGCGATTTCTCACCTCTTCTAACGCCTGTTCGGCTTTCGCTTTTAACTCCAGGTACTTCTGGTCGGCAGGATCACCCGACGAGCGCAGCACTTCTTCCAGCGTTTCGCTGAGTAATTCCAGGTCATCATCAATACGTGATTCATAAGAATGAAAAGACATTATTTTCTCCCTTTCTATTTACGTACCCGCTAACTATAGACGACCTGAGCTGTTTACGCTTGATGTCCCTCACGCGCCATGCCGATGTGCGGAATGCCATCTTCATCATAGATATCCGTCACTGGAACGAAACCAAAGCGCGCGTAGAAAGGTTGCAGATGCGCTTGCGCGCCCAGATACAACGCCTTGTGCGGCCAGTGCTGAGCACAGGATGCCAGCGTCTGCGTCATCAACTGCTGCCCCAGTTTTTCCCCGCGTAACGCAGCGCTGACAATCACCCGACCGATAACCACCGGTTCGAGATCGTCGTCGCTTTTCAGAATCCTCGCATACGCCACCAGCCGATCATTATGCCATCCCAGAAGGTGTCGGTTTTCACCCGTCAGGTCATCGCCGTCCACATCCTGATACGGACACTGTTGCTCAACAACAAACACCGCACAGCGCAACTGAAGAATGGCATACAGTTGCTGGACGGTCAGTTCTGTATGGTGGAGATCTTGCCAGTGAATCATTGTCTGCCCCTTGGTTGTGATAACCTGAACACCCTGCCTTATTGATGGCGAAAAGTGTAATAATAAGATGGAATTAATTTTTTTAGGCACGTCTGCGGGAGTCCCCACGCGCTCCCGCAATGTAACGGCAATATTACTCAATCTGCAACACCCTACGCAGGCGGGATTGTGGCTTTTCGATTGCGGCGAAGGAACGCAGCACCAGATGCTGACCACGCCATTCAATCCGGGAAAACTCGATCGTATTTTTATCAGCCATTTGCACGGCGATCACCTTTTTGGCCTGCCGGGACTGCTGTGCAGCCGCTCGATGGCCGGAAACGTCCAGCCGTTGACGCTGTACGGGCCAAAAGGGTTACGTGAATTTACCGAGACTGCATTACGCCTGAGCGGCTCCTGGACCGATTATCCGCTGGAGATTGTGGAAATTACCGCCGGAGAAATTCTCGACGACGGTTTGCGTAAAGTGACGGCTTTCGCGCTGGCGCATCCGCTCGAATGCTACGGTTTTCGCGTTGAGGAACATGACAAACCCGGTGCGCTTGACGCCAGCGCGCTGAAGGCAGCCGGCGTTAAGCCAGGACCGTGGTTCCAGGATCTCAAAGCCGGTAAAACCGTCGTGCTGGAAGATGGTCGTTCCCTTAACGGTGCTGATTTTCTCGCCCCGGCGATTCCGGGCAAATCCGTGGCGATATTTGGCGATACCGCGCCGTGCGCCTCCGCCCTCGAACTGGCAAAAGGGGTGGATGTGATGGTACATGAGACCACGCTGGACGCCTCGATGGAAGAAAAGGCCAACAGTCGGGGACACAGCTCCACCCGCCAGGCTGCGATGCTGGCACGGGAGGCAGGTGTGGGCCGATTGATTATGACTCACGTCAGCTCGCGTTATGATGAAAAAGGCTGCCAACGTTTGCTCGAAGAGTGCCGGGCGCTGTTTGCGGACAGCGAACTGGCGCACGATTTCGCCGTTTTCACAGTTTAACGCTCTATTTTTCCGCCTCAGTGCCGATAACAGTGAAAAGGCTGGCGTTCACACTGAGGACAGGATGAATAATATTCAGAAAGACATTGATGACAGGACAAACCTAACCCTGTCTAACCGCTTTGAACTGCTGCTGTTTCGCCTCGGCACATCGCTGGATGAGCAGAAATCAGAGCTGTTTGGCATCAACGTATTTAAGCTGCGCGAAATTGTCCCCATGCCTGCATTTACGCGTCCGGCGGGCATGAAAGCCCCGTTGCTGGGCATGGTGAACATTCGCGATCAGGTGATCCCGGTGATCGACCTGCCCGCCGTTGCCGGATGCAAGCCTGAGACCGGACTGAACATCCTGCTGATCACCGAATACGCCCGTAGCGTGCAGGCGTTTGCGGTAGAGTCAGTGGAAAATATTATGCGCCTGGACTGGCAGCAGGTGCATACCGCCGAGAAAGCCGTCAACGGTCGCTATATCACCAGCATCGCCTGTCTGGATGACAACAAAGAAACCAACAACCTGGCGCTGGTACTCGACGTCGAACAGATCCTGTATGACATTGTGCCGTCAAACCACGATCTGCGCGCCACCCACCTGGAGACCAGTAAATTCAATATCACCCCAGGTGCTGTGGCGATTGTGGCAGAAGATTCTAAGGTCGCCCGTGCGATGCTGGAAAAAGGGCTTAACGCCATGAACATTCCGCACCAGATGCATGTCACCGGCAAAGACGCGTGGGAAAAAATTCAGCAGCTGTCCCTGGAAGCGCAGGCGGAAGGCAAGCCCATCAGTGAGAAAATTGCGCTGGTGCTTACCGATCTGGAAATGCCGGAGATGGACGGTTTTACGCTGACCCGCAAGATTAAGACCGATGAGCGTCTGAAGAAGATCCCGGTCGTCATCCACTCGTCCCTTTCCGGCAGCGCCAATGAAGATCACGTGCGCAGAGTGAAAGCCGATGGCTACGTGGCGAAATTCGAGATCAACGAGCTGTCTTCCGTAATCCAGGAAGTGATGGAACGCGCGGCGAAAGACATTAATGGGCCACTGGTGAGCCGCCAGATTTCAGCCTGACTGAACTCAGCACATAAAAAAACCCGCCGCGGCGGGTTTTTTCGTTTTAGCGTATCGCTTACATCAGCGGTGTCGCTAACTGCACGATGCTGATCAGCGGTTGCGGGTAGATACCCAGCACCAGCACCAACAGCGCAGAGATCAGCACCACGATACCGCCCGCGCTGTACTGCCAGTTAGACGGTGCATCACGGTTCATCTGCTGCGGTGCGCTCAGGTACAGGCTCACGGCAACGCGCAGGTAGTAGTACAAACCAATCGCGGAACCGACAACCACGGCGGCAACCAGCCACCACAGGTTAGCCTGCACACCGACGGCCAGTACGTAGAACTTACCGATAAAGCCCAGCGTCATCGGGATACCCGCCAGAGACAGCATCATCACCGTCATCACAGCCGCGAGGATCGGACGATGCCAGAACAGACCGCGGTAGGAGAACAGTGAATCCGCATCCGGACCACGATACGGGCTGGACATCAGGCTGACCACACCGAACGCGCCGAGGCTGCTGAACAGATAACCGGCCAGGTACACGCCTACTGCTTCCATCGACATCTCGCCACTTTGCAGGGCAATCAGCGCCACCAGCAGGTAGCCGAGGTGAGAGATAGACGAATAACCAAGCAGACGCTTGATGTTGGTCTGGCTCAGCGCCATCAGGTTACCGAAGATGATAGAGGCAAAGGCAATCACGCCCAGCACAATACGTACCGCTTCGCTGTCGCCAACCGGCGCGTACAGGAACAGACGCATCACCACGCCGAAGATAGCGATTTTGCTCGCCGTCGCCAGGAAGGTGGACACCGGAGCCGGTGCACCCTGGTAGACGTCTGGCGTCCACAGGTGGAACGGCACCAGAGAGAGCTTAAAGCCCAGACCGACGATCATCATCCCGAAGCCTGCCAGCAGCAGCGGTTCGTTCAGCATACCGTCGCCGAGGCTCTTACCGAGTGCCACGAACGACAGGTTGCCGGACTGCGCGTACACCAGCGCCATACCGAACAGCAGGAATGAAGACGCTGCGGCAGACAGAATGGTGTATTTGATACTGGCTTCCAGCGAGCGTTTCTGACGAAACGCATAGCCCACCAGACCAAACAGCGGCAGAGAGATCAGTTCGATACCGAGGAACAACGCCGCCAGATGGTTAGCGTTAGCCAGCAGAATCCCGCCCAGCGCGGCAATCAGCACCAGCAGGTAGAACTCTTCCCGGTTGTCGTCATAGCCTTCCAGCCATGGGTAGGCAAAGGTACAAGTAGCAAGGCTCGCCAGCAGGACCATCCCGGTGTAGAGCATCGCGAAACCGTCAACCCGCATCAGCGGGGTGACGTCCATGGCGCCTGCCTGGCCAACAAACCAGAGCGAAACCAGCGCGGCGTTAAGCCCAATGACCGACAGCGTGGCATTGAGGAAGTGATTGCGTCGCCACGCAATGGAGAGCATCACAACCACCACCGTCAAGCCGACGATCAGCAGCGGTAGCAGCGCAATCAGGTGTTGTGGAGTTATTGTCATGGCGATTTACGGCCTTGTAGTAGTAACGGAATTAACAAACCACTGCTGGATGTTGCTCATCGCAGAATGCGAGGTATCCAGAATCGGCTGCGGATAGAAGCCAAGCAGTACCAGAAGCACGACCAGCAACAGGATGATAAACAGCTCACGCAGCGACATCCCTGGCAGTTCAACACTGGCAATCTGGCTTTTCGCTTTACCAAAGTAAGCGCGATGCAGCATCGCCAGCGAGTAAACAGAAGCAAACACCAGACCGAAGGTCGAGATCACGGTAATGACCGGAACCACCTGGTAGCTGCCGAACAGAATCATAAATTCGCCAACGAAGTTACCGGTTCCCGGCATACCCAGCGTACAGACCGCGAAGAACATCGACAGCGCAGGCAACCATTTCATTTTGCCCCACAGGCCGCCCATCATACGCATATCACGCGTGTGCAGACGTTCGTACAGCTGACCACACAGAATGAACAGGCCGGCCGCAGACAGACCGTGCGCAATCATCTGGATAACCGCACCCTGGTACGCCAGCTGGCTACCGGTGTAGATAGCAATCAACACGAAGCCCATGTGCGAGACGGAGGTGTAGGCAATCAGACGCTTGATATCGTACTGATTAAAGGCCATCCACGCGCCGTAGAAAATACCGATAACACCCAGCCACATAGCGATAGGTGCGAACTCCGCAGACGCGTTCGGGAACAGCGGCAGGGAGAAGCGCAGCAGACCGTAGGCCGCGGTTTTCAGCAAAATCCCCGCCAGGTCAACGGAACCTGCGGTCGGTGCCTGGGAGTGCGCATCCGGCAACCAGCCGTGCAGCGGAACCACCGGCATTTTCACCGCAAAGGCGATGAAGAAGCCCAGCATCAGCAGATATTCCACGCCGTGGGACATCGGTGTGTTCAGCAGTTCTTCATAGTTGAAGGTCCAGACACCGGTGGCTTTATAGTGCACAAATACCAGCGCAAGGATGGCAATCAACATCACCAGACCACTCGCCTGGGTATAAATGAAGAACTTGGTGGCCGCCGTGATACGCGTTTTACCGTCGGACGCTTTATGCCCCCACAGCGCGATCAGGAAGTACATCGGCACCAGCATCATTTCCCAGAAGAAGAAGAACAGGAACATGTCGATGGCCAGGAACACGCCGATCACGCCGCCGAGGATCCACATCAGGTTCAGGTGGAAGAAGCCCTGGTACTTTTCAATTTCATTCCAGGAACACAGTACCGCCAGAACACCGAGCAGACCGGTCAGCACCACCATCAGCAGCGACAGACCGTCGATAGCTAAATGAATAGAGATGCCAAAGCGCGGGATCCACGGCATGACGAACTCAGACTGCCACTGCGGAATACCAGCGGATTGCGTCAGTGCATAACCGCCCTGCAACCACAATTGTAGGCCAAGCGCCAGCGTCAGTCCCATGGTAATCAGCGCGATCCAGCGCGGTACCTTCACGCCAAAGCGTTCGGTCTGCCAGCACAGGAAACCACCGATAAAGGGGATTAATATCAACCAAGGTAATAACATAGCTAAGTATGTCCCTTATATTTATTCCTGCTCAGGCTATCTCACTCGTCAGCCCAAATCCCGGCAGTGCTCGCAATCCTCACGTACTTCAGTACGCTCCGGTTGCTCTGCGCTGGCGGTATTCGGTCTGACTTCGCCGATGACGCCTGTACTTCAGGAACAGATTTTCAACGAATTCTAAAAATTATTTTTGGGTTTGTAGGCCGGATAAGCGCAGCGCCATCCGGCAGTCGTTCATCCGGCCAACAAACTCAACGCAGTACCATCAGCAGTGCCAGCACGACAACCGCACCGATGCTCATTGACGCGACATACCAGCGCAGATACCCGTTCTCACTGAGCAGCAGACCTTTGCCTGCAAAGCGGGAGAGGATCGCCGGAATGTTCATCATTGCGTTCATCGGGTCGCGTTTCAGCAGCCAGGCAACGCCAAGGAACGGCTTGACGAACACTTTGTCGTACAGCCAGTCAAAGCCCCAGGCGTTATACCACCAGGTGCCCAGCAGACGGCCCGGCGCACTGTTGGCAATCGAGGTCACAAGCGTACGTTTACCCAGCCACAGCCATGCTGCAATCAGGATCCCCGCAATCGCGACGATGCCAGAGGTAATTTCCAGCGTCATCACGCTACCATGCGGCAGCTCGGTGGTTGCCGGAAGCACGCCATGCAACGGAGGCACAATCAGCGCGCCAACGAAGGTGGACAGGATCATCAGCACAATCAGCGGCAGATGGTGGGTAATCCCCTTCCCTGCGTGCGCATGAATTTGTTCTTTACCGTGGAACACGATGAAAATCATACGGAAGGTGTACAGAGAGGTCATAAACGCACCGACCAGACCTGCCACCATCAGATTGATATGACCGTTCGCCATCGCACCGGCCAGAATCTCATCCTTACTGAAGAAGCCTGCGGTAATCAGCGGCAGAGCCGACAACGCCGCGCCGCCAACCAGGAAGCTGAGATAAACCAGTGGGATTGACTTACGCAAGCCACCCATTTTGAAGATGTTCTGTTCGTGGTGGCAGGCCAGGATCACCGAACCCGATGCCAGGAACAACAGCGCTTTAAAGAAGGCGTGCGTCATCAGGTGGAAAATCGCCGCATCCCAGGCCTGAACGCCAAGCGCCAGGAACATGTAGCCAATCTGGCTCATGGTGGAATACGCGAGAACGCGTTTGATGTCGGTTTGTACCAGTGCGGCGACTGTCTCTTATA
>OJJJ01000201.1_pt1 | contig 38911 bp, 35 predicted proteins | sample 1596311 | NCBI WGS metagenome assembly OJJJ01 (sample SAMEA4350140, study PRJEB24818) | metagenome | biome: human; feature: gut; material: faeces | place: Denmark | collected 2013-09 | reverse complement strand
TGCTTATCCGGCCCAGGTATACAAAAGCCAGCTTAATTGCTGGTTTTTTTTTGTCTAAAGAAAACCCATAGCCAATTTGTAGGCTTTCTTCAGACAAAAAAATCCCGACCTTGCGATCGGGATTCCAGTGTAACGCTCTGCGTCGGTTACGGCAGAATAGACGGCTGATCCGCCCCTTCTTTCTCAACCTTCTGCTGCAGCATGTGCTCACGCTTCATACCCAGCTTCAGCGCCAGCGCCGATGCCACGTAGATAGACGACGCGGTACCGATGGACACACCGATAAGCATAGTCAGCGAGAAGCCTTCCAGTACCGGACCACCAAAGAGGTACAGCATCAGAATAACCACTAACGTTGTACCGGAGGTAATCAACGTACGGTGCAGCGTCTGGGTCAACGACACGTTAAAGATTTCATAAGGCGTCCCGCGACGGATTTTGCGGAAGTTCTCACGAATACGGTCAGAAACCACGATGCTGTCGTTTAGCGAGTAACCGATAACCGACATCAACGATGCGACGATAGTCAGGTCAATCTCGATATGGAACAACGACAGGATCCCAAGCGTGATGATCACGTCGTGCGCCAGCGAGATAACCACGCCCGCCGCCAGTCGCCACTCAAAGCGGAAACCGACGTACACGAGGATGGAGATCAGCGCCACGATCAGCGCCATCGCACCGTTTTGTGCCAGATCGGCACCGACGCTAGGCCCGACGAATTCGATACGCTTCACCGCTGCATGCTGGTTGGTGGCTTCATTAATGACGCTCAGCACCTTGCTACCCAGCACTTGCCCACCGTTTTCACCTTCGGTTGGCGGCATACGTACCATAATGTCGTGGCTGCTACCGAAGTTCTGCAGCAGCGGCTCAACGAAGCCCGCTTTCTCCAGCGCATCGCGCATCACGTCCATTTCCGCCGGTTTTTCCAGCGTGATTTCAATTACCGTACCACCGGTGAAATCGAGCCCCCAGTTAAAGCCACGTACGCCCATCACCACGATGGCCGCAATCAGCAGGAAACCAGAGATGCCGAAAGCCCAGTAGTCCCAGCGCATAAAGTCGATGACTTTACGGCCGTGGTTCAATTGTTCAACAGTATATTCCTGTGCCACTTCGCACTCCTCAGATTGACAGCTTTTTGACGCGCTTGCCGCCATACAACAGGTTTACGATGGCACGTGTCCCGACGATCGCGGTAAACATCGACGTCGCCACACCAATACCGGTAGTAATCGCGAACCCTTTAATTGCCCCGGTACCGACTGCATACAGGATCAGAACTTTAATCAGCGTCGTGATGTTCGCATCGAAGATGGAACTGAATGCGCCCGCATAACCTTCGTTGATCGCCTGCTGAATCGAACGTCCGTTACTCAACTCTTCTTTGATACGTTCGTTGATCAGTACGTTCGCATCGACCGCTACGGCAAGGGTTAAGACGATCCCCGCGATACCCGGCATACTTAGCGTAGCGCCCGGCAGCAGCGACATGATACCGACAATCAGTACCAGGTTCGCAATCAGCGCGCTGGTCGCAATCAGACCAAACTTCTTGTAGAAGAAGATCATAAACAGAATAGAAACAGCCAGACCAGCCAGACACGCTTCCAGACCCTGCTTGATGTTCTGCATACCCAGAGTCGGGCCGATAGTGCGCTCTTCAACAATCTGAATCGGCGCAATCAACGCACCGGCACGTAGCAGCAGCGAAAGCTGACGCGCTTCATTCGGGTTGTTGATACCGGTGATACGGAAGCTGTTGCCCAAGCGAGACTGGATGTTGGCGATGTTAATCACCTCTTCCTGTTTCACCAGCACTGAACGACCATTCGCATCTTTTTTACCGCTGTCTTTGTACTCCACGAACAGGGTCGCCATCGGCTTACCGATATTATCCTTGGTGAAGTTAGACATGATGTTACCACCCGCGCTATCCAGCGAGATGTTAACCTGCGGCTGATTGTATTCGTCCTGGCTGGAAGTGGAATCGGTGATATGGTCACCGGTCAGGATCACGCGTTTATACAGCACAACCGGCTGTCCTTCACGAGACTGTTTCACTTCCGAGTCACCCGGTACGCGCCCGGATGCCGCAGCAGACTGGTCCACGTTGGTGTTTACCAGACGGAACTCCAGCGTCGCCGTTGCGCCCAGAATCTCTTTCGCACGCGCGGTGTCCTGAATACCCGGCAGTTCGACCACGATGCGGTCGGCGCCCTGGCGTTGAACAACCGGCTCAGCAACACCCAGTTGGTTAACACGATTACGCAGAATATTGATGTTCTGCTGTACCGCGTACTCACGGGCTTCACTCAAACGTGCATCGGTCATCACTGCACGCAGCGCATTGCTGCCCTGGCTGGAAATAACCAGATCCTGATGACGCTTGCTCAGATAAGAGATCGCGTCGTCACGCGCCTTGCCATCACGGAAGGTGATGCTCAGACCGTAGTTATCTTCTTTACGAACGGTAGTATAAGGAATGCCTTTTTCACGCAGATCGCTGCGCAGGCTATCGATATTTTGTTCCTGCAGTTTACCCAGCGCGGTGTCCATATCCACTTCCATCAGGAAGTGAACGCCACCACGCAGATCAAGACCGAGTTTCATCGGTTCCGCGTGAATAGCAGCCAGCCAGCGAGGGGTTGCCGGAGCAAGGTTAAGCGCCACGACGTATTGATCACCCAGCACGCCCAGCAGCACTTCACGTGCGCGCAATTGGGTATCGGTGGAGTCGAAGCGCGCAAGAATAGCGCCCTCTTCCAGAGCCACAGACTTAGGTGTGATTTTTTCTTCTTGTAACGTTTTCTGGACCTGGATCAGCGTTTGCTCACTGGCGGCGGCACCGCGCACGCCAGTGATTTGAACAGCCGGATCCTCACCATACAGGTTGGGAAGTGCGTAAAGCAGGCCGACGATAATCACGACGACCAGCATGATGTACTTCCACAAAGGATAACGGTTTAACACGGCAGTTCCCTTTGGGAAAACGGAATATTACAGCGCCTTCATGGTGCCTTTCGGCAGAACGGCAGCTACGAAGTCACGTTTGATAACCACTTCAGTGGTGTCGTTCAGTGCGATAGAGATGTAGCCAGTTTCCGCTACTTTGGTCACACGACCGACCAGGCCACCGTTCGTCAGGACTTCATCACCTTTGGCAATGGAGCTCATCAGATTTTTATGCTCTTTGGTACGCTTTTGCTGTGGACGCAGGATCATGAAGTAGAAAATCAGACCAAACACCACCAGCATCAGAATCAGAGACATCGGGCTGCCCTGCGCCGGAGCACCTGTTGCCGCTACCGCATCAGAAATAAAAAAGCTCATTCAAATTCCCTCATTATTAAAATTAATCAACGTTCACAGGTGGAACAGGTCGACCCTGACGTTGGTAAAAATCGGTTACGAAGCTCTCTAATTTACCCTCTTCAATAGCCTTGCGTAAACCCGCCATCAAGCGCTGGTAGTAGCGAAGGTTATGAATGGTATTGAGGCGCGCGCCCAATATTTCGTTGCAACGGTCAAGATGATGCAAGTAAGCGCGTGAATAATTGCGACAGGTGTAACAATCGCACTCAGCGTCGAGTGGACTGGTGTCGCTTTTATGTTTCGCGTTACGAATTTTTACCACGCCGTCAGTCACAAACAAATGGCCATTACGGGCATTTCGCGTTGGCATCACACAGTCAAACATATCGATACCACGACGCACGCCTTCAACCAGATCTTCTGGTTTGCCGACGCCCATCAGGTAACGAGGTTTATCTGCCGGAATTTGTGGGCAAACATGTTCCAGAATACGGTGCATGTCTTCTTTCGGTTCACCCACAGCCAAACCGCCGACAGCGTAGCCATCAAAGCCTATATCTACCAGACCTTTAACAGAGATATCACGTAAATCTTCGTAAACGCTGCCCTGAATGATGCCAAAAAGCGCATTTTTGTTGCCGAGGCTATCAAAACGGTCACGGCTACGCTGTGCCCAACGCAATGACATCTCCATCGAGCGTTTAGCATAGTCCCAGTCAGCCGGGTACGGTGTACATTCGTCGAAAATCATCACGATATCGGAACCGAGATCGTATTGAATCTCCATCGATTTCTCAGGATCGAGGAAAATCGGATCGCCGTTGATCGGGTTGCGGAAATGTACACCCTGCTCGGTAATCTTACGAATATCGCCCAGGCTGAATACCTGGAAACCGCCGGAATCGGTGAGGATCGGTCCTTTCCACTGCATGAAGTCATGCAAATCGCCATGCAGCTTCATGATTTCCTGCCCTGGGCGCAGCCACAGGTGGAACGTGTTGCCGAGAATAATTTGTGCGCCGGTCGCTTCAACTTCTTCCGGCGTCATACCTTTCACCGTACCGTAGGTACCGACAGGCATAAAAGCAGGCGTTTCCACTACGCCACGATCAAAAACAAGGCGTCCGCGGCGAGCGCGACCGTCTGTGGTATCCAGTTCAAATTTCATCTTAACTCCTGCGTCAGAAAAACAGTCCGACGTAAAATACTCATGCCGGGAACTTACTCCCCGACACGCTCAGAAATAGCCTGCGGATTGTACGTGATAAACATCGCATCACCGTAACTAAAAAAGCGATATTCCGCTTTAACCGCTTCATGATAGGCGTTCATGGTGTTTTTATAACCTGCAAACGCCGAAACCAACATAATCAATGTCGATTCAGGGAGATGGAAGTTGGTTACCAGCGCATCGATGACGTTGTACTGATAGCCCGGGTAGATAAAGATTTGCGTATCCCCGAAGAACGGTTCAATCAGATCATTTTTCGCCGCCTGAGCCGCGCTTTCCAGCGAACGAACTGAGGTCGTCCCTACCGCGATCACGCGATTACCGCGCGCTTTCGCCGCCAGTACCGCGTCGACCACGTCCTGCGGAACTTCCGCATATTCGGAATGCATGATGTGATCTTCAATGGTGTCTACGCGCACCGGCTGGAACGTCCCCGCCCCAACGTGCAGCGTCACAAACGCCATCTCGATGCCCTTTTCACGCAGTTTTGCCAGTAACGGATCGTCAAAGTGCAGACCCGCTGTCGGTGCCGCCACGGCGCCAGGTTTTTCGCTGTATACGGTCTGGTACAGTTCGCGGTCGGCGTCTTCATCCGGGCGGTCGATATACGGCGGCAGCGGCATATGGCCGATGGCGTTGAGGATATCCAGTACGCTGCGTTCGTCGTCAAACGCCACTTCAAACAGCGCATCATGGCGCGCAACCATCGTCGCTTTAATGCTTTCATCATCACCCAGCAACAGCTCAGCACCCGGCTTCGGCGCTTTGGATGCGCGAATATGAGCCAGAATACGTTTGTCATCGAGCATGCGCTCAACCAGCACTTCAATCTTGCCGCCGCTGGCTTTACGCCCAAACAGGCGGGCCGGGATCACGCGGGTATTGTTAAAGACCAGAAGATCTCCGGGGTTGAGCTTGTCGAGCAAATCGGTGAAAGTACCGTGCGTCAGCGCGCCCGTTGGCCCATCCAGTGACAGCAAGCGGCAGCTACTGCGCTCTGCTTGCGGATAGTGGGCAATCAGGGATTCAGGAAGTTCAAAGGTGAAATCGGTAACGCGCATGACACTGACTCAGACTAAAATAAGAGGCGGGTAGTCTAGTGCCGGGGCGCTTTCCCTGCAACCTTTACCCCGCTTTTGGACAGATAATCGATAATGAATTTTCTTGCACATTTACATCTGGCGCATTTAGCCGACAGTTCACTCTCCGGCAACCTGCTGGCGGATTTTGTTCGCGGAAACCCGGCATCCAGTTTTGCGCCTGAGGTGGTGGACGGCATTTTCATGCATCGTCGAATCGACGTCATGACCGACAACCTGCCGGAAGTCCGTGAGGCTAAAGAGTGGTTTCGCAGCGAAACGCGCCGCGTCGCCCCGATTACGCTCGACGTGATGTGGGATCACTTTTTATCGCGCCACTGGGCAGAAATCTCGCCCGACTTCCCATTAGCAGCCTTTGTCCGCTACGCCCATACTCAGGTTGCCACAATCTTGCCTGAATCGCCGCCGCGCTTTGTCAATCTGAACAATTATATGTGGTCAGAGAAATGGCTGGAGCGCTATCAGGATATGGATTTTATCCAGGATGTGCTCAATGGCATGGCCAGCCGCCGCCCGCGTCTCGATGCCCTGCGCGACTCGTGGTATGACCTGGACAGACATTACGACGCGCTGGAAGAACGCTTCTGGCGTTTTTATCCGCAGATGATGGAACAGGCCCGCCGTAAAGCACTTTGATCGCCCGACAGCACTGGGCCGGATAAGGTGACGCCACCATCCGGCAAAACATTGATAGCCAAAACCTGTCTCATTGATTGTCAGCGCCTCTTTGTCTTATTCCCGAACACTCTCTATACTGGCCCGCGTTGCGTTCCAAAAAACCCTTAACTTTGCAGGAGAATTATATGGTACTGGTAACTCGTCAGGCTCCGGATTTCACAGCAGCTGCGGTACTGGGTAGCGGTGAGATTGTTGATAACTTCAACTTCAAACAGCATACCAACGGTAAAACCACCGTTCTGTTCTTCTGGCCGATGGACTTCACCTTCGTTTGCCCGTCTGAACTGATCGCGTTCGACAAACGTTACGAAGAATTCCAGAAGCGCGGCGTTGAAGTGGTTGGCGTTTCTTTTGACTCTGAATTTGTCCATAACGCATGGCGTAACACCCCTGTCGACAAAGGCGGCATCGGTGCAGTGAAATACGCAATGGTTGCTGACATCAAGCGCGAAATCCAGAAAGCTTACGGCATCGAGCACCCGGAAGCGGGCGTTGCTCTGCGCGGCTCTTTCCTGATCGACGCGAACGGCGTTGTTCGCCACCAGGTGGTTAACGATCTGCCGCTGGGTCGTAACATCGACGAAATGCTGCGTATGGTTGACGCGCTGCAGTTCCACGAAGAGCACGGCGACGTTTGCCCTGCACAGTGGGAAAAAGGTAAAGAAGGTATGAACGCGTCTCCGGACGGCGTGGCAAAATACCTGACCGAAAACGTCTCCAGCCTGTAATTGGCATGAATTGAACAAGGCCCGCAAATGCGGGCCTTTTTTATCTCAATGACCCGACCACACCGACGCTGAGATTGCAGGCAACGTCAGTACATCGCCCATGACCTGCCCTTTGCCCTCTTCGTGCCGCCACTGCGCGACATTGAGCAACGGCGACGACGGCAGCACCACTTCACAGGCGTGTCCCCGGTTAATCGCCACCAGTACGCGCTGCTGGTTAAGTACCCGGACAAAAACCACCACGTTATCTTCGGCGTAAATTACCTGACAGCCGCCGTGGCGTAGCGCCTTGCTACGATGACGTAATTTCGCCAACCGCTGGTACAGCGCCAACAGTTCGCCGTCCTGTTGATCCTTCTGCCACGGGAACGGTTTACGACAGAACGGATCGTTATTTCCATCCAACCCCACTTCATCACCGTAGTAAATACACGGCACGCCAGGCCACGTAAACAGCCACACCACCGCCAGAGGCAGGCGCGCAACATCTTTGCCCAGTAAAGATTTAAAACGAGCGGTATCGTGGCTGTCGAGCTGGTTGAACATACGCAACTGCTGCTGATGCGATAATCCCGCACGGTAGTTATCCATCCACGCCATGCACGTTTGAGCATCAATAGATTGCGGATCGTAAGAGATGTCGGTGTTGGCGAGAAATCCCCAGAGCGGGAAGGTAAAACCACGGTAGTTCATGGCAGCATCTTCGGCATCGGCCTGCAGCCACTGGCGCGCATCGCCAAAGTGTTCACCGACCACATAGGCTTCTGGCTGCGTTTCTTTCGCCGCCTGGGTGATCCCGGCCACATGCTGCAGGTTATTGCGCGCTCCACCGGCTTCTCCCAGCATGTGCACAACATCAAGCCGCCAGCCGTCCATGCTCCACGGCGCTTTTAACCAGTGACGGACAATGCTGTCCTCGCCGCGATAAATTTCATTCACCAGACTTTCCGAGGCAAAGTCCAGCTTCGGCAGGCTGGCGTAACCCAGCCAGTCCAATGCGACGCCGTCGTCAGAGAAATGGTACCAGTCGCGCCAGGGCGAGTCCGGGTTATGGCACGCCCCGTCTGTTCCCTGATGATGCCTGTCGAACCAAGCGTGCGAATCGCCACTGTGATTGAATACGCCGTCCAACACCAGGCGCATTCCCTGTTGCTGCGTGTTATGCCGCAGGCGTAATAGCGCCCTGTCGCCACCAAACCGGGGGTCAACATGGCGATAATCTTCGGTATCGTATTTATGCACGCTCGGTGCGGTAAACACCGGGTTCAGATACAGTGCTGTTACCCCTAAGCTTTTCAGGTACGGCAGCTTCTCGCTGATCCCGTCCAAATCACCACCATAGAACGTCGAGCCTCCGGCCTGTGCGTTCAGCGGTTCGTCCCAGTCGCGCTGCACAATATCGTGCCCGGCCGCGTGGTGGTAATAGACGTTATCCTGTTCTGTATCGCGCGACTGACCGCGGGCAAAGCGGTCCGGGAAAATCTGATAGAAAACCTGGTCGGCCACCCATTGCGGACTATTGTCTGGCACATCCACAGCAAACTGTTCCAGCCGCGCGGGCGGAAATCGACTGAACCCTTGCGGGGTAAACCACAGCTGGCGATCGAGCCACAGCAGCTTAAAGCTATAGCGTCGACGAGGCTGGCCGCAGGAGAGATCGATTGCCGCGCGCCACGCGGTCACGCCAGGCTGCGGCTGGCTGCGCTGCTTATGCATGCAAAGCGAGATCTCTTCGTTATCATTTTCTGCGCGTAACGTGACCCGCTGGGGTGGATTGTCCCCTGACAGCCAGAGCGTAATCGTCAGTTTATCGTTGTTTTGCTTAACAAATGGGGCAACCGGAAGGTGCCAGGCGTTCAACATCACGTATCCCCTTTGATGAAAATGAAGCCACCTTGCCATAGGAAAGTTAAGGATCACTCATCATCTTAACGTTTATTGGGGGAGGAGTTCGGGGGAGGAGAAAATGCCGGGAGGCGCAAGCCTTACCCGGCAAAAAAATTACTGTGCTTCAGCCAGTTGACGCTCGCGGCGGCGTTTGAACACCCACCCCAACAGCAACAGAGCAATCCACGCAAAACCAACGTACAGTGAAATACGGGTATCCGGATGGTAGCCAATAAGCGCGATGATAAAGACCAGGAAAATCAGGCCAATCACCGTCGTGACCACGCCGCCCGGCACTTTAAAGGTCAGGGCTTTAACCTCTTCCGGCGGCAGACGGCGGCGGAAAGCAATCTGCGACAGCAGGATCATAATCCACACCCACACCGTAGCAAACGTTGCCAGTGAGGCGATGACCAGGAAGATATTCTCCGGCATGATGTAGTTGAGATACACCGCAAATAGCAGGGCAATGGTCATCACCATCACCGTCACCCACGGCACGCCGCGACGCGAGGTTTTGGCGAACATTTTCGGTGCACTTCCCTGCTCCGCCATGCCATGCAGCATACGGCCTACGCCAAATACGTCAGAGTTGATCGCCGACAGCGAGGCGGTCAGCACCACAAAGTTAAGAATACCCGCAGCAAAGGTAATACCCATATGCTGGAACGTCAGGACGAACGGGCTACCGTCGGTGCCCACCTGATTCCACGGGTAAATAGACATAATGACAAACAGCGTGCCCACGTAAAAGACGAGGATTCGCATCGGCACGGAGTTAATCGCGCGCGGGATGGACTCCTGCGGATTCTTCGCTTCACCGGCAGTAATACCGATGATTTCAATGCCACCATAGGCAAACATCACCATTTGCAGCGACATGATCATGCCCAGCCAGCCGTTACTGAAGAACCCACCGTTGCTCCACAAGTTATGGATGCCGGTTGGTTGCCCACCGTTGCCGATCCCCCAAATGATGATGCCGAAACCGGCGACAATCATAATGATGATGGTGGCAACCTTGAAGAAGGAGAACCAGAATTCCAGTTCACCGAACACCTTCACGCTCATCAGGTTGATGGCGCAGATGATCAACACTACGCTCAGGACCCAAATCCAGTGCGGAACCGCCGGGAACCAGACGCCCATGTAAATCCCGAAGGCAGTCACGTCGGCAATGGCGACAATCAGGATTTCAAAACAGTAGGTCCAGCCGGTAATGTAGCCAGCCAACGGCCCGAGGTTTTCCTGCGCATAGCGCGAAAACGAGCTGGCTGCCGGGTTATGAACGGACATTTCGCCCAGCGCGCGCATGATAATGTACGCCGCCGCGCCGCCGATAATATAGGCCAACAACACGCTCGGCCCTGCCATTTTGATGGCATCGGCTGAGCCATAGAACAGCCCGGTACCAATTGCCGAACCTAATGCCATAAAGCGGATGTGCCGGGTGCTCAGCCCACGCTTTAGCTTGTTATTACTTTCCATCGATTCCTAACCTGTTAACACAATAAAAAAACCACGGGGCCATATTAATAGCCCCGTGGTTAAAACTTATTGTCAGTGATATTAGTGTGCGCTGGAGGTCACTTGTCGACCTGCTGCGCGGTCCCAAATTACGGCCAGGACCACCATCACGACTGTTGGCATCAACCACGCCAGACCTTGCTCTGCCAGCGGTAAACGCTGGGTCCAGGCCGGTAACACGTCGCCAATTGCAGAAGCTTTAATGCCATCAAGGATACCAAAAATCAGGCTGATAAACATCGCAGGTGCAATGACGCGGGAAGAATTATGCCACCATGAGCGGGTAAAGCTTAATACAACCAGTGCGATACAGGGCGGATAGATAGCCGTCAGAACCGGAATCGAGATCTGAATCAGGTGGCTCAGACCCAAGTTTGACACCACCATCGAGAAGCCGCCGAGGATAAACACCAGCGTACGGTAAGACAGCGGAACGTACTGCGCAAAGAACTCAGCACACGCGCAGGTCAGACCAACCGCCGTCACCAGGCAAGCGATGAAAATCAACGCGGCCAGCAGCAGGCTACCTGCACCGCCGAAGGTGTGCTGAACATACGCATGCAGAATTGCCGCGCCGTTAGCAGACTGATCGACCAGAACCGCACTGTCTGAACCCAGACGGAACAACGCGAGGTACAGCAGCGTTAAGCCGACACCGGCCATCAAACCCGCCCAAACGGTATAGCGCGTCAGTAGACGTGCTTCGGTGACGCCACGCGAACGCGCGGCGTTCACGATAACAATACCAAAGACCATCGCGCCCAGCGTATCCATCGTCAGATAGCCGTTCACGAAGCCGTTGGAAAACGCCGCAGTTTGATAGGCTTCCATGGCATTGCTGATCGGACCGGCAGGCCAGATAATCGCAGCAACAGACAGTACAACCAGCGCCAGAATTTTCAGCGGCGCGAGGAAATTCCCCACGGTATCCAGCAGTTTGCCCGGATAGAGCGATACCAGGATGACAATCGCGAAATAGACCACGCTGTAGATAAACAGCGGCAGCGCGGAGTCACCAGTCAGCGGGGCAATCCCCACTTCAAAGGAGACCGTTGCGGTACGCGGCGTTGCAAATAACGGCCCAACGGCCAGATAACAGACGGTAGCCAGTACTAAACCGGCCACTTTGCCGATCGGAGTGCTGAGGCTGTCTACACCACCGCCGACTTTCGCCAGCGCCACAACGGTGAGCACCGGCAGGCCAACAGCGGTAATCAGAAAGCCAAAAGCCGCAGTCCAGACGTGTTCGCCGGCTTGCAAACCAACCATTGGGGGGAAAATAATGTTACCTGCACCTACAAACAGTGCAAATGTCATAAATCCCAGTGCGATGATATCGCGCGATTTTAACTGATGGGTCATAAAGTCTTACAGCCTGTGGATGTGAATGTGGTGTTGTAAAGGTTAAATTTTTGCCCTTCCCTTTTGGGACGATACAGCGGCATTTTTAATCAATTCCAGCGGGAAATTCTCCCAGCCGGGCGCGGCGAAGAATAGTTTTTCGATTTACCGCGTAAATGCAGTCGGTATGACAGCACATGGTGCGCAATTTAAACGCTTATAACGTTTTAAAGCAAGGTGGGATCTAAAAACCAGAACAATATAGCGATATGAAAAATCCAGTTAGAACAAAACACCATTTCCGGGAAAAAGGTATGGGTAATAATGCGAACAAAAAACAATCAGACGTCGTAAAATTCAGGATGACTGTATTGACCCGCGTAAAAAAGCCAGCTTTCGCTGGCTTTTGGAAAGATAATCTTACGGATACGCCTCAATCGTTACTTTTGGCAAGTAAACGTTCCGCCAGCACAAAGCTAAACCGCGTCCCTTTGCCCGGCGTACTCTCGATATTCAATCGGCTGTCGTGATGATTTAAAGCATGCTTCACAATAGCCAGCCCCAGCCCGCTACCGCCCGTTTGCCGCGATCGCGCTTTATCCACGCGGTAGAAACGCTCGGTCAAACGAGGAATGTGCTCAGGCGCAATTCCTGGCCCATTATCTTCGACGCTGAACTCGGCTCCCGCCGTCGCCCGCTGCCAGCGCACGGTGATGTGCGTTCCCGCCGGCGTGTGGTTCACCGCGTTATAGATAAGATTCGAGATTGCACTACGCAGTTGCTCCTCGTTACCCATCACGCTCAGGCGATTATCCACGTCGAAGGTAAACGTGTGTTTATTCTGGCTCAGCGTTTGTGCTTCGTGCTCAGCCACGCGCAGTATCATCGGCACATCCACTTTTTCATTCTGCGGCAGTGTCGGTGCGGCTTCTATTTTCGATAGCGTCAGCAGCTGCTTCACCAGCCCTTCCATACGCTGCGTTTGCTCACGCATGGTATCCAGCGCTTTCTCTCGCGTTGCCCCTTCCAGGGGATGCTCCTGCATCATCTCCAGATAACCTTGCAGCACCGTCAGCGGCGTACGCAACTCGTGGCTGGCGTTGGCAAAGAAATTACGCCTCGCGCCTTCCAGTTGGTGCATCTGCGTGACATCGCGCGCCACCATCAGCAACTGCTTGTCGGTATACGGCATCACCCTAATTTCCAGATGCCGCCCGGTATTAAGTACCAAATTAATTGGCCGACTAAAGTCGCGCGTTTTCAGGTATGAGGTAAATTCCGGGTAGCGAAGCAGGTTAAGAATATTTTGCCCACTATCGTCCGGCCAACGCAGTCCCAGAACCTGCTGTGCCAGGCCGTTACACCAGAAAATCCCACCCTCTTCGGTGGTCAGTACCACCGCATCAGGCAGCGATTCAGCCCCGCTGCGAAAACGTTTAATCAGATTACCCAGTTCGCGGCGGCGTTTTTTGTTACGCAGTTGCATTTGATGCAGGCCGTAAAGCAGCGGTTCCCAACTGCCCCGCCCCGGCGGAGGCGTCATACTCCTGTCGACCCACAGCCACCAGGACAAACGCAGTAAATTCCAGAAATGCCAGATAAGCAGACCCGTTACCGATGCCAGTAAAAACCACGGCAGATAACCGAAAAAAGCACTAAGGATAAAAGCCGGAATGCAGCAAAGTATCAGCTCCAGTACCAGCCTTTTCCATGACAATCGTTCCAGCAAACGTCGCACTCCCTATACAACTTGATCTAATGGGCTATTTTCCGTGCAGGTCAGAAGCGGGTGGAAAAACGGTATCCCGTTCCGCGTACCGTCTGCACCATGCGATCGTGGCCGCTGTGCTCCAGCGCCTTACGCAAGCGGCGGATATGCACGTCAACCGTCCGGTCTTCTACGTACACGTTGGTGCCCCAGACATGATTAAGTAGTTGTTCGCGGCTGTAGACGCGCTCAGGATGAGTCATAAAGAAATGCAGCAGTTTGAACTCAGTTGGCCCCATATCCAGCGGTTCTTCGCCGGTCATTACACGATGCGAGGTGGGATCAAGGCTCAGCCCCTGCATCTCAATAACTTCTTCAACCGCCATTGGTGAAATACGACGCAGTACGGCTTTAATGCGCGCCACCAGCTCCTTCGGCGAAAACGGCTTGGTGATATAGTCATCCGCACCGGTTTCCAGCCCACGCACGCGATCTTCTTCATCACCTCTTGCCGTCAGCATCATCACCGGGATGTCCCGCGTCATCGCTTCACGTTTGAGGTGTTTAATGAACTGTAACCCCGAGCCACCGGGAAGCATCCAGTCAAGCAGGATCAGATCCGGCCAGGGTTCATTGAGTTGATTCACCGCACTGTCATAGTCTTCGGCTTCTACAGGTTGGAACCCGTTTTGCTCGAGCACGAAGCAGACCATTTCACGAATTGGAGCTTCATCTTCTACGACCAGAATACGTCTCGCCATGATTTGCCCTGTTTTAATTTAATCGTTCATACCCTCTATACGCCGCCATTATGCGTCAGATTTATGACAGATTTATGAAAAAGATAGTCCAGGCTTAACCAATGTTGTTGAATTATGACAGCCCGGAAACAAGATATTCACGCCATTGCAAGGGTATAATCCCCCTCATTGCTTTTTCGTCATGGAACTCGTATGCGCATCCTTCATACCTCAGACTGGCATCTGGGCCAAAACTTCTACAGCAAGAGCCGCGCCGCCGAGCATCAGGCCTTTCTTGACTGGCTGCTGGAGACCGCACAATCCCATCAGGTGGATGCCATTATTGTGGCAGGCGATATTTTTGATACCGGCTCACCGCCGAGCTATGCCCGCGAGATTTACAACCGCTTTGTCGTCAATTTGCAGCAAACAGGCTGCCATCTGGTGGTGCTGGCAGGCAACCATGACTCGGTCGCCACGCTTAATGAATCACGCGATATTTTGGCATTTCTGAACACCACGGTGGTCGCCAGCGCAGGCCATGGACCGCAAATACTGAAACGCCGCGACGGCACGCCAGGCGCCGTGCTGTGCCCGATTCCCTTTTTACGCCCACGCGACATCATCACCAGCCAGGCGGGACTCACCGGCAGCGAAAAACAACAGCATTTGCTGGGGGCAATTACCGACTATTACCAGCAGCAGTACCAGGACGCCTGTAAACTGCGCGGTGAACGCAACCTGCCGATCATTGCAACCGGGCACCTGACGACCGTCGGTGCCAGCAAAAGTGACGCGGTACGTGACATTTATATTGGCACACTGGATGCCTTTCCAGCGCAGAATTTCCCGCCAGCAGATTACATCGCGTTGGGACATATTCACCGGGCGCAGGTCATCGGCGGAACAGAACATATTCGCTACTGTGGCTCGCCGATTGCCCTCAGTTTTGACGAATGTGGCAAAAGCAAAGGCGTGCATCTGGTGAGCTTCAAAGACGGCAAGCTACATACCGTCGACAATCTCACCGTGCCGGTCACGCAGCCGCTGGCAGTATTGAAAGGCGATTTAGCCGCCATTACCGCCCAGCTTGAGCAATGGCGCGACGTAGAGCTGCAAACGCCCGTCTGGTTAGATATTGAAATCACCACCGACGATTACCTGCACGACATGCAGCGCAAAATTCAGGCGTTGACGGAAGACCTGCCGGTAGAGGTTCTGCTGGTGCGCCGCAGTCGGGAGCAGCGCGAGCGTATTATGGCCAATGAGCGGCGTGAAACGCTGAGCGAACTGAGCGTGACGGAAGTCTTTGACCGCCGTCTGGCACTGGAGGAACTGGAAGCGCCGAGGCGGGAACGTCTTAATCAGCTGTTTAATGACACGTTACAGACGCTTGCCGGGGAGGCTGACGCATGAAAATTCTTAGCCTGCGCCTGAAAAACCTCAACTCCCTGAAAGGGGAATGGAAAGTCGACTTCACGGCAGAGCCTTTTGCCAGCAACGGTCTGTTTGCCATCACCGGGCCTACAGGGGCCGGAAAAACCACCTTGCTCGATGCGATTTGTCTCGCGCTGTACCACGAAACACCGCGCCTGAATACCGTATCACAGTCGCAAAACGACCTGATGACCCGCGACACCGCCGAGTGTCTGGCAGAGGTCGAGTTCGAAGTTAAAGGCGAAGCCTACCGCGCGTTCTGGAGCCAGAATCGGGCGCGCAATCAGCCTGACGGCAATCTGCAGGTCCCGCGCGTGGAACTTGCCCGCTGCGCCGACGGAAAAATCCTCGCCGATAAAATCAAAGATAAACTGGACATGACCGCCACGCTCACCGGGCTGGATTACGGACGGTTTACGCGTTCGATGCTGCTGTCGCAGGGGCAATTTGCCGCCTTCCTTAACGCCAAACCCAAGGAGCGCGCCGAGCTGCTGGAAGAACTGACCGGCACCGAAATCTACGGACAAATTTCGGCAATGGTGTTTGAAAAACACAAAGCGGCGCGCAATACGCTCGAAATATGCGAAGCGCAGGCGGCGGGTGTCGTACTGTTAAGCGAAGAGCAACAACAGCAGTTGCAGCAAAGTTTGCAGGTACTTACTGACGAAGAAAAAATTTTGCTGGCGCAGCAGCAACATCAGCAGAAAGATTTTCAATGGGTTACGCGCAGCGACGAACTGGTTCGTGAACAGCAGCGCGTGGCTAGCTTAGCGCAGCAGGCCCAACAGGCGCTTGCGGACGCCACGCCTGAGCTGGCAAGACTCCAGCTCGCTCAGCCTGCCAACCAGCTTCGTCCACTGTGGGATCGCCAGCAGGAGCAGACTGCACGCCTGGCGCAAACAAAGCAGCGGATCATTGAAGTAAATACTCGCTTACACGCTAAAACCTCGCAGCGCGCGCGCATCCGCAACGGTGCACTGCGCAGCCACGAGCAACTTCAGACCGAACTTACCGCACTGGCGCAGTGGTTGGCGGAGCATGATCGATTCCGCTTATGGGGCCAGGAGATTGCGGGCTGGCGCGCACTTTTTTCTCAGCGTAGTCGCGATAAGCATCAGCTTACGGCGCTCGCTGCCCGTATCGCTGAGTTACGCCAGAAACTGGCGGCGTTGCCGGAAAATGCCCTGACGCTCACCGCGGATGAGGTTGCGGTCGCGATGGAACAGCAAGCGCAATCACGGACTTTCCGTCAGCGTCTGACCTCACTTCATGCTCGCTATCAGCCGTTGCAAAAACGTCTGCGTCAGAACGGTGAAAGCGTGCAAAAAGCGCAGGCGCAGCAGGCCGCGCTCAATGAAACGCTCGCGCTACGCCGACAGCAATATAAAGAAAAAAATCAGCACTACCTGGACGTTGAAACGCTCTGCAAACAGGAAGAAAAAATCAAAAGTCTGGAGGCAGAGCGCGCGCTTTTGCAGGCCGGACAGCCCTGCCCGTTATGCGGCTCTACTGCACATCCTGCGGTCTCGGAGTATCAGGCGCTGGAACTGAGTGCAAACCAGCGGCGTCGCGACCAGTTAGCCAAAGAAGTCGCAGCACTGAAAGAGGAAGGTCTGCTGGTTCTGGGGCAGGTCAATGCCCTGACACAGCAAATCCAGCGTGAGACAGAAGAGATACAGACGCTCTCTCAGGAAGAGCAAGCACTCACTAAAGAGTGGCAGGACGTTTGCACCGCTCTGAATATTACGCTGAATATTCAGGAGGATATTACCGGTTGGATGGGCGAACAGGAGCACTACGAGCGCCAGCTTTATCTGCTCAGCCAGCGCCTGACGCTGGAAAACCAGTTACACGATCAGCAACAACAGGAACGCCAGTATCAACAACAGCTGGCGACGACGCATCAGGGGCTGGAAAGCGCCTTGTCCGCGCTGTCACTGATTGCACCGGAAGACGGCACAGAGGCCGCCTGGTTAAGCGCCCGCGAAACCGAATTCGCGCAGTGGCAGGAGAAACAGACGCAGCATGGCGTGATTCAGGAACGCATTCACGCCCTGAAGCCGCTGCTCGACACGCTTCCGGCAACGGACACCGCAGAAGCCGAAACGGTTATCCCTGAAAACTGGCGCGAAATTCACGACGACTGCGTGTCGCTGCAAAGCCAGCTTGCTGCACAGCAACAGCAGGAAACGCTGGAAAGCGAACGCTTGCAACAGTCACAGACGCAATTTACCGCCGCCCTGGCGGCCAGTTGCTTTGCCGATCAAGAGGCGTTCCTTGCCGCGCTGCTGGATGACGATACCGTCCGCCGCCTTGAGCAGTTAAAACAGACGCTGGAAAATCAATCGCAGCAGGCAACGGCGCTGTCCGGGCAAGCCAGTCAACACCTGCAGGCGCATCAGGCGCTGCGCCCGGACGGGCTGGACGCCGACGCACAAACCCTGCAAGCCCGGCTGCAACAACTGGCGCAACAACTGCGAGAGAACACCACCCAACAGGGGGAGTTACGCCAGCAGCTTAAGCAGGACAGCGATAACCGCCAGCGTCAGCAGGCATTAATGCAGCAGATTAAAGAGGCGGCCAGCCAGGTCGAAGACTGGGGCTATCTAAATGCGCTGATTGGCTCGAAAGAAGGGGATAAATTCCGCAAGTTTGCCCAAGGGCTGACGCTGGATAACCTGGGGTGGTTGGCTAACAATCAACTGACCCGCCTGCACGGTCGCTATCTGCTACAGCGAAAAGCCAGCGAAGCGCTGGAGCTGGAAGTGGTTGATACCTGGCAAGCCGACGCCGTTCGCGATACCCGCACGCTGTCCGGCGGTGAAAGCTTCCTGGTAAGTCTGGCCCTGGCACTGGCACTGTCCGATCTGGTCAGCCACAAAACGCGCATTGACTCCCTGTTCCTTGATGAAGGTTTTGGCACGCTGGACAGCGAAACGCTGGATACCGCGTTGGACGCACTGGATGCGCTAAATGCCACCGGCAAAACCATTGGCGTCATAAGCCACGTCGAGGCCATGAAAGAGCGCATTCCGGTGCAAATCAAGGTGAAGAAAATCAACGGACTGGGTTATAGCAAACTCGACAAGATGTTTGCGGTGGAGTAGTCGACAGACGGGTGCGGCTTCACAGGCCGGATAAGCGTTAGCGCCATCCGGCACAATATGTAGCATAATATTGCATACTCAGAGACGGATATGAAATGGCATTTCATTTCACTTATCCGCAAGCTATGCTCTTATTGGCGGCGAACGTTCGCCGCTGTGGCGCACATCTGCGCTGATATTGCTGGCAGGTCGTATGAAAAAAGTGATTTTCTCTTTAGCCCTCGGGACGTTTGGGCTGGGCATGGCCGAGTTTGGCATCATGGGTGTGTTAACCGAGCTGGCGCGAGATGTGGGCATTTCCATTCCTGCGGCGGGCCACATGATTTCGTTTTACGCCTTCGGCGTGGTGCTGGGTGCGCCGATTATTGCGATCTTTTCCAACCGCTTTTCGCTGAAACATATTCTGCTGTTTCTGGTCACGTTGTGTGTAATAGGTAACACCATCTTCACCCTCTCCTCATCCTATTTTATGCTGGCGGTCGGCAGGCTGGTTTCCGGTTTTCCGCACGGTGCATTCTTTGGCGTCGGGGCCATAATTCTGACTAAACTCGCACGCCCGGGGAAAGTCACCGCCGCCGTCGCTGGCATGGTCAGTGGGATGACCGTCGCCAACCTGATTGGCATTCCCGTCGGTACCTGGCTGAGTCAGGCATTTAGCTGGCGCTACACCTTTTTGCTGATCGCCGTGTTTAACATTGCAGTCATTGCGTCGATTGCCTTCTGGGTGCCCAACATCAGTGACGAAGCCAAAGGCAAACTGCGAGAGCAATTTCACTTTCTGAAAAGCCCGGCACCGTGGCTTATTTTCTCCGCTACGATGTTTGGCAACGCCGGCGTGTTCGCCTGGTTTAGCTATGTGAAGCCATACATGATGTATATCTCCGGTTTTTCTGAAGCGCTGATGACCTTCATCATGATGCTGGCTGGATTAGGCATGGTGCTGGGCAATCTGCTGAGTGGGCGGATTTCGGGCCGCTATACGCCGCTGCGCATTGCGGTGGTGACCGACTTTGTGATTGTGCTGGCCCTGGTGATGCTGTTTTTCGTCGGCGATATGAAAGCTGCGTCGCTGACCTTCGCCTTTATTTGCTGCGCGGGCCTGTTTGCGCTATCGGCCCCGCTACAAATTTTGCTGCTGCAAAATGCGAAAGGCGGCGAACTGCTGGGTGCCGCCGGTGGGCAAATGGCCTTTAACCTCGGTAGCGCGGTTGGCGCATACTGCGGCGGCATGATGCTGACGCTGGGTTTTGCCTACAACTACGTAACCCTCCCTGCGGCCCTGCTGTCGTTTTCCGCCATGTCATCGCTGCTGCTGTATGGGCGTCTGAACCGCCCTACGGGCATAAATTGTATGCCGGATAAGCGCCATCCGGCATAGCAAAATTACCCCTGCGGCCACAGCCAGGCCGCACCGCGAACCCCACTGGAATCACCGTGCAACGCCTTGCGTAAAGGCGTTTCACACTCACTGCCAAAGACGAACTGTTTAATCAATGACGGAACGGTCTGATACAACCTGTCGACATTACTCATCCCGCCCCCCAGCACGATGACGTCCGGGTCAAGGATATTCACCACATGAGCCAACGATTTTGCCAGGCGCAATTCATAGCGGCGTAACGCCTGCTCCGCCAGCGCATCACCTTCGCTCACCAGCCGAATAATATCGCTACCTTTCAGTTTATTACCGCTCAGGCGATGATAATCCGTGGCGAACCCGGTCCCGGAGATGAAGGTTTCAATGCAGCCTTGCTTTCCGCAATAGCAAGGTACTTCCTGCCGGTAACGCAACTCATCTTCATCCATCCACGGCAGCGGGTTATGTCCCCACTCACCCGCGGTACCGTTACCGCCCGCATGTGCCCGACCATTGAACGCCACCCCGGAACCACAGCCGGTGCCGATAATCACCGCGAACACCGTTTGCGCGCCCGCCGCAGCGCCGTCTACCGCTTCAGAGACAGCCAGGCAGTTGGCGTCGTTGGCCAGACGAACTTCCCGGCTCAAACGCACGCTTAAGTCTTTGTCAAAAGGCTGCCCATTGAGCCAGGTCGAGTTGGCATTCTTCACCACGCCGGTGTAGGGGGAAATCGATCCGGGGATCCCCATACCAACGGTTCCGGTCTGTCCGGTGGCTTTTTCCGCCATCTCCACCAGTGCAGCAATGGTTTCTATAGTTTGCCGATAATCATCACGTGGCGTGGGCAGGCGATGACGAAAAAGTTGCTCCCCCGCATCACTCAGCGCGATAACCTCTGTTTTGGTACCACCTAAATCGATTCCTATACGCACACGCTGGTCCTCATTTTTTGGGAATATCAACAGAGTAGAGGCGAGCATGGCGTTAGGCAATGCACGCCCGCCGACAATTCGTTATTATGCCCGCTGAATTTAACGACAAGGCCGTGGAAATTATCATGCTGTGGTTCAAAAATTTAATGGTTTACCGTCTTAGCCGCGATGTTTCTTTGCGCGCCGAAGAGATGGAAAAACAGCTTGCCTCAATGACGTTTACCCCTTGTGGTAGCCAGGATATGGCAAAAATGGGCTGGGTTCCGCCGATGGGATCGCACAGCGACGCATTGACGCATTCCAACAATGGCCAAATTATTATCTGCGCCCGCAAAGAAGAAAAAATTCTGCCGTCGCCGGTGATCAAGCAGGCGCTGGAAGCCAAAATCTTCAAGTTGGAAGCTGAGCAGGGTCGCAAACTCAAGAAGACCGAGAAAGACTCGCTGAAAGATGAAGTGTTGCACTCCTTGCTGCCGCGTGCCTTTAGCCGCTTTAGCCAGACAATGATGTGGATAGACACCGTTAATGATTTGATCATCGTCGACTGTGCGAGCGCCAAGAAAGCGGAAGATACGCTGGCACTGCTGCGTAAAAGCCTGGGCTCACTGCCGGTAGTCCCGCTGACCCTGGAAAACCCGATAGAGCTCACGCTCACCGAATGGGTCCGTTCCGGCACCACGGCGCAGGGATTCCAGTTGCTGGATGAAGCCGAACTGAAAGCCATGCTGGAAGACGGTGGTGTGATCCGGGCTAAGAAACAGGACCTGGTGAGTGATGAGATCGCCGTGCACATTGAAGCCGGAAAAGTCGTCACCAAGCTGGCTCTCGACTGGCAGCAGCGCATTCAGTTTTTGATGTGTGACGATGGCTCGATTAAGCGTCTGAAGTTCTGCGATGAGCTGCGCGACCAGAACGAAGATATCGACAGAGAAGATTACGGTCAGCGTTTTGATGCCGATTTCATCCTGATGACCGGTGAACTGGCGGCGTTGATTAAAAGCCTGGTGGAAGGTTTAGGCGGCGAAGCGCAGCGCTAAGCTATTCCGTAGTGCCGGATAGCGCCGCAAGCGGCTTATCCGGCACTCCACCATTACAGGTAACGGCAAAGATAGGATGTAGGCTCAGCGACCTGCAGATGAAATTCACTGTGCCCGGGCACGTTAAACACCTGCCCTGCAGCATACACTTTCCACTCAGTTTCGCCCGGCAGCAACACATTCAATGCCCCGCTCACCACCGTCATCTCTTCAGGTGCCGCCGTGCCAAAGGTGTACTCGCCTTCCACCATCACACCCACGCTGGCGCGGCCAGTACTGCTGCTGGTAAAACCAATCGATTTTACTTTGCCGGAAAAGTATTCATTACTTTGAAGCATACCGCTGGCCCTATCTCGTTATTAAGTTAACAACCAATATAGGGGCCTGACGTTCCCTCTGTCACGCAAAATTACGCCAGAAGTTCCGAAGCCAGACGGGCTATCAGCACATTCGACAACAGTACCGGAACGTCGAGTGATTTTTGCAGTACATCACGATGACGCTGATTAAACCCCAGGCAGTCGAGCATAATCACGTCGGCACCTTGCTCAAGAAGTTGCTTTCCAGCATCAATCAGTTGTTGTTCGGTGCCATCAATGGGATTGGCCACGGCATAGACTGGCGGCGTTTGTAGCACCTGCCATTTCTGCGTCTGGGCGGCGAGTAATTCAGTGACGGGTACAATCACACCAACCTGATGCCCGTCGACAATCGACGCCACCAGAGGGGGAATAATACGTAAGGGCTCCAGCAGGATGCCGTTTCGGATTGTCAGACGGGTAATGACCGCAGTACTCATCAGTAAAATGACGTCAAAGCCCTGATTATCCAGCACCTCAACGATACCTTGCAGCGCGCGTTCCACTTTCTGGCGCGAAACGTGCGCCAACTGTTGGTCACTGAGCAGCGTTAATAACACATCGTCGCCCGGCGAGATGGCGTACTCGACCATCACCTCTTCCCGCCGCATCTGCCCTAGCAAACTATGGTGGGTAATATGTTGCTCATCGATATATTCCGTCAGGAGCGGTAATACCTCACACATCGGCACAACGCCAATCGTGAGGATAGCCAACGACGTACTCATGTGTTGCTCCACCGTCTTCTTACTTTGCTGTGAATTCCCGGATAAATGCCGGGCACTGACCTGCGCTACAAATGTTCAAAAGCGTAGCAGCAGATAAGCAATACATTGTGTAAAGATTCCAAATCATTCTAATAATTTATTGTTATCGTTTACTTTTCATTTTTCGCACTCTCCAGAGACGTGCGAAAAATGTGACACAGACAGCGTCCGACCTCAGGTTTTCTGCGGATCCTCATAGCGTTTTTTGGCATCCATTGCTTCCTGCGCGGACGGATGTTCGCTAATCAACGAATTCGGCTTCGGGTGGTCAGCGCGGAGTTGATACCAGGTGACCGTCTGGCCTGGCGTACCTTTTTCAACAGTAACAATCGTCGCTTTACGTGGATAAGGGGGGTTTGTCGGCATAGCGCTTCCTTTTGAATGGATAAGCGTTAAGTATAGACCCCACCCTGCAACCGCGGCGCAGCCTGGGACATCATCGCCAGGATATCAGCCACAACCTGAGAGGGTTCGTGCGTTGCATCAACAACAAAGTGCGCCGCCTGGCGATACAGCTCGTCGCGTTGCTCAAGCACTTCCTGCACCTCTTCGGTCAGCGGTTTACCGGTTAAGGTTGGGCGCAATCCTTCTTCAGGCGCGGCTTCCAGGCGACTCACCAGTACCGAGACCGGCGCGCTTAAATAAATGACCATGCCGTTATTTCGCATGTAGTGACGGTTATATTCGGTAAGAATAATGCCGCCACCGGTCGCAATAACCGTTGAGGGGCCGGTCACGGCCTGCAAAGCGGTCGTCTCCTGAGCGCGAAATCCTTCCCACCCCTCTCTTTCAACGATTTCGGCAACGGTCATTTGCACATGTGATTGCAACCAGCGATCGGTATCAACAAACTGGAAGTCGATAGCTTTCGCCAGCGCCATACCGGTTGTCGTCTTACCACACCCCCGCGGGCCAACAAGAAAAAGAGGTTGCGTCATCGAAGAAATTCCCCAGAGAGCCGCCTAGAAGCGGGATCTGATGCTGTTAAAGTTATAATCATACCATCAAACTAGTACATCACCAAAATGTAAAGAATAAGTTCCACCACAGACTAAATAGCCCATTAACTCTCACTATAACAAGATTTCACAATGATGAAAGTGTAAAAAATAAATTACAGTCGTTATTTTCTACGCTGAACTTCCAGCCACCACTTATCCAGTTCAGCAGCAAAATGCTGTCGGTCGCGCGGTGAAAGCGTGTCCGGGCCTCCGGTCTGGATCCCACTGGCACGGAGTGTGTCCATAAAATCACGCATCATCAGACGTTCACGGATGGTGGCTTCGGTATAGCGTTCGCCACGAGGATTCAGCGCCGCAGCCCCTTTTTCAATCACTTCAGAAGCCAGCGGTATATCCGCCGTTACCACCAAATCGCCTGCGCTACACTGGCGCACAATCTCGTTATCGGCAACATCAAACCCGGCAGGAACACGTAATGTACGGATAAAACGCGAAGGCGGCACGCGCAAACTCTGGTTGGCGACCAAAATCAGCGGCATCTGCATACGCTCTGAAGCCCGGTACAAAATATCTTTAATCACATTCGGACACGCATCCGCATCCACCCATATTGTCATAACACCTCCTGGTTCCTGTGCAATCGCACATTGTCTCGTGCTTTTACTTTCCGGCAAAGTGCTGTTTCTCCTTCTGAACATATCCATTCCGCGCTAAGCTTAACTTTCCCAGGTATACCCTAAGTAATTCAAAAGTATGACGGGTATAAAACAATGAATATCACGCATAGGGAGTGACAAGATGGACAAGAAAATTGGTTTTATCGGCTGCGGCAATATGGGCAAAGCCATTCTTGGAGGCATGATCGCCAGCGGTCAGGTTCTCCCCGGACAAATCTGGGTCTATACCCCCTCTCCTGATAAAGTCGCCGCATTACACGACCAGTACGGCATCAACGCCGCGCAGTCGGCACAGGAAGTCGCCCAAATTGCCGATATTGTCTTTGGTGCTGTGAAGCCCGGCATCATGGTTAAAGTGCTGAGCGAAATCACCTCCAGCCTGAACAAAGATTCACTGGTCGTCTCTATTGCCGCTGGCGTCACGCTCGATCAGCTTGCCCGCGCGCTGGGTCATGACCGTAAAATTATCCGCGCGATGCCCAATACACCGTCGCTGGTTAATGCGGGCATGACCTCCGTAACGCCAAACGCGCTGGTGACGCCGGAAGATACGGCTGACGTATTAAATATTTTCCGCTGCTTTGGCGAAGCTGAAGTGATTGCGGAATCGATGATTCACCCGGTCGTCGGCGTCAGCGGTTCCGCGCCGGCCTACGTGTTTATGTTTATTGAAGCAATGGCTGATGCGGCCGTCCAGGGCGGCATGCCCCGTGCGCAGGCGTATAAATTCGCCGCACAGGCGGTGATGGGGTCAGCAAAAATGGTTCTCGAAACAGGAAAACATCCTGGAGAACTGAAGGATATGGTGTGCTCACCAGGTGGAACAACCATTGAGGCCGTGCGCGTTCTGGAGGCCCGTGGTTTCCGTTCTTCAGTCATTGAAGCGATGGTTAAGTGCATGGAACAGTCGGAAAAACTAAGCAAATCCTGAGTGGGCAACCGGACGTCAGGCCGCCGCTTCAGTGCGGTTACGTCCGGAATTCTTTGCTTTATAAAGCGCCATATCCGCCGATTTCAACCATTCTCGATAGTGTTCCGTTTCTGAAGTCAGCGGTGCGACGCCGACGCTGATACGCAGAGCAACCTGCGGAGCACAGGACAATCGCAATAGGCTGAGTCGTTCGTGGACACGAGACATGGCGGCGATGGCGCTGCTCGCCGGGGTACCGCACATAATCACAGCAAATTCATCGCCACCAAAACGCCCTATGACATCGCTGCCGCGCAGCGTCATCTGCAACTGACGCGTTAGCGCGACAATAGCCTCATCGCCAACGTCATGGCCCCAGGTATCGTTAATACTTTTGAAGTGGTCGATATCGATAATCAGTAACGTGGCGTCGCGCTGATAACGGCGGCAGTTATCAAATTCATTGCGCAGCAAAAGCTCCCAATGACGTCGGTTATACACACCGGTCATACCATCTCGCGTGCTCATCACCTGCAACCGACGTTTGTGCTCAGCCAGTTTGATGACCGTCTTATAGCTCACCCACGCAAACAGCAGCGGATACAACACCAACACCGGTAGCGACAGCATCACACTCAGTTGCGTACTGCTAAACACCACGGGGATGTCCGTCAGTTGCAGGGTGACCAGACATGAGACAATCGTCAACACCAGACCGGCGATGAATAACCGTATTCCCCCTGCGCCCATCAGGTTGATACAGATAATCATCAGTAGGGCCGTCGACGGTAGCAGATTTCCCCCCATCAGCCCTATCCACATTCCGGTCAGAATCGCATCGGCTTTTAAGTTGGTGAATTCGCTATGCATCGGGTCATCTGCTTTGCCCGCCAACTGCCATGCCAGATGCGGCCAGACAAAAGCCCATCCTACCAGTAAAAGCCACCAGCCTCCGGTGATCGGCTGAGACACCAGGACCGACGCGATAGGGAAAAACATCCCGCCCAGTCCCACCGCGCGCGGCAGCCTGATCCGTCGGGCAAATCGCAGTCCGGAGCGCTGATGGTCATTTTGATGAAGCGATAAAACCGCTTCATTTGGGACGACCTTTTTTTGATAGAAACTTTCATCATTCATCGTATTTAGGAACATTCTGAAACAAATTTCCCAAATTATAGAAAGGAGGACGTGCGCGGGAGTATGATATTTCGGGTGAGCGAATTTCGCTGCTCACCCTTATGTACTACGCAATTACGCTGCTTTTTTCAGGCAGGCACTCATAAATTTATTGCGATCATCACCTTTCAGCGACTGTTCCGTTGCCTGAACATTACATTCACGCATCTTCTGTTGCTGTGGCGTCAGGCTTTTTTCCTCGGGGGCCGATTTACTGTTTTTCAGGCAATCACTCATATAGCTCTTACGCGCATCCCCTTTTAAGGTCTGCGCTGTGGCCTGCTGGTTACAGGTGGTCATTCGTTGTTGTTGCGGGGTTAGCGTTTTCTCGGCGGCGCCAACAGTCGCTAAAAAAAGCAGACCAAAAAGCAACGTCATGACTAATGATATTTTCATAGCACCTTCCTTTTCTGAACGACGAGACACAGATAAGTCTGGCTGCTAACGATAAAAAAACCACCCGACAGCAAAAGTAATGCCGCCGGGCGTGTACTTATTTCAGCCCTAAGGCCGATTTCATGGTGTAGAACAAATCGGTCTGGTCGGTCAGGCCAACCACATTCGCCGCATGCGGCCCATAGGCAGCAATACGCAGTTGGCTGCCCGTATGCTCCTGAGATTCTTCTTCAGAGTTGCCGTAACTGATGACCATCACCGCGCCATCTTTGGTGTTCAGCGCCTGAGTCAGGCCCGGCGCTTTGGTATCTGGCGCCACTATCTGGCTGGCATGCGCGTGATCGGCGGTTACCACCACCAGCGTATTACCGTCTTTCTTCGCAAAGGCCAGCGCGCGCTGTACGGCTTCGTCCAGATCGACCGTTTCGCCAATCTGCCCGCACGGGTTAGCAGCATGATCCTGTTTATCGATTGACGCGCCTTCCACCTGCAGGAAGAAGCCTTTTTCATTTTTGCTTAACAGCTCAATCGCTTTATCCGTCATCTGTGCCAGCGTCGGCACCGTGTCGTTGCGTTTGGCATTTGGCGTACAGGTCACAGCCGGCTTATCAATGTTGCCATGATACGAGGCTTTTGGTCCTTCCCAACGCACCGGCATATTACCTTCAGAGAACAACCCCAGCAGCGGTTTATCCTGACTGGCGTCAGTGATTGCCGCAAGCGATGTCGCGTCGCTCACCAACTGATAGCCACGCATCTGCGCCTGCTCACGCAGCGTCTTGCCCTGCCATTCACCCGCAGCAGCGGTTTCAGCAAACGTTTTTGCCCCGCCCCCCAGCGTGACGTCGGCACGGGCATTCAACAATTGTTCAGTGATTGACCCTTTACCGCCGTTTTCCAGCGCATTAGTCGGGCATTTTTCACGGGTCACGCTCGGACCGTAGCATTTACGTGACGTCACATGCGCAACCAGCGCAGCCGGAGTGGCATCCTGTAATTCAGCAGTAGAAACGTTGCCGGTAGCCAGACCTGCGGCTTTTGCCATTTCCAGAATCGTGGCGTGATCTTTTTCATGGATATCAACGCCCAGCGCACCATTATAGGATTTCACCCCGGTGGTCCACGCCGTTGCCGAAGCCGCTGAATCTGTCACGTAATCGGGTTTACCCGTTTTCTTATCCAGCGAATAGTGGGTGTATTGTCCAGTCAGGGGTAGCGCATCAATCCCTTTAAAAAAGCCGCCCGCGCCTTCGGCATAATTTCGCGCTGCAGTAATTTCTGAGTCACCCATACCATCGCCGATCAGCAAAATAATATTTTTAGCCGGTTTATTAATCAGTGAATCACGCAGAGCGGCCGTTTGATCGCCGGCTAATCGGCGAGCGCCACCCGGCGTGGTGATATCCCCCTGAGCGGCGCGATTATCCATAACCGGCACAGCAGATGATTCTGCATAAATAACCGGGGTAAACAGCAAAGGTAACAGGGCAATAGCGAGTGCGCTTTGTTTCACTTTATTTTCTCCATGTATAAATACGGTAAAATTAAAACAAAGCGACTATAAGTATTTGATGTGACACTTTTATGATGATTCAACGTCGTGAGGCGCTACGCAAACCTCAATACGCTTTGGGTACCCTCTCGCCGACGTCATGCAAGGTTGTTAAACAGGCTGGCATGCGGCTTACGCCTGCCAGTGCGCCCTCAATATGACGAATCAGTGTTTGCTGCTCATGCGTCGCCATCGTATGCAGCATTTCCATGATAACGCGCTCTAAGGTTTCTACCTGAGCGGCGAGGTCCTGTGACTCTTCTTCTTTTTGGGCGAGCTTAAGTAACAACTCAGTGACGAGATTTTTCATTTGTGTATTCCCTTAACAAAATATGGGTCACGGTAGCATTATGGCTCCCAACTGCCTAGGGGATGAAAGTTGTATTTTTAGCAGAAATAAAACGTTTTGCGAAAACAATCACACCGCAAAATAAGATGAATTGGGAATTATGACAGAATTATTCAATATAAAAGGGTGAGAAGCTTAATAATCACCCAGTAATATAATACAAACTTATGGATAAACCCCGCTGACAGCCAACGGGGTTTATTCGCCATTCAGCGCGTGCGACGCCGACGTCGTAACGCGACAGCCAGTTGCCAAATGTTGATCAGCACAATGCTCGCGGTCGCGATAAACACCCAGCGAAAACCCGCCATGGCCGACACGGTGGCTCCCATTAACGGTCCGGCGACGTTGCCCAGATACATAAACGACTGGTTATAGCCAAAAATACGCCCGGTTACCTGGTCGCTGGAGTATTTCACCAGTAGCGTTTGCACGGCAGGAAGCATTGCGCCATCGGCAAAGCCTAGCAGGAAACGCAATACCCCCAACTGCAACGGCGTTGTGACCCAGGACATGGCGAAAAACAGCACCACGGCAAAGATAAGCGTCGCCATGAGGATCCGTTCAGTTCCCACCCGATCGCCTAATTTGCCCAGCCGGGGGGCTGAAATCAGCGCCGATATGCCAGGCACCGAGGCAATCAGCCCGCTGAGAAAGGCAATATTGCCGCTGTCTGGCACCATCGATTTAATAAACAGTGCCAGAATGGGACCGATTGATCCGTTGCACAACTGGATAACCAGGGTAGTAAAAAACAGGCTGATCACCAGCGCCGGATAAGGCAGCGAGGCGAACACTGCCTTGCCGCTTAAGCGTTCACTTTTTTTAATCGTTGGGCGCACACCCTCTTTAATGAAGAATAGCGTGACCATGAAACTGACCACCAGCAGCCCGGCGGTAATACAAAATACCGCGCGCAAGCCCACGTGGTCGGCAATAAAACCGCCCATCAGCGGCCCACCAATCACCCCGCTAATCTGTGCCGTAGAGAGCGTACTTAGCGCCCAACCGCTGCGCTCACGCGGAACCTGCGACGCCACTAACGCCATCGCATTGGGGATGTATCCCGACGTTAATCCCATCACACCACGCAGCAGGAAAAGCTGCCAGACATTCGTGGCAAAGGCCTGCAATAAAATCGCAATCGCCATCCCCAGCGAGGCGCGCAGCAGCATCAGCTTACGCCCTTTACGATCGGCTAAACTGCCCCACATCGGCGAAACAATGGCGGAAATCAGAAAGGTGACGCTAAACGTTAACCCGGACCACATCGACAGCGCTTCATGCGAGGTCACCCCGAGCTGGGAAACATAGAGCGGTAAAAAAGGCAGGATTTGGCTGATCGCCAGTCCGGTAAAAAAGCACCCGAACCAAACGGAAATAAGGTTAACTCTCCAGGATTCCATAGGGACTCATAACGATAAGTAGCTGAAAACTGCGAGCAGCTTAACAAATTACGTGTCCGGACAAGGGCCCAGAGGTGCGATACCTCACAGTTTAGTATTTTATCTCCCCGCTCATCATATTTGTGATATTCATCACACATAACCCCTATTTATTGCAGGGGAATATGCTTTGAGGCTCCAGCGCAGATTTGTGAGTTTCCTTTCCCTGGCAACGCACGAAAACATTCTGCCAGAAGCCGAGGAATCCTGCGTTTTGTCGTGGTAATGTATGTGCTTTGCATTCATGGAATGGGTTTTTAAGATGGCAAAGTTGCGGGTAGGAATCGTATTTGGTGGTAAATCGGCAGAACATGAAGTGTCATTGCAATCGGCAAAAAATATTGTCGATGCCATCGACAAGACTCGCTTTGATGTTGTGCTGTTAGGTATTGATAAAGAAGGGCAATGGCACGTCAGCGATGCCAGCAACTATCTACTTAATGCCAACGACCCGGCGCGTATTGCGCTGCGTCCTTCGGCAACCAGCCTGGCGCAGGTACCGGGAAAGCAAGAACACCAGTTGATTGATGCGCACAACGGTCAGCCGCTGCAAACCGTCGATGTTATTTTCCCGATTGTGCACGGTACGTTGGGCGAAGATGGTTCCCTGCAAGGTATGCTGCGCGTGGCAAATCTCCCGTTCGTCGGTTCCGACGTGCTGGGCTCAGCGGCGTGCATGGATAAAGACGTGACTAAACGTCTGCTGCGCGACGCCGGATTAAACATTGCGCCCTTTATTACGCTCACCCGCGCTAATCGCAATAGCATTAGCTTCGCAGAGGTTGAATCGCGCCTGGGCCTGCCGCTGTTCGTCAAGCCGGCTAATCAGGGCTCGTCCGTTGGGGTCAGCAAAGTCACCAACGAAGCTCAATATAACCAGGCCGTGGCGCTGGCATTTGAGTTCGACCATAAAGTGGTGGTGGAACAAGGGGTCGTTGGTCGTGAGATCGAATGCGCGGTGCTGGGGAACGATCATCCGCAGGCCAGCACCTGTGGCGAGATCGTTCTGAACAGCGATTTTTACGCCTATGACACCAAGTACATTGACGACAACGGTGCCAAAGTCGTGGTCCCGGCGGCCATTGCGCCGGAGATTAACGACAAGATCCGCGAGATAGCGATCCAGGCTTACCAGACGCTGGGTTGCGCTGGCATGGCACGCGTGGATGTGTTCTTAACCGCGGAAAATGACGTGGTGATTAACGAGATCAACACGCTACCGGGCTTCACCAATATCAGTATGTATCCAAAACTGTGGCAGGCGAGCGGCTTAGGTTATACCGATTTGATCACCCGTCTGATCGAACTGGCGCTGGAGCGTCATGCGGCAAACAGCGCGCTGAAAACCAGTATGTAAACCCCGCAAGGGTGCCCGATAGCTATTGGGCATCCTGCGTTTCGTCATCTTCCGCGCGGCGGTGGATAATCAATCCGGCAAGCCAAAAGCTAATCACCCAGGTAACCAGCCCCACCGCATAGGTTTGCCACCCCTTCGCTTCAAATCCCAGTAATCCCACCACCCCGTTGAGAATAAAGATAAGCCCAATAGCAAACGCGTAGTAGTGCCAGTCGCGGCGAAGTTTTACAGGCAGGTTCATAACAGCTCCGGGGATCACAACGTTATAAAGACGCATCCTCGCACATTTCTCTCTGGCGGTCTGTGGCGTAGGCAGAATTTCTTAGATGTAATCTAATTTCACTTAAGGTTACATATTTGTGACGACAGGCAAAAAAACGAAATCCAGGAATAATCCCTGGCTGAAATTACCATCATTCTGATATTGACAATCCCGATCACCTGTCAGACTCACTGTCAGTTACTGGCATTACGTCAAGAAAAGCAGGTTGTTGCTGGAGGTCTTTATGGCTGATTTTACGCTCTCAAAATTCCCGTTTAAGGGCAAGCATCGGGATCCCTCCTCGCTGACCGGCAACATTGTCTATGCCGTCTTTGTGCTGTTTTGCTTTTGGGTCGGGGCGCAGGTATTAACCCTACTGGCTCACGCACCCGGTATTTATGAACAGCTAATGCAACTGCAAATGCAGGAGAGCGGACGCCCGCACATCGAGATCGGATTGGGCGTCGGAACAATTTTTGGTTTGATTCCCTTCCTGGCCGGCGGTCTGATTCTTGGCACCATCGCAGCCGTGTTGCACTGGCGCCAACGCCATCACAAAGATGACTGACCCATACATTTTGCCCGTCGCTCGTCCACCCGTTTCGCAAACCACGCGGTGGTCAGATTACGGGTAATCTTTGGACTTTCGAGCTGAATACCCGGCAGCATTTCGCGGGGTAAGGTTTTGCCCGTTTTCGCTTCCGCTAGCTTATACACGTTCTTGTACAACGCGGTCTCTTCAAACGCGAGGCTGTCCCCTTTTTGCAACTGCCGATGGATATCACTCTCGCTCATGTCCAGCTTCCCGGCCAGCTTACGTACCGCCAGCTCCGTTTTGCCCGGATCGTTGCTGTCGTAGCGAATCAAATCACCGTCCAACGCCAGTTTCACGCCGCTGGCCTTAGTCACCGCGTTCTGGAAAGCCGCATTACGACTGGCGTACCAGCCCGCATTAAAATCAGCGAAACGGAAGATAGGCGCGCTATAGTTCGCCGGGTAATTCAGCAAATGATAGGTCCCGAACCACAGCCCACCACGACGGGTGAAGACTTCCTGACGTACCGTCCCCGCCATTTTCCACGGATAGCCTGAAGCGTGTTGTTCAGCAAACGCGATGCTGACCTGCATCGGACCGCCTGTATGCACCGGATTAAGCGAACCGAATAGCGTCTGCCCCATCGGCACCATATTGATAAAATCATCAAAAATAGCGCTAAGCTGCTTTTCCGTTTTTACCGAATCCAGACGCTCGCTGTAGGTTTTGCCGGTCGGCGAGTTAATCTTCAGCGCGGTGTGCACCACAAACAGCGGAATATGCATGCGCTCAGCGCGGCGGTCGATCTCTTTCCAGGCTATTTTATTTAAGCCCGGTACCGCCGGGTCCGCCTGATAGTTAGACTCCTGCTGCGCTACCGCCAGCACCGAACAGACATTCTCAACCGTCGGTGCCAGCTTCTGGCTTTCAAACGTCCTGGCCAGATCCTGCGCCCAGGCGTCTCTGTCCTTCACGCTGGCCGGCATCTTCTGACGGACCACGCTCGCCACATCGACGGCTTTCTCCCCTTTTTTTAACGGCTGCGAAGACTGGCTACTGCATCCCACCAGCACCAACGCCGCCAGACAAGACCAAGGGTAAAGACGGGAAACCGTCGACATAACATCTCCTTTTGTTAGCTAAGCGTATGGGTTACGGCCTGAATATCCTGACCATCCAGCTCACGTTCGAAGCTGCGCAGACGCTTATAGATAGACATTAATTCCACTAACGTCGTCCAGGAGTTAATCAGATACTGGAACGATCCGCGCACCTGACCAAACACGTTGGTGATTTGCGTCATCAGACCGAGCGTAATCGTACCGGCAACAATTGACGGAAACAGCAGGAACAAGCCGAAAACGTTATCCACCTGCAGGTAAAGAATACGGGCGATATTAAAGTACATATAGTGAAAATAGAGGCGGAAATAGTTCTGACGCACCGCGTGAAACAGTTCGCGCACGGTCGGCGGCGTTGCGCGATTAGCATCATCTTCGCCGTAGACCAGTTCTTTACGGTAAGCGGCTTCCACGCGCTGGTTTTTAAACTCCAGACCCGGGAGTTTGATTCCCACCACCGCCAGCAAGCCGGTCCCCATCAACGACCAGACAATGGCAGCAATCACCAGACCATAGGGAACATGACCAACAATCGGCAGATCAGGGACATGCGCAGACAGCGTGACCAGCACCGGTAAGAAGGCAATCAGCGTCATAATCGCGTTGATAAAACTGACGCCCATATCTTCCAGCGTAGAGGCGAAGCGCATGGTGTCTTCCTGCACACGCTGCGCGGCGCCTTCGATATGACGCAGATGCTGCCAGTGCGCCATATAATGTTCGTTCATCGCGGTACGCCAGCGGAACACGTAATGGCTGACGAAGAAATTGTTCATCACGCCAATCACCACGGCAATCAGCGCGATGCCAAGGAAGATCCCCACTTCATGATAGAACTGTTCAATCTTCACCTTATGAGGCGCGCTCAGTGCGGTTTGAATCAGGTCATAGAACGGCGCATACCAGGCGTTGACGGCAACCCCGACCTCAACCAGAAACCAGGTCACAAAGATAATCAGCGACGTGCCCAGTATGGACCAGTACTGCCAACGGTGTGGACAGTAGATAAACCAGAACGCGGCGAACAGGCCGACGCAGAGAAGGTAATATGCATAAAAAATCAGGTAATCCAGCGACCAGAACCGGGCGGCGCTGATAGGCACATCACCCGATGCGCCGGTGATATGTGCAACCCAGGCTCCCCCACCTGCCTGCCAGAATACAACGGCGACCAGCGCCCAAATAAATGCCGAAATAAAGAACGGTCCCGGCTTTGGGAAAAAAGACGTAAACATAGTGCTCTCCTGCTAACTTCTTATCGTTATGACGACTGCTGTGCATTTGCCAGCGTGCAAACGATGGCAAGACGGCTAACGCCCAATAAACACATGCTGAAACCGACAATTGTGACCAGAACCGACGCGCTTAGTTCGCTACCGGCCCTGAAGAATTGTTTCTATGGTTTTCATACCTGACAGCGTTCCGGCATATTCAGATTATCGCAGCGTGAGATCACAAAAGCGAACATCCACTCCGGGGGAAAAGGTAACGTTTACTCATCGTTACGTTTTTCACACTATGATTGGCGTAATAGCACTTTGCAATATGCCGATGAGTAGTATAAATACGCATACGCACGTCATCCTTTTTTACTACCCCTAACTCATGGACACCACCGTTGAAACGTAGTCTGCTTTTTTCTGCCGCGCTGTGTGCGGCGTCATTGACATCTGTCCAGGCGGCACAGCCTATCACCGATCCGGTCTTCGCCTCTGATATCGTCGATCGTTACGCCGATCATATCTTCTACGGCAGCGGGGCGACGGGAATGGCGCTCGTGGTCATTGACGGTAATCAGCGTGTATTTCGCAGCTTTGGCGAAACACGCCCTGGCAATAATGTTCATCCGCAGCTGGATTCGGTGATCCGCATCGCCTCAATTACCAAATTGATGACCAGTGAAATGCTGGTCAAATTACTCGATCAGGGCACGGTAAAACTGAACGATCCATTGAGTAAATATGCACCGCCCGGTGCACGAGTCCCGACCTGGCAGGGAACGCCGATCACGCTGGTGAATCTGGCGACACATACCAGCGCCCTACCCCGCGAGCAGCCAGGCGGTGCGGCAAAACGCCCGGTATTTGTCTGGCCAACGCGCGAGCAGCGCTGGAGTTACCTCTCTACCGCCACGCTGAAAGCTGCTCCCGGATCGCAGGCCTCCTACTCGAATCTGGCGTTCGATCTACTGGCCGATGCGCTGGCAGCCGCGTCCGGTAAGCCTTATCAACAGCTGTTTGAAGAGAAAATCACCCGACCGCTCGGGATGAAAGACACCACGTTTACGCCTTCCCCCGATCAGTGCAAGCGCCTGATGGTCGCCGAAAAAGGGGCCAGCCCGTGTAACAATACGCTGGCGGCTATGGGCAGCGGCGGCGTCTATTCGACGCCTGGCGATATGATGCGCTGGATGCAGCAGTATCTCTCTTCAGACTTTTATCAGCGCAGCCAGCAGGCTGACCGGATGCAGACGCTGATTTATCAGCGTACACAGTTAACCAAAGTGATTGGCATGGACGTGCCAGGCAAAGCCGATGCGCTGGGCCTGGGCTGGGTCTATATGGCACCGAAAAATGGCCGCCCGGGGATTATTCAAAAAACCGGTGGGGGTGGTGGATTCATTACCTATATGGCGATGATCCCGCAGAAAAACGTAGGGGCCTTTATTGTGGTCACCCGTTCTCCGCTGACCCGGTTTACCAATATGAGTGACGGTATCAACGATCTGGTAAGCGAATTGAGCGGAAACAAACCCCAGGTTATCCCGGCATCCTGATTTAGTACTCAAAAGGCAAACGGTTAATGCTCACCAGTTTGCCTTTATTCATTTCAATATAGCCGCCTTTACGCAGTGCCGCGAGAACTTCTGCGACGACAGAGCGTGAAATACGTGTACGTTGGTGGATATAGTTCATAACACCAATACGAGAACGCAGTAAATTATCCCATTTCATCATGGATATCAGCGTGGCACGGATTTGCTCATAGGAGTTATTGCCAATTAATTGCAGGTCGCGTAATTCAAGCATGCAGTGCTGCCATGCTAACCAGCTAAAGGCTTCGCGCCATAGCTGACATTGTTCAATAATATTAATCGTTTGGGACGCGGGCAGATAATAACCCGCACAGTAACTTTCTGTTATTAATCTATATTGAACATCTGTTTTCATCACACCATCAGCAAGCCCCATAATAAACGGCGCCTGTGTGATGCCAACCAGTATGGTTTCTCCTCGCCTCAGCGAGACAACCCCCTTTAAAATAACAAAAGTGTCGCTTTTATTTACATCACTGGAATATATCATTTGTTTTTCATTTTCATATTCAAAACGCTCGCCATATTTCGACAAACATTTATCCAGCTTACCAAATTCCAGAAAAGGCTTATCTACAGATAACATTTACACATCCCTTGCATAAAAGCCCGTCAAATCCTTGACGGGCTTATTGGGATTAAAATACCGAATCCTCTAAGAGGAATTCTTACCAGGTATATTTAACGCCTGCATTCGCAGACCAGTCTTGATCGACATCACCACCGCCGAGGTAATTAGCGTCGGTATATACGCTAAAGTTTTTGGTAAAGCTGAACTGAGTACCCAGTCCAACACGTACCGCAGAACCTTCTACGCCATTGTCGATAGAGTCACCGTTTACGTCAGAATCGTTGTTAGAGTCGTCGTAAACATAAGCCAGTTTGAAGTACGGCGTCAGTGCCTGGTCATCGCTGTAAGCAAAGGTATAACCGGTATCAACACCCAGTTCATAACGCATGCTGTCATAAGACTGACCGTCAACTTTCATGTCGTTGCTCAGCTTATAGTCATCACCAGACTGGAACAGACCGGATACGCTGCCGTAAGGCGTTACGTAGCCCGCATCACCCAGTTTCAGGTCATAACCCAGTTTCAAGCCAAAGCCCCAGGCATCAGAAGAGGTGCTGCCATCAACATACTGACCATTGCTCATGCTGGCAGACAGATCATTGTTGAAATGGGAGTAGCTTAAGTTACCGTCAACAAAGATGTTGTTGTCAAAGCGAGCAGAAGAGTAGATGTAGGCAGTCTGGCTGTCCTGATCCACCTGTCCGCTGTTATCGCTTACGTCACCTTTCGCAAAGCCTGCTGCTGCACCGACAATCCACTGTGCATTGTTACCGTCAACTTTGGTATCAAGGCCGACCATGATGCCGTTAACGTCCTGATCGTAGTTAATGGTGCCGTTGTCGCCGTTGAAGCTGCCGCCGAAGTAGCTCACCCACGCGCCACCGTTATCCGCCAGACCGTGACGTGCATTGGTCAGACGCGTACCGACAGTATCCTGTTGCAGGTTCCAGATGTTGGTATTTGCAGACGGGATGCTCAGCGCCATGTTCGCGTAATCCGTCAGTTCCATCTGTTGCATCACAACAGTGTTGCCCACCTGTTGAGCCTGATAGGTGTACGCACCCAGATCAGCTTTGTTGGCCGCAGAGAAGGTGGCGTTGGTGTTGACATCATCAACGTAAATCAGCTCTTTGCCTTTATAGTCAGCAACGGAACCAGTGCCCGTCGCGTTATCAATGCGAACTTTGTAGTTACCGGTTGCAGCTGTAACGTTGTCGCTGGTGCTGCTGCCTTCGCTTCGTCACCGGTGTTGATATCGGCATTGCCGTTGGAGGGCAAGTGAACATTCAAATTCCATCCCATCAAACCGTAACCGGAATTTGGCTGGGGGGGATCCCAGGGCTGTCTCTTTTAAACATTTCCGAGCCCAAGGGAATAAGGGGGATCTCGTATGCCGGCTTTTGCTTGGAAAAAAAAAAAAGAGTCCCAGCCTAACCAGCAGCTAATAACCCGGTATCTCGTGCACCCCAAAAGCGGATTGTGGAAACACAACTAGCAGCGCGTAGACGAACGCACAAGAAGAGGTA
>OJJJ01000199.1_pt1 | contig 39020 bp, 40 predicted proteins | sample 1596311 | NCBI WGS metagenome assembly OJJJ01 (sample SAMEA4350140, study PRJEB24818) | metagenome | biome: human; feature: gut; material: faeces | place: Denmark | collected 2013-09 | reverse complement strand
TGACCCAATTTCAGGCCGCGCGCGATGTACATAAACGGGAGGGGGCTTGTTTTTGGTGCAATCGTCGCCGTGGTTGCGGGCGACCGGGTTACCAACCACCGCCGCTTCCGCCGGGCACAGCACATCCGCGCCGCCGGCGTCCATCACCGTTTGGTAGCCGGGACGAATGGCTTCCCATGCGTAGCCAATCGCCTGGCTGCCGGAGGTGCAGGCGCTGGAGGTGGGGATTACGCGTCCACGTAAACCGAAAAACAGCCCGGTGTTGACGGCGGTAGTGTGCGGCATCATCTGCACGTAGGTGGTGCCGGTAATATTGTTGGTGTGCTTCTCGGTCAGCATGGTGGCGAACTCGCTCACCGGACCGGTGCTGCCGGTTGACGAGCCGTACGCGATCCCGGTTTCGCCGTTGGTCAATACCGCATCGCCAATCAGCCCGGCCTGCTCCAGCGCCAGTTCTGTTGCGCGGGTGGACATTAGCGACACGCGACCCATGGCGCGAATACGCTTGCGGGTGTAGTGTTCCGGCAGGGTAAAGTCGTCGACAGGCGCGCCAAGCAGCGTATGCAGCCCGTCATAAACCTGCCACTCCGGCATTTTGCGCACCGCGTTTTCATACGCCAGTAGCCTGGCGGAGACATCCTGCCAGTTTTCCCCAAAGGCGGTGACGCCGCCCATGCCTGTGATCACGACGCGACGTGTCATAACATCCCTCCATTGATGGAAATCACCTGACGGGTGACGTAACCCGCGATATCCGACATTAAATAGCTGGCAAGCCCGGCTACTTCATCGGCCTGGCCCATCCGTTTCATTGGGATCATCGACATCGCCTCTTTCAGCACGGCCTCTTCCATCTCGATCATCCCGGTATCAATCAGCCCCGGCGCGATACAGTTGACGGTGATTTTGCGTTTCGCCAGCTCAATCGCCAGCGCTTTGGTGGCACCGATGATACCCGCCTTGGCGGCGCTGTAGTTGACCTGACCGCGATTGCCCATCACACCGGAAACCGAAGATAGCGTGATGATGCGCCCACCCTGGCGGGCGCTAATCATCGGCATCATGCACGGCTGGATGACGTTATAGAAGCTGTCGAGGTTGGTGTGGATCACCGCATCCCAGTCGTTGTCGCTAAGTGCCGGAAAGGCCGCATCGCGGGTAATACCGGCGTTGCTGACAATGCCGTACCATGCACCGTGCGCGTCGTTATCTTGCTCCAGTACTTCACGGCACTGCTCGCGGTTGGCGACGTCGAACGTCAGCAGACGCCCTGCGCCGCCAGCATTGATAATTGCATCCAACGTCTGCTGGGCACCTTGTGCATCGCGATGATAGTGGACGCCGACCACAAAGCCGTCCACCGCCAGTTGGCGGGCGATGGCGCGACCGATGCCTTTGCTGGCGCCGGTAACCAAAACTGAACGACTCATGTGGACGCTCCTTGTTGAAATAGGATGTTAAGTTCTTCCGCTGTCGGCTGGAAGGTGTTGACGCGACCGCTTGCCAGCGTCTGTTCATCAGCCTGAATGGTGCATTCAAAACTGCCAAAACGTGCATCTTGCATCAGTAGCGTGACGCTAATATCCAGCGTCAGGCCGCCGGGCAATATTCCCGCCGCGCAGACTAATTCACGTGCGCCGAGCACCATGCCTAAGGAGATGCTGGCCTGGCCCGCCTGATGACGGTGCCAGCCGGACCAGACGCCAACGGTTTGCGCCATCAGCTCCAGGGCGAACCAGCCGGGCAGATTGCCCTCGCCATCGAGAAACGGAGCCAGTACGCCGTCGGGCGATACCGTGACGCGGCAGGTGGCAGAGTCGTCTGTCACGCTGACCACTTCTTCAAGCAGTAGCATCGGCGCGTCGTGCGGCAGATAGTCGCCGGGTGCTAAATAGCGGCTCATGAAATTCTCCCTAGCAGGATACTGGCGTTATTGCCGCCAAAGGCAAAGGAGTTTGACAGGATAACTGGCTGCGCCAGCGGCTGTGGCTGTTCGATGATCCCACAGGCAGGCAGAGTTTCATCGCGCGGTGACTGGCTGAAATCCTGCGGCGGCAGCGGCAGGTTATGCTGCATAATCAGCATACTGATGGCAGCTTCGGTGATCCCTGCCGCACCCAGCGTGTGCCCGGTCAGATGTTTAGTCGAACTGCACGGGACGCTTTCGCCAAATAGCGTGTTCACTACGTTAGCCTCAATTTTGTCGTTCAGCGGCGTGGCGGTGCCGTGCAGATTGATGTAGCCCACCTGCTCTGCCGTCATCCCCGCGTCGTTAAGCGCCTGCGTAATGGCGCGGATCGCCCCTTCGCCCTGCGGATGTGGGGCTGAAATATGGTACGCGTCGCTGGATTCGCCGATGCCCAGCAGTGCAATCGGCTGCGGTTCGCGGGTCAGCAGCATCAGCGCCGCGCCTTCGCCGATGGTAATGCCGCAGCGGTCACGGCCGAACGGCTGGCATAACGTTGGTGAGAGTGATTCCAGGCTGTGGAAGCCGTTGATGGGCATCCGGCTGAGCGTGTCCGCCCCGCCGACAATCGCCACGTCCGCCAGCCCGGATTCAATCAGGCGGCGTCCGCTCATGATCGCGCGGGCGCTGGAGGAGCAGGCGGTAGAGAGTGTAAATGCCGGGCCGTCCAATGCCAGCCAGTGGCTGAGAAAGCGCGACGGGTCGCCCAGCTCCTGCTGCGGGTACTGCCAGGCGCTGCTCGCTTTGCCGTTGAGCGTGAGATCAACATGCACGTCACCTTCATCCAGCCCGGAGGTGCTGGTGCCGAGCACGATCGCAACACGATCGCGACCAAATTGCGCAATAGCGTCATCCACCTGCGGCTGGATTTGCGCCAGTGCCGCCAGCAGCAGCTGATTATTGCGCGAACGGTGAGCGCTAAACTCATCAGGAATCGTCGGCAGTTCGCCGTCAACGCCGGCTAACACCGCGTGCGGATGGCCCTGAAGCCAGCCGGTGCGCGGGCGCATACCGGGAGCCACGCCGCACGTCAGGTTGGCGGCAATCTCATCGAGGTTGTTGCCCAGCGCGTTAATCATGCCAACGGAAGAAATGTAGATCATCTCAGTCACCCAGATATTGAATGGTGATGTGGTATTTAAACACGTGCTGTTCGATGCTAATTGGCTCGCGCTTGCCTTTGCGGTTCAGGTAGGTGATTTCGGTGACCAGCTTGCCGCGGGCGTTGCGCAGCTCGCGCTTGTCGCCGAGATCGGTGAGCGTCCAGCCCTTCGGCAGCTGTGGCTGCCAGGCGCTAATCGGCCAGTGGCTGAGCATCACGTCGGCCAGCACCTGGCTGGCTGGCGGCAACTGCGGCACCACGATCGACTGTTCGGCATGCAGCCCTTTTTCATCGTAGGTCACAAGGAACAGGCGGATACCGACGGACGACAGTCCGGCAAGGGTGAGTTTCTTATCGTCGGCATTCAGCATCACCAGCAGCGACTGGGTTTTACCGTTAAAACTGCCGGTGAGCAATTGTTGTGAATTGACCGTCGGAGAGATCCCCGGCGCGGGTAGCGTGATGCGTGCGCCCGGCTCCAGCCACGCCTGTGGTCGGCCTTTTTGTTCGGGCTGCGAGTGGCTGCAACCGGCCAGCAGCAGCGTGGCGACGAGCAGGCCCCGCCGGATGGCGCTGCGCTTATCCGGCCTACAATTGATGTGCTGACGTAGGCCGGATAAGGCAACGCCGCCATCCGGCAAAAGCCCACTCAACCAGTGAAGTATCGGTTTACTCATCGTCTTTTTTTCTCTTTTTCACTGGCATCGCCAGCGGTGACAGCAGGAAGGCGGTGAAAATGCCGCTCACCAGCACAATACCAAAGCTGCTGATAGCCTGGGTGGCACTGAAAACCAGCATGCCGAGGGTCAGCAGCGTGGTCAGCATCGCCAGCGTAATCGCTAAAAATGAGGTTAACGGTGTGCCGCGCGGATTGCTGAAAAACAGCGTGTAGTTAATGCCGATGCCGAGCACCAACACCAGCGCCAGCAGCGAGAACAGATTGACCGCGTGACCGCTGAGCGCCAGCACCGCCAGACCACAGCCCAGCGATAACACTGAAGGAACGAGGCTTGTCAGCCCTTTGCGCCAGCCAAGCCGCACCACTGCGCCGCAGCCAATCACCGCCAGTGCCACCAACAGCAGGGCGGTCAGGATATGGCGATAAAGGGCGAACAGTTCGTCAAAGCTGCTTTTCCGATCCACCCATGCGACGCCGGTGTATTGGGTACTGAGGGTGTTTAATACAGCGCTGTCTTTCACCCCTTCAACCGGTACCAACACGCTGCTTTCGCCATCGGCCAGCGTTATCCACAGCAGCCGCCAGCCTTCGCTGGCCGGGCTGGCAAGCCAGGCATCGACCGTTACCGGCATGGTGTTAAGATCGGGGTTTACCGTCGCCAGCCCGGCGTTGTTCAGGGCTTTGATGACGGCTGGCGCAGCGTTTTTCAGCAGGCTGAGATCCTGCTGCTGTCGGGCGAGTGAATTCAGCGGAATAGTGCGATACCCGCCAAGCCATCCCTCTTTTTTCGCCTGCTCCAGCGCGGGGGCAAACAGTTCCAGCCGCTCCAGCGTTTGCTGTGCAGATTGGCCGTACACCACGAACCATTTCTGATCGACGCTCTGACCGGTCAGCGCGGTAATCGCTTTTTCCTGGGCAAGAATCTGCTGCGGCAGCGCCTGGAGCTGGGAGATGTCATCATCAACGTGCAGCGTGGCAAGACCCGCCAGCGAGAACAGCGCCAGCGCGACTGGCAGACCCACTGATAGCTTTTTATTGCGTCGCCAGGCGGCAAGCCAGCGCAGCATCAGTACCATCGCCGGAACCGGGCGTACCGGCAGGCCACGACACAGCCACGGGTGCCAGAAAATCACCGTCAGACAGGAGGCGCTCAGGCCTACCGCCGCGAATACCGCCATCTGACGAATGCCGGGGAAAGGGGCGAGCATCATAATCAGATACGCCGCCACGGTGGTCAGCAGCGCCAGCAGCAGGGCATTGCGCACTTTGCTGAGGCTTTGCCACGGTGAGGTTTCCGCACCGTGCACCATCCGCTCGGTCAGATAGTAGAGCGTGTAGTCGGCGGAGATCCCGATGATGCTCATGCTCATCACCAGTGTCATCAGGTGCAGTTCGCCAAAAATCAGCAGCGTAACGACGGTGCCCGCCAGCGCGCCAATACCAATCGAAATCAGACACAGCAGCAGCGGGCGCAGGGAGCGGAACACCGCCACAATCAGCAAAATCACCCCAAACAGGGTGGCAACGCCGAGGGTCGAAACATCCCGCTTTGCCTGCTGGCTGGCGTAATCGCTGTAGAACATGGTCCCGCGAGACAGCAACTGCGTCTGCGGATATTGCGCCTTGAGTTCACCTTCCAGCGTATTGAGCGTGGTGACCAGCTGGTGCGTCTGCTGCATGTCAAACGACGAACCGGCCAGCTCGCCGTGCAGCAGATACCAGTAGTTACCCTGATCATCCTGAGCCACCAGCCAGCCGTCCATCAGCCGCAGGCGCTGGCCGTTTTTGGCCATTGCCAACTGCGAGCCGCGCATCAGCATCAGCGGGTCGTTTTGCAGCTCTTTGCCGCTGACGCCGGAAAAAGCAGAGTAGAGCTGGGAAAGTATCCATTGCGCCTGGGCTTCGCCGCCGTTTTGCAGGCGTGCGCGGGTGTCGCTATCAATCAGGCCGTTGCGGTGCTGCCAGAAGAAGGCGCCCCAGGCCTGCTGGCTGTCGGCGTCCATCGGGCCTTTGACCTCAGCCAGCGCCTGCGATTTTTGTAATAGCGACAGCCAGCTGCGGGCAACCGCCGGGTCGGCTTTCTTCCCCGGACTCACCAGCCAGACCAGCTGTTGGTCGAGACGCTGCATAAAGCCGTCGTTCAGGCTCGGCGGGATCGCCCCCAGCGTCTGCTTGGGCAGCATTGCCAGCACGCTGCTGTTAAGCCGCGCCTGTGGCAGCAGGCTCAGCAACACGCCCAGCAGGATCAGACAGGCGATTCCCCACAGCAGCGCGGGACGTTTACTGGGCGGCAAAGCGTTGGCGTTCATCATCAGTCAGCTGTGCGGGCGTCAGTTGGTGTTGGGAAAGCGTGATATCGGTGCGATCGCCCTGTTTATCGTTCAGTTGAATACTTTCCAGATAGGTTTTTCCGGCTAAATCAATGGTCGCGAAAATCTTATCCAACGGCGTGGTGATCGGCGTCAGGCGCAGCGTCCAGCGGCCTTCACCTTTGTCGGCAAACGCCACGCGGAAGTTCTGTTCCAGCACGTTACGATCCGCCTGGAACAGTGCGCGCAGCAGATGGTTGAACTGGAACATCTGCGGGTTGTTCTCAGCGGTGAGGGTTTGCGGCGGCTGGTCGTTGATCACCTGCACCATCCGTTTGTCATCGAGCAGCAGCTGCATCGGGAACGGGGACGTTTGATCCCACAGCAATCCCTGGTCGCGGGCGATCAACATGTTGCCCTGCGATCGCAGCGGCTGCGGCAGATCCTTGATGGTGCGGGTTTGATCGAAGTGGGCGCGAACGACCGGTTGTTCGGTAAAGCGCTGTTGCAGATCATCCAGCGTCAGGGCGCTGACCCATGGGCTGATAAGCAGCGCCAGCAGCGGTAAAAATCTCATGGCGTGACCCCCATCCGGGCAAACAGGATATCCGGGCTGACAAAGCACAGCTCGCGGCTGTTCTCTTCTACCGCCACCTGGATGGTGTAACCGGTGGTGGTTCGCTTTCCGGTTTCGGTATCGAAAATTTCGTAACCGATGCGCAGGCGGTTTTCGAACTCCTCAATACGCGCACGCACGCGAATGCGCTGCTCAAAAGTCAGCGCGTGGCGGTACTTCACGCGCGTATCGACCACCGGCCACAGATAGCCGGATTCTTTCATCTGCCGATAGCCATAATCGAACTGATTCAGCAGCGCCTCGCGGGCAATTTCGAAATAGCGGAAATAGTTGCCGTGCCACGCCACGCCCATCATATCGACGTCGTGGAACGGAATGGTCAGCTCGACTTCAGCCGTAAAGCGGGGATCGTTAAGCACCCTTACTCCTTGTCTTTGGTATCCGGCAGCTGCCAGAAATCGAAAAAGTTAAACCAGTCGAGCGGCGACTGTAGCGCGTAGTGCTCCAGACGCTCGGCGTAGCGATCGACGGTGTGCTGTAACGCGTTTTGCCGTTCGGCGCGCGGCAACAGTAGCGGGTCGGCGAAAGGCTCGCAGTGAATACGCAGTTTCCCTTGTTGGCGCAGGGCAAAAATCAGAACCACCGGGCAGCGCAAAATCGAGGCGAGAATAAAAGGTCCCTGCGGGAAGGGGGCCGCTTGCCCCATAAAGCGACTCCAGCAGACGCGCCATTCGCCGCCGCGTTGCGGATTGACCGCAATACGATCGCCGACGATGGCAATCCACTCGCCGCGATCCAGCTTCTCTTTAAGCAGGATCGCGGTATCCGGGCCAATATCGGTTACCGGCAGCAGATTCAGCCCGGCCTGCGGGGCCATTTCCTGCATGACCTGTTTAAAGCGCTGGGCGTTGTCGCTGAACACCAGCGCGTTGATGGTTTTACTGCCCTGTAATTGCGCCAGCGCCCGACAGGCTTCGACATCGCCGAGATGCGAGGCCAGCAGCAGCTTGCCGCGCGGTGAATCGACGTTGAGCGTCTCTTCTGCGCCTGGGGCAAAGACCACATCGCGGCCTAATCGCAGCTCGCCGCGCCAGCTGGCAATTTTATCCAGCATTGCATCGCCAAAACGCAGGAAGTGCTGATAGCTGGTGAGTGATGGCGGCAGCGGCATCTGGCGGGCGGTTAGCTGTTCGCGCACGCGGCTAATCCAGCGTTGCGAGGCCTGGCGGGCGGTGGGGGCCGTGAGCCAGTAAACGCCGACCACCGGGTAGAGCAACAGGGAGAATGCTTTGCGCCCCAGTAAGCGCCAGAGCAGTAGCATCAGGCGCATCCCCCATAATCCCTTTACTTCCTGCTGGCGTGCCCAGTGTGGCGATGCGCGGCGAAACAGCAGCGACGGGATGCGCGGCAACATGCCAAAAAATAGGCGTGTGTGCATCCGTGAAATGCGCAGGTTGTCTTTGAGGGCATCGAAATGCGATAGCCCGTCCAGCGGATAGGTGACGCGGGTGGGGACAAAATAGCTGGTGTTGCCCTGCCAGTAGAGGCGCACCATCACTTCGGTATCAAAGTCCATTCGCTGGCCGAGAGTCACACGCTGCGCCAGGTGCAGCGTCGGCGCAAGCGGGTAAACCCGAAAGCCGCACATGCTGTCTTTGAGCTGGAGCGAGAGCGTTTCAATCCACACCCAGACGTGAGTTACCCAGCGTCCGTACAGGCGCGAGCGGGGTATGGAGTCATCGTAAATCGGCTGCCCGGAAATCAGCGCTGTAGGGTGAAGCTCTGCCAGCGCAAGCAGCTGCGGGATATCTTCAATGGCATGCTGGCCGTCGGCGTCTACCTGCACCGCGTGGCTGAACCCGGCCGCTGCCGCTGCCTGCATACCGCTAAGCACCGCCGCGCCTTTGCCTGCGTTTTCAGGCAGACGAATTAAGGTCAGTTGGGGATGAGCTACCGCCAGGCGAGCCAGTTCATTCCGCGTGGTGGTGTCGCTGCCGTCATCCACCACAATGCAGGGCAGGCCAAACGGCTGCAAACGTGCCAGCACGCTGGCCATCATTGCGCCATGGTTGTAGCAGGGGATCAGCACGCAGGGAGAAAACGTTAACGGCATAACCGGATCTTCCCGCTGCTGGCGGTATGGCGCGCTTCGCCGTCGTGGCGCTGGTAGCTGAAGGTCAGTATCTGGCGCTCTTCTTGCCAGTTCAGGGCTAGCGTGACGGTGTTTTCCGGTAACAGCGGGGCCTGAAATTTCACGTTCTGAATGCTGTGAAAATGCCAGCCGGGGGCGAGCAGCGTGGTGGCGTAATGCATTACCCAGTCCATCTGCGCAACGCCGGGCAGCAGCGGCTGCACGGCAAAATGTCCACGAAACCAGAACAGAGAAGGGTCGAGATGCAAAATGATTTCAACCTGATGAGGTTGTGCCTGATGGCGCTCAATTTCATGGGGTTTCATGAAATAACTCCTGTAATTGCGCATAGACACGCTTGTTCATACTGTTCACCGGGATTTCGTCAATCACCCGCCAGTAGCGGGGAACAGCAACTGGCTCCAGCCATGGGCGCAGCGCGCGCCGCCAGCTCAGTTCTTGTGGTTTCCCTCCGCGCTGATACCAGCGTTGACGCGTTTCGTCATCCAGAACCAGCAGGACGCCAACGCCCTGGCGCCCGCCGCGTAAGACAGGCATAGCTGCAACGTCGCAGATGCCGTCCAGTGCCAGCAGACGGCGCTCTACTTCGCTTAGCGAAATACGCTTCTCTTCAATTTTGACCACCCGGCCCCGCCGTCCCATCAGGCGGAACTGACCGTTTTCTGCAAAATGCAGAATATCGTCAAGCAACAGGCCATCATCAGCAGCAATCAGCGGGGAAAATACGCGAAACGCGTCATTTTCTGACTGGAATCTGACGTCGGGGAAGGGCTGCCATGCCACATCATCCTGCTGGCGATAACGCCAGGCGAGGATGCCGGTTTCAGTACTGCCGTAGATCTCATCAGGCCAGACGTTTAGCCAGTCTGCGGTCTGCGTGACGTCCTGCCAGGGCAGCATACCGCCCGCTGACAGAACCATCCGGACCGGCGGCGCGGCAAGCTGGTGGTCGAGGCGTTTCAGAAATGCCGGGCTGCTGATAAACGCATACTTATGCTCATGGCCCAACGCCGCCAGTTGTTCGGCGTACCAGAGCATTGCCGCGTGTAGCGGCAGGCCCAAGGACATCGGCAGGAAGATACGAAATGTCAGGCCGTACAGATGCTGTGGCAACACTGATGCTACCACCCGACAACCTGTTAAACGATCGGCAAAGCGCGCGGTGAGCAACGCCGCTTCGTTATCGAGACGACCGATCGGTTTAACGACCCGCTTCGGCTGGCCGGTAGAGCCGGAGGTGAAGAGTTCCACAAAGGCGTCGCTGCGGATGGGGGGGAACGTCACGTCGTCTGTGGCAGCCGTCATGGCAGACTGGACAACCTGTAGCGGACCCTGCCAGTCCAGCGTTTTATCGCTCAATACGCCGTCAAACAGCGCGTGCTGCTCGTTCAATAATGAAACGCGACAATGGCCCGGGATCACCGGCGTTTTGCCAGCATGGAGCGTTGCCAGCAGTGCCACGATAAACAGATAGCTGTCCTCAAAGCACAGTGCCCAGCGTTCACCCTCCTGCTGCTGCAGGTGCGTTATCAACCGGGCAACATCGTGGCGTAGATGGCCGAGTGTCCAGGTCGCGTCTTCTAACCACGCAACGGGTACGTCGGATGGACGTGGAGCGCTGAGCCACTCAGAGAGTGGAAGGGGCTGCTTCATGGGTTATCTCGTTTTATCACCTGGCGGCGCACCAGCCACTCTCCTGCCATCAGCGTTCCCATCAGCAGGTAGGAGAGCATGCCGTTCCACACCGTCCACAGGGACATGTCGCCATACAGCGCAGTACAGAGCGCAATGCTGCCATTAAGGATGAAAAAGGCACACCAGATTTGTGTCACGCGGCGCGTGTAGCGCACGCCTGCTGCGGGTAGATTGGGGTCGCGCAGCCGTGCCAGGCGTTCGACAACCGGCATGGTAGACCAGAGTGAGCCACCAAAGACTGCCAGCATGACCCCGTTGACCACCACCGGATAAAACAGCAGTAACTGGTGCGTTTTGAGCAGATAGCTGGTAACGCAAAGCGTGATGCCCGCTACCGCCACTATCTGCGTCACGACGCGCAATGGTCCCGCCTGTCGCCGGGTCTGGCGAAAGCGTACAAACAGCAGCAATGCCATCAGCGGTAGCAGCCAGTGCAGGCCGTTATGTGCCAGGCCAAACCAGATTAAAAATGGCCAGGCCAACAGCAGTAAGCCTGTCAGCAGTTGTACGACTGGCAGCGAACGCGCGCCCGACATGATGCGTTATGCTTCTTTGAGCAGGCGTTCTACCGCATCGACGACATCCTGCACAGTCCGCACCGCTTTAAATTCCTCCGGCTTGATTTTCTTGCCGGTTTTCTTTTGCAGATGCACGATCATGTCAACAGCGTCAATGCTGTCCAGTTCCAGATCGTCGTACAGGCGCGCCTCGGGCTTAATGTCCTGCGGGTCGACTTCAAACAGCTTAACCAGCAGCGCGGAGACTTCTTCGTAAATGGCTTTTTGTTCAGTCATGACGGACTTTCCTCAGGCACGTTGCGCGTGAATGAAAGATGCCAGCGTGGCGACGGAGAAGAAGTGCTGGCGCATCTCTTCGCTCTCAGCCGAGAGAACCACGCCATACTCATTTTTCACCGCCAGGCCTAACTCCAGGGCGTCGATGGAGTCCAGCCCTAAGCCATCGCCAAACAGCGCTGCGTCGGTTTCAATATCGTCAGCAGTAAGTTCGTCGAGATTCAATGTCGTTATAATGAGATTTTTGATTTCAAGATAAAGCGCTTGCATCATTAATTCCTGAAAGAGGTAACGTACCTGGTTGTAATTGAAGCAAAAGATGCCGGTTCAACTGCCTTGCGGCCAGCGCCGGTTCTTGTGAATTTGCATCGTAAAATTGGTCGATTTTTACCCGTGCGCGGACGGAAATGGTAAACACGGGTTTAGCCGGTGGAATGTCATACCATTTGCTTTGTTTATCAAGCATTTGCTCGCTGCAGCTAATCGTGACTATGCGTAAGTCGCTGTGGCAGCGCACGGCGATATTTGCCGCACCACGCTGGAGCGTCATTTCCTCACCGCGGCGCGTGCGTGTCCCCTCGGGGAAAATCAATATTGTGTCGCCTTGTTCCAGCCGCTGCTGGCAGGCGGGCAACAGGGCATCAGCCTGGCTGTTAATCAGATAATCCGCCGCCCGGACTACGCCGCCGAGGAACGGATTCTTCAGGAGTGCGCTTTTCACCAGACAGTCTGTTTCTGCCATGACCGAAGCCAGTAGCACATAGTCGATGAGCGTCGGATGGTTGGCGACGACCAGACATCCTCGTTCCTTGAGCAAAACGTCACGCCCTTCAATGTGGTAATCCAGCACGCCAAGCCTCTTCGTCACCGTTAAAAAGAGACGAAAACTGGCGGCTATGCTGCGTCTGGCAATGCGCCGACGTCTGGAATTATTCCATACTGTGATTAACAATACGTTAAACCAGATAGTGGAAAGGAGCAGTCCACCGATGCCAAACAGGGCGAAGCATAAACCGGTCATCACCAGTCGCCATGCCCGGTTAAGGGGCTGGAACACCGCGCTCATCCCTGACTCCATTGCCACTGTACGCGTTCACCCGTCAGCGTAAACGCCGGGGCATCTCGCAGATAGTGTTGTAAAAACAGCAGGCTTTGCGGCAACGTGGACTCGCCGTGGTCGCGGTATGGGCGGGTTTCACACCGCCACTGATTACCTGGTTCAATAACCAACGCGACGGCAAATGGCCAGGTCGGCATGTCAGCAGGCAGCTGCGGGTGATAAAACTCAGGCAGGAAACCATCGAAATCGACCATTAACACCCGCTGATATCCCGCCTGTAGCAGGCCCATCACTTCGCATAACCCTTGCTGGAACGTGTCTTTGCCTGCTGAGAGCGAGGAGGAGACGATCGGTTTTTTTGCGGCGATGGTCAGGTTGCCGACGGCAGAGTTATGCACGGACAGGGCGAAATCGGTCGGAGAGATCGGCTGCTCTGTCGCCAATGCGTGCAGGATGCGGTAGTTACGTTCCAGTTCACCGTGACGACTGGTATAGAGGACAGCATCGATCGCATGACGACGGAGCATTGCCAGCCCGCACTCGACGGCCAGCTTGCTACCCGAACTGAGGCGGCGGGCGGTCATCATCGGTAATTCACTGAGTTTTCCCTGTGGCGCGGCTGGATCGATGGTGTGCGAAAGCCGTGACCATTCATGCCACTGTGCCGCTTCGCTTAATCCTGGAGCTTTTGCCTGCCAGTCGGTAATGTTTAATGCAAATTTCATCAACGCGCGTCCGCGATAAATCGGTTATTCCAGTTGTTTGTTATTTTTTCTTCTGGCATATCAATAAAGTATGCCCAATGCCCAGGTTATCGTGGCGTTCATCTACCTGAAAACCTGCCTGGTTCAGATAGTGATAAAACTTCTCTACGCTGTAGAAACGACTGTTGCCGTTCGCCATACAGGTAAAATAAAGCGAAGACGCATTCAGGCTAAATGAGGCCGCTTCAAATTTCTGCGCATCCCAGAACAGTTCCATAATGCAGAGTTTGGCACCGGGTTTCATTACGCCAGCAATCTTGCTCAGCATGGCGATAATTTGCTCCGGGGAAAAACAGTCCAGGAATTGACTCATCCACCAGATATCAGCCTCTGCGGGTAAAGGCGAGTCACTAAGCATATCCACAGCATGGAACTTTATGCGATGAGATAATCCTGCATTTTCGATATTTTCACGGGCCAGCGCAATTTGTTGTGGTAAATCTAATAACGTGACGGCGATATTGTCATCATGCTGACAACAACGTAATGCCCATTTTCCGGTATTTCCGCCGACATCGTACAGGGTTGCAGGAGCATTGGCGAATACATACGGTAATGCCGCGTCAAATGCCCCGTCTGAATAGTAATGATCAAAAGCAAACCAACTTTCACGCGCCGCCAGCGGTAATTGCGACAGGGCGGGATAAATGGTTGGCCAGTCGCCAAATATTTTTAATCCGGCGGGTTTACCTTCTTTCAGCGCATTTTCCAGATAGAACAGGCCCTGATAGCAAACATCCTGAGTGAAATCCATGTTCACTCTGGTCATCGTGTCATGTAAAAGAAAATGACCGATTTTGGCGAGGTAATAATATCCCTCTTTGTGGGTAATGATGCGCCCACTTAATCCCATATCCAGCAATATGCTGGCGGCATATTCGTTGATGGTGCTGTTTTCGGTAATTTCGTCGAGCGTAGCGCCGCGTTTACCTTGCTTATCCAGCCAGGTCAGTACTCCCGCATTTCGCAGGCACAACGCGGTTTGAAAAAGCATAGGGGCAAATGCGATACGTTGTGCTTCAGTAATAGCATCCAGTGCGCTGAGCGAGTCCTGTTCGTACATGTGGGAACAACCTGTTGAGTGGCAGATAGTGAGGTTATCGGGCCTTATCGACCCGACTTTAGGCATAATTACAGATTGGCACCGGCTGCCAGATTGACCTGAATGTCTTTGTCCAGATTGCGCACCCAACGGTTATAGTTTTTATGAATTTTTCCGCCTGAAGCCTGCAGGTTAAGACTGCTGTCATATTTGATGTCGTAGCTGGTCGCGGTGTAGGTGATACGGACTTCGGCCACGTGATCGCGTGTCTGTTGACGAGCTTTGATCACCCCAGGGTTAACTTCCGTCATGATCCACTGGCGTTGAATGCCGGCTTTCAGAATGGCATTTTTAACCTGGTCCTGAGTGTGCCCCGCGCTAACGCTTGAGTGAACTTGATCGATCGGCGCAGTACGCGCGCAGCCTGCCAGCGCGCCGACAACCGCAATAGCGGCAAACCACTTAATATACTGTTTCATTAAAACTCCCTATCACGGTATTTTTATACGATTGAAATAATAAGTGATGAAATTATTTTTCGCCTTTCATCATCTGTATCTTTATTTAAGCTAAATTATAGTTGTATTCCACATGACAGATAACCCGGTGCTGGCGGCATGATGTCTTAATATTTTATGATTTTCTTCAGTAGAAAATTTTGCAGCAACATGATTGGCGCGAAGTATACGTTATCAAGCTAAACGCATCAATTTAAATGGTTTTTAAATATAGGGGTTAGTGCCGAAGATGTGTTTTTGGAAGATTTTTTATTTTAGTTATTATGGTTTTACTTTGTATATTGGTTTTTTATTTAAGTTAAGATGGTAATATCTGCGTTATTACCATCTTATTCTTAATAGATAAACTACCTTGTCTGGTAGTTTATCCCGGTAATCGACTTTTCGGTCTACCGGGGCCAAGCAAAATTGCCAGCTTGCTGCCACCCCTGGTAGTTTCCATCCAGATTTTACACACGCTGGTAAGCGGCACGGAAAGTAACATGCCGACCGGGCCGAGCAGCCATCCCCATACCAGTAAGGACAGGAAGACAACAAGCGTCGACAGGCCTAAACGATGGCCCATCATACGCGGCTCGAGGATATTGCCAATCACCATATGTACGACCAGAAACAGGGCGCCGACCAGCACGCATTCGTAAATCCCGTTGAACAGCAGCGCCTGCAGCATAGGAGGGACGGCGGAAATCACCGAGCCAATATTGGGTACATAGTTAAGCAGGAATGCCAGTACGCCCCACATCAGCGCAAACTGAATGCCCATTAGCGCCAGTCCCAGCCAGACGATAGCCCCGGTCCATAAGCTGAGCAATGTTTTTAACGCCAGGTAGTGAGAAACGCCCTTCAATGCACGGTGCAGACCCGCAATATGGATCTGCGGATTATTCAGCGCAAAGCGCAGCTTGTAAGGAACATGGCGCACCTCAAACAGCATAAACACCACCGTCATTACCAGCAGGAAGACGCTGGCCATTGCGCCTGAAAGCCCGGTCATCAGCGTGGTCGTGAAGGTCATTAGCTTGTCGGAGTCAATACGTTGCAGTAGACGTTCTGGCGACATGTGCAGGTTAAGAAAGGGCACCATCTCTTGCACGTAGAGGACCTTGCGCGTCAGCTCCTTGTTGTACTTTGGCAGCATGTCCATGAATTCCGTGATTGAAGATGCGAGAACGCCGATCAGCGCGGTGAGCACGAACAGCATCACTACCACCACCAGCGTAATGGCAATCGGGCGACGCAGCCCCCGGCGAATAAACCAGGTCACCAGCGGGTTCAGGACGATGGCAAAAAAGAGGGCCAGCAGCAGCTGCACAATAATGTCGGCAGCCGCATGAATACCTGCGAGGATCACCACCAGGGCGGCCAGTTTGAGCAAAATATGCAAACCTGTTTTATCAGGCTGAGCGCTTGTCATGTGTTCTTCCTTTTTACGTTTTGCTCTAAGTGTAGCGGCTGGCTTACGACCTATATTCCTAAACTGTCTGCTGATTTCTGCCCGGCAACATGGTAGAAATGAAACACTGTTGTAAAAATGTGGTGACCCTTCATGCCCGAACCCGTCGCTGAACCGGCGCTTAACGGATTTCGTCTCAATCTGCGCATTGTCTCGGTGGTGATGTTTAACTTCGCCAGCTACCTGACTATTGGCTTGCCGCTCGCGGTGCTACCCGGCTATGTTCATGATGTTATGGGTTTTAGCGCCTTCTGGGCTGGGCTTGTGATCAGCCTGCAGTATTTCGCCACCTTGTTGAGCCGCCCGCATGCGGGGCGATACGCCGATCTGCTGGGGCCGAAAAAGATTGTCGTGTTCGGGCTGTGCGGCTGTTTTTTAAGTGGCCTGGGCTATTTGCTGGCGGGAACAACCAGCGGCTGGCCGATGGTGAGCTTACTGTTGCTGTGCCTCGGGCGCGTGATTCTGGGGATTGGGCAAAGTTTTGCCGGTACCGGTTCAACGCTGTGGGGCGTGGGTGTGGTGGGCTCAATACACATTGGGCGGGTGATTTCATGGAACGGTATCGTCACCTACGGGGCGATGGCGATAGGTGCTCCGCTGGGCGTGCTGTGTTACGCCTGGGGTGGTTTGCAGGGACTGGCGCTGACCATCATGGCGGTGGCTCTGTTAGCAATACTGTTGGCGCTGCCACGTCCGGCGGTGAAGGCCAGCAAGGGCAAGCCGATGCCGTTTCGCGCGGTGCTCGGGCGCGTCTGGTTGTACGGTATGGCGCTGGCGTTGGCTTCCGCTGGTTTTGGGGTGATCGCCACCTTTATCACGCTGTTTTATGACGCTAAAGGCTGGGACGGCGCGGCATTCGCGTTGACGCTGTTTAGCTGTACGTTTGTCGGGACCCGCCTGTTATTCCCAAACGGTATTAACCGCTTAGGCGGGTTAAATGTGGCGATGATCTGCTTTAGCGTGGAAATAGTTGGGCTGCTGCTGGTAGGGATGGCGGATCTGCCGTGGATGGCAAAAGTAGGTGTTCTGTTGGCAGGTGCGGGGTTCTCGCTGGTGTTCCCGGCGCTGGGCGTGGTGGCGGTAAAAGCGGTGCCGCAGCAGAATCAGGGCGCTGCGCTGGCGACCTACACGGTATTTATGGATCTCTCACTGGGGATTACCGGGCCGCTGGCGGGACTGGTGATGACGTGGGCGGGCGTACCGGTTATTTATCTGGCGGCAGCCGGGCTGGTGGCGGTGGCGTTGTTGCTGACCTGGCGGTTAAAAAAACGGCCCCCGGAAGACTCTGCGGAGGCCGTGTCATCGTCTTAACCGTTACTGGATAACCAGCGTGTTAATGATGTTCTCTGCGGTCGCCTGCGCTTTCTGCTGATCGTCAGCAGGCAGCGTGATCTGCAGGGTCAGAAGCTGGTTGTCCACTTTACCCAGCACCACAGAAGAGTAAGCGGTCTGGCCTTTGGCGGAGATGATGCTGTCTAACTGCTGCAGGGTATGGCCCTTCAGCTCAATCGACTTGTTGGTGACGACCTGCAGCTGCGGGTCACGGCTACGCTGCTGATCTTCCAGGCGTTTGGCCAGCACGGTCAGGTCTTCACTGGTGTCATCACCGACAATCACAATCACTGCTTTCTGGCCGGTTGCGTCAGAATACACGTGCATATTGTTGGCCTGAGTACCCAGCTTGCCGCTCTGATCGGTCATATCTGCTGGCAGGGAAAAACTGAGCTTGCCGTCCAGCAGGCTGACCGGTTGTCCGGCGGCGTTACTTTGTGCGGCAGCACCCTCGGCTGGCGCTTTGGTATCGCTATTATCACAGGCCGCAAGCCCCATAACCAGCAGGCCAATACCGACATATTTAACCAGATTGCGCATTGACTTCTTCCTTTCGATAAACGGCCATAACGGCTCATTCGTCCATCTTATCACAACTCGGAAAATGAACCTTTAACTCGTCTGTAATGCCGCGATTTCGGATTTATCTGCCAGCCTTTTCAGTAACATATTCAGCAACACACCGTACATCGGCAGGAAGAAAATAATACTGATCAGCACCTTGAAACAGTAATCGACCAGCGCGATTTCCATCCAGTGCTCGGCCATAAAGGCATCCGGGCTACGCCAGAAGGCGATAAAGAAGAAGGCCAGCGTATCGCTGATGTTGCCAAACAGCGTGGAGGCGGTAGGTGCGAGCCACCAGCGGCGGTTTTGACGCAGGCGGTTAAAGACGTGCACATCCAGAATTTGACCCAGTGCGTAGGCCATAAAGCTGGCGGCGGCGATACGGGCGACAAACAGATTAAAGTGCAGCAGCGCGTCAAATCCTTGCCAGGACCCCATATAAAACAGCGCGGAAACCCCATAGGAGATCAACAGCGCGGGGATCATGACCGCAAAAATGATGCGTCGTGCCAGCGGTGCGCCAAAAATGCGAACGGTCAGGTCGGTGGCGAGGAAAATAAACGGAAAGCTAAAGGCGCCCCATGTGGTATGGAAACCGAAGATGGTGATCGGCAGTTGTACCAGATAGTTGCTGGATGTGATCACCAGTAGATGGAATAGCGATAGCCAGAACAACGCTTTTACGCGCTGAGTTTGTGTAAACGGAGTCATATTGTACCTTTTTAGTCAAGAATTGGGGTGAGGGAACCCAATAAAACGGTCGCATGATACTGCTTTAACAGGGCTTTGCAATGGTTGTTTTTCACGCAATCGTTAACCTGATTGGCTTACTGACCAACAGAGCGTAAAATAACGCCGTTTTTTATTGAACGAGACAACGATGAGCGATTTGTTTACCTCTCCCGACCATACCCTTGATGCCCAAGGGCTGCGCTGCCCGGAACCAGTGATGATGGTGCGTAAAACTGTGCGCGGCATGCAGGCCGGTGAAACGCTGCTGATTGTCGCGGACGATCCGGCGACAACCCGCGACATTCCCGGCTTTTGTACGTTTATGGAACATGAGCTGGTGGCCAAAGAGACCGACTCTCTGCCGTACCGCTATTTAGTGCGCAAAGGTCAGTAAGCTTGTTTGCCGGATGGCGGCGCAAGCGCCTAATCCGGCCTACGAATGACGAACAACCAGTCGGCCTGATAAGCGAAGCACCATCAGGCGAGAAACAGGCACTACCCTTTTCGTAACAGCCGCAGCGCGTTGGCGGTCACCAGTACCGTTGCCCCTGTATCTGCCAGCACCGCCAGCCACAATCCGGTTATCCCCAGTAGCGTGGTTATCAGGAAAATCCCCTTCAGACCCAGCGCAATGGCAATGTTCTGGCGAATATTGGCGTGTGTGGCGCGTGCCAGTTGGATCATTTGCACCAGGCCGCGCAGGCGGTTATGGGTCAGGGCGGCATCCGCCGTTTCCAGCGCGACGTCGGTGCCGCTTCCCATCGCAATGCCGATGGTGGCCGCTTTCATTGCCGGCGCGTCGTTAATCCCGTCCCCAACCATCGCCAGCGGGGACTGCTGGTTCAGGCTGGTCACTACCCGAACTTTATCCTCCGGTAGCAGGCCTGCTTTGAATTCCAGCCCCAACTCACCGGCAATTGCTGCCGCCGCACGTGGGTTATCCCCGGTCAGGATCACGCCTTTTACGCCCAACTGATGAAGCTCGTTGATGGCGGTCAGGGCGTCGTCACGCAGTGTATCCTGTAAGGCCAGCACGCCGAGCACCGCATCGTTGCGCAGCACCAGTACCACCGTTTGCCCGGCACTTTCCAGTTCGCTAATCTGTCCGGCAAAGGCTTCGGCAGGCTGTTTGCCCGCTGCGCAAATCAGTATCCGCTCGCCGTTGACCTGCGCTTCAATACCCGAACCCACCAACGCCCGCTGCGCTTGTGCTGCCGGGATGGTCAATTCACGGGTCTGTGCTTCACGGACAATCGCCTGAGCCAGCGGGTGCGTGGCACCTTGCTCAACCGCTGCCGCCAGCGCCAGCAGTTCGGACTCGCTGATGCCGCTCGCCGGATGAATCGCCGTCACGCGCGGTTTACCCACGGTCAGGGTACCGGTTTTATCGAATGCCACATGAGTGACTCTGCCTAATTGCTCCAGCGCGGCTCCGCCTTTAATCAGCGCCCCACGCCGCGCTGCCGCCGCCAGCCCGGAGGTAATTGCGGCAGGCGTTGAGATCACCAGCGCACACGGGCAGCCAATCAACAGCAGCGTCAGCCCTTTATAAATCCACTCCTGCCAGGAAGCAGCAAACAGCAGTGGGGGAACAAGAGTGACCAGCAGGGCGATTGCCATAATGGCCGGAGTGTAAACGCGGCTGAAGCGATCAATAAATCGCTCAATAGGGGCCCGACGCTCTTCGGCTTCTTCTATCAGCTTCAGGATGCGGTCAATGGCGCTGGCGCCTGGTTCAGACAGGACTTCCAGCGTGACAAGGCGGTCAACGCTGGTGGCGCCCGCCGGGACTTTATCGCCCGTGGCGCGTTCGACCGGAATAGATTCGCCGGTCAGGGCGCTTTCATCAAAGCTGGCAAAGCCGGAGACCAGTTTGCCATCGGCGGGTAAGCGCCCACCTGCGGCCACTTCAATCACGTCGCCGGGCTGGAGGCTGTTAATGGCCACCTCTTCGCGCTCGCCATTGCGCAGGCGGACTGCGGTTTCGGGTTTTAGCGCCATCAGCGCGCTGACCCCTTTGCGGGCGCGGCTGGCAGCCCATCCTTCCAGGCGTTCGCCAATTAAAAACAGTAGCAGTACCATCGCGGCTTCCGCCGTGGCACCAATAAACAGCGCACCAATGGCGGCGACGCTCATTAACGTTTCAATGGCAAAGTAGCTGCCGGTTTTCATCAGGCGCAGCGCCTGACGGGCAATGGGATACAGCCCGACCAGCGTCGTGGCGATAAACGCCATCTGACCAAAGGGATGATTGAACTGCTCCAGCCCCCAGCTAATCGCCATCATGACGATGAGCGTGATCAGCGGCAGATTTTCTTTAAACCGCGACTCGGGTGCGGCTTCCGGTGCTTGCTCATCGCGCAGGGTATAGCCCGCTTTTTGCACCGCGTTTTCTATGTTCTGGCGAATATCGCCCCCGGCATCGACCACCAGTTTTTCGGTAGCGAACAGCACCTGAACCTGGTTGACGCCGCTGACCTGGCGGACCGCATTTTCAACTTTACGCGCGCAGGCGGCGCAATCCATGCCTGAGACTTTCCAGCTATAGCGCGTGCCGTCCACCGTATTGGATACGGGCGTGGGTGAGGGTGTGGCTGTAGAACAACGGCCTTCACTGCAGCAGTCATCAACCTTCTGCGGTGCTGGTGCGAGCTTGAATGAAGAAAATTGTGGGGCCTTTTTGCCATTGGTATCGGGCGTCGACATGGCATCCTCCGGTTGATAATCATTTCGTATTAACCGGAGGATACACTCTGGAGTCGACTCCAGAGTCAAGCGTTTTTAAAGGTACAGTGAACGTACAATCAGGAAATGTCCGGCGAAGTAGCAGGCGGCGGCAATGGCGTTATCGGCGCGGAAGCGGCGGCGATAATGACTACCCAGCCAGACAATATTGCCGATGAACAGCAATGAGGCACCCATAAATGCCGACAGCGCCGGGGCGGTTGGGCGGAAGAACCACAGCTCGCCAGCCATCCAGACCATCATCAGAGTGATGCCGATAAAGGTGCAGATGGCGACGCGCAGTTCTTCCAGCCGCGTCCAGATCACGGCGATCAGCAGGGCACCCAACACCAGCAGCACCAGCGGCAGAGGCCAGAAGAATGACATCGTCATTTGGCTGGCGAAATAGATGGTATAGAGCAAATGCGACAGGAAAAACGCCCCTACGGCGTACAGCAGACGTTGACGCGGCAACAGCGTCAGCGCATCGCCGAGCAGCGAGGCCAACAGGCCGGCCAGCACCAGATAGCTGATGGCATTAAACATTGGCGCCTGCCAGGCCAGCAGCAACAGCAGCAATAATGTCAGGGGTTTAAAGACCCAGCGTTGCCAGGTGGGGCCACGATAGGACGCATCCACGAACAGCCATGCGGAAAGACAAACAGCGATAAACGACCAAAGCATCTTAGTTCCTTGAATTCGTTATTTTTTCGTAAGCGGGGTGCCTACGGCTCTTCTGTCCAGTGTAGAGGCCGATACCGCCAGATGACAACACCATAACAGGCAGGGTATGCTTATTTCCGCATTTTCTGATGGGTTAATAAAATGAGTAAGCCACCCCTTTTTTTCATTGTTATCATTGTATTAATCGTTGTCGCCGCGTCGTTTCGCTTTGTCCAGCAGCGCCGGGAAAAAGCGGATAATGATGCCGCGCCACTGGTGCAAAAGCAGGTTGTGGTGAGCAATAAGCGGGAAAAACCGCTGAATGACCGACGTTCGCGCCAGCAGGAAGTGACCCCAGCGGGTACCAGCATGCGTTATGAAGCGAGCTTTAAGTCACTTAGCGGGGGAATGGAGCAGACCTTTCGCCTGGATGCACAGCAGTATCATGCGTTAACGGTCGGCGATAAAGGCACGCTGAGTTACAAAGGGTCGCGCTTTGTTGATTTTACCCAACGACTGCCGGATGGCGGCTGATGCCTTATCCGGCCTACAAGTCTGTGGGCCCGACTCGCAACGCGCCGCCGGGCGAAAAGATCACGGCTACTTCTTCAACTGATCTTTAATCTTCTTCTGCCACACCAGCAACTCAAACACGCCGAACAGGAAAATACGCACTTTCTCGCCGGTGGTCATCTGCGGGCCGTCTTTCGGCAGGGTGCTTTTTAGCAGCGCCAGCTGCATGCCGTGCATCAGCACCATAAACACCAGCGCCACGTTAACGAAGATATTGAGCGGGCGCGGGAAGGGCTGAAAAAGATTGAGCAGCAAGAATGCCCAGACGCCCAGCATCAGCAGGCGTCCCAGGTTAATCAGCATGGTGTTCTCCTCGTGCTTCACGTTGATACAGGCGATAGGCAACCTGGCCGGCGACTTTTTCACGATACAACGACCAGTTAACCGGAACCGGCGGCAGGCCGTTTTCGACTTCGCTCTCAACGTAAATATACGCCTCGTTTGCCAGCCAGCCATTCGTTTCCAGAAGCGTTAATGTTTCTTCCAGTAATCCTTTACGAAACGGCGGGTCAACAAACACTACATTATGCGGCGACCCTGCCTGAGCCAGAAACGCCAGCGTATTGGTGTTGACGACGCGGGCGTGATTGGCCTTCAGCGTGACGAGATTTTTTTGTAGCTGCTGAGACACCGCCCGATCCATTTCCAGAAGCGTTGCGCCTGCGGCATAACGGGAGAGTGCTTCCAGCCCCAGCGCACCGCTGCCAGCAAAGCAGTCCAGACACTGGGCATCGACCATCATTGGTGCCAGCCAGTTAAACAACGTTTCGCGGACACGGTCAGTAGTGGGTCGCAGACCCGGGCTGTCCGGAACCGGGAGTTTACGGCCGCGCCATTGCCCGCCAATAATGCGGATCTGGCCGCTGCCTGAGTGATTCGGTTTTTTCATTTCTATTATTGCTCAATCCGCCTATAGCATGTCATTCCAGGCGGTGATGTGAGTTAAGTTAAGTGATAGACTATTTCATCATTTTTTTAGCTGCTATGTACATAGCGTTGACGCTGTGCCATGAAGCAACAGCGGGGAGTGTAGTCGCAAATGGCGAAAGAGAAAAAACGTGGCTTTTTTTCCTGGCTGGGCTTTGGTCAAAAAGAGCAGGCACCGGAAAACGAGACAGAATTAAAAAACGAAGAACAACAACAGGTTGTAGAAGAAGCTGCCGTTGTTGAGGAACAGCCGCGCGCGCAGGAAACCCATAGCGAAGCCGAAACGGAGGCCTTTGCGGCTGAGGTTGTGGAGGTCACTGAACAGGTTGCAGAAATCGAAAAACTGCAGCCTGAGCCGGAACCTGTGGTCGAGCAACCGCAGCCGGAGGTTGAACCGGTTGTTGAAGCCCCTGCGCCAACGGCGGTTATCGAACACGAAGAGTTACCGCTGCCGGAAGAAGTAAAAACCGAAGAAATTTCGCCAGAAGAATGGCAGGCGGAAGCGGAAACTGTTGAAATTGTTGAAGCGGTTGAAGAAGAAGCGGAAAACGAACCGCAGCTGACCGACGAAGAACTGGAAGCGCAGGCGCTGGCTGCTGAAGCGGCAGAAGAAGCCGTCATGGTTGTGCCGGTAGAAGAACCTGTCGTAGAAGAACCTGCTGTAGAAGAGCCAGCAGAAGAAGAAGCGGTACAGGAACAGGAGAAACCGACGAAAGAAGGTTTCTTTGCGCGTCTGAAACGCAGCCTGCTAAAAACCAAAGAAAACCTCGGTTCCGGATTTATCAGTCTGTTCCGCGGTAAAAAGATCGACGATGATCTGTTTGAAGAACTGGAAGAGCAGTTGCTGATCGCCGATGTGGGGGTCGAAACCACCCGGAAGATCATCGCCAACCTGACGGAAGGTGCCAGCCGCAAGCAGCTTAAAGATGCTGAAGCGCTGTACGGTCTGCTGAAAGATGAAATGGGCGAGATTCTGGCGAAGGTTGATGAACCGCTAAATGTGGATGGTAAGACGCCGTTTGTTATCTTAATGGTTGGTGTGAACGGCGTGGGTAAAACCACCACCATTGGCAAGCTGGCACGTCAGTTCGAGCAGCAGGGCAAATCGGTGATGTTGGCAGCGGGAGATACCTTCCGTGCGGCGGCGGTCGAGCAGCTGCAGGTCTGGGGTCAGCGTAACAACATTCCGGTGATTGCACAGCATACCGGCGCGGATTCCGCGTCTGTTATCTTTGATGCCATCCAGGCGGCGAAGGCGCGTAACGTAGACGTGTTAATTGCCGATACCGCAGGTCGCTTGCAGAACAAAGCGCATCTGATGGAAGAATTGAAAAAAATCGTTCGCGTGATGAAAAAGCTCGACGAAGATGCGCCGCATGAAATTATGCTGACCCTTGATGCCAGTACCGGGCAGAATGCTATAAGCCAGGCCAAACTGTTCCATGAAGCGGTGGGTTTGACCGGTATTACCCTGACCAAGCTAGACGGTACGGCGAAAGGTGGGGTAATTTTCTCGGTTGCCGACCAGTTTGGCATCCCTATCCGCTACATCGGTGTGGGCGAACGTATCGAGGATTTACGTCCGTTTAAAGCGGACGATTTTATAGAGGCACTTTTTGCCCGAGAGGATTAACAATGATTCGCTTTGAACATGTCAGCAAGGCCTATCTCGGTGGGAGACAAGCGCTGCAGGGAGTCACATTCCATATGCAGCCTGGCGAGATGGCGTTTCTGACCGGCCACTCCGGCGCGGGGAAAAGTACCCTGCTGAAGCTGATCTGTGGGATTGAACGGCCCAGTGCCGGGAAAATTTCCTTCAGCGGGCATGACATCAGCCGTTTGAAAAACCGTGAAGTGCCGTTTCTGCGTCGCCAGATCGGCATGATTTTTCAGGATCACCATCTGCTGATGGACAGGACCGTTTTTGACAACGTGGCGATTCCGCTGATTATCGCGGGTGCCAGCGGGGACGATATTCGTCGCCGCGTGTCAGCGGCACTGGACAAGGTCGGGCTGCTGGACAAAGCGAAGAATTTCCCGATTCAACTCTCCGGCGGTGAACAACAGCGCGTGGGGATCGCCCGTGCGGTGGTGAATAAGCCTGCAGTACTGCTGGCGGATGAACCGACCGGGAACCTTGATGACGCGTTGTCGGAGGGGATCTTACGCCTGTTCGAAGAGTTCAACCGCGTCGGGGTTACGGTATTAATGGCGACGCACGACATTGGGCTGATCTCCCGTCGTTCCTATCGCCAGATGGTCCTGAGCGACGGACACCTGCATGGAGGCCTGGCGCATGAATAGACGTGACGCTATTAATCAAATCAAACAGTTCGGCGGGCGACTGGATCGTTTTCGTAAATCGGGCGGTGCGCCAGGTGACGGGGGACGCAACGCGCCGAAGCGGGCAAAATCCTCACCAAAGCCGAACTCACGTAAAACCAATGTCTTTAACGAGCAGGTGCGCTATGCGTTCCAGGGCGCGTTACAGGACCTGAAAAGTAAGCCGCTGGCGACGTTCCTGACGGTGATGGTGATCGCCATCTCTCTGACGCTGCCGAGCGTGTGTTACATGGTCTATAAGAACGTAAACCAGGCGGCAAGCCAGTATTATCCGTCCCCACAGATCACCGTGTATTTGCAGAAAACGCTGGATGATGACGCGGCGGCGCGGGTGGTTGGTCAATTGCAGGCCGAGCAGGGCGTGGAGAAGGTGAATTATCTTTCCCGCGACGATGCGCTGGGTGAATTCCGTAACTGGTCTGGTTTTGGCGGTGCGCTGGATATGCTGGAAGAGAACCCGCTGCCGGCCGTGGCGGTGGTTATCCCAAAACTGGATTTCCAGGGCACGGAGTCGCTGAACACGCTGCGTGATCGGGTGGCACAAATCAATGGTATTGATGAAGTGCGCATGGACGACAGCTGGTTTGCGCGGCTGGCGGCGTTGACGAGTCTGGTGGGGCGCGTTTCGGCAATGATTGGCGTGCTGATGGTGGCTGCGGTGTTCCTGGTTATCGGCAACAGCGTACGACTGAGCATTTTTGCCCGTCGCGATACCATCAACGTACAGAAACTGATTGGCGCAACGGATGGGTTTATCCTGCGACCGTTCCTCTACGGCGGAGCGCTGCTTGGCTTTTCGGGCGCTTTTCTTTCACTGATTTTGTCAGAAATTTTGGTGATGCGTCTGTCTTCAGCGGTCACTGAAGTGGCACAGGTTTTTGGAACTAAATTTGATATCAACGGCTTATCATTCGACGAGTGCCTGCTGCTGCTGCTGGTGTGCTCAATGATTGGCTGGGTGGCAGCCTGGCTTGCCACGGTCCAACATTTACGCCACTTTACCCCCGATTAAAAAATCTCTGGTATAATCTTTCCCTGCACTGAGAAGTTCGCTCTGCAGGGAAAGAGTCCTGTTGTCTCTTCCCGACATAGTCATTGTGATGTCACATTTTGTGCGTAATGTATACACAGTACGACATGGAACTTGTGGATAAAATCACTGTCTGATAAAAGATTGAATGATATTCTCGTTGCTCATAAGCTCTGGCATGGTTGTTGCTGTCGATTTTTCAACGCGCCAGATGATATAGATTGAGAGGATTTGAATGACCAAAGAAATGCAAAATTTAGCTTTAGCCCCTGTTGGTAACCTGGAATCTTACATCCGGGCTGCAAACGCGTGGCCGATGTTGTCGGCTGACGAGGAGCGGGCACTGGCTGAAAAGCTGCATTACCAGGGCGATCTGGAAGCAGCTAAAACGCTGATCCTGTCTCACCTGCGCTTTGTTGTTCATGTTGCTCGTAACTACGCGGGCTATGGCCTGCCGCAGGCGGATCTGATTCAGGAAGGTAATATCGGCCTGATGAAAGCCGTGCGCCGTTTCAACCCGGAAGTGGGTGTGCGCCTGGTGTCTTTCGCCGTGCACTGGATCAAAGCAGAGATCCACGAATACGTTCTGCGTAACTGGCGTATCGTTAAAGTCGCGACCACCAAAGCGCAGCGTAAGCTGTTCTTTAACCTGCGTAAAACTAAGCAGCGTCTGGGCTGGTTTAACCAGGATGAAGTTGAAATGGTCGCTCGCGAGCTGGGGGTTTCCAGCAAAGACGTCCGCGAAATGGAATCCCGTATGGCGGCGCAGGACATGACGTTTGACATGTCTTCGGACGACGAGTCCGACAGCCAGCCGATGGCTCCGGTGCTTTATCTGCAGGACAAATCGTCTAACTTTGCTGACGGCATTGAAGACGATAACTGGGAAGAGCAGGCGGCGAACAAATTGACTTACGCGATGGAAGGTCTGGACGAACGTAGCCAGGATATCATCCGTGCCCGTTGGCTCGACGAAGACAACAAGTCGACGTTGCAGGAGCTGGCCGATCGCTACGGTGTTTCCGCTGAACGTGTGCGTCAGCTTGAAAAGAACGCGATGAAAAAACTCCGCGCGGCAATCGAAGCGTAATTTTCGCGAATTGCCAATGAACCCTCGAATGTGAATTCGGGGGTTTTGTTTTTTGTAGGCCGGATAAGGCGTTTACGCTGCCATCCGGCAACACGTTTGCCTGATGGCGCTTCGCTTATCGGGCAAACGGGCCTTTCCTCCCCTCCCACCGACACGAATCTGTTATCTGGATGTAAAATTAGCTATTCCAAAATAATAAAAATCGGGTATGTTTTAGCAGAGTATGCTGCTAAAGCACGGGTAGCTATCCAATAATCGAAATAAAGTGCTGAACAACAACATCACAACACACGTAATAACCACAATAATGGGGATTGTCAGGATGAATATGAAGGGTAAAGCGTTATTGGCAGGATGTATCGCCCTGTCTTTGAGCAATATGGCCTTTGCTAAGGATATTAAAGTTGCCGTCGTCGGCGCGATGTCGGGTCCGGTGGCGCAGTATGGCGACCAGGAGTTTACCGGTGCAGAACAGGCGATTGCAGACATTAACGCCAAAGGCGGCGTGAAGGGTGACAAGCTGGTCGTGGTGAAATACGACGATGCCTGTGACCCGAAACAGGCGGTAGCGGTTGCCAACAAAGTGGTTAACGACGGGATTAAATACGTTATCGGTCACCTGTGCTCGTCTTCTACTCAGCCCGCGTCAGATATCTATGAAGACGAAGGCATTCTGATGATCACCCCGGCGGCAACCGCGCCGGAACTGACCGCGCGTGGCTATAATCTGGTGATGCGTACCACTGGCCTGGACTCTGATCAGGGGCCAACCGCCGCTAAATATATTGTTGAAAAAGTGAAGCCGAAACGCATTGCCATCGTTCACGACAAGCAGCAGTACGGCGAAGGTCTGGCGCGCTCTGTGCAAGACAATCTGAAGAAAGCGAATGCTGATGTGGTGTTCTTTGACGGTATCACCGCCGGTGAGAAAGACTTCTCCACCCTGGTGGCGCGTCTGAAGAAAGATAACATCGACTTTGTTTACTACGGTGGCTACCACCCGGAAATGGGGCAGATCCTGCGTCAGGCGCGTGCTGCTGGCCTGAAAACCCAGTTTATGGGACCAGAAGGGGTGGCGAACGTGTCGCTGTCTAACATCGCCGGTGAATCTGCGGAAGGCTTACTGGTGACCAAGCCGAAGAACTATGACCAGGTCCCGGCGAACAAACCGATCGTGGATGCCATCAAGGCCAAGAAACAGGATCCAAGCGGCGCGTTTGTTTGGACCACCTACGCTGCGTTGCAATCATTGCAGGCTGGTCTGAACCATTCCGACGATCCGGCTGAAATTGCTAAATACCTGAAAGCAAACTCTGTTGAAACCGTGATGGGGCCGCTATCATGGGATGCGAAGGGTGACCTGAAAGGCTTCGAGTTCGGCGTGTTTGACTGGCATGCTAATGGTACGGCTACAGACGCTAAATGAGTAACTGCCCGGTGGCGCTTTGCTTACCGGGCCTACAGCGAGCACTTCGTAGGCCGGATAAGCGTCAGCGCCATCCGGCTTTTTTATTACCGCTTCTCCCAGCCATCCGCCTGTGCGCTAAACCCTAATGCCTGCATAAATGCGGCCATCACGCCGCGGTCTTCCACGCCTACATCTGCCATCCACCATGAACTCACGTCAGGGTTTTCGCGGATCACTTCTTCGATCAAATACTGCCCGACGCCGCGACGGCGGGTGATTTCGCGTATGCGTAAGGAATCCAGCGCGCCTTGCGTACCGCTCAGGGTTACGCGTACTGCGCCTAACAGGCGTTCATTAAACCGCGCGGCATAGATCCGGTGAGCGTCATCGACGCGTAGAGATGAGGCGGAATATTCCGGCCAGATTTTGCCCAGATCGATAGTGTCCTGAGCGCTAAAGTTTTCTAAACGAATGATGGTCAGCTTCATTGACAGCATGTCCAAGTCACAAAAGATGAAATCAGTGTACCGAAATACTTCCCCCGGATGCTTTCTCTTTTTTATGTGAATAACCAGGTGATTAATTTTATAACAACGATAATGACAGTTTGAAACATTAGGCATTGAAAAACAGGCAGGATATTACCCTGGAATGCAGCATTTTATTCCGCTCTTTGTGCCATTATTTTATGCTGACAAGCGTGCTTTTTTTTGTTTATCTATAGTGAAAAGCAGAATATTATCTTTTCTTAATCGACTGAAAAATAGAGATTTTAGCGTTATTTTGCTTAAAAAACTGTGCTAAACCATTAATGAGACTGGTAAAAATAGTACAGTTCAAAAAAAGCACAGTCTGCTTTTTAACCATATAAATACAAAATAAATACACAACATCACGAATGGGGATTCAGGAATGAAAAGGAATGCGAAGACAATCATCGCAGGGGTAATCGCACTGGCAATGTCGCACACGGCTATGGCGGAGGAGATCAAAGTCGCTGTGGTCGGGGCAATGTCAGGTCCGGTCGCGCAGTGGGGCGATATGGAATTCAATGGCGCGCGTCAGGCGATTAAAGATATTAATGCCAAAGGTGGCATCAAAGGCGACAAGCTGGTGGGCGTGGAATATGACGACGCCTGCGATCCAAAACAGGCGGTGGCCGTGGCGAATAAAATCGTTAACGACGGCATTCAGTATGTGATTGGTCACCTGTGCTCATCGTCGACTCAACCTGCATCCGACATCTACGAAGATGAAGGCATCCTGATGATTTCCCCGGGTGCCACCAACCCGGAACTGACGCAGCGCGGTTATGCGCACATCATGCGTACGGCCGGTCTGGACTCCTCTCAGGGACCCACCGCGGCGAAATATATTCTTGAGACGGTTAAGCCTCAGCGTATTGCCATCATCCATGATAAGCAGCAGTACGGTGAAGGACTGGCGCGCTCGGTACAAGACAGCCTGAAAGCGGGCAAAGCCAATATCGTCTTCTTTGATGGGATCACTGCCGGAGAAAAAGATTTTTCTGCGCTGATTGCCCGTCTGAAGAAAGAAAACATCGACTTCGTTTATTACGGCGGCTACTACCCGGAAATGGGACAAATGCTGCGTCAGGCACGTTCTGTGGGCCTGAAAACGCAGTTTATGGGTCCAGAAGGCGTGGGTAATGCGTCACTGTCCAACATCGCGGGCGAGGCAGGCGAAGGCATGCTGGTGACCATGCCAAAACGCTATGACCAGGATCCGGCGAATAAGGCTATCGTCGATGCGCTCAAAGCGGACAAGAAAGATCCGACCGGACCATATGTGTGGATCACCTACGCTGCTGTGCAGTCGCTGGCAACCGCTTTGGATCGCAGCGGCAGCAAAGAACCGCTGGATCTGGTGAAAGATTTAAAAGCACACGGGGCTGATACCGTGATTGGGCCGCTGAATTGGGATGAAAAAGGCGATCTAAAGGGATTTGAGTTTGGTGTCTTCCAGTGGCACGCCGACGGGTCGTCCTCGGTAGCCAAATAATTATCCCACCGCCCGGTGATGCCGGGCGGGTATGAAAAGGTTTGCATATGTCCGAGCAGTTCCTCTATTTCTTACAGCAGATGTTTAACGGCGTCACGCTGGGAAGCACCTACGCGCTGATCGCCATCGGTTACACGATGGTGTACGGCATTATCGGCATGATCAACTTCGCCCACGGCGAGGTGTATATGATCGGCAGCTATGTCTCCTTTATGATCATCGCTGCGCTAATGATGATGGGTATTGATACCAGCTGGCTGCTGGTAGCGGCCGGATTCGTCGGCGCTATCGTGATTGCCAGCGCCTACGGCTGGAGCATTGAACGCGTGGCATACCGACCCGTGCGCAGCTCCAAGCGCCTGATTGCGCTGATTTCCGCCATCGGGATGTCCATCTTCCTGCAAAACTACGTCAGCCTGACCGAAGGCTCGCGCGACGTGGCGCTGCCCAGCCTGTTTAACGGCCAGTGGACCATCGGCAGTAGCGAAAACTTCTCTGCCTCCATTACGACCATGCAGGCAGTTATCTGGGTTGTGACCTTTGTAGCCATGCTGGCGCTGACGATTTTCATCCGCTACTCGCGTATGGGCCGTGCGTGTCGCGCCTGTGCAGAAGATCTGAAAATGGCCAGCCTGCTCGGTATTAACACTGACCGCGTGATTGCGCTGACTTTTGTGATCGGTGCGGCGATGGCGGCAGTGGCGGGTGTGCTACTCGGCCAGTTCTACGGCGTTATCAACCCGTACATCGGCTTTATGGCCGGGATGAAAGCCTTTACCGCCGCCGTACTGGGGGGCATCGGTAGCATCCCTGGGGCGATGATTGGCGGTCTGATTCTGGGTGTAGCGGAAGCGCTTTCCTCTGCGTATCTGAGTACGGAATACAAAGACGTGGTGTCGTTTGCACTGCTGATTATCGTGCTGCTGGTGATGCCGACCGGTATTCTGGGTCGCCCGGAGGTAGAGAAAGTATGAAACCAATGCACGTTGCGATGGCGCTGCTCTCTGCCGCCATGTTTTTCATCCTCGCGGGCGTCTTTATGGGCGTTCAGTTAGAGCTGGATGGCACCAAGCTGGTCGTTGATGTCGCCAGTGATATTCGCTGGCAGTGGGTGTTTATCGGCACCGGAGTCGTTTTTCTGTTCCAGCTGCTGCGCCCGGCTTTCCAGCACAGCATGAAGCGAGTTTCCGGCCCGAAGTTTATTCTGCCGGCGATTGACGGCTCCACCGTCAAACAAAAACTGTTCCTGGTGGCGCTGCTGGTGATTGCCGTAGCGTGGCCGTTTATGGTCTCACGCGGCACGGTCGATATCGCCACCCTGACGATGATTTATATTATCCTCGGTCTGGGCTTGAACGTGGTGGTGGGGCTGTCTGGTCTGCTGGTGCTGGGCTACGGAGGTTTTTATGCTATCGGTGCTTACACCTTCGCGCTGTTGAACCACTATTACGGTCTCGGTTTCTGGACCTGCCTACCGCTGGCAGGCCTGGTCTCTGCGGCAGCGGGTTTCCTGCTCGGCTTCCCGGTACTGCGTCTGCGCGGTGACTATCTGGCGATTGTGACCTTAGGTTTTGGTGAGATCGTCCGTATTCTGTTGCTGAACAATACTGAAGTGACCGGTGGCCCGAACGGCATCAGCCAGATCCCGAAACCGACTCTCTTCGGTCTCGAGTTCAGCCGTAGCGCCCGCGAAGGCGGCTGGGATACCTTCAGCAACTTCTTCGGCGTGAAGTATGACCCGTCTGACCGTGTGATTTTCCTCTATCTGGTGGCGTTGCTGCTGGTGGTTTTCTCACTGTTTGTCATAAACCGCCTGCTGCGTATGCCGCTGGGCCGCGCGTGGGAAGCCTTGCGTGAAGATGAAATCGCCTGCCGCTCGCTGGGCTTAAACCCAACACGTATCAAGCTGACCGCCTTTACCATCAGTGCCGCGTTTGCCGGCTTTGCCGGCACGCTGTTTGCTGCGCGTCAGGGCTTTGTTAGTCCGGAGTCTTTCACTTTTGCTGAATCGGCCTTCGTACTGGCGATTGTAGTCCTCGGTGGCATGGGGTCGCAGTTTGCGGTGATCCTGGCGGCCATTCTGCTGGTGGTGTCACGCGAACTGATGCGTGATTTCAATGAATACAGCATGTTGATGCTCGGTGGTTTGATGGTACTGATGATGATCTGGCGCCCACAGGGGCTTCTGCCGATGACCCGTCCACAGTTGAAGTTGAAAAACGGGCAAGCGAAAGAAGGAGAGCAGGCATGAGTCAGCCATTATTATCCGTGAACGGCCTGATGATGCGCTTCGGCGGTCTGCTGGCGGTCAACAACGTTGAACTGGAACTGAGGCCGCAGGAAATTGTCTCGTTAATCGGGCCAAACGGTGCGGGTAAAACCACGGTTTTCAACTGCCTGACCGGTTTTTACAAGCCGACGGGGGGGACGATCAAACTGCGCGATCAGCATCTGGAAGGGCTGCCGGGCCAGCAAATTGCCCGCATGGGCGTGGTGCGCACCTTCCAGCACGTGCGTCTGTTCCGCGAGATGACGGTGATTGAAAACCTGCTGGTGGCGCAACACCAACAGCTGAAAACCGGTGTCTTCTCCGGATTGCTGAAAACCCCGTCTTTCCGTCGTGCCCAGAGCGAAGCGCTGGACCGTGCTGCCACCTGGCTTGAGCGTATCGGTCTGCTGGAACACGCCAACCGTCAGGCCAGTAACCTGGCCTATGGTGACCAGCGTCGTCTGGAGATTGCTCGTTGCATGGTGACCCAGCCGGAAATCCTGATGCTCGACGAACCTGCCGCGGGACTCAACCCGAAAGAGACTAAAGAGCTGGATGAGCTGATTGCTGAGCTGCGTAATCATCACAACACTTCAATCTTGTTGATTGAACATGACATGAAGCTGGTGATGGGGATTTCAGACCGTATCTACGTGGTGAACCAGGGCACGCCGCTGGCAAACGGGACGCCGGAACAGATTCGTAATAACCCGGATGTCATCCGCGCCTATTTAGGTGAAGCATAATGGGGGCGAGCCAAAAGATGGAAAAAGCGATGTTAACGTTTGACAAGGTGAACGCCCACTACGGAAAGATCCAGGCGCTGCACGACGTCAGTCTGTATATCAATCAGGGTGAGATCGTGACGTTAATCGGTGCCAACGGTGCGGGTAAAACCACGCTGCTCGGTACATTGTGCGGCGATCCGCGAGCGACCAGCGGGCGCATTGTTTTTGATGGTAAAGACATCACCGACTGGCAGACGGCGAAAATCATGCGTGAAGCGGTGGCGATTGTCCCGGAAGGGCGTCGCGTGTTTTCGCGCATGACGGTGGAAGAGAACCTGGCAATGGGCGGCTTCTTTGTTGAACGCAACCAGTTTCAGGAACGCATCAAGTGGGTGTATGACCTGTTCCCACGCCTGCATGAGCGTCGTATTCAGCGGGCGGGCACCATGTCCGGCGGTGAACAGCAGATGCTGGCGATTGGCCGCGCGCTGATGAGCCAGCCACGTCTGCTGCTGCTTGATGAACCATCTCTGGGGCTGGCGCCGATTATCATCCAGCAGATCTTTAACACCATCGAACAGCTGCGTGAGCAGGGGATGACCATCTTCCTCGTCGAGCAGAACGCCAATCAGGCGCTGAAGCTCGCCGATCGCGGCTACGTGCTGGAAAACGGTCATGTGGTACTGGAGGACACCGGCGATGCGCTGCTGGCCAACGAAGCGGTGCGCAGCGCCTATCTGGGCGGGTAATACTCTCTACTGAGATAAGGAGCCGAAATGGCTCCTTATTTGTACATATTAGTTGCACAATTAATCTGTACAGTTCAGGAGGTTTCCATGCGTACAGTTAACTATAGTGAAGCGAGACAGAATCTGGCTGAAGTGCTGGATAGTGCGGTTACCGGAGTCCCCGTCACCATTACGCGACGCGGTCATAAACCTGCGGTCATCATTAGCGCAGAAGAGTTTGAACGTTATCAGGCCGCCAGGCTGGATGATGAATTTGCAGACATTATGATGATTCATGGTAATGAAATCAGGGAGCTGGCGGATAAATGACACTACAAATTATCTCAGCGGAAGAGATAATACAGTTTCACGACAGGCTACTCCGCGTGACGCCTGGTGTTACAGGCATGCCTGATCCCGGTCGTGCGGAAGCGCTGATGTACCGGGTATTAAATCAAATTGAATATGAAGGTGTGACCGATGTGTGGTTGCTGGCAGCCATGCATTTGCTGGCCTTTTCTCGCGGGCACATTTTTAATGATGGTAACAAACAGACCGCGTTGTTTATTACTTTGCTGTTTTTAAAGCGTAATGGGATCGCGCTAGTCTGCAAACCCCGATTTTGTTGCCATGACGGTTGAAGCCGCAGCGGGACGACTCTCGTTAGAACAGATTGCACATCGTCTGCGACAGTAACGTCCAGCCCGTACTCACCTTCCGGCGTTGTAGTACCTGGACCATTACCCAGGGAATCGTAACGCCTCCATCCGTGTCTCAGCTCCCATTTTCCCTTCTCATAACCTTCACTGCCTTGCCATCTCTCTGTCGCCTTACTATCTTTTTTTTGTAATAAAAAAGTTATTTTTCTGTCATTCGAGCATGTCATGTTACCCCCGCGAGCATAAAACGCGTGATATCGCGCATCCGGCACAACAAGAGAGATAACCGATGAAATCGTTACGACATACAGCTTTAGGACTGGCAATCAGCCTGGCATTTGCAGGTCAGGCACTGGCCGTCACCACTATCCCGTTCTGGCATTCAATGGAAGGCGAACTGGGTAAAGAAGTTGATTCACTGGCGCAACGTTTTAATGAATCCAATCCCGACTACAAAATCGTTCCGCAGTACAAAGGCAACTATGAGCAGAGCCTGAGCGCGGGGATCGCCGCATTCCGTACCGGTAACGCGCCTGCTCTGCTGCAGGTTTACGAAGTCGGGACGGCAACCATGATGGCCTCAAAGGCAATTAAGCCGGTCTATGAAGTGTTCAAAGAGGCCGGAATTAACTTTGATGAGTCTCAGTTTGTGCCGACGGTTTCCGGTTATTACACCGACTCTAAAACCGGACATTTGCTCTCCCAGCCGTTTAACAGCTCCACACCGGTGCTGTACTACAACAAAGACGCCTTCAAAAAAGCCGGTTTAGACCCTGAACAGCCGCCAAAAACCTGGCAGGACCTGGCGGAGTACACCGCGAAGTTGAAGGCTGCAGGCATGAAGTGCGGCTATGCCAGCGGCTGGCAGGGGTGGATCCAGATTGAAAACTTTAGTGCCTGGAACGGTTTGCCGGTCGCCACTAAAAACAATGGTTTTGACGGTACCGATGCGGTGCTGGAGTTTAATAAGCCGGAGCAGGTGAAACATATTGCACTGCTGCAAGAGCTAAACAAGAAGGGTGATTTCAGCTACTTCGGGCGCAAAGATGAATCCACCGAGAAGTTTTACAGCGGTGACTGTGCGATTACCACTGCTTCTTCCGGCTCTCTGGCCGACATCCGTCACTATGCGAAATTCAACTATGGCGTCGGTATGATGCCGTACGATGCCGACGTGAAAGGTGCCCCGCAGAACGCGATTATCGGCGGTGCGAGCCTGTGGGTGATGCAGGGTAAAGACAAAGAAACCTACGCTGGCGTGGCGCAGTTCCTTAACTTCCTGGCGAAGCCTGAAATTGCGGCTGAATGGCACCAGAAAACGGGCTATCTGCCGATCACTACCGCCGCCTACGATCTGACCCGCGAACAGGGTTTTTATGACAAGAACCCGGGGGCGGATACCGCCACGCGTCAGATGCTGAACAAGCCACCGTTGCCGTTCACCAAAGGACTGCGCTTGGGCAATATGCCGCAGATCCGCACCATCGTGGATGAGGAACTGGAAAGCGTCTGGACCGGTAAGAAAACCCCACAGCAAGCGTTGGATACCGCCGTTGAGCGCGGCAACCAGTTACTGCGTCGCTTCGAGCAGTCGACCAAATCTTAAGTGTATAAGTGCCTGATGGCGCTGCGCTTATCAGGCCTACAGCGTTTGTAGGCCGGATAAGGTGCTTGCACCGCCATCCGGCACCTTCCAGGAAAAGAACTGTCATGTCCTCATCCCGACCGGTGTTCCGCTCGCGCTGGCTACCCTATTTATTGGTGGCCCCACAGCTGGCTATCACCCTTATTTTCTTTATCTGGCCTGCGGGTGAAGCGCTGTGGTATTCGCTACAAAGCGTCGATCCATTTGGTTTTTCCAGCCAGTTCGTGGGGCTGGATAATTTTGTCGCGCTGTTTCATGACCCGTACTACCTTGATTCGTTCTGGACCACCATCAAGTTCAGTACGTTAGTCACGGTAAGCGGTCTGTTGGTGTCGCTGTTTTTTGCCGCGCTGGTGAATTACGTGGTGCGCGGCAGCCGTTTCTACCAGACGCTGATGCTGCTGCCTTACGCGGTGGCCCCTGCCGTCGCTGCGGTGCTGTGGATCTTTCTGTTTAATCCAGGGCGCGGGCTGATTACGCATTTTCTCGGTGAGTTTGGCTATGACTGGAATCATGCGCAAAACAGCGGCCAGGCCATGTTCCTCGTGGTATTTGCCTCGGTCTGGAAGCAGATTAGTTACAACTTCCTGTTCTTCTTTGCCGCATTACAGTCTATTCCTCGCTCGCTGATAGAAGCCGCCGCGATTGACGGTGCGGGTCCAATCCGGCGCTTCTTCAAGCTGGCGTTGCCGCTGATTGCCCCGGTGAGTTTTTTCCTGCTGGTGGTGAATCTGGTGTACGCCTTCTTTGACACCTTCCCGGTGATTGATGCCGCCACGGCGGGCGGGCCGGTGCAGGCGACGACCACGCTGATTTATAAGATCTACCGTGAAGGATTTGTCGGGCTGGATCTGGCGTCTTCCGCTGCACAATCGGTGGTGCTGATGTTCCTCGTTATTATTTTGACCGTGGTGCAGTTCCGCTATGTGGAAAGTAAGGTGCGTTACCAATGATTGAGAACCGTCGCTGGCTGACAATATTCAGCCATACCCTGCTGATTCTGGGGATCATGGTGATCCTGTTCCCGCTGTACGTTGCGTTTGTGGCGGCGACGCTGGACAACCAGGCGGTATATGACACGCCGATGACGCTGATCCCCGGAACCCATCTGCTGGATAACATGCACACCATCTGGGTCAACGGGGTGGGCGTGAACAGCGCACCATTCTGGTTGATGATGCTCAACAGTTTCATCATGGCGTTCAGCATTACGCTGGGGAAAATTACGGTGTCGATGCTCTCCGCATTCGCCATCGTCTGGTTTCGCTTTCCGCTGCGTAACCTGCTCTTCTGGATGATTTTTATTACGTTGATGCTGCCGGTGGAGGTGCGAATTTTCCCGACGGTAGAGGTGATCGCCAACCTGAAAATGCTCGACAGCTACGCCGGTTTAACGCTGCCGCTAATGGCCTCGGCGACCGCCACGTTTCTGTTCCGCCAGTTCTTTATGACCCTACCGGATGAACTGG
>OJJJ01000197.1_pt1 | contig 39504 bp, 40 predicted proteins | sample 1596311 | NCBI WGS metagenome assembly OJJJ01 (sample SAMEA4350140, study PRJEB24818) | metagenome | biome: human; feature: gut; material: faeces | place: Denmark | collected 2013-09 | reverse complement strand
TCTGTTTTGACGAGAAGGTTTGGCTAAATAGGGACGTTCATTAAAGCAAACGAGGAGCAATTCAATGAAAGAGAAAAAAACAGTTGTAGTGATCGGCGGCGGACTTGGTGGTCTATCAGCGGCGGTCTCATTAGCCCAAAATGGCTTTGATGTATCATTATATGAAAAAAATCAACACTTAGGCGGCAAGTTGAACCGACTGGAAACAAACGGCTTCGGCTTTGACTTAGGTCCTTCGATTTTGACGATGCCGCAGATTTTCGAAAAATTATTTACTGGCAGCAATCGCGATATGGCGGATTATGTTGCGATTCGCCGATTGCCATTGGAATGGCGCTCCTTTTTTCCTGACGGCACCAAGATCGATCTCTATGGCGATCTTGCACGTATGGCAAAGGAAAACCCGCACTTGTCGGAAAAAGACATGGCCGAGTACCAAGACTTTTTGGACTATGCGCAAAAGATTTATGCAATCACAGAAAAAGGCTATTTTGAGAAAGGCTTAGATACCACGAAAGAAATCTTGAAGTATCACGGCGTGATCAAAGCGCTGAAAGGCTTTGATTATTTCTCTTCCATGCATGATGCCATTCAAAAACGTGTCAGCAATCCGCAGCTGCAAGACATGCTGAGCTATTTTATCAAGTATGTCGGCTCATCTCCTTATGACGCCCCAGCCGTCTTGAACATGATGATCTATATGCAGCATGCCCAAGGTGTCTGGTACGTGCCAGGCGGGATGCACCGTTTAGCCGAAGGCATCGTTCGCTTAGCAAAAGAGATCGGTGTGACCTTCCACACGGGACACAAAGTGGAAAAATTGATCGTTGAACAGGAACAGATCCGTGCCGCTCGTTTGGATGATGGTACGCTGATCGAAGCCGACTATTTTGTTTCCAACATGGAAGTGATCCCGGCCTATGAAGAGCTGTTAGAAGAAGCACCGACCTTTACTCAAAAACTGGAAGAAAAATTTGAACCAGCAAGTTCTGGTTTTGTCTTGCACTTAGGGGTCAAAACCTCCTATCCGCAATTGGCCCATCACAACTTTTTCTTTTCAAATGCCTCAAAAGAAAACTTTGATCAAAATTTCCATCAGCATCAGCTGCCAGAAGACCCAACGATCTATTTGGTCAATGCCAACAAAACCGATCCTTCGCAAACAGTGGCAGGGCATGAGAACATCAAAATCTTGCCTCATATCCCTTATTTGCAGGATAAGCCCTTTACGGAAGCGGAATACGATGCTTTTCGTGAACGGATCTTGATCAAGCTGGAAAACATGGGTTTAACGGATCTACGTAAGCACATCGTGTATGAAGACCGCTGGACACCCGAAGACATCCAAAAGAATTATTTGTCACATCGTGGCGCCATCTACGGCACGGTCTCTAATCGCAAGAAAAATCATGGCTTTAAACACCCGAAACACAGCGAACGCTACGACAATCTATACTTCGTTGGCGGTACGGTCAATCCAGGTGCCGGCATGCCGATGGTGACCCTCAGTGGCCAGCAAGTCAGTGAGATGATCACCAAAAGAGAACACTAAGACAAGAAAGGATGATGACTGTGTACCTGCTGCTCGCTGGTATTTGCGCTGCTTGGCTGGCAGGCTGGCTGATTTTTTTCCGCCTGCCGACGATACCCACCCGCAAGGAGACAGCCGCATCCAAAGACTTGACGGAGAGGGGAGAACTGTCGATCATCATCCCCGCCCGCAATGAAGCAGAAAATTTGCCGCAATTGTTGGCGTCCTTGCAGCAGCAAACCCTTCATCCTGTGGAGATTTTGGTGGTTGATGACGGATCGGAAGACGAGACGATCGCCTGTGCCAAGGGCTTCGGTGCGACGGTCTTGCAAACCGCTGCTGATTCTGCTGGAAAAGCGGCGGCTTGTTGGTTAGGCGCCTCACAAGCGGTGGGCAAGTATCTATTATTTTTGGATGCCGATACCTTCTTTCTAGCAGAAGATGGCTTAGAGCGTCTTTTCGCTGCGTATGAGGAGCGATCGGGACAAGGACTGCTCTCGGTGCAGCCCTATCATCAAACGAAGCGCCTGTATGAACAACTGTCTGCCGTCTTTAATGTCGTCTTACCTGTCGGGTTGAACCGCTTTTCTATCGTAGGCGAAAAACTCTCAGCTGGCGGCGCCTTTGGTCCGTGTATTTTGTGCAGCAAAACTGCGTACCTTCAAGCCAATGGACATCAGGACATGCCACAAGGAATCTTAGATGATCTAGCATTAGCGAGACGCTTTAAGAAAAAACGCTTGCCGATCGCCTTGTATGGTGGAAAAGACCTGTTGGCCTTTCGGATGTATCCAGCTGGTGTTCGTCAACTTGTTCAAGGCTGGACGAAGGACTTTGCCACTGCTTCGCAATTCACTCACCCTTTGATTATGGCAGGTGTCATCTTGTGGATCAGCGGCGGCATTGGGGTACTGGCGGCACCGTTTCTAATGGAACCGCTTTGGCTAGGACTGCTTTTTTATGCTGCTTATTTTGGACAAACCGTGTGCTTTGCCCGCCGTGTCGGCAACTTCAACCGAGTCTTGCTGCTTTTTTTCCCATGTTACTTTCTTTTTTTCCTAGGCTTATTTGGTTGGTCATGGATCCAAACCCATTTGTTGAAATCCGTGACTTGGAAAGGACGCAAAATCAATTTATAGGAGGCGATGCACATGCCGCTGATCACCTTATCCCCACTGCTCTTGCTCATTACAGACAGCTTGGCTTGGCTGCTGTTACATCTAGGCATCTCCTTTGGCTTGCGCAAAGTCAGTGATGCCTTTTTTGAACGTCATGCCAACTGGTTCCGTTCTTTTGCCTTTGAAAAAGGCGGTAGGATCTGGGCGGAGGTGTTTCGTATTCGTCAGTGGAAAGACAAATTGCCCGACGGCACTGTGATTGCCAAAAAAGGCTTTGACAAATCCCGCTTGGCTCAACAGCAAAAGGACTATCTGGAAAAATTCGTCATTGAGACACGCCGAGCAGAGCTGACCCATTGGCTGCTGATGGTTCCAGCACCGTTCTTTTTCCTCTGGAATCCTGCGTGGGCGGGCTGGGTGATGATCGTCTATGCGTTATTGGCTAACTGCCCATTCATCATGATCCAACGCTACAATCGCCCCCGTTTGGAGCGAGTCTTGCGGAAAAAAAGTGCCCTGCAAGTCAAGCAGAAGGCGACGGTCTAGGTTCCTGTAGGTGCCGCTTTAAGATTCGCTGAAAAATAGGCAAACTGGAAATCAAAAGGATCGGAGGGCAACTGCCTTCGATCCTTTTTAAAAAATTGGTGTTAATTTTTATGGGATGTGCCAAGTCCATTTTTTGTACACTAAGGTCATTCAGAGGAAAGGGTGATCGTATGTCATCAGAAGGATGTGGGCAAATTTTCGAACTGCCATTGCAGACTGCTGCATTGGTTGATCGTGTGTTTGGACAGGCACGAAGTATTTTTGTAAGTGTAGAAAAGAGGGAGGGATGCGCAAGATGATTGAAGATAGCCGACAACGGGACCACTATTACGACATGCTGATTGAAAAAAATTCCCAATATGAAGGGATTTTTTACGTTGGGGTAAAAACCACCGGCGTCTTTTGCCGTCCCACCTGCCCAGCGAAAAAACCGCTCAAAAAAAATTGCGAATTTTTTCAGACGGCACAAGAAGCGCTGCTGGCGGCGTATCGTCCCTGCAAACGATGTCGCCCGCTCAGCTCGCCTAGCCACTTATCCCCTGACGTGAAAAGCCTGGTGGAAGCCGTGGAGAGTAACCCAGAGAAAAAGTGGACCGACAAAGATTTTGAAGCACTAGCGATCCATCCCAATACCGCACGACGACAATTCAAAAAATATTTTGGCATGACCTTTATCGAATACTCCCGTGCACGCCGCTTAGGATTAGCGTTTAAGCAGATTCGTGAAGGAGAACCGCTGATCCAAGCGCAATTAGAAGCCGGTTTCGATTCTGGCAACGGCTTTCGAGATGCGTTTTCTCGGATTATGGGGGAGCTGCCTTCCAACAGCCGCGAAAAAACGATTCTTTCTTCTGCTTGGCTTGAGACCAAGCTGGGATCGATGTTGGCGATCAGCGACCAGCAGCAGCTTTACTTGTTAGAATTCGTGGATCGCAGAGGGCTAGAAACGGAGATTGCTGTTTTGAGAAGCCGCTTGAATGCAGTGATCATTCCGCAGCAAACAGCAATCATTCAGCAACTCAAACAAGAACTGACGGAATATTTTGCAGGGAATCGAACTGCCTTCACGGTACCCATCGCATTGATCGGCTCTGATTTTCAAAAAGCCGTCTGGCAGCAGCTGTTGGCGATGAAGATTGGAGAAACATACTCGTACAAACAATTGGCACAGCGAATCGGCAATGAAAAAGCTACCCGAGCTGTTGCCAATGCCAACGGAAAAAATCAATTGGCGTTGATCGTTCCATGCCACCGCGTCATCAATAGCGATGGCAGTATCGGCGGCTATGGCGGCGGGATCGAACGCAAAAAGTGGCTGCTGGCTTTGGAAAAGCAGGTGCAGCCGACCACAATGATCTAAAAAGGACAAGTATGCGTCGGAATCAGCGCTTCATTGATCGGTACATGGAATGGATCGAATCCTTTTCATTAAAATATATATTTAGCGGAACTTATGGAACCTTTCATAAGTTCCGCTTTTTTTTCTTAGATTTGGCGGGTTCATAGAGAAAAGGTGGGACCGTCGTTAGTGTCTAAGTGTTCTTTATCTCTACAAAAATAAGCATTGAATGATTTTCTTAAATAACCAAAGCATATCCTTTTACAACTTACAAAAAGTAAGTTATGATTATCTCGAATTCGAAATAAAGAGGTGAGGAAAATGGCGCATCAAGAAGAAGCGCTCAAAGCATACATCGGTTTGCTGCGTACGGCGAGTCGTTTGGAACAAGTGGCAAAAAAGGATGTCCGTTGTTATGGCTTAAATATCACAGAGTTTTCCGTACTGGAATTGCTTTACCATAAAGGCATCCACACGACGCAAGCCATCAAGGAAAAAATCTTGATCGCCAGCAGCTCCACAACCTACGTGGTCGATCAATTAGTCAAAAAAGGCTGCGTGCAACGGGAACCTAGCCAAGAAGATCAACGGGTAACATACGTCAGTATTACGGAAGCAGGCAGGGCGTTGATGGAGAAAATTTTTCCCAGTCATGCACAAAAGATTGCGGCGAGTTTTTCCGAACTCAGCAGTGAAGAATTGCAACAATTAAAAACAATTTTACGAAAAATAACTTACGATCAGAAATGAGGAAAAGAAAATGAGAAAACAAGACCAATTATTAGGGGTACACCATGTGACGGCTATGACAAGTGATGTGGAACGGAATTACCATTTCTTTACGGATGTGTTAGGGATGCGTTTAGTGAAAAAAACTGTCAATCAAGATGACATTTATACGTATCATACTTACTTTGCGGATGATTTAGGGACACCGGGAACGACCATGACGTTCTTTGATTTTCCCAATACCGCTCGCGGTAGCAAAGGAACCAATTCAATCACCCGCACCAGTTTTCGAGTGCCCAGTGACGCTGCTCTTGATTATTATGCCGCACGCTTTGATGAATTTGAGGTAAAACACGAGGCAATCACCACCGAATTTGGGAAAAAAGTGTTGCGCTTTTGGGATTTTGATACGCAAGCCTATCAACTGATCTCTGATGAACACAATACTGGCGTGAAAGCTGGTATCCCTTGGAAAAAAGGACCCGTTCCTACTGAATTTGCGATTTACGGCTTAGGTCCTGTTGAAATGTCTGTTTCTTATTTGGCAGATTTCAAAGAACTACTGGAATCCGTCTTTGATTTCAAAACCATTGATCAAGTAGACAATCGCTATTTGCTAGAAGTCGGTGAAGGCGGCAATGGCGCCCAAATCGTTTTAGTGGAAGATACCACGAGCCCACAAGCACAACAAGGGGACGGCGAAGTGCATCATGTCGCTTTTCGCTTAGCCCACCATGACTCATTAGCAGTCTGGCAAGAAGTCTTTGATAACTTGGGATTGGCCAACTCTGGCTATGTCGATCGCTACTATTTTGAGTCGTTGTATGTGCGCATCGGCCATATTCTTTTTGAACTAGCGACAGATGAACCAGGGTTTATGGGGGATGAGCCGTATGAAACATTGGGCGAGTCCTTATCATTGGCACCATTTTTAGAAAATCGCCGTGAATACATTGAAGGAGTCATCAAACCCTTCAATACAAAACGCGCCTAAGGAGGCACATAGTATGCAACCCATTCAACAGATCCACCATATTTCAGCCATCGTAGGCGATCCCCAAACGAACGTTGCCTTTTACCGTGACGTGTTGGGGTTGCGCCTCGTCAAACAAACCGTCAATTTTGATGATCCCTACACGTATCATCTTTATTACAGCAATCAAGCGTTAGAAAATGGGACCATCATCACTTTCTTCCCTTGGGCAAATGCCCATCCTGGACGAGTAGGAAGCGGACAAGTCGGCACGATCGCGTTTCGTATTCCTAAAGGCAGCAGTGCCTATTGGCAAGAACATTTGGCGAAACATCAAGTAACTGTCCAAGAAAGTACATTGTTTGATCGGCCAACTTTAGAACTTCATGATCAGCATGACCTGTCTTTGGCGTTAGTCGAAGCCGAAGAATCGGCGGAAACACCAGCGATTGTAGGCTTTCATGGGGCCGTCTTGCTTTCGGCACAACCAGAAGCGACCATTCAAACGCTGGCAGATGATCTAGGACTGAACATTTTTAACAAAACAGAGAAAAGCACCCATCTTCATACCGCAGGCACCCGCGCTCATGAGATCGTCGTGCCCCATGAAGCACTGCCAGCAGGACGCTGGGGTGTTGGCACCGTCCATCACATCGCGTGGTCTGTGCCAACGGAAGCAGTGCAAAAAGAGTGGCAAGAGTACTTGTACGATCAAAGATACGGAGTCACTGAAATCAAAGACCGCAACTATTTCAAAGCCGTCTATTTCCAAGAGCGGGGCAACATCGTCTTTGAGATCGCAACAGAAACCCCAGGCTTTTTAGTTGATGAACCATTAGAAACGTTAGGACAGCAGTTGATGCTGCCAGCCCAATTTGAAAGCCGCCGTGTAGAGATCGAGGATCGCTTGCCAGACTTATCGGTTTAGAAAAAAGGAGACGCTGTATGCACTATTTAGATCCCAAGGATTTGACCCAACGAGAAAATTATAAACTACTGATTGGCTCCATCATTCCACGGCCAGTGGCAGTGGTCAGTACGCAATCAGCCGATGGTATCGTCAACATCGCCCCATTCAGTTTTTTTAACATCGTCAGCTCAGAACCCGTGATCCTCTCGTTGGCTATCCAGCGCAAAGAGGGGGAACTGAAAGACACCGCCCGCAATCTGTTGGCGACGAAAGAAGCCGTCGTGCATATTTTGGATCAAACAAATGTCCAAGAGGCCAATAAAACCGCGGCATTATTGCCCGCAGACCAAAGCGAGTTGACGGTTTCTGGGTTTACCACAACGACATCGAAAACGATTGCCGTTCCTGGCTTGAACGAAGCCAGTGTACGCCTAGAAACGATTCTGCATCAGCACGTACCAATCAAAAAAGACCAGCAGACCACTGCCGATCTCTTATTGTTGGAAGTCGTCGGCTACCAGATTGCAGAGGATGTCTATCAAGAGGGCAAGATCGATCCCCGTGCCTTACAAGCAGTCAGCCGGCTAGCGGGAAATTCTTACGCAACGATTGGGGAGATTTTCGATATCAAACGACCAAGTTAAAGGAGGAACTTCGATGAAAGCAATCTACCAACAAGGAGCAGCTGACGCACCAGTTTTGGTGCTGCTCCACGGCACCGGTGGCGACGAACAGTCGCTGCTAGAAGTAGGCAAAGCCCTTGATCCCCAAGCTTCACTATTAGGTATTCGCGGGAACGTTTTAGAAAACGGCATGCCTCGTTACTTCAAGCGCCTAGCTGAAGGGGTGTATGATGAAGCCGACTTAGCACTTCGCGGCGACGAATTAGCCGAGTTCATTCGGCAAGCCGCCAAAGAATACCACTTTTCGTTAGCGCAAGTGGTACTGGTGGGTTATTCCAATGGCGCCAACATTGCCATTCGCTTATTACTAAATGATAGCGACCACTTCAAAAAAGCGATCCTCTACCACGCCATGTATCCAGTCGAGAATTTACCGACGAATTCCTTGCCTGACACTCATGTGTTTCTGAGTTTTGGCAGAAACGACCCAATCGTTTCCCTAGCCGACAGTACTTACGTCCAAGAGATCTTCACCTCCCGGGGCGCAGCCCTTTCAACCGTTTGGACCCCGAGTCATCAGTTAACGTATGATGAAGTTGAACACTCGCGCACATGGTTGAACGAACAATAAAGCAGTGCCTCTTTCCTAATCAAACAGCGATCCTGCTGGTTGGTTAGGCTTTTTTGTTTCACGTGAAAACAGTGTATCTGTATTCCGTTTAGTAAGTAATGTAAAAGAAAAAACAATGAAAGCGCTATTTAACTCATATTTCTTGTGATAGTATCTAAAATAAGCAGATTCAAAAAAATAACGATGTTTGTCAAGGGGAGGCACATTGATGAGTAAGATCATACATTATTTGGATAGTCAGAGTGATATTTGTTTGCTTGCGGATGCACAGCTGTATTATCAGGAGATTCGAACCACGGATTTGCTTTTTTTGTTGCAGGGGAAGGCCGAATTAGTGGTCGACGGCAAAAAAAGCGTGATGAAAAAAGATGATATCATTGTGATCAACAAGCAGGAGAGCTATAAACTACTTGCGGAAGAAGGAAGCCTGCTTTTTCACTTTTCGATCTCACAGTATCTGCTATCTCAGGCATTAGAAGTTGAAAGAGAAGGCTTTTACTGCAATTCGATTGAGCAACCGAATAGAAACTATCAATCGATCCGCCAATCAATCATCAGTATCATTGATCTGCTGCTTTTTGAAAATGACAAAACAAACTTCTTACATATCAGTAAAATTTATCATTTGCTGAATGAACTAAGCAGTTTGTTTTTAGAGAAGACCATCGAGTCGTTTGAGGAAGACCAGCGCATCCAAAAAATAACTCGGGTAATCAAAGAACAGTATTATGACAATTTGTCACTAAGCCAGATGGCAACTTTGGTTCATATGGATGTCGCTTATTTTTCTAAATTTTTCAAAAAAAATCTCGGAATCAATTTCAAAGATTATTTGAGCAATGTTCGGATGCAGCATGCCGTTCGTGATTTGCTGGAGACCGAGAAACCAATCACGCAGATCGCAATCGATAATGGTTTTTTCAGTGTCAACGGCTTCAATAAAAAGTTTAAGGAACGATACAACACATCGCCATCGGTTTATCGGAAAAATTACCGTGTGAAAGAAAAAGCGCCTGCTGTTTTAGTCAGTGAAGAAATCAAGGACACTTTTAGCCGCTATAAAAAGCAACAGCAACGACCAGTGATTTCAAACCAAACCTTTCGTCAGTATGAAATTAGCGGAGAAAATAGAGAGCCCATCAAAACGAGTTGGGCGAACATTTTAAATGTTGGGGAAGCAAAATTTGTTTTGAATAGCAAACTGCGTCAGCAACTATCTGCCATCCAGCAAAACTTGAAGTTTAAATATGGCAGAATCTGGGCACTATTGACACCAGAACTTTTGGGCGAATCCTTGAGTCGTTATGACACGATTGATGAAATCATTGATTCCCTTGTTATTTTAGGATTAACGCCATGGATTACTATTAATAAGATCAGTCGAGGATTCAAAGAAAGCGAGTATCCTAGAGAAAAATGGCGAAATTTGATTCATGATTTTTGTCTGCATCTCCTCAATCGGTACGGCTCTCAAGCGGTGTCGCAATGGAAAATTGAAATTGTTGCCAGTGCGCCGGAGGATGTTGAATCAGCCAAACGCTATCGAACATTTTATCAACTTACATCGTCGATCTGCAAAACATTGCTACCGGAGACTGCGATTGGCGGCGGCACGTTTATTGTGACGAATGACCTCAAAATAGAAGAATTACTCAACGGCTGTCTTGCAGATTGCTGCTTCGATTTTTATTCCTTCGCTTTGTTTCCGTATTCAAATCGCTTAGTACGGGAAAAGCGTAACTATCAGCGTGTGACTGATCCAGATTTCTTGAAGAACCAAGTCCAGCGCTTAAAGAAAAGCGATCTTAAACGACCAATTTATATTTCTGAATGGAGCAGCACAGTTTCACGAAGCAATCGATTGAATGACACCTTATACAAAGGGACCTTCATTGTGAAAAGTTTGATTGATATTTTTGATCAAGTAGATGGACTGGGGTATTGGCTTTCCACAGATTTGGCTCAAAAAAATACCCACTATCATGGCTTATTGACTGGCGGTAACGGCTTAGTCACTAAAAATGGTTTATTAAAGCCGGCAATGCATGCGATGAAGTTTTTCGATCAGCTTCGTGGTACCTATTTTCAAACCAAAGATGACCGACACTTGGTCTGCGCTTCGGAAGAAAATGAGTATTTTATATTGGGGCACTATTATGTTCATCCGAACAATCTTTACTTTCTTAAAGATGAATCGCATTTAAAACTAACAGAGATCGAACAGTTTTTTGAAGCATCTGATCATGAGGAAGAACTCGTATTGACAAACATTCCCAATGGACGTTATGAACTGCGAGTATTTTCCTGCTTAGCAGCGCATGGCGATTTATTCACTCAGTGGGCCAAACTGAATTTCATCCGCGAGCTTCGGGGGTCAGACATCAAGTATTTGGAGGCAAAAAGTACCCATCTGCAAACACTTGATGAGATCGAGGTCACTAATAACCGCATTGTGATTCAGAAGCATTTGGAGACCAATGAGTTTTATGAAATCAACATTAGAAAGCGACAATAATCAACTACCTCATAAAAAAGACAAAAAACATCTGATTGTTTTTGTCTTTTTTTATTTATCTAAAGAAAAGAAAACAAAAATAAGGTTTTACTAGCACAAAAATCGGGAAGCTGTCAACAAGAAAGCGTTTTATAATTCGGGTATAGAAAGAAGTTGAGGTGAAGAAATGAAGTTAGGGATTGTAAGTGCTATTTTTGATCAAAGTGATTTTAAAGAAATGATCGATATTGCCGCAGCAAACGGTTTGGAGTGTGTAGAAGTTGCTTGCTGGCCAAAGGAAAAAGCGTCGCGCAGGTATGCCGGCGTTGCCCATCTTGATATAGAAAATCTGACGGAAGAGCTGGCGGCTGAAGCACTGGCTTATGCTGCCAGTAAAACGATCACGATTTCAGCACTCGCCTATTATCCGAATCCGCTGGATGAAGATCGGCAAAAGAGAAAGGCTGTGATCGAACATTTGTATCGTTTGATCGATGCGGCTGCTCTAATGAAGATCAATTTAGTCACAACGTTTATCGGCAGGATGCAGACTAAAACAGTAGCAGAAAATTTAGAAGAGATGGTTCTTGTCTGGCGACCTCTTTTAGATTATGCCGAAAAGAAAGGTGTCAAAATTGCCATTGAGAATTGTCCAATGCTCTTTTCAGAATATGAATGGCCTGGCGGGCAAAACTTGATGACCACACCAAAAATCTGGCGAGAAGTTTTCAAACGCTTGGATAGTCCAATGTTAGGGTTGAATTACGATCCGTCACACTTTGTTTGGCAGCAGATTGATTATATCGCTCCGCTCTATGAGTTTAAAGAAAAGATTTTCCATGTCCATTACAAAGACATAAAACTCTACCCAGAAAAGTTGAAAGATGTAGGTGTAATGGCAGAACCGTTAGCGTTTATGCGTCCGAAATTGCCAGGACTAGGCGATGTGGATTGGGGCCGGTATGTTTCAGCACTCACTGATATCGGTTTTGACGGGTATAGCTGTATTGAAATTGAAGACAAAGCTTTTGAAAAAAGTTATGAAGACGTCAAAAAATCAGTGGCACTAAGCACTAAATATCTAAGAAATTTTGTTGGATAAGAAGGAGGGGAAAAGATGTTTGCTATGCGCATGAAATTGGCTCCACAGATTATAAAAAGAGAGTCCTTCAAGCCTATTTATATTCATGGCAAAAGACAAGGTCTGACGTTTGCCCTTCAACTTGCCTATTATCGAGGCCATTATCTTTCAGATATTGACAGCCTGGAAGTTTTAATCGATGGGAAAAAAATCCCTGATGAAGCAGTGACTTTTGAATTGAATGGCAAAGAAATGCCTTTGTACAAACTAAAATATGCTGTGACAGAATTTTGGCGTCAAGATGATTTGGCACAGCTTCATTTGTTACTGCCAAATGGACTGTCTGGACAGCATGAGATTGGCTTGAAGTTGATGCTTCGTATCCCTTACATGCAGATAGGACCTGGCCATACATTTATGCCTCTGGATTCAGGGGAGACGATAACGATTACGCTGGAAGGTGAGAAGAATGAGTGAAATCAAACTGGGTGCAACCCTCTTTTGCTATGGGACTGAATACGCCCGACATGAATATGATTTTGCTGAGTGTGTCCGACAAGCAGCGCTGGCAGGAGCCTCAGGCTATGAAATCGTCGGCACCCAAATGCTGCCCAATTACCCAAATGTCAGCCAAGAGTTCTTAGGACTGGTCCAGTCGTTAAAAGCAGCTTACGGCATCGGACCAGTGGGATATGGCGCAAATAATGATAAAGGGCTGATGCACGATCGTAATTTGACGGATGATGAAATGTTGGCGGATGCGATCATCGATTTAAAAACGGCCCATCAATTAGGATGCAAGGTTATGCGCGCTCAAGTGATGTTGTCGCCGCAAGCCTTCGAACGTTTGGCGCCGTATGCTGAGCTATACGATATTCGTGTTGGAATTGAGATCCACAATCCAGAGACCCCCTTATCACCGCGGATTCAGGAATACTTGGAAGTAATCAAAAAAAACGGATCGCAGCATTTAGGCTTTATTCCTGATTTTGGTTGTTTTGCGGTAGCGCCGAATAAAGCCCACTGGCTCAAAGCGTTGGAAGCAGGGGTCAGCGAAGAACATCTTGAACAGGCCGCTTCCTTTCGCTATCAAGGCATTCCATTAGAAGAAGCCCGCACTCGTTTGAATGAAAGTGGGGCCCATCCAGCGATTCAACCTGCGCTACAAGGCATGTATGGGTTTGTGCAATTTAAACCAGCCTCGGAATTGCCGACACTTCTAGCGGAATTGAAAGAAATCTTGCCTTATAGTTTTGAGCTCCACGGGAAATTCCACTACCTAGGAGAAGATTTGGTCGAACCAAGTATCCCCTACAAAGAAATTTTAACAGTGGTCAAAGAGTCTGACTTCTCTGGCTATTTAATCTGTGAATATGAGGATGAACTGTATTGCGGCGGAACCACCTTCACCAAACGTCAGCTCCAAATGGTGAAAAACCTATTGGCAGATTAAAGAATTAGAACGGGAGGGTCTGTGATGACACTGACTAAGGAACAGATCTATGCGTTTTATGAAGGCTTCTTTAATCAGCAAAAGCTGGCGCTGGCAGAGGAGTACATCGCAAATAATTATCGCCAGCATAATCCTGGAGTTCCCCAAGGAAGAAAAGGATTCATTGAAGCCTTTAAGGCAAAATTTCAGTCGCAAGAATTTTTTCACTTAGTAATCGATACGATTTTGATTGATGGCGAATACGCAGCCGTATTTTTATGCAGTGTCGATGAACAAGGTCGAGTGAAAAGCAATGTCGTTGACTTATATCGAATGTCCGACACGCAATTTATTGAGCACTGGGATTATTTTGATCGGAGGGAAAGAAAATGAGGAAACAATTAAACATCGGCATTATCGGATATGGTTTTATGGGTCAGACCCATGCTGATACCATCGCCCAAATGGATTATGCTCAACTGCTGGCAGTCTGCGACATTGATCCAGACCGATTCAAAGAGCTGCCTCAGCAGATCAAAGCTTTTACCGAAGCTGATGCATTGTTGGCAGAACCTGCCATTGATACGGTAATTATTGCAGTTCCGAATCAACTGCATTTGGAGATGGTATTGAAAGCAGCACGAGCGAAAAAAGATATTATTTGTGAAAAACCGCTCGCCATGAATGCCAAAGAAGTAAAAGAAATGATCGCTGTTGCGGAAAAAGAAAAGGTTCGCTTCACGGTTCATCAGCAAAGACGCTGGGACCATGATTATCGGGTAGCCAAAGAAATCTTTGACCAAGGATTGTTGGGGACACCGTATACTGTCAAAAGCGCCTTATATGGGTTTAACGGCAACATGCATGACTGGCACATCTATCCTGAAATGGGAGGCGGCATGCTTTATGACTGGGGTGTTCATCTTATTGATCAGATTTTGTGGATGATGCCAGCCAAATTGAAGACGATCTATGCCGACGTAAGGAATGTGATCAATGAACAGGTGGACGATTATTTTAACATCCAGCTTTATTTTGAGAATGGCGTCAATGCCCAGATCGAATTGGGGACTTACTTCTTAAACAGCTCGGAAAACTGGTTTGAGCGTCACTGGTTTTTGGGAGGGAATGAAGGAAGTGCCAAGATCGACGGCTTTTACCCAAGAGGAGAGATTACTCGGACATCGGAACTGCTGAGCAATGTTCCTGGGAAAATAACCATGACTCATGCGGGACCGACCCGCAGTTTTGGACCGGCACCAGAAGGGCGGATCATTACTGAAGCGCTGCCGGAAGTGCGTGTCAATCATCGTATGTTTTTCGATAACTACTATGCCTATACTCAAGGTCAAGCGGAACTGATCGTTAAACCAACAGAGATTTTGCGTCTGATGGAAGTCATTGAGGCAATCCGCATTTCAGCAAATTATCACCAAAGTATCAGCTTTGAATAAAAAGCAATCTATCACTTAAGAAGAGGAAGGTTTATCTATGAAAAAACTAAGAATCGGTATCATTGGCTGCGGTGGGATCGCAAATAACAAACATTTCCCAGCCTTAACAAATCAAAAAGACAAATGTGAACTTGTGGCATTTTGTGATATTCAAGTAGAACGGGCAAAAGAAGCCGCAGAATCATTTGGGGCAAAAGGAGCAAAATATTATCAAGACTATCATGAGCTTTTAGCAGATCCATCAATCGATTTGGTCCATGTCTGTACGCCAAATGTTAGCCACAGTCCCATTACGGTTGCAGCTTTTGAAGCCGGTAAGCATGTGTTATGCGAAAAACCGATGGCTCATACACCAGAAGCTGCCCAAGCGATGATGGATGCGTGGAAAAAATCAGGTAAAAAATTTACGATCGGGTACCAAAACCGTTTCCGTAAAGAAGTGACGGCACTACATGAAGCATGTGCCAATGGGGAGTTAGGTGAAATTTACTTTGCCAAAGCTCATGCGCTTCGTCGTAAAGCAGTTCCGACATGGGGTGTTTTTCCAGATAAATCGCAACAAGGCGGCGGGCCACTGATTGATATCGGTACCCACGCATTAGATATTACCTTATGGATGATGAATAACTATGAAGTAGAGTCGGTAACAGGTTCTGTTTTCAGTAAATTAGGTAATCTTCCTGGGGCAGAGGCGGGCAACTTATTTGGCCCCTGGGACACCGAGAAGTTTGAAGTAGAAGATTCAGCATTCGGTTTTATCAAAATGAAAGATGGTGCGACGGTATTCTTAGAATCTTCATGGGCACTAAATATCTTAGAATCCAAAGAAGCGGCAACAACGTTATGCGGAACCAAGGCAGGGGCTGAGATCGATGCTGGCATGAGTTTTCCAGTGAATCAATTGACGTACAATCGGGCCAAAAACGGTCTACTGACGGAAGAAAGTATCAGTGCTGCCGGCAATATTGCCTTCTTTGAGGGAAGTGATTCAGCACCAGAATCATTGGAAGCTAAGCAATGGTTGGAAGCAATCATCCATGATACCGAACCATTGGTAAAACCAGAAGAAGCATTCAAAGTAACGCAAGTATTAGCCGCAATCTATCAAGCAGCAGAGACAGGCAGCGAAGTAAAACTATAACAAAATGAGCGAAGGGCAGGCAGCCGCTGATTGGCTAGGCAGATTGCTGCTTGCCAACCTTCGTATCAATAAAAGAGGAGTTGAAACAATTGTTTGAAAAATATTTGGTTCATCCAAAAGGGTTTCGAAATGTGCGCGAACAGCAAGAAATTACCGGCTTTGAGGTGCAATTACGCATACCGTATTACCGCGGTTTACCTATGAGCTGTGTAGAAGTCATTGATCTAACCATAGACGGAGAAAAGGTTGCTGTGAAGGATATGATCATCACTGTCAAAGGGGAATCATTCACCTTTGATGAATTAGCGACAGCGATCAACCATCGCTGGGAAATGATTGAAACAATCACGGTTTTTGTAAAGAAACCAGGTGGATTGGCTGCCGGAGAGCATACGATTCATGCGTTTGTTAGTTTAAGGATTTCCTATCTGCCTTTCAACAATGTGGGCGATGACAAGAAAACATTACAGTTAGAAGCTTAAAGGAGATGAAATGATGAGTAAAATTAAACGCGGGGTATCGCTTTACAGCTACCAAGAAGAATTTTATACCGGAAAAATGACGTTAGAAGACTGCATTCGTGAAGCAGCTGCGGCTGGTGCCAAAGGAATCGAATTTTTACCGGAACAGATGATTCCAACGTTTCCGAATATTACCGATGAATTTGTTCAGCAGTGGCACGGCTGGATGGAAAAATATCAGGTGGAACCCATTGCTTATGATGCGTTTTTAGATAACAAATTATTTGCTAACCGAATGCTAACTACTTCTGAGAATGTTGCAATGATGAAACGTGATTTGACTATCGCTAGCCGATTGGGCTGTAAGATTTTACGGACTTTGGTCTCGACTCCTTTAGAAGTCATCAAAGAAAGTCTGGCTTATGCAGAAGAAGTCGGCGTTAAAATCGCATTGGAAGTCCATGCTCCCTTCACATTCGGCACCCCCTGGTTTGAGGAACGGTTGGATTATATCAAAGAAAGCGGCACAAAATGGTTTGGGATTATGCCAGACTTTGGGATTTTTACGAAACGTATCGGTTCGATCTTCCAAGACAGTTATATCCGTAAAGGCGGCACGCCAGAAATTATTCAATGGGTCAGTGACAATTATGAAAAAGGCATCGATCGTGATGCGACTTTTGAACAAGTTTCAAACATGAGTGAAGCAACTGAGACAGACAAAGCGTTCGCTGAATTTTGCCGCCACTTTGTTTATACAGATCCAAAGATTTTAGTGGAAAATATGCCGTATATCGTTCATATTCATGGAAAGTTTTATGATATCACGCCAGAACTTCAAGAAACGAGTATTCCCTACAAAGATGTGATCGAAGTACTAAAAGAAGCTGGCTACAATGGCTATATCTGCAGTGAATATGAAGGAAACCGCCACATCCAAGACTATATGGAAGTAGACAGTATCACGCAAGTCAAACGACACCAAGCAGTATTAGAAAGTGTGATTGGATAGGTATTGCGATGATCAAATTGATTGCTTCAGATATGGACGGAACACTTGTCAGCTCGAATCATAAAATTTCAGAAGCTGACGCCAGAGCTGTAAAAAAAGCCCAAGAAAAAGGGATCGAATTTATTATCACCACCGGTAGAAGTTACGAAGATGCTGTCCTCCAAGTCCAGCAAGCGGGTATCGAGTGCAGTTATCTAGTGATGAATGGTAGTGAACTGAGGAACGCAAATGGAAAGATTATACAAAGCCTCTACCTTAGTGAAATGTTGGTTCGCGATATAGTGGCAGAGCTGGAGAAAGCAAATCTATGTGTCGAACTTTATACCACTGGGGGGACGTTCACTCCCAGTGATGCAGAGCGCAGGAAATGGGCGGTTGCAGCGAAGATCAATCAGTTTCATCCGAAGATTTCTGTAGAAGAGGCCTACAAGTCTGCAGGGGAACACTTTTTGTACCGAGAAGTTACACCAATTGCTTCCTTAGATGAAATTTTTGAAAACGATTACTTTGTTGGGAAGATAATCAGTTTTTCTCATGATACGGAAAAAATTGCCGCGTTGCGTCGGACACTTCCAGCAATTTATCCGGTCAACGTCACAGGATCATTTGCCATCAATCTAGAAATTACTAATCCATTGGCAGATAAGGGGGAGGCAATCAAAACCTATGCAGAAAAAAAGGGCATCCATCTGAAAGAAATTATGACGATCGGTGACAGCTATAATGATCTCGGGATGCTAGATGAACGATTTGGCTATACAGTCGCGATGGGCAACGCGATTGAAGAAGTAAAAGAAGCTGCAAAGTACCAAACGGATACAAACGATGAAAATGGCGTTGGGAAGGCAATTGAACGTTTTGTTCAGATAGACTAATAAAAGAGGAGACTTCACTATGAGCTTTGTTAATAATCTTGAAAAAATACAATTGGCCGCCGAAAAAATTTCTGATAACCGCTATCTAAAAGCCGTCAGTAAAGGGATGGTCATGACGATCCCTGCGAGTATCACGGGGGCGATGCTTACTTTGATCGCCAACATGCCGTTTGACGGCTACCAGGAATTTATTCAATCAAACGGGCTAAAAACACTGCTGTTATTGCCAGGTATTTTCACCAGTAACATTATGGGACTGATCGTTGTTTACTTTATTGCGTTTAATTTAGCGAAATCCTATAAAATCGATGGGATGTTTCCAGGATTTCTAGCCATTGTTTCTTTTTTGATACTGACACCACTTGCAACTGTTGAACAGCAAGTGCACGACACCGTCAGACCAGTCGATTTTATCAGCTTTGATTTTATTGGTTCGAGAGGAATGTTTGTTGGAATCATTGTTGGGTTGACCGTTGCGAAACTTTACAGCTGGTTTATCAAAAATAATATTACGATCCGAATGCCAGATAGTGTTCCCAGCTTCGTAGAAAAATCCTTTAGTTCGATTATTCCCTTCTTTTCTATCACGTTTCTTATGGCGTGTATCTCATGGGGCTTTTCATTTACGAGTTACGGCAGTGCCCACAATTTAGTGTACTCTGTTTTACAAGTACCGATCCAACAGATCGGCGGTTCGATTGGCGGAGTGATGGTTGCCTATGCATTGATTGGTCTGTTCTGGTGGTTTGGCATTCATGGCAAAGCAATCATCTTTGGCGTTTATGCTCCCATTTTGCAGACTATGACGATCGAAAATATGAACGCAGCTGCAGCAGGTACGACACCACCGAACTTGATTGATTTTGGTTTTACTTCTGCCTTTTTAGAAATTGGCGGCGGTGGCTGTGTCTTGGGTCTAGCGATCTGCTTTGTTTTCTTTGCGAAGAGTGAACAGTACAAAAGTGTTGGCCGGATTACAAGTATCCCCACATTCTTTGGTATCAATGAACCGATCACATTCGGAACGCCGGTCTGCTTGAACCCAATGTTCTTGCTGCCAACGGTCATTACGCCGTTAGTGACTGGCTTGATCGGCTATGTATCGATCACGACTGGTTTGGTGCCGCGAATGGTAGGCGCACAGTTGCCAACGGGGACGCCGACCTTTGTGAACGCCGTGATTGCGGGTGGCTGGCGGATGCTACTAGCTCAAATCGTTTGTGTGATCGTTGCTACTGCCATCTATTTCCCCTTCTTTAAAATGGCAGACAACGTCGAATACAAGCGAGAACAAGAAGCACAAAAAGAGCAGACGGTACAAATGAACATTGGCGCAGCAGTTGCGGAATAAATAAGGGGGGAAAGAAATGAAAGAAATCAATATTTTATTAGTTTGCAATGCCGGCATGAGTACCAGCTTATTGATCGAGAAAATCGAAAAAGCGGGTACAGCACAATCAATCATGACGCAAGTCGATGCGCGACCAGTCGAGGACATCAAAGACTACTTGTCGGATAAAGATGTGATTTTATTAGGACCGCAAGTTCGCTTTAAAGAAAAACAGATCCGTGCATTGGTTGCAGATAAGATTCCTGTTTCAGTGATCGATATGTCTGCCTACGGCACTATGAATGGCGAAAAAGTTCTGCAGCAAGCACTCTCACTTGTTGAAGCATAGTCAAAGGCGGCTTTCACAGCCGCCTTTTCAATGGATTCATTTCAGAACGTTTTTTTAACGCATGATCTGCGTCATGATCTATTAGAAATGGAGAAGACAAATGAAACAAGAAAAGATTTCAAGAAAAACGATTGGGGCTGTCACAGCAACAGGAATTCTGGCTTTTTGCGGGGTCTTAATCAGTACAGCAATGAATGTGATTTTTCCCGTGTTGAGTAAGGAATTTCAAGTAGATATTGCGGTGATCCAATGGCTGACAACAATTTATTTTTTAGTTTTGGCAATCATCGTTCCTTTATCTGGCTTTTTGAAACAGTCATTTAAAAACAAATCTTTATTTTTAGTTGCAATTGGGCTGTTTATCGCAGGCATTATTTTAAACGCATTCGCAAGCAGCTTTGTCCTACTTTTAATAGGGCGTGTCGTACAAGGGATCGGGACCGGCATCGCTTTACCGCTGATGTTTAATATTATTCTGGAACAAGTTCCTAGCGGAAATCTTGGGATGATGATGGGTGTGGGAACGATGATCCCCGCCATTGCTCCTGCGATTGGTCCGACTTTTGGCGGCTGGATCGTTACGCGCTTCGGCTGGCGAGCAATTTTCATTTTCCTGTTGCCGGTTTTGATTGGAGCATTGCTTCTCGGTGCGTTGACGATTGAACAGAAAATGAAGCCGCAAAAAGCTAAATTGGATCTAATGGGCACTATACTTGTAGCGGGCTTTTTTATCGGCATGACTTTTGGCTTCAGCTATATGGGCAGTCGCAGTTTTTTTAGTTTGGCAATTGGTGGCGCCTTTTTGTTAGGGGCAGTTTGCTTATGTCTGCTGCTTTTGCACGTCAGAAAGCATCCATCACCGGTCTTAAAATTAAGCTTATTAAAGAACAAAGGCTACAGCCTTCGACTGGTTTGTTTTTTTATCATGCAGCTTGTCTTGATGGGTTTGGTGTTTATCCTGCCACTTTATCTTCAATTAGTGAATCAAAGCACTGCCCAAACTGCCGGCTTGATTATTTTGCCGGGGGCTTCCTTGGGGGCGCTCTTTACACCTCTAGGCGGACGCTTTTTAGATCGATATGGGGAGAAAAGACCTATCGTTGGCGGAAGTCTCTTGATTATCAGCGCACTGTTACTTTTTTGGCTGTTGGCTGAAAACTTGGGCAATGTCATGATTGGACTGCTCTATTTTCTTTTTACATTAGGTATCGGTTTTTCTTTTGGCAACTTGATGACCAGCGCTTTGGCACAACTGGAAAAAGTCGAACAAGCCGCTGGCAATGCCCTGATCATGACCGTTCAGCAATTTGCCGCAGCCGCAGGTACTGCTATTATTGCGGCAATCATGGCCAAAAGCCAAGCTGATCCTGCTTTAAGCAATTCAGCAGCAGTCGTTGAAGGGTCCAAGCAAAGCTTTGTCGTTTTGTTCCTATTGTTTACTGGTGTCTTGCTGCTTTTAGGACAAATGTACTTAATGAAAAAAGAACAGCATCCTGCCTCATTGACGAAAAACCAAACAGAAGAAACGAGAGGATGAAAAGACAATGGAAACGATTATCGGTGTAGATATCGGCGGTACAGCAATCAAAATGGCGCTGTTTAGCGAGAATCAGCAACTGCTGGACAAATGGTCGATCCCGACAAATAGTAGGAATAACGGAACGATGATCCCAGAAACGATCATCACGAGTATCAAGAAAAAACTAAACGAGAACGGGCTCTCTTTAAGCGCACTGAAAGGCATTGGGATCGGCGTTCCAGGACCGGTAAACGAAACGGTCGTTAAACGAGCAGTCAACCTCGGCTGGATCGATTTTCCTTTGAAACAGATTATTGAAGCTGCATTGAATGTACCAGTTTTAGTAATGAATGATGCCAATGCAGCTGCGTTGGGCGAGTTGTGGCAAGGCGCAGCTTCTGACTGTCAGTCAATCGTTTTTGCTACGATTGGAACGGGAGTCGGTGGTGCCGTGATCATCGATGGCAAAGTCCTAAACGGAACGAATGCTTCTGCTGGAGAGATTGGCCACATCCCACTTCAAACAAGGGAAGTCCGTGTCTGTGGTTGCGGCAATCAAAATTGCCTAGAGTGTTACGGCTCTGCGACAGGAATGATCAAAACCATGAACCTGATCGCCGGTTTTGAACGGGTCAGTGGGACAAAAGAGATCTTTGACTTGGCAGCTCAAGGAGATCGGCAAGCCAAAGAGACGATTGATACAACGATTGATTATTTAGCGCAAGCCTTTGCCGGCCTGATCAATGCAGTCGATCCAGAGGAATTGGTTATTGGTGGCGGTGTTTCAGAAGCTGGACCAGCTTTTTTGACACCACTTCAGAATGCATTAGAGACTTATTTGTTCCCAGAAATTAGAGGGAAGCTTCCTGTACGAAAAGCCATGCTGGGAAATGATGCTGGAGTTTATGGCGCGGCTTATCAAGTCATATACGCCCGAGGAAGTGAAGAACCATGATCAAATTAGTAGCGATCGATTTGGATGGAACCCTGCTGAATCCGCAAGGGGAGCTATCGACATCGGTTAAGCAGACCATCCAATCTGTTAGGCAAGAAAAAATTAAAATCGTTTTGTGTACTGGACGTCCTTTTTATAGTCTGGCACCTTTGATCAAGCAGCTGCAGCTACATAAAGAAGATGAATACGTCATCAGCTTCAATGGTGCTGTTTTATCGGATGCTCGAGGTGAAACAATTTTTTTCGAACAAGCAGTGTCCTACGAGAATTTTTTGCAGGTACTCTATCTGGGGCAGCAATTGGGACTGAATTACCATGTCCAAAGTAAGGAAGGAATTTTCACAAGTTCACTAGTCATCGATCAATATACCGCCTATGACAGTATATTAAATCGTGTGCCAATCAAAATTGTGAAGCTCGATGAATTACGACACATCCCTATCTATAAAATGATGCTGGTGGGGGAAAAAGAGCGAATCGATGCAGCAATCCCGCAGATTTTGTCTAACTGGTCGAAACAATTTAATCATATGCGGAGTTTGGACTGTTTTTATGAGTTCTTGCCACTTCAAGCAAGCAAAGGCCAAACCTTGCAGCGATTAACTGACCAATTAGGGATCCAGTCGAATGAAGTCTTGGCCATTGGCGACAATGAAAACGATTTGTCTATGCTGCAGTTTGCAGGGATCAGCGTGGCAATGGGCAACGCAGCCCAGACCATTAAACAGCAAGCCGATTATGTAACCAAGAGCAATGAAGAAGATGGCGTGAATCATTCACTCCTTCAACTACTTAATGAAAAAAGGAGAATCAAGTCATGAATCAAGAACAATTAGAGGCTGTTATGGGTCTGATCATTCATAGCGGTAACGCAAAAAGTGATGCGATGGAAGCAATTACAGCAGCTAAAGAAGGAAATTTTGAGCAAGCAGACCAGCAAGTCAAACAAGCAGAGGAGGCAATTGTTGAAGCGCATCACGCACAAACTTCCATGCTTACCAATGAAGCACAAGGCAATGCAGCAGAAATCACCCTCCTAACCATTCATAGTCAAGATCATTTGATGACGGCCATCGCCTTTTGTGATTTAACAAAAGAGATCATTGAACTGCATAAGCGGATCGCATCTGCTATCACATAGTTATTGTATAAACTCAAATAAAATTTTTTTGCCGCACTGCTTCCCGAGTACATTTAGGAAGTAGTGCTTTTCTATGTTAATGGAGAATAAAGAAAAGTAGAGGAAACTCTGCATAACTACGGTTAAACTATCAACAGCAGAGGATAAGGGGGCTAGTCGATTTATTGTGGAAGGAAGATTTAATGAAGAGCGGAATAAGGAGGAATTAATTGAAATGATTAGAACCAGTCACGGAGTTACCCTGACTGGTTTTTTATTTTATTCAGCATGGTATTCTTAGGATCGCTTATTTCAAGGGGAAATAGAGGTTTTCATCGGAAAAAAATGAGCGTATGGTTCTTTTAATACCAGTATCTGAAAGCAGATGTTAAAATTTGTGAAAAATAACAATTCTATATATGTCTAGTTTGCTTTTCATTAAAAATAATAGATTATTACGTTTGATAAACACAATATTTACGCTCTTTTTCGTATTTAAAGATAACAAAGACATTTTTATATAAAAACAAAAATTTTGTTGACAGACAAAATGAAAGCGTTTATATTGGATATGTGGTTACTACCAGTTGAGAATAAGGGGAGGACATAAGATGCTTGGTTTGGTTTTAACAGGTCATGGAGGATTTGCGCAAGGGATGGAAAATGCGCTTGCGATGATTGCAGGGCCGCAAGAACAGTTTCTAGCAGTGCCGTTTTTAGAGGAAAATCCGTTAGCTGGCTTTGAAAAAGAGTTGCAAGGAGCTATCGATCAATTAAAGGAAACCTGTGATGGGGTCGTGATTTGTGCAGACCTTGTGGGCGGAACCCCTTTTAATGTTGCGATGACCGCTGCCAATGAGGACCCGCAAGTCGAGGTCATCGGCGGCAGCAATCTGCTGATGCTAGTGGAAGGTTCGTTGACTAGATATACAGCAGCTGATCCAGAGCGTTTTTGCCAAGAACTGGCAGAGATTGGCAAGACCGGTATTTTTCACGGAAAGATCAAAGGCCATGAGGAAATCAAGGAGGAAGAAGGGATTTAACGATGTGGGAAATGATCTTAGCAGCCTCAATCGTGGTGCTTGTTTTTCTCTTTCTCTTTTTGGCGGTCTCGTCTTTCTTGAATGGGAAACATCTGAAAAAGCAAAAAGGCTATTTCGCTGAATTGCAGCAGTCCTTGAAAAAGGGGCAGAAAATCAAATTATACGGCGGCATTATTGGGGAGATTCAAGCACTTGGGAAAGAGACAGTGGATCTAAGGGTGAAATCGGGAACGGTGATTGAAGTAGAACGTAGTGCGGTTGCAGAAATCATGCAGTAAATAAAAGGAGGAAATATTTATGGGAGAACCAAATATTTTATTGACGCGAATCGACAATCGGTTGATTCATGGGCAAGTTGCCACCCAATGGAACGGTACGTTGGGGGCAAATCTAATTTTAGTGGCAAATGATAAGGTCGCCAAAGACAAAGTCAGACAAGGGTTGATGGATATGGCGGCGCCAGCTGGCGTCCAAACGAGGTATTTCTCGCTTCAAAAAACCATCGAGATCATTCATAAAGCATCGCCAAAACAAAAGATTTTCATGGTGGTTGAAAATCCGCAAGATGCGTTGAAATTAGCTGAAGGTGGGGTGCCGATCAAGAAACTGAACATTGGGAATATGCATATGTCAGAAGGGAAAAGACAGGTTGCTACGACAGTTGCCGTCGATGAAGCAGATGTCGATGCCTTTAAAAAACTGAAGGAAATGGGGGTGCAATTAGTGATCCAGCGGGTTCCAACGACACCTGTTGAAGATGAAAAGAAATTATTTCAGTAATGCAGAGGTAAGGAAGGAGAAAGAAAATGGATTACACGATTTTTCAAATCATTTTAGTCTTCATAGTCACATTCATTGCCGCGATCGATCAATTTAGTTTTTTAGAATCATTGTACCAACCCATTGTTACTGGGATGGTTATCGGACTTATTCTTGGAGATCTTCAAACCGGCTTGATCGTTGGCGGAACGTATCAGTTAATGACGATCGGCAATATGCCAGTGGGCGGCGCGCAACCGCCAAATGCGGTGATTGGCGGAATTATGGCAGCAATCTTAGCAATCACGCTGCAGCTGGAACCCACAGTAGCGGTTGCTACGGCGATTCCGTTTTCTTTGCTGGGGCAATATGGGGTGACGATTATCTTCTCACTAATGTCGCCAGTGATGTCAAAAGCTGACAGCTACGCCCATGATGCTAATACGAAGGGCATTGATCGAATCAATTATTTAGCGATGGCGGGTCTTGGAACGATCTTCGGCTTGATCGTGGTCTTATTCTTTATCGGCGGTGCTGCCTTCGGGAATCAGGCGGTCGCAGCGATCCCTCAATGGTTGATGGGTGGGCTCGGCGCAGCTGGGGGCATGATGCGGTATGTCGGTTTTGCGATTTTACTAAAAGTGATGGTTTCCAAAGAAATGTGGGGCTTCTTCTTTATGGGGTTTGGTTTAGCCACGATCGTGATGGCGGCACCTTCCTTGCAAGGACCCGCCTTGATCATTCTAGCCTTTATCGGTTTTGCATTAGCCTTTTGGGATTATCAAATCCAGTCCAAATTTAAAGTAGCAGCAGCCAATACCTATGATTTCGGAGGCGATGAAGATGGCATATAATATTCCCGATTCTTATAGCGAACAAGCGCCCGCAGAACAACTGGATAAAAAGACCCTGAACAATATGGTCTGGCGTTCCTTATTTCTACAAGCCTCTTTCAACTATGAGCGAATGCAAGCAGGAGGCTGGTTATTCAGTATTTTACCGGGATTGAAAAAGATCCACAAAAATGAAAAGGACTTGGCTGCTTCAATGAGCCATAACTTAGAGTTTTTCAATACCCATCCATTTTTGGTGAACTTTGTGATGGGGATCATTTTATCGATGGAACAAAACAAAGCCGATATTCCCATGATTCGGGCAGTGCGAGTCGCCGCGATGGGACCGTTAGGCGGGATCGGTGATGCGTTGTTCTGGTTTACCTTGGTACCAATCACGGCGGGTATCACAGCCAATATGGCGATCAGCGGCAATATCGCTGCACCGTTTATATTCTTACTGGTATTCAATGCGGCCCAATTTGGTTTGCGGTACTTCTTGATGCACTGGTCCTATCGTTTAGGGACAGATGCAATTGGCATCTTAACGGAAAATGCCAAAGAGTTTACCCGAGCAGCGAGTATTTTAGGGATTTTTGTTGTCGGTTCCTTGACCTGCGTGTATGGAGCGACGTCTTTGGATATTCAGATCCCTAACGGCACTACCAATGAAGTGACGCAAGCGACGACGATCGTGGATGATCAAGCAGCCATTGCCGCTTACGAAGACATGCTGTATACCACGGATGAGAATGGTCAATTGACCGACACATTGCAAGAAAATGCTGCGGTCAATGAACTGGCTAACGGCAAATATGAATTGACGTTTAACAAAGTCAACGAAGTGCCTGTGACGATCGATATTCAAAAAATCCTCGATGGGATCTTGCCGCAAGTGATTCCATTGACCATCACATTGATGCTGTATTTCTTCTTATCAAAACGCGGCTGGACGCCGTTGAAATGTATCGCTTTGCTGCTAGTGATCGGCTTGATCGGTTCTGGCTTTGGCCTGTATCCATCCATTTGGCCGCAATAAGCAAGCTAGCAGAAGAAACGACGCAACACGTAGGAGGAGTTTTGCTAAGCAAGCAACAGCTGACTTTTCAGCTTAGCTCGTGCTGGCAATTGGTTCATTTTCCTGCGTGAAAAGACACAAATTCAGGAAACAGAGCCCCTGTAGACGATTGTTTGACACGCCTATCGGGAAATAGTACACTCGTTATGTGGTAGTAACCAGTTTGGAGGGGCTTATGAATATCAATAAAAATCGACAACCATTATACGATCAATTGTTAAATTTACTGATTGAAAAAATCGAAAATGAAATGGAAGCAGACACAATGCTTCCCTCAGAAAGAGAGCTGTCAAAGCGCTACGGATTAAGTCGGACCACCGTTCGCTTGGCTCTACAGGAGTTAGAAAAATTAGGCTATATTTATCGCCAACATGGCAAAGGCACCTTTGTCTCGGATATCCGCAAGCAGGCAACCAATTTATCAGGTTCGTATAGTTTTACCGAACAGATGAAAGCACTAGGAAAACAACCAGAAACTAGAGTATTGGCATTCAAAAAAATGGAAGCGACAAAATATTTTGCCACTCAGTTGCAAGTTTCCATCGGCGAGCCGATCTACAAGTTAAAACGATTGCGTCTTGCTGATGGCCAACCGATGATGATCGAGCGTTCTTATCTGCCAGTCAAACGCTTCATGCATTTAACGAGTGAGATGATCGAGCAAAAACCATTGTACGATATATTCCATGAAGACTTTCATCAAGTGATCCGCCTCGCGGACGAAGAATTTTTTGCCAGCATTGCCAGTGCGAAAGATGCGGCATTGCTGAAAATCCACGAAGGTGCGCCAGTGTTGAACCTGGTACGCAGCACGTTCAATATTGAAAATGAAGTGATCGAATACACCTTGAGTGTTGCCCGAGCAGACCAATTTAGATACAAAGTCCGCCACTTGCGTAACGACGAGTAGCGCATTTCCTAGACAGTCTGAAATGATCCACTCGAGCAAAGAAAAGGCGTGTATTAAAAACCAGTGAGGTCGGGGAAGTTTGCCCTTTGGTTGATCGCTAAGCATTCATCCAAGACAAGCGCTCCTCGCACCGTCACTGGGAATACATACTGGAAAAACAGTAGCTAGGAGGAAGAAAGATGTTTCAACTGTCAACAAAGGAATTAGCAGAATTAGGTGCGGAGATTACAACAAGAGAAATCAAACAACAGCCAGAACTTTGGCAAGAAACCTTGACGATCTATCAAGAAAAGCAAGAGGCGATCGCGACTTTCTTACGTACCATCAAGCAAAAGACGGATAAACGCATTCGGGTGGTCTTCACGGGAGCGGGGACGTCGCAATATGTTGGAGATACGATCGTTCCTTACTTGAATAAGACCGGCGCAACTGCGGATTATCTTTTTGAAAGTATTGCTACGACGGATATTGTCGCAGCTCCAGAACAAGTTTTATTTGCGGATGAACCAACACTGCTCGTTTCTTTTGCTAGAAGCGGCAATTCACCAGAAAGTTTAGCAGCGGTCAAAATCGTCGATCAATTCGTTGCCGACAGTTATCATTTGACGATCACTTGTGCAGCCGACGGATCTTTGGCACAACAAGCTGCCGCTGATGAAACGAGCTATCTGTTATTGATGCCTGAGAGGTCAAATGATGCTGGCTTTGCAATGACGGGAAGTTTTTCTTGCATGGCTCTTTCCGCACTGCTGATTTTTGACCAGACGCCTCTGACAGAAAAGGGGCATTATGTTGAAACCCTTAGCCGATTGGGGCAAGAAGTGATCGACAGAGAAACAGAACTCCAAGTACTGACGGACCGTTCCTTTAAGCGGATCGTTTACCTTGGGTCAGGCACGTTGTCGGGGTTGACCAGGGAAGCACAGCTAAAAGTATTGGAACTGACTGCGGGAAAAATCGCCACCGTGTTCGATTCTTCGATGGGCTTCCGTCATGGACCGAAATCATTCGTAGATGATCAAACCCTCGTCTTTGTCTTTGTCAGCAATACGCCCTACACGCGGCAGTATGATCTTGATATGTTGGAAGAATTAAAGAGTGATGGCATCGCCGCCGCAGTGACTGCCATAGGACAGCCGGCAGCCGTGAATTTTTCAGGAACAAACTTTTTCTTTCCAGCTGACACATCATTGCCAGACGGTTATCTAGCCTTAGCAGACATTGTCTTTGCACAAACGATCGCACTGCTGGCATCGATCAAAGTCGGGAATACACCCGACACCCCTTCGCCAACGCGTACCGTCAATCGGGTGGTCAAAGGTGTGACGATTCATCCGTATAACAACTAACGATGACTGAGAAAGCCCACCACGAGCACGTATCTTTTCGTGTACGAAGTCGATACGTGCGGTGGTCAATCAGTCGAACGGCTTCATCAATAGACATTTTTATACGTGCTGACAACCGTTTCGCCAACGCTGAAAAAAGTGAAAGCGGTTGATTCTTTGGCATGGACAAAAAAGGAGGAATTTTAATGAAAGCAACCGTAACGAAAGCCAAAAAAGCAGCGATGGATCGCCTGTCAACGAAAGAAGGAGTGATCGCAGCTTTAGCGATCGACCAACGAGGTGCCTTGAAAAAAATGATGGCAGCACTTGGCGTGGAGGCTGATGCAGAGAAAATCAGCCAGTTTAAAACGCTAGTCTCACAAGAATTGACCCCTTACGCGTCTTCTATTTTATTAGATCCAGAATATGGGTTGGCAGCTGCGCAAAGCCGTGATCCAGAGGCGGGGCTTTTGCTGGCGTATGAAAAAACCGGCTATGATGCGACTACGCCGGGACGTTTGCCTGATTTATTAGGGGAATGGTCGGTTGAGCGATTAAAAGCAGCTGGCGCAGATGCTATCAAATTTTTGCTTTACTATGATGTAGATGAAGATGCCCAGATCAATCAGTTGAAACATGTCTTTGTGGAACGACTCGGCAGTGAATGCCAAGCGGCTGATCTGCCCTTCTTTTTAGAAGTCCTTTCCTATGATGCTAAGCTGCCTGAAGTCGACTCAAAAGCATATGCGCAACGCAAACCAGAAAAAGTCATTGGATTGATGAAGGAATTTTCAAAACCGCAGTACAAAGTCGATGTGTTAAAAGTGGAAGTACCAGTCAACATGAATTATGTGGCAGGTTTTGCCAAGGGAGAAGCCGTGCATACCAAGGAAGAAGCTGCCGCGTATTTCAAAGCGCAAAGCGACGCGACACATCTGCCGTTTATTTTTCTCAGTGCAGGCGTATCAGCCAGCTTATTCCAAGAAACACTGGTTTTTGCCAAAGAAGCTGGCTCCACCTTCAATGGCGTCTTGTGCGGCCGAGCAACGTGGAAAGATGGTGTTGAACCCTTTGTAAAACAAGGAACAGAAGCAGCCAAAGAATGGCTAGCAAGTACTGGAAAACAGCACATCGAAGACTTGAATGAAGTGATCCAAAAGACCGCCACTTCTTGGTGGAACAAAGTCACGGTCGAAGAATAGTTTTTTTCGCTGTTTGACAAGAGAAATGGCCAGTAATCAGACATCTTAAGGGCTTTTGAGAAGAAGTGGTAGGCTTCTGGCTTAAGGCTTTAGGGTGTCTTTTTCTAGTGAAAAAAGGTTGATAGTATAACGGACGCTGCCCTCATCTAGACAAAAAAGGGTTAGCAAAAAATTATGAAAAAAAGTCAGAGCACTATGGATGATTTATCATAATTTTTTCATATAGACTAAGTTAACTTTGCTAGTTAAAAGAAAAAGAAGGGAAGAGAATCAATCCTAAAAGATTTGTTAACAGGTTAAGTCAAAAATCCCTCGAAATCTTTTCTCATTTTTCAGCAGTATTGCCAGTAGAAGATCGCTTGATAAAAAAGCCGTTGCTTGCTATTCTGTTCTGTAAATTGACAGAAGGAGATGGCGTATGAAGCAAATGGCAATCAAAGAGAATCCGTTTTTGACGCGTCTGGATTATCAGCGGGCATTGGAAGACATGATCGCTCCTTTGCAAGCAGCGATCTTGGCAGATGACTATTCAGGATTGAATCTAGGTAGCAGTGGGGCCGTGTATGACCGAACACGGGCTGAGATAGAAGCGCTTGTGCGTCCTTTGTGGGGGCTGGCGCCTTATTGGAGGGTTTGCCCAGATGATCCGTTACGAGCAGCTTATGTGGAAAAAGTGATAGCGGGGACAGATCCTGAACACGCATTTTACTGGGGAAGGATCACGGATTATGATCAATACATCGTGGAAACAGCCGCATTGTCATTGACCCTATTGTTGCAAAAGGACGCTTTTTGGACAGCGTTGCCGCAGAAGAACCAGCGAAAGCTAGTGGCTTGGCTTTCCCAAGCACTTGAGTGCAAGATTCCTAAGAACAACTGGACATTCTTCAAAGTGTTGATACGCGTTGCCTTGTTTCACTGTGGGGAACCGTTGGCAAAAGAAGCATTGTCCCAAGAGTTGGCATTGATCGATTCCATGTACGTTGGCGATGGTTGGTACGTAGATGGGAAAACCACGCAGCGAGATTACTACATTCCTTTTGCGTTTCATTATTACAGCTTGATTTACGCTACATTTATGCAAGACGAAGACCCTGAATGGGCGCAGCGTTTTAAAGAGCGAGCCACGCTATTTGCCCAAGACTTCGTCTATTATTTTGATGAAGACGGCGAAGCCTTGCCCTATGGCCGCAGCTTGACTTATCGGTTTGCACAAGGGGCGTTTTTCTCGGCGCTGGTTTTCGCAGATGTCGAAGCGATCCCATGGGGACAGGTGCGAGGACTACTGGCGAAACACTTGCGCAATTGGATGGCGCAGGAGATTTTCACTTTCGATGGTCGCTTGTCCATAGGGTACCACTATGAAAATCATGTGATGGCAGAAGGGTACAATGCACCAGGCTCGCCTTATTGGGGGCTGAAGACCTTTTTGCTTTTAGCGGTCGCAGAAACGCATCCTTTTTGGACGGCCGAACCTGAGCCAATCAAAAGTGAGCCGCAAAAACGGATTGAAAAAGGCAATATGTTGCTGGTGCACAATGAAAAAAGCCATCATTTGCTGGGGTATCCTGCAGGTTTGATGCTAGAACAGCAAGCCCATGCTCAAGCAAAATACAGCAAATTCGTCTATTCGAGCAAATTTGGCTTCAGTGTGCCGAAAGCCGGCGTCACGTATGCCGAAGGCGCCTTCGATAGCACATTAGCTATTGCTCGAGATGGCAGCTATTTTCGCACGAAGGGCACAGTCAGGGATTATCGAGTGACGGAAAAAGGGGTCTTTTACCAATGGGCGCCCTTTGAGGAGGTAGTGATTGAAACTGAGATTTATCCCTTTGGTCAGTGGCATGTGCGCGTGCACGAGTTGACGACGACGATTTCGTTGGACCTTCGTGAGGGCGGATTTAGTGTACCGCTGACTGGACGGTTGCCTCAGGCCCAAACAGGATCGACCTGGAGTCGAGTCAGTGAAGAAGGCTTTTGTTCTCAAATCATCAACATCGAAGGCTATCAACAAGCCAGTATTGTTCAGCCAGAAGCCAATACCTCCGTCTTTTTTCCAAGAACTAGTTTTCCATACTTAGCACAGCATATCCTGCCAGGGAAGCACCGTTTGATTTGTTTAGTCGGTGGTATCGTAGAAAAAGAAAGGATCGATCCAAATGATTACGCTAGCAATAAAAAATAAGCAGGACCAGGTGATCGTCGGTCGCATCGACCATGAAAAAGAACCCGCACCGTTTCAAGTTTCTGGTGATGATTTGGCCGTATTAGCCATTAAAAACTATCCCTATGAGGAAGGGGATAAGATCGTCGTTGAGGTGACGGGAGAAAATCCGTATTATGTCCTTCAGCTTGATGAAACCTTAGCACCATCACTGATCTATCTTTCCCAATCCACTTGGGAATATCAGATCCCTTGGACGGAATCTCATCGAAAGTCCTCGGTGGAAACGGCCTTTGCCTCGCAGCGCCATCACCTAATGGTGCGTAAAGCCCATGCGTTTGAGATCACGAATTATCAAAATTTATCTTTCAATGCCCATGATCAAAAGTCAGCGACAGGGGCGTATCCTCATGCTTCAGCGAATGTGGAGACGCGAGATGATTCCGTCTTTTTTGCCAAGAATGCGATCGATGGAAAATATGGCAACCGATCCCACGGTTCGTATCCGTTTGCTTCTTGGGGCATCAATCAGCAAGCCGATGCTGCATTAACCATTGATTTTGGTCGTCCCGTCTTGATCGATAGGGTTCGTTTTCTATTACGGGCAGATTATCCTCATGATAGCTACTGGACCAAAGGGACCTTGGTCTTTGCTGATGGAGAAGAGCTGATGGTGGAAACGACAAATACGGCGTCTTTTCAAGAAGTTCGTTTTCCGAAAAAAGAAACGACTAAGCTGACCTATAAAGAGCTGCAAAAAGCAGAGGATGATTCCCCATTTCCAGCCCTTACACAAATCGAAGTATTTGGTTGGAACTGTTAAAAAAAGAGGACGAGAGTATGACAGGTCTGCATTTGTGGGCAGTTGTCATGCTCTTTTTTTTGAAATCAATAAAGGAAGGTCGCTTTTTTTGTGCGTTTACGTTATAATGATTTTAGTTAATATGTTAACAAGTTAAGGAGAGGGTAAACATGTGTCTGCAAGAGAACAAACAACGCTTGATCCTGTTAGGAGAAAAAGTGACCGATGTGTGGCTAGCAGATAAAATCACCGCGTGCATCCAACAAATCGAAAAAAATAGCCGGCGCTTTGGCGCACATTTTCCTTCAGCCTGTGCCACCAATGGCAAATATCGGCTGAAAGGCAACGATGATTGGACTAATGGCTTTTGGACCGGAATGTTGTGGCTCGCCTATGAGTGGACCAAAGAAAAGAACTTTTTGACTCGAGCTATGGAAAATATCGACAGTTTTCAAACGCGCTTAGACGACCATTTTGTATTAGATCATCATGATATTGGATTTTTATATAGCTTATCTGCCGGTGCTGGCTACAAGATCACTGGCGATGAACACTGCAAGCAAGAAGTCATTCAAGCAGCGGATGTTTTGCTGGCACGGTTTCAAGAAAAGGGGGAATTTATTCAAGCGTGGGGCACTTATGGCGACCCACAAGAATACCGCTTGATTATTGATTCGCTACTGAACTTGCCGCTTTTATTTGCAGCAACTCAATTGTCGGGAGAGCCTCGCTACGCAGAGGCTGCGAGTAAGCATTATCAGACAGTCCGAAAGACCGTCATTAAGAATGACGCCACCACCTTTCATACGTATTATTTCGATCCTGAAACGGGGCAGCCAAGTCACGGTGCGACGCATCAAGGAAACAGCGACCAATCGATTTGGGCACGAGGGCAAAGCTGGGCGATTTTAGGGCTTCCTTTGAATGAAAGCTACTTGCATAGCCAGCCTTTTCCAGAAAATTATCCGCAGATCGTGGATGTGTTTTTGGCTCATTTACCCGCAGATCTCGTGCCGTATTGGGACTTTGATTTTAACGACCAACATCCTGCTGAAAAAGACAGCTCAGCTTTAGCGATCGCGGCTTGTGGCTTGTTGGAAGCAGAGAAAATGGGTGCATATCCCGATGCCCAAAAAATCGCTAAAGGAATGCTTTACCAATTAGGCGAGCAGTATGCAGCGAGCCAAGTACCAGAAAATGAAGGCTTATTGCTGCATGGTGTGTATGCTCATGCGGAAGGCAAAGGCATCGATGAACCCAATCTTTGGGGGGACTATTTCTATTTAGAAGGATTGATCCGATTGGCATTGCCTGATTGGCAAAGATACTGGTAAAGGGGAAGACGACATGCGAACGTTTGAGATAAAAGAAGATTTTTTGTTAGATGGAAAACCAATCAAATTGATCAGCGGAGCGATCCACTATTTCCGCATGACACCGGCGCAATGGACAGATAGCCTCTACAATCTAAAAGCACTGGGAGCCAACACAGTAGAGACCTACATTCCTTGGAATCTCCACGAACCTCGTGAAGGGATCTACGACTTTGAGGGAATGAAAGACATCTGTGCTTTTGTAAAGCAAGCCCAAGCGCTAGGCTTGATGGTCATTTTACGGCCTTCCGTCTACATTTGTGCTGAATGGGAATTTGGCGGGTTGCCGGCTTGGCTGTTAAACGAACCGATGCGGTTGCGCTCAACCGACCCACGCTTCATGGCAAAGATGCGCAACTATTTCCAGATCTTGCTGCCAAAACTTGTGCCGTTGCAGATCACCCATGGGGGATCAGTGATCATGATGCAGGTGGAAAATGAGTACGGCTCTTATGGAATGGAAAAAGCGTATTTGCGCCAGACCAAGGAGTTGATGGAAGAATGCGGCATCGATGTACCCTTGTTTACCTCAGATGGGGCATGGGAAGAAGTCTTGGACGCTGGGACATTGATTGAAGACGACGTCTTTGTCACAGGCAATTTCGGCAGTCGTTCCAAGGAAAATGCGGCTGTGATGAAAGATTTCATGGCAAAACATGGCAAAAATTGGCCCATCATGTGCATGGAATACTGGGATGGCTGGTTTAACCGCTGGGGCGAGCCAATCATCAAGCGAGACGGTCAAGACTTAGCCAATGAAGTCAAAGAAATGTTAGCAGTCGGCTCCTTGAATCTTTACATGTTCCATGGAGGGACGAACTTTGGCTTTTACAATGGCTGTTCCGCTCGGGGAGCGCTGGATCTACCACAAGTGTCCAGCTATGATTACGATGCTTTACTGACAGAAGCAGGAGAACCTACCGACAAATACTATCAGGTACAAAAAGCCATAAAAGAAGCCTGTCCCGAAGTGTGGCAAGCCAAACCACGGACCAAGCAATTAGCGGCATTAGGAACCTTTCCCATCGAAAACAGTGTCTCATTATTGGCTATCAAAGATCAGCTGATGGCACCACAAGAAAGCATGTATCCTCTAACAATGGAAGCTGCCAGCACAGGCTACGGCTATTTGCTCTATTCGGTTCAGTTAAAAAACTATCATCGAGAAAACAAACTAAAAGTGGTAGAAGCTAGCGATCGGCTGCATATTTTTACCGACGGCCAATTACAGGCGATCCAATACCAAGAGACGCTAGGCGAGGAGCTGTTGATCCAAGGGGCACCAGATAAAGAAACCATCGAGCTAGATGTCTTAGTGGAAAACATGGGGCGTGTGAATTACGGGTTTAAATTGAATGGGCCTACGCAAACCAAAGGCATCCGTGGGGGCATCATGCAAGATATTCATTTCCACCAAGGCTATCGTCATTACCCAGTGACGCTTTCCGCAGAGCAGCTGCAAGCCATCGATTATCAAGCAGGAAAAAATCCGACACACCCCTCCTTTTATCAAACGACCTTCACGCTGACAGAGGTAGGAGATACGTTTATCGATTGCCGTGGGTATGGCAAAGGTGTCGTTATCGTCAATGGCATCAATCTTGGTCGCTATTGGCAACGCGGCCCCGTGCATTCCTTATACTGTCCGAAAGAATTTTTGAAAAAAGGCAGCAACGAAGTCGTGGTATTTGAAACCGATGGCGTTGAGATCAAGGAACTCGTTTTCTGTGAGCAACCTGTCGTAGAATAAAAAAATAGAAGTAGAGACCCAAATTTACGCGGGCTCTACTTCTATTTTTGTTTTGAAATATTTCCAGTGCTTGTAGCTGACGATGTATTCAGCGACACTTCCATCTGCCAAATAGGAGTGCTTGACTTGTTTGACCGCAGGCTCTCGGAAGCTCAGTTGCAATAAGTTCAACAATTCAGCGTCATCAGGAAAGACGATTTCGTTGGTTTCAACAGAAGCCAATGAGAAAAGGTCGATCGCAAAGTCTTTTCGGACCCGCTCATAAACACTAGCATATCGGTTGAGGTTTTTGGCGATCGGTTCTTTCATCAGTTTCTTCGGCAGATGAGTGATGTGAACCAAGAAAGGAACATCGCCAAAATAGCGGACTCGTTTGATTCGGTAGTAGGAAGCACTGGCAGCCAACCCTAATTCTTTCAAAATCTCGGGGTCATTTCCTTCTTCCACCGCAAGGACCTTGACCTTTTCTTGGTCCAGTGAATGCAGCTCAATGTCGGAAAACTTCACACTTTGAGATACTTTTGCTTTTGAAACAAAGGTCCCTTTGCCTTGGATGCGATACAGATAGCCAGCACTCGTCAATTCATTCAACGCTTTGACTGCCGTGATCGAACTAACAGAATACATCCGCTTGATATCCGCCTCTGAATAAAACTTATCGCCGGGAATGAATTTATGGTCTTTGATTTCTTGTAAAAGATCTTGCTTGATCTGCTCATACTTTGGCAGCACAGTGGTTTCCCTCCATTCCATATGAATACATCAAGCATAACATGTTAAATCCTTTCCTGCCACTTAATTAGTGTAGAAAATTCGTTGTTTTCCAGTGTATACAGGCCTGAAAAATAAAATTCAATATGTTAAGATATTAGGTTTACGAATGGCTTGCCATGTGGTATAGTATGATTACAAGGAAGATAACATGTTAAGTAGGGCGACCTGCGGAGTAGGAGGGAAATTAGTGGAAAACATTGTATTGATCAGTCATGGCGGCATGGCAGAAGGGGTCAAAAGTAGTCTCGAGATGATCGTAGGCCAGCAAGCAAACGTTCACACCGTTTCATTACGACCAGATAGTGACAATCTGCAATTTGAGAAAGAATTGAACGAAAAAATGAAAGCCCTTAACGGTCCAACATTGATTATTGCGGATCTATTAGGAGGAACCCCGTGCAACGTTGCAGTCAAGAATTATTTAGAGGATGACGAAGTGGCGATCTTAGCTGGAATGACATTGTCCGTAGTGATCGAGGCAGTCGTCAATCAACGAGCGACGATCAAAGAACTGCTTTGCTTAGCCAAAGAAAATATCGTTGATGTCAAAGCAGGGATGAACCAAGCAGAACAAGAAATTTTAGAAGAAAAGCAAGAGGAATTAGGGGATTACAGTGCGTATGCTGGGCAAGAAAATATCGTCAATAGTCGGATCGATGAGCGCTTGATCCATGGACAAGTCGCCGGTATCTGGTCCACCAGTTTAAACACGCAACGGATCATCGTAGCCAATGATGAAGCCGCCGCAGACCCATTACAAAAATCTTCTTTACGAATGGCAGCGCCAACTTCGATGCGACTTTCCGTCCTTCCAGTGGCAACGGCAGCCAAAAATATTCGCGCCGGTCGTTATGGAAAGCAACGGTTGTTTTTACTTTTCAAAAATCCCCAAGATGTTTTGCGTTATATTGAAGCAGATGGACCGATCAAAGCGATCAACGTCGGTAACATGAGCTACAAAGAAGGCGCACGAGAAGTGACCAAAAGCATTCAAGTGCTGCCAGAAGAAGAGCCGATCTTTGAAGCGATCGCCGCAAAAGGCATCACCGTCACGGCACAGCTTGTACCCAATGAACCATCGATCGACTTTATGAAGAAATTACGAGGATAAACCAGGCAGCGCTTCGATCGAGGAGAATATGTAGCGGAAGATTTGTCAAAAAACGAGTGTTTTTCGCGATTTATCTGAGGCGACATAACGATCGATAACCAGCCATTTAAGACTCGTTCATACAATTAGGAGGAAAATTCATGCATTTAGCAGCGTATCAAATCATTCTTATTACTGTTTATGCTTTTATTGCTATTAATGATTCACTTATTTCCAATACGTTGACCCAACCAGCGATCGCCGGAATGATTTCTGGAATGATCATGGGGGACTTAAAGACCGGTTTGATGGTCGGTGGGACCTTACAGTTGATGCGTTTGGGGATCGCCGCATTTGGTGGTGCATCCGTCCCGGATTATTTTACCGGCGCAGTACTGGGAACAGCGTTTGCCGTGATCTCAGGAAACGGCGCGGAATATGGCATCGGCTTAGCAGTTCCAGTGTCCTTGCTGATGCTGCAACTGGATGTCGTGGCTCGTTTTTGTAACGTATTTCTACTACACCGGATCGATAGAGCCATCGACAACATGCAAGTCAAACGAATCCCACGGTTAGTTTTATCAGGTTCTTTCTTATGGGGATTGTCACGGGCGATTCCGATTTTATTGATGCTTTTAGCTGGAGATGCAGTCGTTACGACGATTACTGATAACACGCCAGAATGGCTGATGACTGGACTAAAAACCGCTGGGGGCGTCTTGCCAGTCGTCGGGGTAGCGATCTTGTTGCGCTACTTGCCAACAAAGCACTACAT
>OJJJ01000195.1_pt1 | contig 39611 bp, 37 predicted proteins | sample 1596311 | NCBI WGS metagenome assembly OJJJ01 (sample SAMEA4350140, study PRJEB24818) | metagenome | biome: human; feature: gut; material: faeces | place: Denmark | collected 2013-09 | reverse complement strand
GAGATTTCCCATAGCATAAGCTAGTAAGACCCCTTGAAGACGACAAGGTTGATAGGTTAGAGGTGGAAGCATGGTAACATGTGGAGCTGACTAATACTAATAGGTCGAGGGCTTGACCTAAAAGTTAGAATCGAAAGATAAAAAATTTCTGTGTGTAGTTTTCAAGGTATAAACTACTTGACAAATGAGTAAGATGTGGTAGAATATATCTTAGTTATTCCTCCTTAGCTCAGTCGGTAGAGCATGCGGCTGTTAACCGCAGTGTCGTTGGTTCAAGTCCAACAGGGGGAGCTGTTAATCGCGGCTTGAAGCTGATGGTTACATCGCATACGCAATGCAACAATATCTTTATTAAATTTCCGGCTCCATGGTCAAGCGGTTAAGACACCGCCCTTTCACGGCGGTAACAGGGGTTCAAATCCCCTTGGAGTCATTATGGCGACTTAGCCAAGTGGTAAGGCATGGGACTGCAACTCCCTGATCATCGGTTCAAATCCGTTAGTCGCCTCTAAAGCAAAGAATCAATCGAAAGGTTGGTTCTTTTTTTGTATAATAATAATTTCATTTCTTATCATATAAAAAAGCTGAGAGCTACGAAGAAAAGTTCGTAGCTCTCAGCTTTTTTTTGATATCAATGAATAGAACATTGTCCCTTCCTCTATGATACTTATTTAATCCTCTTTATTTTAGGATTCTATTGAATTTGTGTTATTTACTGTAATATGTTCGGTACGGTAAATAGCAGTGTTATTTGCTCCATCTGTGAAGCGTACATAGATATATCCACTGAATGTTTCTTCAATCTTACATTCATTTGAAAGTTCCCAAGAAGAATAAGGACTAAATGTCTCACCATCTTTTACAAGAAGATATTCAATGGAGTGATAACCGGATGCACCAAAGTCTCCGAAAAATGAGACTGTAAATGGATTTGATACTTCTATTGTGGTATCAGGAATTTCGGTATCAACAGAGTAGAGATGAATGTCTTCATCACTATTAACAGTAACAGAATTTACTGCTCGTGTATCAACGCAGATTTCATTTGTTTTACGAGCAAGATAATCGCCGACGCCATTTTTGTAGCGTACAAAAACAGAACCTTTAAAATCATCATTAATTGTTACAGTACTTCCTTTTTTCCATTTTCCATTGGTATATTCTTCCCCTTCTGGAACAAGCATATAGCTAGTTGTAGAAGGTTTGTTACCCCATATTCAGCGGAAAAGGAAAGTGTTAAATCTTCGGTAATATTTAAGTAACGATCGCTCTTTTCGGTTTTTCCCATTAATGAAACACCGTCTACATTACTTTCTACTTTTGTGTTATAGATGTTTTTTAATTCACCAGTTTTTTCATCAACACGAGCGCGTTGACTCATTGTTTGATCCACAGAAATGGTAGAACCGTCACTAAAGAAATGGATTGTACCTAACAAATCTGTACGATATACATCGCTTGGACGAAGGTTTTTCAATGTTTTCTTTCTTGGAAAACCAGCAGCATTTCCAATTCCACAAGAGATGACAGAAAAGGAAGGATCCACTGCAGATAAGAACTCTGGAGTGGTGGAAGTCCAAGAACTATGATGTCCAACTTTTAAAACGTCAGATTTTAATTGGTATTTGTAAGACCTAACCATTTCTTGTTCTGATACATTTTGAGCATCTCCTGTAAATAAAAAGCTGTTATCTCCATTTTCTACTTTTGCAACAATAGAGGAGTCATTTAACGCTTCATAATTACTACGTTGGGGAGCTAAAAATGTGATTTTGGTTGTTCCAAAATAGATAATTTCACCAGGGTTTGGGTGAATTGGTTGAATACCTTCTTCCCATAAAATTTGTAGGAATTGGTTATAGATACGCAATACATTTGGGGTAGATTTTGTAGGAGCTTGCGTTGGTAAAAACAATTTTTTTGCAGGAATTTCCTTTAGAACAGTCATGAGACCTCCGATATGGTCATGATGTCCATGGCTAGCTATTACATACTCTAGTTCTTTTACACCCTTAGAACGAAGAAATTCTAATGTTTCTTCTGCATGATCTTCTGGTCCACAATCAATTAGCATATACTTGCCATCACTCTCTAATAAAGCACCGTCACCTTGTCCAACATACATATAGTATACATCTAAGTTATCACCAGGGTTAGCAAGTGCTGTTTGAGGAGAAAGCAAAGGAAGACAGAGGAAAAATAATAATAATCCTAGTCTACCAAAAGTTTTTCGAAACTTTTGTGATTTTAACATGATGTAACTCCTTAATTCAATTTTTTATATTCTTTTGTGAAACAGTTAGTTATCACTATTTATGATACGCTGTTTTATTTTGATAGTCAAGGCAGAAAGCTAAGTTTTCAGAAAGGTTATTCTAAAATCCAGTTGTTTTGAAATCATAAAATAAATGTTATAATGAAATAAAACAAAATTTTTGGAAGTAAATAGAAATCATAGATAAAAAGGAGAAAAATTGGAATGGGAGAAAAAGAGTTATTGTTATCGTTAGATCAAGAAGAACAGTTAATAAAGATTGGAAAGGCATTTTCATCAGAAGTTCGAATTAAAATTTTAAAACTTTTATGCCAGTATGAATTAAATGTAAATGAAATAGCAGAACGATTAAAAATACCTACTTCATCAGCTGCTGTCCATGTAAAGGCATTAGAAGAGGCAGATTTGATTGAAACAAGACTAATGCCTGGAATCAGAGGATCGAAAAAGGTGTGTTGCAAAACAATGGAGCATTTAAATGTGGCATTATTTTCCGAAGAGGATTTAAAACAACAAGCGGAAGTTATAAAAATGCCAATTGGAAATTATGTGGACTATAAAGTCGTTCCTACTTGTGGGATCGTTGGAGAAAATGGACCCATTGATGAAGAAGATGAGCCACGCTGTTTTTATAGCCCAAATCGGCATGAAGCACAATTACTATGGTTTGGAAAAACAGGATATGTGGAATATCGATTTCCAAATACCATTTTAATGACAGAAAGAGCAAAAGCATTGGAATTATCAGCAGAACTTTGTTCCGAAACACATGAATATGATTTAAATTGTAAATCGGATATTACCGTTTGGATTAACGGAGTAGAAGCTGGAACATGGGAGTGTCCAAGCGATTTTGGAGGAAGAAGAGGAAAGAGAAATCCAACTTGGTGGCCAGATAAAAATACCCAGTATGGTAAGTTAAAGACATGGCGGATTACAGAAAAAGGCTCTTTTTTAGATGGGAATTTATCCAATAAAGCTACCATTCGTGACTATCACTTAGAGGAAAAAGATTATATCTCTGTTCGGATCGGAGTGAAAGAAGATGCGATCCATCAAGGAGGTGTGAATCTCTTTGGGGAAGGTTTTGGTGATCATGCTCAAAATTTAGTATTAAAAATTGTATATGATTCTGGAAAATAAGTATTTACAGTTTGAGGATTTAAAAGTATAATAAAAACATAAATATTGAATTAAAACAAAAATTTTATAATAAATGTGGAGGGTTAACGATGGTAAAGGAATTAATGGAAAAGTTTGTAGAGATTTTTGGAGAAGGTGGAGAAATCATTCCATTTTTTGCACCAGGACGAGTAAACTTAATTGGAGAACATACAGATTATAATGGAGGACATGTATTTCCATGTGCCCTTACGATTGGAACTTATGGAGTTGTTCGTAAAAGAGCAGATAGAAAACTTCGATTTTATTCTATGAATTTTGAAAAGTTGGGGGTTTTAGAAAGTTTTCTAGAGGATCTTCAATATTCAAAAGAAAGTAATTGGACTAACTACCCAAAAGGCGTTATCTGGGCATTTAAAGAACATGGATATGAAATAACAGAAGGGTTTGATTTTGCGTGTGTTGGAACAATTCCAAATGGTTCTGGGCTTTCCTCCTCTGCTTCTTTGGAAGTTCTTATGAGCAAGATTTTAATTGATTTATATGGATTTAAAGACGTGGATATGGTAAAGGCATCTCTTTATAGCCAGTATGCAGAAAATAAGTTTGTTGGTGTTAATTGTGGAATCATGGATCAATTTGCCATTGCTATGGGGAAAAAAGATCATGCTATTTATTTAGATACTGCTACATTAGAATACCAATATGCTCCAGTGGAACTTGATGACGCCAAAATTGTTATTATGAATACTAATAAAAAGCGTGGGTTAGGCGATTCCAAATACAATGAAAGAAGACAGGAATGTGAAACTGCATTAGCGGAAATTCAAAAAGTAAAAGATATCAAAGCCCTTGGGGAATTGGCAGAAGAAGAGTTTGAAGCAGTAAAATCAGAAATTAAAGATCCAATTCGTGTGAAGCGTGCAAAACATGCGGTTTATGAAAACCAAAGAACTGTAAAGGCAGTAGAGGCGTTAAAAAACCATGATTTGGTCTTATTTGGACAATTAATGAACCAATCCCATATTTCCTTACGAGATGATTATGAAGTAACAGGAATCGAATTAGATTCTCTTGTGGAAGCCGCTTGGAAGCAAGAAGGAGTCATTGGAGCTCGTATGACAGGAGCAGGATTTGGTGGCTGTGCCGTGAGCATTGTAAAAGCCGATAAAATCGATGCTTTTATTGAAAATGTTGGAAAAGAATATGAACAAAAAATTGGATACAAAGCGGACTTTTATGTAGTAGAAATTGGTTCTGGTCCAGTCCGTTTAGCAGAATAATATTGTTATATTACATATCATTCATACGGGCAGTTTAGAGATTGGTTCTAAGCTGTCCACACCTCTATATAGAAATGTATAAAATATAAGATGAGATCAGTGCGGAGGGTAAAGATGGAAATTCAAGCAAGAATCAAACAGTTAGTGAATTATGGGATTGAAGCAGAACTTTTAACGAAAGAAGATCGGATTTATACAACAAATCTTTTATTAGACTTATTAAAGGTAACAGAATATGAAGATTTGGAAGTGGAAGAGGCAGAATTAGAAGACATTTTAAAAGATATGCTAGATTATGCATTTGAACAAAAGATTATCGATGATAATGGAGTTGTAACAAGAGATTTATTTGATACTAGAATTATGAATTGTCTTATGCCAAGACCAAGTCAAGTAATTAAAACATTTCATGAATATTATAAAAAGTCTCCAACAAAGGCAACCGATTATTTTTATAAACTGAGCCAAGACTCTGACTATATTCGAAGATATCGAATTAAAAAAGACTTAAAATGGGTAACGAATACGGAATACGGTGATTTGGATATTACGATTAATTTATCAAAACCCGAAAAAGATCCAAAAGCTATTGCAGCAGCAAAAAATGCGAAAGCTAGTTCTTATCCAAAATGTCTTCTCTGCAAAGAAAATGAAGGATTTGCAGGGAATCTAAATCATCCAGCTAGGGAAAATCATAGAATTATTCCAATTATAATCAATGAACAAAATTGGGGATTCCAATACTCTCCTTATGTTTACTACAAGGAACATTGTATCGTATTTAATGGAGAGCATACACCAATGAAAATCGATCGACAGGCGTTTCGTAAGCTATTTGACTTTGTAAAGCAATTTCCACATTACTTTTTAGGATCAAATGCGGATCTTCCGATTGTAGGAGGTTCTATTTTAGCACACGATCATTTCCAAGGAGGAAATTATGAGTTTGCTATGGCAAAAGCACCCATTGAACAGACTTATTCCATCAAAGGATATGAAGAAGTAGAAGTTGGAATTGTAAAGTGGCCGATGTCTGTATTGCGATTAACAGGAAGCGATGAAAACAAAATTATTGATCTAGCCGACCATATTTTAACAACTTGGAGAGGATATACCGACGAAAAGGCATTTATTTATGCCGAAACGGATGGAGAGCCTCACAATACGATTACTCCAATCGCAAGAAAGGTAGGAGAAGAATATCAATTAGATTTAGTTCTTCGAAATAATATTACAACAAAAGAACATCCACTAGGTGTTTATCATCCTCATGCAGAGCTCCATCACATTAAAAAAGAAAACATTGGTTTAATTGAAGTTATGGGGCTTGCCGTATTACCAGCTCGTCTGAAAAAGGAAATGGAACACCTAAAACAGTGTATTTTAGATGGAAAAGATATCAGACAAGAAGAAGATTTAGAAAAACACGCTGACTGGGTGGAACGTTTCTTGCCAAATTATGAAAGTGTTACAAAAGAAAACATTGATTCCATTGTGGAAGATGAAATTGGGAAAGTGTTTGAAAAGGTGCTTTTAGATGCAGGGGTTTATAAACGAACAAAAGAAGGAAAAGAAGCGTTCGAGCGTTTTATTGGAGAATTATAAATGGATTTTTTTTGATGATTCTAAGAAAAAAGGTTGTCACATTTTTATGTGGCAGCCTTTTCTGTTTCTGCTATAGAAACAAATGAGAAAATATGGTATCATAAAACTATTAACCATAGTGAAAAGTGCATAAGGCAAGCTTTTCACATAAATACCAACAAACGAAATGGAAAGAAGGTGTAGGCATGGTTCATGTGACTCGAATTTATCATAGTGGATTTTTAGTGGAGACAGAAAATTATTTTTTGCTCTTTGATTATTTTAAAGGAGAGCTTCCAGAGCTTTTTGGCAAGAAGATTATCGTGTTTGTGTCTCATGGACATGGTGATCATTATACTCCTACTATTTTTGAATTGGAACAAAAGTATGAAAATGTATCCTATGTATTTTATCATAAGGTTTCAACAAGGCGAGAAAACAATATCTTACCTGTAAAAAATCATGAAAAATATGAATGGGAAGGATTAGAGATCCAAACACTACAATCCACCGATGAAGGCTGTGCCTTTTTTATAAAGGCGGATGGTAAGACTTTTTATCATGCAGGAGATCTAAATTGGTGGCACTGGGAAGGTGAGCCAGAACAATTTAATGAATGGCAAAAAGGGATGTATCGAAAAGAGACCGATGCGTTAAAAGGGAAAGTGATTGATTGTGGATTTGTAGTGGTCGATCCAAGACAAGAACATAACGCTTTATTAGGAATTATGGAATTATTAAAGAAATGTGAGATTAGCCATATATTCCCAATGCATTTTGACGAATGGGGTGGAATCGAAGCGATAAAGCCTTATTTAGAAAAAGAAGAATTAAAGCCATATTATGGGCGATTAGAGTTAGAGAAAGAGTCTATAATAGCAGATATTTAAGAAAGAAAAGAGGAAGAAACTATGAAATTTAAAATGATTCATGAAAATTATAATGTACAGGATTTAGAACGTTCTATGAAGTTTTATGAAGAAGCATTAGGACTTTGTGAAACTCGCAGAATTGAGTCTGAAGATGGAAGTTTTATTATTGTATACCTTGGTAATAAAGAGAGCAGCTTTGAATTAGAATTAACATGGTTACGAGATCATAAAGAACCATATAATCTTGGAGAATGTGAATTCCATTTAGCATTTGAAGCCGATGACTATGAAGCTGCTTATCAAAAACATAAAGATATGGGATGTATCTGCTTTGAAAACCCAGAGATGGGAATTTATTTTATTTCTGACCCAGATGGGTACTGGTTAGAAATTTTGCCAAGCAAATAAGAGGATAGATAGGATAGACAGGATAGGATAGGGGATTACAAGAAGACATGAAAGAAATCATAAAAAAATATAAAGTGGTGTTCATAGTTCTTCTTTTATTTATAATTGTTTTGTTTTTTATACAATGGTTTGGAAATCAAGGGCGTATTCAAAAAATGGGAAAATTGGCAAAGACATATATAGAAGAGGAAGATACAACAGAAAAAGTTGTTTTGGGAGAGAACTTTGTCATAACACAAAGGGAGTTAGAATATGCAATTATAACAGAAAATTTTAAAAAGGATCTAAGACCAGAACAACATGCATTAGATCATTTGATTCGCTCCAAAGTAGTGATTGTTCAGGCGAAAAAAGAAGGAATTGTTCTGACAAAAAAAGAGAAGGAACAAGGAAAACAAAACTCTCCCCTTGGATTTTTAGGGGTAAATAAGCCTTATGAAATCAAGCAATTTTTTGCCCCATGGGAATCGATAGAGGCGGGAGAAAAAGCTATGGAGCATTTCATCGATGAGTCACTTTTGATAAGTAAATATTGGGATATAAAAAAACAGCAGTTTTTCTCAACCAGAGAAGGAGAAACAGAAGAGGAACTTGAAGATGCATGGAGGGTAGAGAAAGAAAAGCAGATCATACAGTTTATTAAAGAAGAAAAAATAATCAATCAAAGTGGAATTTTAAGTGAAAAATACGATAAGTATTTTTATCGTGGAATCATTAATAAAGGATAAGAAAAAAGGCTGTTAACCTAGTTAAAAGTATTTATTAGCTAAGTGACAGCCTTTTTCATTTGATTAAGGATACTCTTTCTTATTCACCGATTTGAATTGTTTTTACAATCTCATTTCCTTCCCAGTCAGAGGCATAAAAAGTGTAAGTTCCTTTTGAAAGTTTTAATGTTAAAGAAGAGACGGTTTTTCCTCGTTTTCCATTTTTAAAATCCAATTTTGAGTGTTTTCCAGAAAGATAAGATAATGTTTTTATTCCAGAACTTTTGTCGGAAATGGAAATGGATACTTGATTACTTCCTTTTTTAGAAGCAAGAGTTAATGTTGGTGCCTTTTTATCTTTTTTATGGGCAGTATCTTTTGCTAATAGCACTGCACTCGTTGCATCTAAAATACCACCTGTACTCACTTTTTTAGAAAGAGAATCTAATGGGGACGCAGAGTTTAGAATCAGATTTTTTAATTCACTTGCATAAAAATTTGGACTGATACTCTTTAAAATAGCTGCCACTCCAGATACAAAAGGGGTTGCCATAGAAGTTCCAGTAAATCTTCCATAGGAATTGCCAACTAATGTGCTATAAATACGAGTTCCTGGTGCTGCAATCTCTACAGAATTTTTGCCATAATTTGAATAAGAGGCAAACTGTTTATCGGAATCAATGGCAGCTACAGAGATCAAGTTTGGTAAGGAAAAGGATGCAGGATAGGTTGGATTTTTATCAATATTCACTCCACCATCATCATTATTTCCAGAAGAGCATACAAAGAGCATAGGGGACTTCATCATAGTAAGATAGAGTTGTTCATTATAATTGGAAGAATTTAAACTAATGTTACAAATAGAAGCACCCATATCGGAAGCATATTGAATGGCTTTAATGAGGGAAGAAGTTTTTCCTGTACCGTTTTCGCCACCAGTTACTTTTAATGGTAAAATTTTTACGTTGATATTAGAAGCAACACCTGCGATTCCGACTCCATTGTTGGCAACTGCACCAATAATTCCAGCTACATGAGTTCCATGATTATCATTGTTTTTAGAATCTGCTAAACCATCTTCATTGTAGCTACATAAGTTAGGGGAATTATTATAGAAGTTCCAACCATGAATGTCATCGATGTAACCATTTCCGTCATCATCAATGCCATTTCCACTAATTTCCTTATCATTTGTCCAAATGTGATCTTTTAAATCTTCATGCTCAATATCAACTCCAGTATCAATAACAGCAACAATAACTTCTCTGCTTGAGCGATAATAGGACCAACTTTCGCTTACACGAGTGATGGCGAGTGGATCTTGTCCAGATAAATCATATCGCTTGTTGTTAGAAGAAAGGGGATAGGTTGCTGCATAGGCAGTTGATGTTGACAAAAGAATAAAAGATAACAATAGGAAAAAACACATCTTTTTGTATAATACATTTCTTTTTTTATACTGCAAAGAGACGCCTCCTTTTGTTTTTTTCGTCATAGATATTTTCATGTTTTACAATAAGGTAATGAAAAAGGGATTTATTTTATTGCAAATGAAAAAAGAAAAAAGTATTTTCCTAATAAGAATGGAATCAGAATGGAAAGATAATGTAGAAAATGGAAAAAAACGGAGAAAATCATGAGGAATTCCAGTAAAAAATATTGACGTATGAGACGAGATGTGTTATGCTAAACAAGCATAGACAAATGGAAGAGGTCTTTTTTTTATGCCTTAATTTAACTTAATTAAAACGGAGGTGGAAGTTGTGCGCGTAAGAATTACATTGGCATGTACAGATTGTAAACAACGTAACTACAATATGACAAAGGATAAGAAAACACATCCAGATAGAATGGAAACTAAAAAATATTGTAGATTCTGTAGAAAACACACATTACACAAAGAAACAAAATAATCAGGCTGTAAAGGAAGTGATCGTATGGGAGAAACTGAAAGAACAGAAAAAGCCCAGAAGAAGAACTGGTTTAAAGGACTCAAAACAGAGTTTGGCAAAATTGTTTGGCCTAAAAAGAATACCGTTGCAAAAGAGACAGCTACTGTCCTTGTGGCGGCTATTGTCCTTGGAATCGCAGTTGCAGTCTTTGATTTCTTTGTACAATACGGTATGGATTTACTGATTAAGTAAAAAGTAAAAAAAGTAAAGGTGGAACATATGGCAGAAGCAAATTGGTATGTAGTTCACACTTATTCAGGCTACGAAAACAAAGTAAAAGCCAATATTGAGAAAACAATTGAAAACAGACACTTAGAAGATCAAATCTTAGAAGTTATTGTTCCTTTGCAAGACGTAGTCGAAGTGAAGAACGGTACGAAGAAGAATGTTTCTAAGAAGATGTTCCCAGGATATGTTTTAATCAATATGGTAATGAACGATGACACTTGGTATGTTGTTCGTAATACAAGAGGTGTAACAGGATTTGTTGGACCAGGATCAAAACCAGTGCCATTAACAGAAGAAGAAATGCGCCCATTAGGAATCGATCTAGCAGCAGAGCGTGCAAAAGCAGCCGCTGTAGAAATTGATTTTGAAGAAGGAGATACAATTGAAGTTGTATCTGGAGCATGGCAAGGAACTGTTGGACAGATTAAAGCAATTAATCTTCAGAAACAAACAGTCTTTATCGATATCGATATTTTTGGACGTGCTACATCCGTTGAAATCAATTTTATGGACGTGAAAAAAATGTAACAAAGAATTCGTCTGTACGGAACAGACGGTGGGAGGGACATTCCCGCAAATACCACAATAATCAGGAGGTTAGCTATCATGGCAAAAAAAGTTACCGGTTATATTAAATTACAAATTCCAGCAGGTAAGGCAACACCTGCGCCACCAGTTGGTCCAGCTTTAGGTCAACATGGTGTAAACATCGTTGAATTTACAAAACAGTTCAACGCAAAAACTGCAGATCAGGATGGAATGATCATTCCTGTAGTTATCACAGTATATCAGGATAGAAGCTTCAGCTTCATCACAAAAACTCCACCAGCAGCAGTTTTATTAAAGAAAGCTTGCAATATCCAGTCAGGATCAGGCACACCAAATAAAGTAAAAGTTGCTACAATTTCTAAAGCAAAACTTCAAGAAATCGCTGAATTAAAAATGAAAGATTTAAATGCAGCAAGCATTGAAGCAGCTATCAGCATGATCGCTGGTACAGCAAGAAGTATGGGAATCACTGTAGAAGAATAATTTTCTTTAAAATTTGTTCGTTAGAAAGTTAAAAATTGATACAGTAAAGCAGAAGATGTCTTTTCAAAAAAGACTGACGGTAGAGTCTTGATAAGACATTGGATGGTTTCACAAGCAACTTAGTAAGTGGGAGGGTAGCTCCCGATAATACCACAGGAGGTTAATTTTAAAATGAAAAAAGGTAAAAGATATGTAGAAGCTGCAAAGCTTGTAGATAGAACAGCTACTTACGATGTAGCAGAAGCGGTTGCACTCGTAAAAAAATCAGCTAGCGCTAAATTCGATGAAACAATCGAAGCTCACATCCGTTTAGGTGTTGATGGTCGTCACGCAGATCAGCAAGTTCGTGGTGCGGTAGTATTACCACACGGAACAGGTAAAACAGTTCGCGTTTTAGTATTCGCTAAAGGAGCAAAAGCTGAAGAAGCTGAAGCTGCTGGAGCAGATTTCGTAGGCGGAGATGAACTCATCCCTAAAATCCAGAATGAAGGTTGGTTAGATTTCGACGTTGTAGTTGCAACTCCAGACATGATGGGTGTTGTTGGTCGTTTAGGACGTGTATTAGGACCTAAAGGATTAATGCCAAACCCAAAAGCTGGTACAGTTACAATGGACGTAACAAAAGCGATCGCTGACATCAAGGCTGGTAAAATCGAATACAGACTTGACAAAACAAACATTATCCACGTGCCAGTGGGAAAAGCTTCCTTCACAGAGGAACAGTTAGCGGACAACTTCCAGACATTAATAGATGCAATCAATAAGGCAAAACCAGCAGCTGCTAAAGGTCAATATTTAAGAAGTGTTACAATCTCTTCTACAATGGGACCTGGTGTTAAATTAAACACAGTAAAACTTGCTTAATTGTCTTTATGGACTGCCACAAAGATAGGTGTTTTCAACTTGAAAACTTCCTGCCTTCTGTGGCAGTTTTTTTATGTTGTCGGAAATAAAGTTTTCTATAACATAAAAAAACTGCGTATGAAGCATACTTTGTTCGATCATAGAATAGATAGTTTTTAATAAAAAATGAATAGATAAGAGAAAAGGAGTCTGAAATGACTGAAGTATTTATTAAGGCGGGGACTTATATTTTAATTATTTGTCTTGCCTATTTTTTAAAGAAAATTGGATTTTTTAAAGAAGGAGAGCATAAAACGATCTCTAAGATTGTGTTAAATATTACATTGCCAGCTGCTATTTTATCTAGCTTTAACCAAGTAGAACAATTATCGGGGCAATTATTTTTTATCTTATTAGTAGGATTTTTAGGGAATGTAGGGCTTTTAGCAATTGCTTTTCTGATATGTAGAAAGAAATCAAAAGAAGATAAGATCTATTGGATGTGTAACAGTGCAGGATATAATATTGGATGTTTTACATTGCCATATGCTCAAGGTTTTTTAGGTCCTATTGGTGTTATTGTTACTTGTCTTTTTGATGCAGGTAATTCCATTATGTGTACAGGGGGAACTTATGCTGTTGCATCTGGAGTTATTGAAAATGGACAAGGAGAGAAAATCAATATCAAACAAACGTGTAAAAAGTTATTTTGCTCTGTTCCGTTTGATTGTTACTTAATTGCAGTTATTATGAAATCTTTCGAAGTGCCATTCCCTGCTTTTGTGAATCAATTAAGCACTACAATAGGGAATGCCAATGGATTTTTATCCATGATGATGATTGGAATGATGTTAGAAATTCATACGAATAAAGAATATCTAAAAAAAGTATTTTCTTTATTAGCCGTTCGTTATCTTTTTTCAGCGGTAATGGCACTTGTATTATACTATAGTCTACCATTTGCTGAAGATGTTAGAAAGACATTAGCAGTCATCAGTTTTGCACCATTGGCATCGTTAGCTTGTGTTTTTACTGAAAAATGTAATGGGGATACAGAGCTTTCTAGTATGACAAATTCTATTTCAGTTATTATTAGTATGATTATTATGACGGTATTGATTCTTGTGATTTAAGAAGTTTTATGTATTCTTCTTTTGTCAGTTCATAAAAATAATCATCCATAGGGTTTCCAGAGGAATCTTTCCTGTTTGTGGAAAGCTTTTTTAGAAAATGAAAGCCCGATTTTTCAATGACTCGTTTGGATTGACTGTTGTTTGAAAAATGTGCTACGAAAATGCGGTCATGGCCACAATCCATAAAAGCATAAGAAAGAACTGCTTGTACAACTTCTGGCATAATACCTTGTCCCCAGTAGTTTTCAGAGAGTACATAACCAAGCTCTAATATATCTCCAAATTCATCATAAGTGCGGTGATGAAGCCCAACAGAGCCTATTACTTTATGAGTGGACTTTAATTCGATGGCAAGGGTTTCTTTTTCTTTTAGGAAGAGAGAAAGAATTTCTTTGGATTCTTCCAGTGTTTCATGAGGCTTCCAACCTGCCATAGGGCCAACCTTAGGATTTGAAGCATAAGCATAAATATCGGTAGCGTCCTCTGGTTTCCAATTTCTTAGAATAGTTCGTTTGGTTTCTAGTGTTTTCATAATATCACAACCTTTCTCAAGCTTTGTTCCACTAGTTTTCTTATTCTATCATATGAGAATTGAGAAATCAAATGGTAAAACATAAAATCGAAAGAAATTTCATAGAAAAAGTTAAAGATGTTTAAGGAATTTTTATAGAAAAAACATAGATTGGACACAATTATTGTGTATAGTAATACTTGTAAGAGCTTTTCATATATTTGAATCCTCTCCCCCTCATTTATAAGCACCCTGAATCGCAGCAGGGTGCTATTTTTTTATTTCATAGGAAATACCTTGTTACATTAATTTGTAAAAGTGACATTTCCTATGAAATAAAAAAGCACTACGTGTGAACGATGCGCAGCTCGCAAAGAAGATAATTTTGCTTCGCAAACTGCTCGCGCGCGGCAAAGTGTGCATTGCTAGAAGTAACTTAAAGTCGTGAAGAGTGTGCAATGCACACTTTGTTCTTGTTTGCAAAGGTAAGTTATTCTATTTCCAAAGAAGGAATCGTAATTTTACCAGTTAAGGCACAAGTAGCAGCAGTCAGTGGAGAGGCTAAATAAATTTCTACCTTAGAAGTTCCCATACGTCCTAAGAAGTTTCGATTGTTTGTGGCAACCACTCGTTCCCCATCGCTTAAAATTCCACCTGCTCTACCACAGCAGAGACCACAGCTAGGGTGAGTGATAATAGCACCAGCCTCAGCTAAAATGGATAGAGTTCCATTTTTAAGAGCATCTTGATAAATTTTACGGCTGGCAGGTGTGATAATTAATTTAACAAAAGGCGAAACTTTTTTATCTTTTAAAACAGAGGCAGCCATTTCTAAATCTTCTAGACGACCATTGGTACAAGAACCGATAAATACTTGATCAATAGGAGTTCCTTCTATTTCTGCTACATTATGAATGTTATCTACTTGAGATGGGCATGCCATGACAGGCACGAAATCTTCTGCATTATATGTAATTTCTTTACAATAAATGGCGTCAGAATCTCCGTATAACTGTTTTTCTTTTTCCGTTAATTCCATATTACAATAGTCTGCTGTCTTTTGATCAGGTGTAAACAAGGCACATTTTGCACCCGCTTCAATAGCCATATTAGCAATGGTCATACGACTTGCGATGGACATGGATTCAATGGTATCTCCTGTAAATTCTAATGAGCGATAGGTGGCACCATCTGGTCCTAGATCCCCAATTAAACGTAAAATAATATCTTTTGAGGTAACATTTGGATGCAAATTACCATTAATTGTGACTTTAATGGTTTCAGGAACTTTAATCCACATGGTTCCTGTGCCAAGAATACTTGCCATTTCTGTATAACCGATTCCAGAAGAAAAAGCTCCAACAGCACCATACGTTGTTGTATGGCTATCCGTTCCAAATACAATATTGGCAGGTTTTACATAACCAGCTTCTGTCATCAATTGATGGCAGATTCCATCCGAACGATGGACATGAGTCAATCCGTATTTTTTAGCAAAAGCATCACCAATTTTCCAATGACGGACGTCGTCGGTTACAGAAGCAGGAACAAGGTGATCATAAATTAAAACAATTTTATCTGGATCCCAAAGTTTTTGGAATCCCATTTCTTCAAATTTTTCTGCGACAAAAGGAATAAAAATATCATGTATCATAACACGATCTACATTTACTGTGACAATATCGCCAGCGGACACAGAAGAAAGGCCTGTGTTTTGTTGTACGATTTTTTCAATGATTGTATGTCCCATAAAGAACCTCCTAATTGATGTGATTTATGTGAAAATCTCGCAAGACGTGGTTTTATTGTTGTTATTCTTTACTATCTAGGCCATTTTTCTTGCGCATAGCATTGACAAGTCCACCCGCTTCAATAATTTCCAAAAGATTATCTGGAAGAGGGGCGATTTTATAAGATTTCTCATGGCAAATAATGGCATCATTTAAGCGAATTTCTAAAGTATCGCCCTCTTTGATATCTTCTTGTAACTCATCATTTTCAATTAACAAAAGTCCGTTATTAATTGAGTTTCGAAAGAAAATGCGAGCAAAGGATTTGGCGATAACAGCTTTAATTCCAAGTGCTTTAATAATTTCAGGTGCCTGCTCTCTAGAAGAACCACAGCCAAAGTTTTTTCCTGCTACAATGACATCGCCTTCTTTTATTTGCCCCGCCAACTCTGGACGGAGAGGAGAGAAGGCATATTGTTTCATATCATCAATTGTTGGGAGAGCTAGATATTCTGTTGGAATAATAATATCCGTATCAATATCGTCGCCTAATACCCAAATTTTATGTTCTATCTTTTCGTGTTCTGTATTCGTATTCATAAAAGGAAACCTCCATTTTTTAGGATTACTACTATTTTATAATTGATCCGCTGTTAGAATCTGACCTTGGATGGCAGAGGCGGCAACGGTTGCAGCAGAGGCTAAGTATACTTTAGAACTTGGAGCGCCTGCACGCCCTTTAAAGTTACGAGTTCCTGTGCTAATTAATACTTCATTTTCCCCAATAACACCTTGGCAACCACCCCAACAAACACTACAGTTGCTATTGACGACCATAGCGCCCGCTTCCATAAAAATATCAATGAGTCCTTCTTTCATGGCTTGAAGATACACATCATTGCTAGCTGGAGCGATAATAAAACGAACGTGTTCTGCTACCTTTTTTCCTTTTAAAATGGAAGCCACCGTGCGTAATTCATCAATTCTTCCGTTATTACAAGAGCCAACGAAAGCTTCGTCAATTTTTACGCCAAAGGTTTCTTTGGCAGGTACTACATCGTCCACAAAATCCGGACGGGCAACGACTGGTTCGATTTTTGATAAATCAAACGTATATTCTTTTTTATAATGAGCATCTGCATCGCTTTTTAGCATGGCTTTTGGTTTTCTACCACCATGTTCTTCTAAATAGTTTAATGCTTTCTCATCCGGTTCAAAAATAGCCGTTTTTGCGCCTGCTTCTACGGCAAGGTTACAAAGGACAATGCGATCATTAATACTAAGGTTAGAAGCGCCCTCGCCCGTAAATTCCATCACTTGGTAGTTGGCACCATTTGCTCCGATTTCCCGAATAATTGTTAGCATTAAATCCCTTGGATAAACGCCTTCTTTTAGCTCTCCAACGAGGTTGAATTTAATCGTCTCTGGAACAAGCACCCAAGAAGTACCAGTCACAAGGGCGTACAATAAGTCCGTGCAGCCAACACCTGTGCCAAAAGCACCTAAAGCCCCATAAGTACAAGTATGACTATCCGCCCCGAAGATAAGTTCCCCAGGAGTCACATAGTGCTCCATCATAATCTGATGACAAACTCCTTTTCCTTCCCAAAAATCAATATTATATTCTCTTGCAAAGTCTCGCATTTTTTTATGTGAGGCGGCAGTTTTTGGATTATCTGCGGGGATATTGTGATCGACGATGAAAACAACTTTGTTTGGATCTGCAATGGTTGGATGCTTTAATTGATGATAAAACATATCGATTGTCAAATGGGTTGTTCCATCATTGGACATCATTCTATCTAGTGTAACGGTATGGATATCTCCTGCCTTTACAGAAGAAACACCAGCCGCTTGTGCAATAATTTTTTCAGCAATTGTCATTCCCATCGATTATTCCTCCTTATTTAAAAATGCGATTAGTCCACCTTGGTTTAAAATATTTTGCATATAAGGGGCTAATTTTGTACAAGTATATTGTTTTCCATTGACCGTGATGATTCCTTCTGAAAGAGAAAGTTCCATCTCATCGCCAGTGCTTACTTCATCGGGTAATTCTTTACAGATGAGGACAGGAAGACCGATGTTGATGGAGTTGCGAAAGAAAATGCGGGCAAAGGATTTGGCGATAATGGCCTTTACTCCAAGAGCTTTTAAAACACTTGGCGCTTGTTCACGAGAAGAACCGCAACCAAAGTTTTCACCGCCTACTACAAAATCCCCTTCCTTTACTTTCTTTGGAAAATCTGGATCTAACGATTCAAATGTGTGACTCTTCATTTCGTCGATGGTTGGTAACAATAAATATTGACTAGCAATAATTTGATCCGTATCTAAATCATTATGAAATTTAAAAATCGTTCCTTTTGACATAATACTCTCCTTTAACCATAATTAAACTATTGTTATCATAGCATAAAAAGATAGGAAAAGAATGTAAATTATGATACAATTATGAAAAAATAACAAGATAAAATTTCATAAGGGAAACATATATCCATAAAAATTTTGAAAAAGAGAAAAAATACGAAAGAATGATAATAAGACAAGTCAAAAAACAAAACAATGGGGGTGATAAAAGCAATGAGGCAAGAAATTCAGTTAGAAATGGAAATGCTACAAGAGAAATGGATATCAAAAGAACTGTTAAATCGGTTGACAGAGATTGCAGCTACAAGGGTATATTGGGAAAAGGAATTGATTTATCGCCAAGAGGAAAAGGCAAACTGGTGTTACTATTTGAAAAAAGGACAAGTAAAAATTTTTGTATCTTCTGAAAATGGAACGGAGAAAACATTAGCCATTTATAAAGAGCAGATGCTCTTTGGAGAGGCAGCTTTTTTTGCAGGACATCCTAGAACGACAAATGCTATTGCCACAAAAGAGAGTGAAGTGCTTGTGATTAGCAAAGAGAATATTTTACAGTGTTTTGGGGAAAAGCCTATGCTTGCTTGGTCCATTATGAGTTCTTTATCACAGACGGTTCGTTTGCTGTCGATGCAAATCAATGAGATGTCTTTTTTAAGCGCAAAAAAACGATTGCTTCAATTTCTGATAAGTGAATATGAGAAAGGGCAAGGAGTGATTTCCCATACACAAGAGGAAATAGGCGCATTGATGGGAGTGAGTCGGGTGACTATCAGTCGGGAATTAAGAGAGTTAAAAAAGGCAGGAATTTTAGAAATTCATTATGGAAAACTGAAAATCAAAAAAATAGAAGAACTAAAGCAGATGTTTCTAAAAGAAAAAGAGAGATAAGGAGGCTAAGAGCTATGCGATTTCGACCATGTATTGATATTCACAATGGAAAAGTAAAACAGATTGTTGGAGGTAGTTTAAGAGATGAAGGAGATGAGGCAAAAGAAAATTTTGTTTCCGAAAAAGATGGGGATTATTATGCCAATCTATATAAACAGTTAGGGTTATATGGAGGGCATATTATTTTATTGAATAAAGAAGGGACAACGTACTATGAGGAAGATGTAAAACAGGCACTAAAGGCGCTTCATGCTTATCCAAATGGATTGCAAATTGGAGGGGGAATTTCTTCTAAAAATGCAAAATTCTTTTTAGAGGAAGGGGCGTCTCATGTGATTGTGACTTCTTATGTTTTCCAAAATGGGGTTATCCATTGGGAACATTTAAAAGAACTTTGTGCTATTACATCCGATGAAGAAAGGACACACCTTGTTCTTGATTTAAGCTGTCGAAAAAAAGATGGAAAATATTATATTGTAACGGATCGTTGGCAGACATTTACTGATATTATTTTAACAGAAGATGTGTTAGAACAGTTATCCAAATATTGTGATGAATTTCTCATTCATGGGGTAGACGTGGAAGGAAAGGCATCAGGAATTGAAAAAGAGTTAGTTGCTTTGTTAGGAAATTGGAATAAAAAACCGATTACTTATGCGGGAGGCATCGGAAGTTATAAAGATCTGGAACAATTAAAAGTAATAAGTAAAGGAACCCTTGATGTTACCATTGGAAGTGCTTTAGATCTTTTTGGTGGGATGTTAGACTTTAAAAAAGTGTTGGATTTTTGCCAATAAGTCTATATCGTTAAAAAAAAGACAAGCTATATTCTGAAAAAATAAAGGATATGGAAAATATCGTGAAATATGAGAAAATATATCACTTAATCTTGTAGGAAAATTTACTTTATACCACAAATTATTAGCAAAATGAATAAAAAACTTTGATAAAATATAAATAATTATTGTAAAAATGTTCAAAATCAAATACAATTAGATTATTCAGTTAAACGAAAGGAGAGTGTGCAGAATGAGCAGACTCAATGTTTTTACAAAAAGCAAAGCACAAGCGGTTGTAGAAAGTTTATATAAAGACTTAGAGAACCGAATTGTAGCAAGTCCACCAGGATTATGTCCAGTGGATATTTCGTCCTCTTTTTTAAAACTTTGCCATGCGCAAACGTGTGGAAAATGTGTACCATGTCGTATTGGGCTTGGACAGTTAGAAAATTTAATGGAAGATGTGTTAGATGGAAGGGCAACATTAGAGACCATTGATTTAATTGAAAGAACAGCACGTGTTATTGCAGAATCTGCGGATTGTGCTATTGGCTATGAAGCAGCAAATATGGTATTAAAAGGATTAGAAGGTTTTCGGGATGACTATGAGGAGCATGTAAAGACAGGAAGATGTCTTTGCCATTTAGAGCAACCTGTTCCATGTGTTGCTATGTGTCCAGCTGGAGTCGATGTTCCAGGATATGTGGCACTGATTCATGAAGAGCGTTATGCTGATGCGGTTGCTTTGATCCGAAAAGATAATCCATTTCCAACCGCATGTGCTCTTGTATGTGAGCATCCTTGTGAAGCAAGATGTCGTAGAAATATGGTAGATTCTTCTATCAATATTCGTGGATTAAAACGCTATGCGGTTGATCACTGCGGAGATGTCCCAGTTCCAGAATGTGCCCCATCAACAGGTAAGAAAGTTGCCATTATCGGTGGTGGTCCAAGTGGTTTAAGTGCTGCTTATTATTTACAGCTTATGGGACATCAGACAACGGTATTTGAACAAAGAAAACAGTTAGGTGGTATGCTTCATTATGGAATTCCAAACTATCGCCTTCCAAAAGAGCGTTTAGATGAAGATTTAGATGCCATTCTTTCAACAGGGGTAGAAGTAAAACAGGAAGTTTCCATTGGGAAAAAAGAGGGACAGATTCCTTTTGAACAGTTGAGAAAAGAATACGATGCTGTTTATATTGCCATTGGTGCTCATACTGACAAAAAACTTGGAATTGAAGGTGAAGATGCCAATGGTGTCATGTCAGCTGTTGATATGTTAAGAAGAATTGGCGATCAGGATATGCCAGATTTTACAGGAAAGAAAGTAGTGGTTGTAGGTGGCGGAAACGTAGCCATGGACGTAACTCGTTCTGCTATTCGTCTTGGTGCTGAAAAAGTCAGCGTATTATATCGTAGAAGAAAGTCTGATATGACAGCTCTTATGGAAGAAGTAGAAGGTGCCATTGCAGAAGGTGCTGACGTATTAGAACTTCATGCACCAAAATCAATTGAAACAGATGAAAATGGAAATGTTGTTGCTATTTGGGCAGATCCTAAGATTATTGGATTGGTGGATCGAGCAGGTAGACCTCGTCCAAGTGACTCAGGATTAAGTGCAGTTCGGATTCCTTGTGATATTGTCCTTGTAGCAATCGGACAGGATATTGTATCTGAGGACTTTGACGCAGCAGGAATTCCAGTGACAAGAAACATGATTTGTGCGGATTCTGCAAGTGAGATTCCAAATATGCCAGGCGTGTTTGCAGGAGGAGACTGTGTAACAGGACCTTCTACGGTAATTCGTGCCATCGCTAATGGAAAAGTAGCGGCTGCCAATATCGATAATTATTTAGGATATAACCATATCATTAAGGTAGATGTAAAAGTACCAGCACCAAGAATCGCAGATCGCCCTGCTTGTGGTCGTGTAACAATGGCAGAGAGAGATTCCAATGAGCGGAAGAAAGACTTTGAAATGGTGGAATATGGAATGTCTTGTAAGGAAGCAAAACAAGAGTCTTCAAGATGTTTACGTTGTGATCATTTCGGATATGGTATTTTCAAAGGAGGTAGAGTGGATCAATGGTAAATTTAAAAATTAACAATGTACCGATTACAGTTCCAGAAGGAACAACCATTTTGGAGGCGTGTAAGCAGGCACATTATCCAGTACCAAGCCTTTGTTATTTGAAGGGAATTAATGATATCGGAGCCTGTCGTGTCTGTTGTGTGGAAGTAGTCGGTGTAGAAAGACTGGTAACTTCTTGTAACAACGTCGTAAGCGAAGGCATGGAAGTGTTGACCAACTCTGCAAGAGTACGAGATGCTAGAAGAACTAATGTAGAACTTATTTTATCTCAACATAATTGTAATTGTCCAACTTGTACAAGAAATGGAAATTGTACGTTACAAAAAATTTCTTATCAGCTTGGACTCAATACAGAAACTTATAAAAAAGAAGTTACATATGCTCCATGGAGCACAAAGTTTCCACTTGTAAGAGATGCAAGCAAATGTATTAAATGTATGCGTTGTGTACAAGTGTGTGATAAAGTACAGAGTATTCATATTTGGGATATTGCAAAAACAGGTTCTAGAACAACCGTTGATGTATCCTATAATCGAAAAATTAAAGATTCTGAATGTGTACTTTGTGGACAGTGTATTACACATTGTCCAGTAGGTGCATTATCTGCAAGAAATGATAAAGGAAAAGTGTTTGGATTTGATGCTCCAATTAGCACAGGAAAGAAAGTGACTGTTGTACAAGTAGCACCATCCGTTCGAACTTCTTGGGGAGAAGCCTTTGGTGTATCAAGAGAAATTGCTACTCCAAAACGTTTAGCAGCAGCACTTCGTCGTATGGGATTTGACTATGTATTTGACACCAATTACGGTGCAGATTTGACAATTATGGAAGAGGGAAGCGAATTCTTAGAACGATTAAAACATAAAGAAGATTTTAAATATCCAATGTTTACTTCCTGTTGTCCAGGATGGGTAAGATTTTTAAAATCTCAATATCCAGATATGGTTGATGATTTATCATCAGCGAAGTCTCCACAGCAAATGCAAGGCGCTATTATTAAAACGTATTTTGCAAAGAAAATGGGAATCGATCCAAACGATATTTTCAGCGTGTCCATTATGCCTTGTGTTGCTAAGAAAGCGGAGTGTGATATTCCATCCATCAATGATTCTGGAGCAGGAAAAGATGTGGATATCGTCCTTACAACGAGAGAAATGGTAGCACAAATCCGTTCTCTTGGTATTGATATTGAACATCTTCCAGAGGAAGAATTTGATTCTCCATTAGGACCAGGAACTGGCGCAGGTGTTATTTTTGGTGCAACTGGTGGGGTAATGGAAGCAGCACTTAGAACTTCTTATTACTTAGCAACAGGAATGAAGCCAAATCCAGATGCCTTTTATGAAGTGCGTGGGTTAGACGGCTGGAAAGAAGCATCCTTTGATGTAGCAGGAAATACCGTTAAAACTGCAGTAGTCAGTGGTCTCGCCAATGCAAGAAAACTTATTCGCGCGTTAAGAAGAGGAGAAGTACAATATGACTTTGTGGAAGTAATGGCTTGTCCTGGTGGTTGTGTCGGCGGTGGCGGACAGATTATCCATGATGGAGAAGAATTGGCAGGAGAACGTGGAGAGAACCTTTATAAATTAGATAAAGAGTGTGCGATTCGTTTCTCCCATGAGAGCCCAGAAGTTCAGGCTACTTATAAAGATTACTTAGGAGAACCATTGTCTCATTTAGCACATGAACTTTTACATACGGATCATAAGGCTTGGGATCTTCCTCATGCTTATTATCCAGATAGAGATGTATAATATAGAATAAAAATTAGATTGAGTTAAGAGGAAAAGCGTTACTTTCAACGTAGGAAATTTATTTTCTATCGTTGGAGGTAGCGATTTTTCTATGTTATAGAAGCTTCCTTTGTTTTTGAGCCGTTTTGTTATATTTTCGTAAAATAAGAGGGAACGCCTAGAAGATTTTAAAAAACAATAGTAAGATATAATAAGAGAAAGAAAAAGTAATAAGGAGGTAACGATAATGTATCAGATAAAAACAGATATGCATGTACATTCTATTTTTACGAATCATGCATATAGCACAATCGAGGAAAATGCCCGTTATGCTAATAGTCAGGGAATAGAGGCCATTGCAATTACGGATCATTTTGGTCCTTTATTTTTAGGTGATATGAAAGAAGGAATGTTCCAAATTGGAAATCGGGTTATCTTGCCAGAGGAAATCTGTGGAGTTCGAGTGTTGAAAGGGGTAGAGATCGATATCGTAGATCACGAAGGAAATCTTGCTTATTATGATAAGAAAAGCCCGACAAATCCAGAAATTACAGTACAAGAACGAGTTTTACAAAGCTGTGAGCTAGTAATTGCAAGCGTTCATCCTTGGGAAAAGTTTCGTCCAGCCACAAAGGTAGAGCATACAAAGATGTATATTAATGCATTGAGAAATCCCTATGTGGATATTATTGGACATAGTGGACGAGCAGGAATGGAGTATGAGATTGATGAAGTGCTAAAAGTGGCAAAAGAAGAGAACAAGATCATTGAAATCAATAATCATTCTTTTGATATGGGTCCTTCTATGATTTGTAAGACAATCGCAGAACGTTGTGCAGAACTTGGAGTTTCCATTGCAGTGAATAGCGATGCCCATTTTGCCTATTATATTGGACATTACGATAAGGCGTTAGCCATGTTAGAAGAAATTCATTTTCCAGAAGAATTGATTGCAAATGCTTCTTTGGAACGATTATTACGTGTCATTCGAACAGATAAAAGCCACATATAATAGAGTTTTGTAGGGGGAAAGAAAAATGAAAAGTAGAAATCTTCGTTTATTATGCTTTATGCTAGTAGGTATCTTGTTAATAGCCATAAATGGCTGTTCTAGCGTGAAACAACAAACAAGTTCAAAAAAACATGGAGATATTTATTTGTATGGAGAATACCATGGAGTAAAAGAGATTTTAGATCAAGAATTTGACTTATGGTATGATTACTACCATAATCAAGGGATGAGACATTTATTTATTGAGGATCCTTATTATGCAGCAGAATTTTTAAATCTATGGATGAAGGCAGAAGATGATACAATATTAGATCAACTTTTTATAGATTGGATAGGCACTGCTGGAAGTACATCTTATAATAAGGAATTTTATCAAAAGATAAAAAAGGAATGTCCAGAAACGATTTTCCATGGAACCGATGTGGGACATCAGTATGATTCGACTGGAAAACGATTTTTAGAATATTTAAAAGAAGAAGGAAAAGAGAGTTCAGAACAGTATGCGTTAGCAGAAGAGGCAATGGAACAAGGAAAATATTATTATAATCATGATGATAATATATATCGTGAAAATAAGATGGCAGAAAATTTTATTCGAGAATTCGATAAGCTAAAAAATCAAAATATTATGGGTATTTATGGAGCCGCCCATACGGATCTAGAATCCATGGATTATTATACACTTTCTATTCCGTGTATGGGAAATCAATTAAAAGAGCGTTATGGAGAGTCTGTTTTTTCAAAAGAATTATCGAGTGTAGGTGATGTTGAGCCAGAGAGAGTGGATACAATAGAACTTGCTGGGAAAGAGTATCAGGCGTCTTATTTCGGTACAACGGATATAACAGGAAAAGTAGAAGGGTTTACACAATTAAAATTTTGGCGAATTGAAAATGCTTACGATGATTTTAAACATGAATCTTACATACAAGATTCCCTACCTAGCTATAACTATCCAACAACAATAAAAATAGGAGATGTTTGGTTAGTTGAAGCTACAAAAACAGACGGATCTATTTTAAAGTTGTATTATCGTTGTGACAAAAATATATGGATAACCAAAGGGTTTCGCATAGACGAAACATAGTATTGAGAGATAAATAGAAGAAGAGAGCTAATTTTCGTAAAGTTAGCTCTCTTTTGCTTTTCATTATTGAAATTTAATGACGATAGTTTCCTTTTAAAGTCGCTTGCTCTAAAATATGTCCTTCCATTTGACGGAACATCTCATGCATCATAAAACCATTTTCTAAGTCCAGCATACAATCTAAAGCATAGATATGAAGCTCGTAAGTGTGAGGATCGTTTGGTGGAGCCATTCCACCATAGTAGGAAGATAATTCTTTACTCTGACTTCCACCTTGCATACTGATCCAGCTATTGACTCCTTGAACGAAGTCGTTTGTTGTTTGGCTTTCGTTTTCATCTATTTTTGTTTTTGTAATATTTGCTGCTACCCAATGAATCCAAGAAAATCCACCGCTAATTGGAAAAGCATCTTTATCTTCAAGAAGTAAAGCAAAACTTTTTGTTCCTTCTGGAGCATCTAAAATTTCAAATGGGAGAGAATAGGTTGGCACACCATTTTCATTAAAATGTTCTCCATGTTTTCCGTATTTATCTTCTATCGTTCCATCAATAATTCCATGGCTAATAATTTTCATAGTAAGAACCTCCTAATGTTCCATTCTTTGTAGCTCCATTATACGAGGTGGAAACAAAGGTGTAAATTACTTACTTTTTTGTGGGTACTGTTACTTATAGTAGTCCCTTTTCTTTTAAAACGTCAGACATTCCGTGTTCTACCATATAGTCGATACCAATTTCCTGCATAATTTTTAGTGCCGAAAGTATTTTTTCACCTTGTGGTTTTTTTAGAGAATATTCTACTTTTAATGGATAACCTTCATATACTTTTTTCTCAACAAAGCCGAACTCGATCAGTTCTTTTAGGTGTTCTAGTAGCATTTTTTGGGTGATACCATCAATATCGTGTTCTAACTTAGAAAGAGAAGTAGGGCCAAAGCGCAATCGCCATAGTATGATCGGTTTCCATTTGCCTTTGATCATATCGTGAGTAAGTTCCAATGGACAAGTATAAGTTTCTCGAATTTTCATTTCGTGTTCTTCTAAAATGATAGTCCTTAAAGTTTGAATGAGGGGCTTATTTTAGATTCTCCTTTCTTGATAAATTTTATGTGTTTGCTATGTTTGTATCTTACCATAACTTGACTTAAAGCGAAACTTGTGTTAAGTCATAGGATTAAACATAAAAAAAGAGATAAAGGAGAATGGAAATGATAGTAAATACAGATAAATGCATCGGTTGTACTTTATGTAAACAAGATTGTATTGTAAGTGATATAGAAATGGTGGATGGAAAGTCATATATAAGAAATAAGACCTGTATCAAGTGTGGGCATTGTATTGCAATTTGTCCAGTGAAAGCAATATCTTGTGATGATGAAAAAGAATATGCAATGGATGAAGTCATAGAATATGAGGAAGAAAAATTTGATATCGATCCAGAAAATTTAATGAACTTTATGAAGTTCAGAAGAAGTGTTAGGTTATTTAAAGAAGACGATGTAGAAGAAGAAAAAATACAAAAAATAATAGAAGCAGGTAAATACACACAAACTGCAAGCAATATGCAAGACGTTTCTTATGTGATTGTAAAAGAAAAACTTCAAGAAGTTAGAAAAATGGTGTTAGAAACATTAAATGCAATGGCGGATAAAATGTTAGCAGATGAAAATACGCCAAAGCAATTTATTACATACGCATATATGTGGAAACAGATGTATCAAGACTTTTTAGAAAATCCAGATGGTGAGGATAAATTGTTCTTTAAAGCGCCTGTATTGCTTGTTGTAAAAGCAAATCGAACGATAAATGGAGCTTTAGCAGCATCAAAAATGGAGCTTATGGTAAATGCGTTAGGTCTTGGAACTTATTTTAGCGGATTTTTAGAAAGAGCGTTATCTGTCAATCCTAAAATAGCAGAATTACTAAAAGTAGAAGAAGGGGAACAGTTTGTGGCCTGTATGTTAATTGGGTATCCAAGGGTAAAATATAAACGAACAGTACCAAGAAAAGATGTAAAAGTAACAAGAATATAAAGTAAGATTTTAGAAAGAATAAGAGAGACAAAAATAGGAGAGGAGAAGCATATGTTATAAGTTTCCTATGTTTATGAGAAGTCACCAATTGAGGGTGTGAATATTCGTGTCAATTAATTGTGTATGACAAAATGAAATCATTTATTTAATATAAAAGGGGATAAAATCTTATAAGCAAAAAGGCAGTTCGTCATATCGGAGCATAACGAACTGCCTTTTTCTGTGTAAAAATGTCTAAATTCATTTCACAGTGATAAAAATAAACTATATGATAAGTAGTATATTTATTTTGTTTCATTCTTTTGTATGTCTCTTGTCCATTTACGTACTTCAGCAAGAGCATTAACTAATTTTAAACCATTGTCTGTTAGGGAATATTCAACATGAGGAGGTATTTCATTGTATTGTTTCCTGTTAATAATATTCTCATTTACCAATTCTTTTAGTATCTTAGTAAGCATTAAATCTGTAATTCCATCAAGTTTACGTTTTAATTCATTAAATCGTATGTGTTCCGCCTCATAAATAGTCCAAATGAGCTTTATTTTCCATTTGCCTCCAAGGAGATTCGTAGTATATTCGAGAGGACAGTCAGTAAACTTTTCATGTGTATCTGCCATTTTATTTCACCACTTTCTAAAAATTCGTATATTCCATAGTATATTTCCCAATACTATATTTTTATATAGTATCTATATTATTTTTGCGTACTTGTTTCTAGTATCTATATCACTATAATAACTAATAGAAATAAAAAAAGAAAGAGGTAGATAGATTATGAAAATTGAGTTATGGTCAGACTATGCATGTCCATATTGCTATATTGGAGAAGTACGATTAAAAAAAGCAATGGAAGAAACTGATAATAAAGATGAAATTGAGATTATTATGAGAAGTTTTGAATTAGATCCGAATGCAAGTCATGAAGTAACATCAACTACATTAGAGAGATTTGCAAAAAAATATGGATTAAGTAAAGAAGTGGCAAAACAAAGAATAGATGCCATTACAGATACTGCAATAGAAGAAGGAATTGATTTTAGATATATATCAACAAGGTATACAAATACTTTTAACGCACATCGTCTAACAAAATTTGCAGAAAGTAAAGGAGAGAAAGGTATATCTGAAAAGTTATTTAAGGCTTATTTTACAGACAATATGGAATTAAGTAATTTAGAAGTATTAAAAGAAGTTGCAGAACAGGTTGGACTAGATAGTGATGAAGTATCCAAAATGTTAGAAACAGATTTATTTGCAAAAGAAGTGCGAGAAGATGAGAGAGAAGCAGCAAGGCATGGAATTTATGGAGTGCCATACTTTTTAATAAACGGAAAATATGCGATATCAGGAGCACAACCTACGGCATTAATTCGAAAAGCATTGGAAGAATTATTAGAAAAAGAAAAAGTTGAACTACACGAAACGATGGATAGTATGGTATGTGGACCAGATGGGTGTCACATTGGTGGAGAAAAGGTATGATAAAACAAATATCAGTTAAAGATGTATTTGAGACAAATGCATATTTTTATATTGATGAAACTACAAATCATGGATTTTTGATTGATCCTGGTGCGGAAGCAGATAAGTTACTTGAAATTATAAAGAAAGAGAAATTAGTGATAGAAAAAATCCTTCTTACGCATGGACACTTTGATCATATGGGTGCCGCAAAACAGATTAGTAAGAAACTCAATATACCAATTTATATGCATAGTGAAGGAAAGAAATATGTTACAAACCCTGTATGGAATTTATCTAGAAGCTGTGGAAGAGATATTATACTAGAGAATGTACGATATTTAAAAGATAATGATATCATTGCTTTAGAAGCAAATCCCGATATTATACTAAGGGTAATTTATGTATCAGGACATACTTTAGACTCTGTAGTATACTATAGTGAAGATAAAAATACTGCATTTGTTGGAGATATAATATTGGCAGGAAGTATAGGCCGCAGTGATTTTTACGGAGGTAATGCAAGCCAGCTGTTTATAGGAATTGTACAGAAAATTTTTTCATTACCAGATAACACAATATTATATTCTGGACATAGTAAGCCGACAACTGTGGCAAATGAAAAAAATATAAGTGAATATTTACTTCACAATTTTTTTGTAAATAATTTGCAATAAAACTACTTGACATTTTAGGACACGCATGGTAAAGTGTTCTAGTGTAAATACTGCCGAAGACAGTAGGTGCTGTAAAGCATAAGGTTCAAAACGCCTACCGAGGGAATATCACTTTCTTAAAATAATAAGAATGATAGATGCTCTGTGTCTTTGGATACAGAGCTTTTTTTATGATCGGCGGTGTACAAATAATATAGGAGGTGCACCAATCGTGGCTAAAGTAGAATTAAAACAACCTATCGTAGAAGAGATCAAAGGATTACTTGCTGATGCTCAGTCTGCTGTATTAGTTGACTACCGTGGAATCACAGTAGAACAGGATACTGCTCTTCGTAAAGAGTTAAGAGAAGCAGGTGTTGTATACAAAGTATACAAAAACACAATGATCCGTTTAGCTGCTCAGGGAACAGATTTCGAAGCATTAAGCCCAGATTTAGAAGGACCTACAGCTATCGCTATCTCTTCAACAGACGCTACTGCTCCAGCTAGAATTTTAGCTAAATTTGCTAAAAACGCTCCAGCATTAGAGTTAAAATCAGGTGTTGTAGAAGGAACATACTACGATAAAGCTGGTATCCAGGTTATCGCTACAATTCCATCAAGAGAAGAATTACTTTCCAAATTCCTTGGAAGTATTCAGTCACCTATCGCAAACTTTGCTCGTGTTATCAAGCAAGTTGCTGAATCTAAAGAAGCAGAAGCATAAGATATTGCTCTGTTTATAACGAATTATTGAATTTAAATTATCGAATGGAGGATTTTTAAGATGACAACTCAGGAAATTATTGAAGTAATCAAAGGTTTATCTGTATTAGAATTAAATGAATTAGTAAAAGCTTGTGAAGAAGAATTTGGTGTATCTGCAGCAGCAGGTGTTGTAGTTGCAGCAGCTGGAGACGGTGCTGGAGCTGGTGAAGAAAAAACTGAATTCGACGTTGAATTAACAGAAGTTGGTCCAAACAAAGTTAAAGTTATCAAAGTTGTTCGTGAAGTAACAGGTTTAGGATTAAAAGAAGCTAAAGAAGCTGTAGATAACGCTCCTAAAGTATTAAAAGAAGCTGCATCTAAAGAAGAAGCTGAAGAAATCAAAACTAAACTTGAAGCTGAAGGAGCAAAAGTTACACTTAAATAATTTAAGTCCTAACTTTAGCGAAATTAGCAAGTATAGAGTAAAATCCGCAATCGACTGGAAACAGGAGATTGCGGATTTTTTTATGTTATAGGAAAATGGTATCTCCTATAACATAAAAAGCACTATGTGGAAATAATGCGTAGCTTGTGTAGAAGGCATAAGTCAAGTAGAAATGCTTGCATAAAATACACAGAAGAAATGGAATCCCTTCTTGACAAAATATAAAAGATTACATATATTAAGTGTATACTTAAATAATGTTTAAATAAATACTTAATTTATCTCAACAAGGAGGCGGTTACAATGAAATTATGGAAATATCCTTCTGTTCGTATTGCTTATATGGCAATTGTTCTTCAATCTATCATGTCGGTTGTGATTTCCTATTCTTATTCTTACTTTGTTGTGGAAGATTTGTCTTCCTTAGTAAGAATTGTTGTTGCATTAATAGTAGGGGCTTGTCTGCAAGGGATTTTTATTGTTTTTGCCCTTAGAAGTCAAGCGGTAGCTAGTTATTATCTGAAAATGGACTGGAATGAGAAGATTGATCAAGGAATTGAGCAAGAACCATTTGAGAAATTTATGGAAAAGGAGTCTGGAGAGCACGCTTCTTTTTATGTCAATGATGTTCCAAGAATAGTGGATTTAACATTTGCAAAATCGTGTTCCATTTTAGGGAAAACAGTCATGGCTGTTTGCACATTAGTTGCATTAATAAAAATTAATTGGGTTATGGCAATCGTAGCAATCAGTGCGGTATTTATTATGGCAATGGCAACAAAAGCCTTTGAAAAAAAGCTGTCGTTCATATTAAGTGATAACCAAAGGCAAAAGGAAGTATTCTTAAATCAAATACGGGAGTTAATGCAAGGTTATTCCACTATATTTGAAAATAACTGTTTTTCTTATTTTAAAAAACGTTCGAAAAAAGCAAGTTATGACTACTGTAAAGGAATTTGTCAAGTAGATACGTTTGCAGGCATTATGTCAGGAGTTTTATCATGGATGAGTTATTTTTTTACGGCCGTTGTATTGGGTGTCTTAGCCTATTTTGTATTACAAAAGAAAGTGGCAGTTGGGGCTTTTTTATCGGTGATTACTCTTATGCCATCCCTTTCAGATTCTGTCATGTTAATGATGTCTGATAGTGTATTTTTTAAATCAGGTAAGAAGTTTTTCTATGAGAAATATGCATCCTTTCAATTCTTTGATGGAAAGGAAAAAAGAAATCGCTTACAGAGAGAAAAAGGGAAAGAAGAGTCTTGGTTTCATCCTTATGGCTTAAAAAACACTGTCCTATTGAATGACAATTTTATAACTGAGAAGGAAGGACAAAAGAAAGAGAAAATACAGTCGATTGTTATTTCTCCTCTTACGATTCATTATAAGCAAAAAGATATTTTCATTCAGAAAGAGCTTTGCTTTGAAAAGGGGAAAAAGTATATGCTCATTGGTTCTAGTGGTTGTGGAAAGAGTAGTTTATTAAAAACATTGATTGCAGAAGTAACCAACTATGATGGAGAGATTCAAGTAAAACAAAAGTCAGGAACGAAATTGCTGTCTAAAAAACTTCTCGATATGCGAGATTGTATCGCCTATGTAAATCAATTTACGTATTTATTCAATGGCACGATGTTTGAAAATATTTCTATGGGAAATCCATATGCAAGAGAAGAAATTGTAAAAGTGATGGATGATGTGCGTTTAAATGAATTTGAACCAGAATATTTGATTGTGGAAAATGGTAAGAACCTATCTGGAGGTCAAAGACAACGGATTGCACTGGCAAGGGCTCTTATCCAGAAGAAGGAAATTTTAATCCTAGATGAAGCGACGGCCAACTTAGATCCAAAAGTGAAGTTAGAATTAGAACAGCTTGTCTTGCAATTGCCATGTATGGTGATTATGATTTCCCATCATATGACAGAGGAGATTGTAAAGCGGATAGATAGAGTGATTGAGTTAGGATGAGATTGGGATAGATAGGATTCCAAAATAGCTGGATTTTATGATAGAATTAGAACAGTAGGAAAATAGGAATTGGTTTAAAGGAGAAGAGAAAATGGCAGTAACGATAGCAACAAAACAACAGTGTGAAATGATAGATTATTTTTTATCTTTTTCTTTGCTTGTGGAGGATTTCGAAGAGAACCGTTATCCTTTTATCGATCAAGAAGAAGAGGAGATTGTAAAAGAGTATCGAGCGCAATTGGAAAAAAGAAGAAAAACAATTGAGAAGTATTGTTTAAAAGAATATAACTTGCTTTTGGGGCTTTATCTCTTAAATAAGAAGGAATTTCAGACATTAGAGCAATTGGAACAGCAATTAGAAGAGATGGATCAAAAAGAATGGAAAGATGCGATCTTTTCTATCTTAGGGCTGGAAAAAGAAGAGGAAGAAGAATTTGAAGCTATCAATAGTCTACATATTTTGGACAAACAAAAGTGGAATCTATTTTCTATCATAAAAGATAAAAAGAAGAGTTTATTGGAGATCAAAGCATTATTTCAAGAACTGTATCCCCTCTTTTCTTATTATGAAGAAAAATTAATGAAAAAGAATAAAGAAAGAGCGAAAGAAATCCAGAGTTCTATTGAAGAAAAAACGAGAGAATATTATGAAGATGTTTTAGAAGATAAAGTTGAAATCGATGAGAAATATCTTGAAGAGTCTATACATTATATTCTTTTTATGTCTCGTTTCTCCATTGTTATTAGTGATGCCGAGGAAAAGAAACGATTAGTAACAGGAGTCCATGTCCAAGAAGTGAAACACTATAAAAAAGAGAATCAAAGACTAGGAGAGGAAGAGAAAGAAAAAGTGTTAAAAGCTCTTTCGGATCCCAATCGTTTTTCCATTTTGAAGATGTTAAAAGAAGGGAAGTTATCCAATAAAGAGATGGCAGAACGGTTAAAAATTACGCCAGCAGGGGTAACCTATCAAATGAATCATCTTGTCAGTGTTGGTCTTGTGCGTTACTGTATCAAGGAAAATGGGAGAGGAAAAAACTATATCGTGAATGTTTCGTATTTAGAAAAGATTTTTGAGAGTATACTGAAAGAACTTGCATGAAAAAATATTTTATGATAAAATATTCATCGCAAACAAAATAATGATATTTAGATGAAAATGGTAACGAGATTTTATCAAACTTGATAGAGAAAAAGATAGGATCGCAGTGAAAGTTATACAATAACTTTTACTGCGATTTTTTGTGTTTTTTATTCGATTTCTTTCGTCCATTTTCAAAAGAGGCAAAGGAGGAGTTAAAATGCCAAAAACAAAAATTCAAGAAATTATCTTTACAGTAATGATGGTGATCGTTATGGTCTATGGTATGGTAGTCTATAATATCTCCCTAGATATGGGAGGCTTGACAAATCAAGTGTTTGTGATCGCGTTAGGAGAATTATGGGTGATGGGGATTGTAGCATTCTTATTAGAGTTGCTTTTCGTTGGAAAGCTCGCTCAAAAAATGGCATTCCGTATGGTAAATCCAAGAAGTGATCGACCTATTGTCATTATTTTAGCTATTTCTATTATGACAGTATGCTTTATGTGTCCAATTATGAGTTTGATTGCTACCGTATTATTCAAAGGTGGATTTGATATTCAAGTAGTGGCAAAATGGGTGCAAACAACCGTAATGAATTTCCCTATGGCACTTGGATGGCAGATTTTCTTTGCAGGTCCAGTTGTTCGATTGGTGTTTGGAAAACTGTTTCCTGAAAAAGGAATCAAGAGTGAACAGGTTACAGCTTAAATAGGAAAGTGAAATAAAATGGAAAATATCATTAAAAAATAGTTTTTTAATTATGACTATTCAAAATGATAGTTTCCATTTTTTATAGTCCAAACGGATAGAGCGTGAAGCCGTAAAAAAAAGACACCATAGTAAAAAACAGGTACTTGGAGAAATTCTCTCTTTTTCTTATAATAAACATAAACAATAGAAAATTGAGAATCAAAAAAATGAGTTATAATTAGAGAAAAAGGTACTGAAAAGTTAGCAAAAAATAAGAGAAATACGGTTGAAATTATTTTAGGATAGAATAATTAACATATCGTTTGAATCTATAATAGATAGATGGAAAAGGGAGGAAAAAACATGGCAAAGTATCAGCTTGATATGAACAAGTATATGCAACTAGCAAGACAGACAGCGGCAGAAGGATGTGTTTTATTAAAAAATGATAAGGAGACACTTCCAATTAAAAAAGGAACAAAAGTTTCTGTTTTTGGAAGAATTGCATTCCATTATTATAAGAGTGGTACAGGTTCAGGAGGTCTTGTAAATACCAACTACGTGGTAGGAATTTTAGATGCTCTAAAGACATGGAACGATATTTCTATTAATGAAGAGTTAGAAGTCATTTATAAAGAGTGGATACAAGAAAATCCATTTGACAAAGGAGCAGGATGGGGACAGGAGCCTTGGTCACAAAAGGAAATGCCATTGATAGAAGAAGTGGTAAAACAAGCTAGCCAACAGTCTGATATGGCTATCGTTGTCATTGGAAGAACTGCAGGAGAAGATCAGGATACGAAAGCAGAAGAAGGTAGCTATTTCCTCACCAAGCTAGAAGAAGAGATGTTAGAAAAGGTTTGCAACTGCTTTGATAAAGTTGCTGTCTTATTAAATGTTGGTAACATTATCGATATGAGATGGGTAGAAACTTATCAGCCATCGGCAGTTCTTTACACATGGCAAGGGGGGCAAGAAGGAGGGAACGGTGTATTAGATGTTCTATCAGGAGCGGTGAGTCCATGTGGTAAATTAACGGATACGATTGCTTATGAGATTACCGATTATCCATCGACGAAAAACTTTGGAGATCCAGTAGAAAATTATTATAAAGAAGATATTTATGTAGGATATCGTTACTTTGAAACATTTGCAAAAGAAAAGGTACAGTATCCATTTGGATACGGGTTATCCTATACCAACTTCCAACAAATAGTGGAAAGTTTTGAACAAAAAGAAGAAAGCATTGTCGTAAAGGTAGCCGTAAAAAATATAGGGAAAGTGGCAGGAAAAGAAATTGTAGAACTTTATAGTTCTGCACCTCAAGGAGTACTTGGAAAGCCAATCAGAGAGTTAAAAGCTTTTAAAAAGACAGATGTTTTGCAACCAGATCAACAACAGATAGTAGAACTTATAGTGCCAATCAAAGAATTAGCTTCTTATGATGACAGTGGAAAGACAGGCTATCGCTCCGCTTATGTATTAGAGACAGGCTCTTATGAGATTTATGTGGGAAGTGATGTTAGACAGACGACATTGGCTGGAAGTATTTTCATAGAAGAGACAACCTTGGTGGAACAATTAGAAGAATGTTTAGCACCTGTAAAAGAATATCAACGATTAAAACCAATTGTTGTAGAAGGGGATAGCCTTTGTTTTCAACAGGAAGAAGAAGCTGTTCCAACAAGAACGATCGCTCCAATGGAGAAGCGAAAAAAAGATATGCCAAAGGAAATTCCATATACAGGTGATCAAGGCTACCAATTAGTGGATGTATTGGATGGCAAGATTACAATGGAAACCTTCCTTGCCCAATTAACAGAAGAAGATCTCGTTTGTATTGTTCATGGAGAAGGAATGTGTAGTCCGAAAGTGACAGCAGGAACAGCGTCAGCGTTTGGAGGAACAACAAAGTCATTAGAGCATTTTGGAGTTCCCGTTGCTTGTTGTGCGGATGGTCCATCTGGTATTCGTATGTCTTGTGGAACAACTGCATTTTCTTTGCCAAACGGAACTGCGATGGGGTGTACCTTTAATACAGAGTTGATTGAACAGCTTTATCAAATGGAAGGATTAGAACTGCGTAAAAATCAGATCGATACTTTGCTAGGACCAGGAATTAACATTCATAGAAATCCTTTAAATGGAAGAAATTTTGAATATATTTCAGAAGATCCTTATGTAACAGGTGCTATAGCAGTTGCCCAAATAAAAGGAATGAGTTATGCGGGGGTAACTGGTACATTAAAGCATTTTGCGGGAAATAACCAAGAATTCCATCGCCATGAAATTGATTCCATTGTTTCGGAACGTGCTCTTCGCGAGATCTATTTAAAGGGATTTGAGATGGCAGTAAAGCAAGCAGGGGCTTATTCTATTATGACGACTTATGGAGCTGTCAATGGCATTTGGACAGCGGGAAGCTATGATTTGAATACTTCGATTTTAAGAAAAGAATGGGGATATAAAGGAATTGTCATGACAGACTGGTGGGCAAAAATCAATGAAGAAGGAGAGGAAGCCTCTATTGATAACACTGGTGTTATGGTTCGGGCACAAAATGATCTCTACATGGTCGTAAGAGATAGTGAAATAGAAGGAATGGAAAAATGTGCTATGTCCGATCTAAAGGAAGGTCGTGTTACAAAGGCAGAGTTTCAGCAATGTGCGAAAAATATATGTGAAGTATTGATGCGTTCCCCTGTTATGGATAGATTTTTAGGAAGAGAAGAGGAAAAAGTAGAAGTCATAGGAAATGAACAGTTTAAACAAAATGACTGTGAAATTTCTAAGTATTATTCCATTGATGATGATACGACTTTAGATATGAAGTATGTGATAACGGATCAGGGAAATTCTGAATTGTTTGGAATTACATTAAAGGAAATGGGAGACTATACCATTTCAGCAAAAATGCGTTCCAAAGACAGTAGTAATTCCTTAGCACAACTTTCTATGTCTATATTCTTTGACAATGAACTAAAGGGAACGTTTGTCATTCAAGGAAATCAAGAAGATTGGATCGAGCAGGCAATGCCTCTTGGAAATATCTGGGATGTGAATCATTATATTAAACTATATTTTTCAATGAGTGGAATGGAATTGGAGTCTATTCGTTTTCAAAGACAAAAATAAAAACTAGAAATAAAAGCCAGTAAACGTAGGCTGATTAAGAAGGAGCTTTAAGAAGTTGCGAAAAAGAGCAATTTTTTAAGCTCCTTTTTCTATGGGAGAAATTTTAGGTGAACTAAAAAAATGATACCTAACTAAAATATCAGTCATTGTTTCAAAAAAGGTAAAAAATTATAATAGAACTATCAAAGAAATATAGGAGGAAAAGGTATGAAAAAGAAATGGTTAGCAATGATTCTAACAGGAATTATGTCACTATCATTAATGGCATGTGGCAATGGGGGAGATGCAAAATCACCAGAAACAAGTGAATCGGTAGACGCCGCAGTAGCGGGAAGTAAAGATGCAAAAAATAAATTAGTTATCTGGACGTTAGCCGATGATCTAAAACAATTTGCGGATCATTACTGTGAACAAAATTCTGATGTACAGATTGAAACTGTTGTAATCGCACCAGCCGATTATTTAACAAAAATTCAGTCTGCTATGAGGGGAAAGGCCACAGAGCCAGATATTATTGTAGCAGAGCCACAGATGCTTGATACGATGTTTGAGGCAGGTTACTTAGAAGATTTGAATCAAGAGCCATATAATGCACAACAATTTAAAGATAATATGGTGGATTATGTATGGCAGGCAGGACAAGATGAAAATGGTGTGCAAAGAGCAATTTCTTATCAGATCACACCAACTGGAATTTATTATAGAAGGGACATTGCCAAAAAAGTATTTGGAACAGAAGATCCAGAAGAAATTGGTAAGTTATTTACCGATTATAATACGATTTTAAAAACAGGAGAAACATTAAAAGAAGCTGGATATCGAATTTTTGCATCCGATACAGAAATGGCTTATTTCTCAGGAGATTCTGCTTGGGTACAGGATGGAAAATTAAATATCGATCAAGATAGAAAAGATTATATGGATTTATGTGTTTCCTTGTATCAAAATGATATGACAGCTTATGTAGATTCTTGGTCTACCACTTGGTATCAGGCAATGAGTGGTGGAATTCCAATTATTGATTCATCAACAAGTGTATGGGATGAAGACGCCATGAAGGAAGCAGCAAAGAGCGGAGAAACAACAGAAGTTTTTGCATTCGGATTGCCAAGTTGGGGCGTTTTAACAATGAGAGATCATGTTGGAGAATTATCAGGAAAATGGGGCATATGCTCAGGACCTTCTTATGGTTTTAGTGGAGGAACGTTCTTAGGAATTAATGCGTTAAGTAAAAATAAAGAAACGGCATGGGATTTTATTAAGTTTGTAACTACAAATGAAGATACACTTGATTGGTGGATTAAAGTTTCAGAAGGAGACGTTGTGTCTTGGCTTCCAACCATTGAAAAGCATGAAAACGATAAAAATGAAGTATATGGTGGAGAGAAATTATATCAGTTCTTTTTAGAACAAGCAAAAGGCATCGATTATTCTAAAGTTACAAAATATGATAAAGTGATTAATGATGCTTGGGGTGCAGCAATTACTTCAATTAAAACAGGTGAGATGAACAAAGAAGATGCAATTAGTAATTTTTATGATACAGTACAGTCTACTTATCCAGAATTAGAAATTGAACGATAACGATGAAAAGTTAGAGAAAGCTGTTGCATGATGTAACAGCTTTTCAAGCGTTAACAAGCTTTTTTTGGTGAGTGATGGAGCGAATGAAGGGAGAACGATTATGGCATTGAAAACAGCAGTAAAAAAGAAAAAGCGTGATATCAATAAAACTGGATATTTATTTGTGGCTCCTTTTGTCATCATATTTATTATAT
>OJJJ01000194.1_pt1 | contig 39649 bp, 28 predicted proteins | sample 1596311 | NCBI WGS metagenome assembly OJJJ01 (sample SAMEA4350140, study PRJEB24818) | metagenome | biome: human; feature: gut; material: faeces | place: Denmark | collected 2013-09 | reverse complement strand
TTGCTGAAAAAAATTTTGACTATTGATTTGAGCGATCTGTTCTTCCAACTCCTCACAAATCTGAAGAATCCGTTCTTTCACATGAGGCAAATTTTCTGAGAAACGAGGGTCGTTCACTTTCTCCCTATAGTAATTTAAATAATCATTCATATTATTTATTTGAAATAGCTGGCTCATTTGATATCCTCCCATACCGTTAAAAACAACGACTCGTCTTTACCTTTTCCCATTTTTCTGTCCTCTTCTTGATTAAGCGTTATCCTCGCTTCCCCCAGTCCAGTGGTATTCCTTTGATTTCATCCCCGAAGTCTGCTGTGCCTGATGAAGTAGTTTTCTAAAATGATCATTTATCACTTCACTTTTTCTACACTAGCTTTCCATCTGCTCTGCTTGCGGATCACTTTTATCAAAGTCCACTTGCAAGTTGCCTGAGGCCAATTGCCGAACTTTCTCTTGAAGATCGCTATACATGGATGACACGGTCTCTTTGGATTCATCAATTTCAATCAAAATTTTACGCGCTTTGTTTTCCATACCTTCTAATTCTAGTTTGGCCGCTTTGATCAAATGATCGGCTTCTGTTTGCGCTTCTTCTAAGGTCCGACTCGCTTGTTTTTTGGCGGTCAACAAAACCTCGCCGATTTCTTTTTGCGAATACTCGATCTCCTTTGTCAGCTGCTCGTTTTGTTGAACGAGTTGATTGATTTTTTCCTGTGCCTCTACATACAAGTCGTACTCACTTCCTTGTAAAAATTCTCCCGACTCGATACGACTTTGCAGCGCTGCTAATTCAGCATTGCTTTGTTCTAATTGGGAAAACTGCTCATTAAATACCCGTTCTTTTTCTTCGTATTGCGATTGATAAGCAGCGGCTTCTTCAGTAGCTTTGACTAATTGAATCGTTAGCGCATTTTTTTCAGCACTTAATTGTGCGATTTGTTCCAAGGGTTCTTCCAGTTGACTGATTTCATTTTGCAGCTTTTGATTTTCTTTTGTGGCTGCTTGCAGCAGCTGACTGGTTTCGATCAATTGTTCCGCTTGTTGTTCACTTTCCTTTAATTGCGTCCGTAAGTGTTGGTTTTCTCCAAGAGCATGAAGCAACTCATTTGATAAGGCGGATTTTTCTTCAAGTACTCGTTGTAGCTCTTCTTTTGTCGTTTCAAGTTTCATACGCATCTCCTCCATTTGTTTTACTCCTTCAAATATTTCTGCCTGCTGAATTTTTAGGTCTTGGTCTAATTGTGTATTTACCTTCTGAAATTCACTTGCTTGTTGTTCCATCAAGTCAACATGCCCTTGTAGCTCATCCATCTTTACGACTTGTAGCATCATTTCTTTTTGCAATTCTTGATTTTGCCTTTCGAGCAAGTGTTGTTCTTCTATCGCCATTTGTTTTTCTTCTTCCGCTTTTTCAAGCGCTGCTTGTAAGTCGGCAAGTTGTTGTTCGAATGCTTGAATCTCTGATTTTAGGTCTTCCTGTGGTACGGATTCGGTTTCGTCATTGGCTTCTTCCATGACAACGGAATCTTCTTTTGCCTCTAATGCTTGGCTGGTCTTATCCACAGCTCCCCCCTCTTCAAGATCTGGCATTTCGTCAGTCGTTGTTTGTTGATCATCCAAGTGTTTTTCTGCGAGTAAGCGTTCATGAACAAGCTCCTGCGCGATTCGGTTGTCCCCTAATATTGGGAAATCCGCCGTTTCTTCTTGATCCAGTGAAAGCAGTTCATCTGGCACATTGTTGATTTCATCAATGATATTTTTTGTGAAAAACCAGCTGTCTTTATTTTTTGCCATAATTATCCTTTTCCTTTCTGTTCGTTCACTTCATTTTTTTCTACTTTAGAAAATGCATCGGTATCCTTCTCACGAAGAAAAATCTCTTCATAGATTGTTTCAGTTTCTTTCTCAGTGGTCATTTGAATTTCGATCGTAATCTGCATGAGCTTCGGAATTTCTTTGGATTCTGCTACAAAAGCGGTGATATTGTCCTCGATTTTTTTGCGGTTTTCTTCATTCTCAGTCGCTCCTGTCATGGCGATCGACAATGTTTGGGAAGGAACATCTAATGAAATAATTGCTTGTGTTAAGCCAAAATAAGGGACGAGCTTTTGTGTCAGCTCCGTTTCAATTTTCGGTTGCAGGGCTTCTTGCTCTTGACTTTTCGTTAGTGCTTCCCAAGAGATGTCAGCAAGTCCAATGCCTTCTTCTGGATACGAGCGAACAGTAACCTTGGACAGCACTTCATTTTGTTGAGTTTTTATTTTCTGAACCTCTTTTTCCAATTGTGTTACTTGCTCGTTTCGTTGAAGAAACTGATTTTCAACTTGGAACAAAGAAACCATCAGTAAAAAAACGACGACGCCCATTAAGAGGGTGGTTATCATTAAAAACAGGGTCGTTTTCTGCGTTTCCAGTTGCTTTAATATTTGTAGTTTCTTGTAAAAAACAGCTGGATGACCTGTCAGTTTTTTTGCTTGTTCCATCCGATAATGAATCAGGAAGCGACTAGCTAAAATTCCAAATACCAAAAGGATTACTCCTATCGCGATTCCTTTTATAATCAACACTTGACGACCTCCTTTTACGCTTGGCAGAATAGCAGTTAAGATGCCTTCCACTTGCGTTTTTTTGATTAAACCAAAGCTGCGACTGTCTTTTGAAACAGCCATATGATCCCCCAGAACAAAATAATAGCCTGCAGGAATTTCATGCAATTCTTTTAATTGCTCAGCAACGTTGGCTTGTAGTTTTACTTGAATCGTAGAAGCAAAGGCTGACTCTGTTTCAAAGTCAAGAATCAGCACATCGTTTTGAACAATAAGTTTATCTCCTGGCACCCCAATGATTCGCTTGATAAACATTCCATCCTCACTGGAAGCGGAAAACGCAACGGTTGCATAACGTTGTAAAGTTTGTGTTTTTTTGATAGCTACCTGTTGACCATCTTTAATGGTCGGTTCCATCGAGCTTCCAGCCACTGGATGAATACTATACTGCGTAAAAAAGAAAGCAATAAGGCTCACACTGACGACGCCGATGAGTAAGAGTAAAACATAAGCGAAGGTCATTTTGTGATTGGCGGCAACCTTTTCTTTTTCTGTTTTACCTAGGTTCCACATAGGTCACTAACTCCGAATAGGCTAAATCATTGCCAATGACCCGATAAGAGATTTTTGTGCCGCCGACGACATTTCCTTCGGAGATCAAGATTCCTTCATCGGTCACCGCTTCAACAAAAGCAACGTGTCCGTAATTCGGATCAGATCCGGCTGTACCAGGGGTAAATGAAATAAGCCATCCTGCTTTAGGTACTTGGCTTGTTTCGTAGCCTAGACGCTTCGCAGTTGCCCCCCACTCGCCACCATTTCCCATATAGTCATCAACTGATTTCCCTAATTGCGCCACACGATTGTAGGCATACCAGGTACATTGCCCCACGGGATAGGATCCCGATACATTGTAATTTTTCCCATCATAGTCGGGATACGTCATTTCCTTTCGATAGGTTTCTGGAATTTTCTCTTTTCCTACCATGATGCTACTGGTTGATGTCGTACTTGCACTCAAGGGTTGATCATATTGGGTTAAGTGGTACGCTGCGATCAAAGAACTGATTTTTTGATTATAGGTCGTGTCCGTCGCGTACTTCCCGGTGAGGGCATCTGCCGCTCGCAAATAGTTTTTGGCAGTGGAACGCCACGTGTCTTGATAAAACAGTCCATTGCCCTGAATGCCTCCTCGAAGCAAGCTGACATAGTCACCAAGGGATTGTGCATAACTAGGGTATTTGCGAAAAGCAGCTTGAATTGTATACAACTCCCCATTTCCACGGTCTTCTTGGGTAGCAAAACTCACTGATGACCCTTGATAGCTTCCCTTTACTCCGAATAAATTATAGTTTGGTGCACTTGATAATGCGCTGGTTCCCGAGCCGCTTTCTAAAATCGCTTGCGCAATCATTACCGAAGCAAAGACATCGTAATCAAGACCTAACTTTTGTGCCGATTTTGCAATGGCTTGAATGAATGTTTGTGTTTGAGCGTTTTCGGAGAAATCCATTGAAGCAGGGTACGCTTTTTCCACTTCTTTGCCATAGGTTGTCAGCTTGTTCTCAGCAAGCCGCTGAACAGTTACTGATTCATCCGCCAATTTCTCTTTTGAAAGAAGACCAATCTTAGCAACCTTCTGGTTAGCCAACTCTGAGTGTTCTTCGATTTCTTTGGTTGTCGGTTCTCCAACCGTTACGTAATGGTCACCGCCTAAATAAAAACCCAGCAGTTTTCCCTGATGGTACAACAAGTCTCCCGCTTGTTTTTCTTCACGAGGAACTTCTTCTTTATGGCTCGTTTTCAGTGATTGATCAAAGAGATTCTCCAACAGGGTATTGATGAGAACTTCCGTGCTTTCTAGGGGGATCTTTTTTCCATCCTTATTTTTTTCGTTACTGAGTTCGAAAAGTCCCACTTGCTTGATACCTTCATAAATCAAAATGGCTTTACTCTTATCTGTGAATGTCTTTAAAAGCGGCAGTTCAAAGCCTTTTAGATCCGTTTCAGCAACCTCACTTACTCGGAGGGAAGCATCTAGCGTGGTCCTATTGATCTCAGACAAGAGTTGTGAAACGGCTGACTCAGGCAAACGCTCTTTATTGAATGTCTCTGATTGGGTATTAGCAGGAAGGGCAACGCTTTGCTCTTGTTTTGCTGGTGAACTAGACGCCGCTGGTTTCTTGTCTTTTTCTAGTTCTTCATCGGCAACAGCTTCGGTAGACGTTTCCGTAGAACTTGGCGTAGTTGCCGTTGGTTCTTTTGAAGAAGACGAAGCATTACTCGTACTGGAAGAAGTTGGTTCCGAGCTCGGTGTCGTTGATTCACTTGTTTCCGTCGGTGTTGACGTTTCGCTAGGAGCAGTACTTGCTTCAGTCGATTGACTGGTGGAACTGTCAGAGCTAGTAGGAGTTGTTTCTGATTCAACTGGCGCTGAGCTGACGGTCTCCTGACTATCTTCTGAAGAAGTAACGGGAACTTCTTTACTTGGCACGGTACTTGGCACGGTCACTTCTTCTGAGCTCATCGGAACTTCCATACTTTCCGTACTAGATGGCACCGTTTCTTCGGGAAGCTCCAGAACACTGGCATCAGTTGCTTCCGTAACGGATTGGTCTTCCGCATGTAACGGCTGACCGATCCCATTTTGGATCACTAGTAATCCGAATAAAGCTGTACAAACAGCAATGGTCTTTTTTTTCATGGTTGCACCTTCTTTTTTCCTTTCTTTGATTAACACTTTTCTGACAGAGGGAACGTTTCACATTTTTCTTGCCGCTGAACGATCAACGGATAATACTAAAGAATAAGATCGGGAGCATAAAGAACAAAAACATCGGTAACATCGTCTGAAGCGGATCTTTGACGAACCGTGCAGCAACGATCATGGCAAAGCTTTGAAAAAATGAAATTGGATTTTCTTCAACGATTTTCCCAGTGGACTTTTCGGTCGATTGCTTCAGACCCATGGTAGCCATTTCTGCTTTCGTCATTCCCTGAATCGATTCCACCGCCTGCAATTCTCCTTGAACGACTCGTCGATAAGGCGTTCCTATATTCCCCTCACATCGCAAAAGCGTGAGGATCGGCGAGGCTCCTGGTTTGTTTTTTTCAATGTAAGAAACCTCTGTTTCTTCGACCACTTTATTGAGAGAGACCGTATAGATATAGACATCTTTAAAATCGGTCGTATAGATCTTGTCCCCTTCTTCTAAAAACTTGATGCGATGCATCAGTACATCTTGTTCATAAATGTTATGGGCGAGCAAAACGTAGTTGTCTTTTCCTAATTGCTGTTCTTGGCGAAATGTTGCTGCCCCCGTTAATAAATTTTGGTTGGCTAATCCAGCGAGTATCGGCAAATCAATCGATTGCTCTGGGATCACGAGCTTCCCGATTCCCCAGTTGTTTGTTGAAAGCTGCAATGCGCTCTTGGCACTTGCATAATCCGCCACATTCACACTGGCAATTTGTTTTTCTTCATAATCAGCACGTTGTATCTTACTCAAATTGTAGTCACTCAACGTCTCTTCAACCCCTACATCAACGGCAGCTGTTGCGGTTTCTTGCTGCATTTGTAAGTACCCATAAAAGGCAACCGCTAAAATCGCCAACATGCTAAGAAAGACGAGTGCAAAATACGTTTTCGTCACAAAGAAGAGTCGCTTCAGATTTTTGCGTCCTCGCTCGGATCGTTTCGGATCTGGCGAACGAAAATAGCGTAACCAATAGCGGTATACCATGATCAGGATCAAGAAAAGAACCAGGTTGATCGCAAGTGTCCCTAAAACGATATTTTGGTAGCTCCACACGTTACGCTTGGTTACCTTCTTTTGTATCGCATAGCTATATGGCACTCTTTTTCCTGTAACCAGCAAGCGGTAAGTATTGATTCCAGGTGGGGTACACGTGAGTAAAGTCACTTCATCTTTCCCCGAATTGATTTTTACTTTCTCCACTTCACTTGGTAAGATTTCTTCAAATGAAGTGATCTGATAGGCCAACCGTTCCCCTAAAATATTGATAAAAAACAAATCGCCTTCTACTAGATTGCGTACACCCGTAAATAGGACCTGATTTTTCACCCCGCTGTGTCCTGTTATCACAGAGCGGGTATTTTCTCCGCCGATCGGGATCGACGTTGGTTCGAAATGCCCTAAGCCCTTATCAAGGGTTTTATAAGAGGTACCATGATAAAAGGGCATCTCTTTAATATCAATTGCTGGAATATCAATGGTTCCCATGACACCAGATTGATTTTTCAAGGCACTTTCATAAACGACCGGTTCAGGATTTTCTCCTTGCTGCTTCGCAAAAATATACTCGTTATACTTTTGTGCTAGCTCGTATTGTGCTTTTTTTTCCTGCTCACTCATTTTTTCCATGGTTTGGTCATAAGCGACCTCTGCTTGGCTTCGTTCTCGATTGGATAAATAATTGCCGATGATTGGATAAAGAAGTACGAGGAACCCAACCGTTATCATAGTAATGGCAAAAATCATTAAGAATGAGTTCTTTTTTCTTGGTTGACGTTGCCTCATTTTTTCTCCTTTCCCATCTTTGACCCGACTGTTTATATTTCGGTCAATCTGTATGTATCTGTTTTTTATAACTAAGTACTTTTATTGAAAAAAGCAGGACAGTTTTTTTAGGACTGCCCTGCCTAACGAGCCATTAAAACTTGTTGTGTTTCGTCTTCAGAGCCTTTATCCCAATCGCGCCCATACTAATGATAAACACTAGAATAAGGTACAATGGTTGCGCATTTCCGATATTTCCACTCGTTTGCGGCAGCCGTTGCGTGCCCCCATCAGGAGTGGTTCCTGGAGGGGTCGTTCCTGTTGCATCCACCACACTTGATTTAGGATAGAGAAAGACTTCTTTTAACGCCTCCCCTTCCCGCTGTGGCAAAGGAACCTCCACAATGACTGGGTCCATCACTGACTTCAACAATTGATTGTCTTTTTCAATGACTTGATAGGTCCCACTAGCTAAATCAGCAACCCGTGCCAATCCATTTTGGTTCGTGGTGACGGTTATTGAAAAAGCATCTTCTCCGACGACTGGTTCAAAGGTCGATTGTCCTTGGACAGGTGATACCCTCGTGATCTCATAAGAGATTCCTGGTAAAGGAGCAAGAACATTGCCGTTTTCATCTACGACTTGATCGACTTTCGTTCCATCCATAGGCAACTCCGAAGAAAGAACCGTAGAATCACTTAACTTATATTTCAAAATTGAAATCGCATAGGATTCATTGCTTGCTTCAGCAGCATGTGCTGGAATCGAAGATACCCCTAGCCCTAATAGAAAGAGGAACGCGAGAAAGAAAACCGACATTTTTTTCATTTACTTACGCTCCTTTCTTTCTAAGCTGATCATAGTAGTAATACAACGCCCAGATACCTGCCAAACCAAATGCACAGGCAATTCCTACGAGCCAAACCATCGGTCCGTTAACCCCTGCTTGAGGCAATTCAGTCGTTTTATCGTTTTCTTGATAAACCATGATGGTTTGATTTCCCTCACCAATCGTGACTTTGATTGGTTTTTTGATCAATTCGTATCCTGCAGGTGCTTTTGTCTCTACAAGATTGTATTCGCCTGGTTGGATACCCGTGAAGTTCAAATAGCCGCTTGCATCGGTGGTTGCACTACCGACTTTTTCCGTTTGATCATTGCCTTTGTACAGATCAAAGGTGGCATCAGCTAACGCTTTTCCTGAAGCTTTTTCGACATCACTTAACTTTCCATCTCCATTTGCATCAACGGCAGTTCCTGTTTCGTATTTAAATAACCGAATAGTAGACAGGCGGATCAAGCCGATGTTGACATCTGTCACATGGTGAACATGCTCTTTCAGATTTTCATCTGCCGCTAAATCTGTTAATTCTGGTAAATCATACGCTGCTGTTTTAAATGTATCTTGATCCGCTTTGGAGTTTAGTGTAGGATCGTCTCCAACCAAAGGAGTCGTTACTGCAAATTTCTTTTGAACCACTTGATCACCAACCACAAATTCAGCAATGTACTCGCCTTCTGGCAAGTTTTGGAAAATATATTTCCCAGTTGCATCGGTCTTGATCAATGAATTCCCCGAGTCATCAACGAACTTTTCCCCCGATAAGCTTTCCTTGACTAACTCGTTTTGGTACGTTTCCTCTACAAAGCTTGTGCGATAAAGCTTGACTGGAATGTCTTGGGCAGCCAATTCCTTGGTGCCATTTGCCAAATTGCCGATCAAGCCATCTAAGTTATCGTCATACCAAGCCACACCGGTAAGTTCACGACCGTAGACGGTGGTTTCAAAATTCTGCGAGCGAACATCCATGTCCAAATAAGAATTGAACCGAATATTATTGACCAAAACATCTCCTGGTTCTTGCCCACTTGGATCAATGGTGACTGTCAGGGTGATCGTGTCACCAACTGGTAGTGACTCTGTCGTCACTAAAAATCCTTTGGCTTTTGAGATGTCAGAATTACTTGAATACAGTGTCCAATCGTTAATATCATTAGGATCAGTTGTTTCACTCACTGTCTCATTTGTGAAATAGATTTTTGCATTTGGATCATCAACCGCTACTTCTGTCACCTTGTAACTTCCGTGGAAGATCGTGCCTCTTGAGTCACCATCATATGGAAGAACATCGCTGATTCGAACATCTTTAATCGGTTGTGCAGATTCGTTTTTCGTCGTCATCGTATACTTGATAGCATCGGTTACGCCAACTGGTGTATCATCACCAACTTCAATAAGTTTTTTGTCACCAGTTTTGCTGACGATTACTTGTTGGATCAATTTTTCTTTGAAGGTATCCGAAGAGGAACGAATTGTTTCGTCGGTTTCATCTTTCACCGACGAATCACCTGATCGCCACATTTCTCCAACAGTAGATACTGTTAAGTTACCGGTAAAACCACTGGAATCAAAACTAAGCTTTGGAAATTCAGAAGCTGCTTTGAAATTAACTTCTACCCCAGTTGTCAATGGCATGTCTGAGAAGGACCAGCGAAGTTTTGTCGTTCCGTCCGCATTATTTGTAATAGTCGGTTCTGGAAGACTATTTCCTTTTGCATCCTTACTAGAATTTGCTTCGTAATGGATGCCTTTGGGTAATGTAGTTGTCAATGCACCGTCATAGTCAACTGTGCTTGTTCCTGTCAATGTTCCAGTTACTTTAATAGAAATCGTTTCAGATGTATCATAAAGTTCTTTTTCAACTTCTGTCTTAGTTAAAATACTGAAAGGATTCACATAAGCTGATTCACCAAAAATACAATAATAGGTCATCGGAATAGAGGTTGCTACTCCATTAGAATTATATTGGGTTGGGAGGTATGTCCCAGTCGTGCCAGCTAAAGGATCATAGAGAACATTCCCATTGTAATCTTTAAATTGATGCGTACTCAACAGGACTAACGGGTTACCTGCAGGCGTAATATTACCAGGTTGCTTTTGAATAACTGTCAATGGAATTCTCGGCATACCTTTCCACCCTGTCGGGACCGATGTTTTTACATAAGCAGCAACGGCAGATATTTCTCCTCCACTAGCTACAGCCTCTTCTGGTGTGGCATACCAGTTGTACAGTTGCTGTGTCACGCTAAAAGATTGGACTTTCATCGTTACAGGAGCAGTATTTGCAAAATTCTTCGCAACGCCATACATAAATCTAGGTTTATCAGTAATGGGATCAACAGTAGAGGGTCTTGAAGTATCATATTCTAAAGCACTTGGATCCCACATTAGTATAGTATCTTCTTCAAAGACGGCATCATTGGTTGTACCGATGAAATCAAAAGCAACGATTGAATCGCCAGAAGACAAGCGGGCATTTCCTGTGTTAGTTGATATACTAGTTTGATTTAGTGATAAATTAGTCAACCAACTATGCATATCAGAGGTGCCAGCTTTTGCAAATACTGGACCACAAACATACGCCCCGGATGCTGCGACAATGTTAGGATATGAAATACTTGAATTGTTGGAAGTTGTCACCCCATCATAGGAAACAGAATCCACATAAAAGCTCATATCGTATCTATTCCAATTGTTTGCTCGGGCAAGCGCTTCTGTTTGGGTACGGTCCCAAGACATAATGAGCTCTAAACTCGAAAACGCTTTGGATGAGCTACTAGTGGTTCTATTTCCAGTCATGAGGTACGTATATGGATTGACCACCCCAGCATAGTCGGAGTTAGTGACATTTCCATTCGTGGTAACATTAAAGTTACCTGATTCATAGACACCAATCTCTTCCAGCACTCCTTTTGGTTGTGTGGAATAAATCTCACCAGTGCTGGCGTTGGGAGTCGCTAACGGTGCAGTAAATACATTGGTATTTACCGTCCCAACGTTTTTGGTAAATGCTTGTGTCCGCTGATAAGTTGCTGGTGCATAAGCTCCGATTGAGTAATTAGTGTACTGAGCAGTGGTTAAATTATTCGTCGTGGAACTTCCATTAACTTGATACGTTCCCTTTTGCTTAATTGTGTAAGTAATGGGTCCACTTGGAAAAGATGCTCCTCGATAATCGCCGGTAGCTCTTCCTTCCAACGGACGCAAGATTGTCACTGCGCCTACATCGTATGCATCTAGATTAGCGTTGCTTCCACCAAATACTTCTGTTCCTTTTTTTCGATCCCCAGAAACCAATTCAATTTCTACTGATGGTTTAGCAGAAACTGTTGTCTGTGGAACAGCAAATTCAGAATCATACACATTGTTGATAGATTCAGTTATACCACTTTCCAAATTTTCAGCATCTATTATGGTTAACTCAAAAGTCGGTTGCATCACCGTCCCATGCTTTGCATCGAACACATTTACTACGACTGGCACAAAGATCTGCCCCGTATCACTAATGGCAGATTCCATGACACCTTCCGAATACTGGGTACCATCACCTGCTCCCGTATCAACATAAGTCCCGTTTGCAATTTCTCCATTGACTTGCGGTACGCCATTACTATCTTTGGTAATTGCATTAGGAAGAGTCGCTTTCAATCGATAACGAATATTGGTGTAATCTTGATCTTTCGTACTATTTTGAATCGTAAATGAAACAAGATAAATCACTTGATCGTGAGAACGAACAATGGTATTCGTCTCATTCGAGTCATACCCAGGATTGTCATTTGTATCAAATGTTGCTGTTCCTGTTTTCAAACTAATTTTGCCTTCTCCCATTTGAATAGGAGAACTAGCAGTAGTTCCGATTTCCTCTGACGTCGCTTCACTAAAGTAGACAGGTTTATTTAAGGAATCTTTAGAAGTGTATTCCTTATTTGTCAACTCTTGCAAACTCTTATCCGTCACAGTTGTTGGAACAACGATCACCTCCGCATTTGAATCCTCATTAGCCGAAGAAGAACCACTATCATCTGCCTTTAACGTAGAGGCAGACGGAATAGCCCAGATAATCAACAAAGCGAGTACAACCGGAAACAGAACGGCGACAAGTGTATTCAATTTAAATTTATTCATTCCTTAAGTCACCTCATTCTTTCCTTCTGAACTCCTCTTAGTTGGTTTGACGTTTTTTATCAATCACTACAGCAGCTGTACCAATCGTGATTGCGCCAATTGCAATGGCGATCAACAAGGTCGTTCCAGCGCCCCCAGTGAATGGTAAATCAGTCTTCGTTTCATTGACGATGGTTGCTTCAATGATATCGTTGGTTTCACTTGCTAAATTCACTGTGATCTGTTGTGGTGCTTTCAACAATTCATAGCCTTCTGGGGCTTTTGTTTCAACGACCCAGTAATCGCGTTTGATGTCTTCTTTAGCAAATGTTGGCTCAGTACCAATGTCTTGTTGTCCGTCACCGTCTGTATCGGTATACCAGTTCAATTCAAGACCGTTAAATTCTGCAAGCCCTTGATCGTTTGACGTTGCTTTTAATAATGTGACGCCAGTTGGTAATGCAGGAGTTGTTGTTCCGTCATTATTCAAGGTGTACGTTTTGCCATCAGAAGCTAAGAATTTGTTGGCTTTGGCATCTTCTTCACTGGTTGCAAGATGGAATTCCGCACCTGCCAATAATTTTGCTTCATCTTCTGCTGTTTTCTTAAGATCGAAACCACCTGTGTAGTATTCTGGGTCTTCTTCTGGTGGAGAAGGAACTTCAACTGGTTTAAGACCTGGACTCAAATAGTCAACATCCATGTGGTTGATGATGGTTCCATTAAAGTCTTTATCGGTATGGGTTTCAAAAACAACTTGGATCTTAGTATCACTGTTAGTTGCAACTTTCTTCATTCCAGCTTCTGTCAAGCTAACAGCAACAGCTTTTGCATTTTCAGATTGGTCAGTGATTGGACCTGCAGTCACATCAGTACCGTTCAATGTAACGGTATAATCCGTTCCTGGTTGAAGCGCTACCCAGTCACCAGTATCGGTCTTCGTATTAACTGTTAAGCCATCCAATAAAATCTTTTCGTTCAGCGTATCGCGAATCGTATAGTAATCAGCGTAAATTTCATCGCCTGCTTTTACTGGAATATCCGCAATTTGAGTACCATCTTTGTCATAGACTGGTGTAATGACCATGTCTTGTGACGCAACTTGATACAATCCGCTTGGAAGAGATGCGTTGGCTTCCCATGTAAAGTGGTTGCCCGCTTTGTTTGAGAATCCTTTTCCTTCTTCAACGGTCTTATCTGGTTCAAGTAGGGACTCCAGCAAGTTTTTCGGTTGTACTTCTACGTTATAAATCAATGAGCCTAGATCATCACGATCCGTTTGTGGTACTTGCACAAAGAATGGATCTGCTGGTTTTGCGACAGCAGGAGAAACGTCACGGTCATCTTCTAATTCGGTAACTAGATAGATACCGTCTGCTGCATTACCAGTTCCCAAGTCAGCTACAACAGACCCATCTGCGCCGGTCGTCACTGTTTGAGCAGTAAATGTAGTATCAATCGTGTAATCTGTTCCTTCTTTTTGAACAAGTGGATTCGTTAACGCCGCATTACCAACTGGTTTTACACGTTGAATAAGGAATTTGATCCCTGCTAGCGGTGTCTTCGTAACATCTTCTTTTTCCCCGTCGCCACGATCGCCAAGTTCAGATAAATCTTTCACTTCATATTTCCAAAGGGTAATGGAACGATCAGTTGTGTTATCTGCAACAGGCCCGGTCGTTGCAGCATAAGCAGAAACAGAACCCACAACGGGCACAACGATGCTTCCTGCAGTGAAAAGTGACGTGGCAATAACAAATTTGGTTATCATTTTTTTCTTTGGTTTCATTATTGAACCTTCTTTCTTATTCTTATCTAGCAACAAAACAATCCAACATTTTTTCAATCTACATAATCATCACTCCTAAAGTGCCTCTTGATTTACTATGATTATGAAATAAATCAGCTCTGAGTAACTGACAACATCAGCCTAGAAAATTTTTATTTCGGTCTTATTTGGCATTGAAAAATGCTGATTATTTGTGTGAACTCGGCGATGAGAGCGGCTTCAATCGTCAGTGATAGCAGATTTTCTCCAAAATGTTGGCATTTTGGCTCTCAAATTCCAAAAAAACTGGCACAGCTTTTTAAAAGAAACTGGGTTCTCCATTGGGTCTTTAAAAGAAAAGGACAAAATTCTGATAAAAATGCTTATCTCCTGTCGCTTTCTTCTGAACAAACAAAAAAAAACGCTAGAATTAGCGGTTTTAAACAGTAATTTCTTTTGATTTGAATCAAAAAAGATTGAAGGATTTTAGGGAAAGGAAGGGTTTTTAGTTTCTAACTGACTCCATTTAAGGGCTCGTCACAAGTTGTTTATTTTTTCAATTCAATGATCTCATCCGCATAAATCAAATTTTGCGGGCGATGGGTGATCATAATGACTAGTTTATTTTTCAATTGGTCTTTGATCGCTGCAAAAAGCTTTTCTTCTGTTGTTTCGTCTAAAGCAGATGTGGCTTCATCAAGAACAATGACTTCTGCGTCTGAGAAAAACAATCGGGCAAAAGCGATTCGCTGTTTTTCCCCACCAGAAAGGTTGGCTCCTTTTTCTCCAATTTCAGCAAATAGTCCTCCCTTGAGTGCCTGATAGAATGCGCCTAATTGACATTTTTCTAATACCGCTATGATTTCCTCGTCTGCGATTTCCTTATCAAAAATGATATTTTCTTTCAGCGTTCCTTGGAAGATTGGCGCATCTTGCGATAGATAAAAGACATGCTGATAGTAATCATTTAAGTTGTAAGCAGCTAAATTTTTGTTATTGATCAGGATCGCACCGGTCGTCGGCTGATACAAGCCTAAAATCGTTTTGACCAGCGTTGATTTTCCTGCGCCGCTTTCTCCTACTAACCCATAAATCGCTCCTCGCTTCAGCTCCAGTGTGCTATCGGTTAAGATTTGCTTTTCTTGAAGTATGACGGATAGATCCTTAACTGTGATGCAGTTAATGGCCTCAGACAATGCATCGCCTTGTGTTAAAGCTTTATCCTCTGGCAGATAGAAAAATTCGTTTAACCGTTCAAAGGCAACTTTATCTAAGTTGTATTGAACAAAAATCACGTTAAATATTGCAACAGGCGTGTAGATTCGATCCACATAAATAATCAATGCTGCTAAACCGCCCAGGCTGACCGTAATCTGATTTGTAAATGCCAATACCACAATTACGACTTTGATCAATGCGACTAAGACTGCAAAAAAACCAAAGAAAAACTCATGGATCATCGTCATTTTCGTCAAACGTTCTGTTGTGTCAGCAGACATGTTTTTATATTGTGCAATCTCTTTTTCAAACCGTTTATTGATCCGAAACGTGACCATTTCCGTTAGTCCGCGAATAAAGGTGCTATTCATGGTTTCTTCTGAAACTAGCGCACGTTCTTTGAGAGAGCGTAAAACTTTCAAAAGCAGATTGGTCACGATAAACACCACTAGATAGCCCACAAGGATCGCTGGAATCAACCTTTTATCGATCATAGCAATAAAAGCTAAGTTAAACAGTGTTTCGGGAAGCAATTCTTTAAACAAGCGTCCATAAAAATTCAAATGGATATTTCTGCCCGCCGCTGCTCCCGCTTCGGTTTTCTGTAAGAGTGCTCCAGAGCCGATTTGCAAGTATTCGGAATAGGCAATCTTGCTGATTTTTACTAAAGCTTGTTCTTTGAGATAGAAATACATGCTGTTGTGCAATGTTGTTTTTGGTTTCTGCTCGAGATAGGACAAAAGTGGTACCAGTACTAGCGTTAACCCATAGATAAAAACAACTGGCCAATCAAGTGTCTTGCCAAATGAATCGAGTAGTTTTTGAAAATAAAAGACATTCGCGGCACTCAAAAATGAGACTGCAATTCCAATCCCAATATATACCATCAATCCTTTTTTAAAATGCCGCCATAAATCAATTGCCATCGTACGCTCCTTTTGCTGCAGTGTTCGTGAAAAAATCGTGAGACAAATAAAACAAACGCTTTCAAAAGTATAATCTATTTTTCGCTTAATGGAAAGAAACATATGAAAGATAGTGAGAAACCCTTCTTCGGTCATCGAGAAAAAACAAAAAACCCCGCTCAAAGAGCGGGGCTAACGTTGTTCCCAACGATTGATTATTTGTTTAAAGCGTCTTTTGCTTGGTCAGCTAATGCAGTAAATGCTGTTGCATCGTTTACAGCCAAGTCAGCTAACATTTTGCGGTTGATGTCGATTTCAGCTAATTTCAAGCCGTGCATCAATTTTGAGTAGCTTAAGCCATTCATACGAGCCGCTGCGTTGATACGAGCGATCCACAATTTGCGGAAGTCGCGTTTCTTTTGACGACGATCGCGGTATGCGTAGTTGTATGAATTCATTACTTGTTCTTTTGCTGTTTTAAATAGAGTGTGTTTAGAACCGTAGTAACCTTTTGCTAATTTAAGCACTTTTTTACGACGTTTACGAGTTACTGTTCCACCTTTAACACGTGCCATGTATAATTCCTCCTAATATGAAAATCGATAATTGTTTGTATACGTGAAGCTTGGGTTACGCACTTATTTCATGCGTGCTAGTTGTTGACGGATACGTTTGTAATCGCCAGCTGAAACCATTGAAGCTTTACGCAATTGACGACGTTGTTTTTTTGTTTTGCCGTGGAAACGGTGACTGGTAAAGGCACGGAAGCGTTTCAATCCGCCGCCGCCAGTGCGTTTTACGCGTTTTGCTAATCCGCGGTGTGTTTTTTGTTTTGGCATAACTAATTTCCTCCTCAAAATCTTTCGTTATCTGACTTTAAACTGAAACTCAGTGAGTCATTATTTATCGTTTTTTGGTGCTAATACTAAGAACATACTGCGGCCATCCATTTTTGGCTTTTGCTCAACAGTTGCCAAATCAGCAGTTTCTTCCGCCAAACGATCTAACACTTTCTGACCAATTTCTTTATGGGTAATGGCACGGCCTTTGAAACGGATCGAAGCTTTCACTTTGTCCCCTTTTTCAAGGAATTTACGTGCATTACGCAATTTTGTGTTGAAATCATTGACGTCGATCGTTGGACTTAAACGAACCTCTTTAATGTTGATTACTTTTTGTTTCTTACGAGCTTCACGGTCTTTTTTCTGTTGCTCAAAGCGGAATTTCCCGTAATCCATAATTCTTGCTACTGGCGGCTTAGCATTTGGTGCCACCAATACCACATCAAGGTTTGCTCGTTCTGCAATTTGCAATGCTTCAGCTTTACTCTTTACACCAAGTTGTTCGCCGTTTTGATCAATCAAACGCAATTCACGTGCACGAATGCCGTCGTTTACCATCATATCCTTTGCTATGGTCATTCACCTCCGAGTTTTTTGAGAGAAAGAAAAGCTTGTCGATTCGAAATCAGACAATAAAAAAACGAGTTCTTCACGAACCCGCACGTACTCCACACAAATAAATGGTAGGAATCCTATTCTGCCCAGCGATATCTTCACTCAGGCGAGAAGCGGGTGCTTCTGCTTTTATTTCTCAACTTTTATAGTATACTGCTTTTTTCTCTTATTGTCAACAGTTTTCATGATTGTTTCAAAAAAAAGCCGGAGCATACGCTCCGACTTTCGTGTTTCTTATTCTGCTTTCAATGCAGCCATCGTGATGTAGTTGTATGGTTGGTTGAAGTGAGGCAAGAAGAAGATATCTAATAGCTTCATCTTGTCGATCGTTACGCCTTCTTCGATCGCTAATGAGAACATGTGGATGCCCATTGCGATTTCAGATGTACGTGACGCCATTTGCGCACCAACGATGCGGCGTGATTCTTCTTCATAGACGATGCGGATCTTAACTGTCGCATTTTCTTTCATGAAGCCTGGTTTTTGGGTATCTTCGTAATCAGAGTATTTCACTTTCATGCCATTACGTTCGGCAGCTTCGACTGACAAGCCAGTTGAAACCATGTTGTAGCCGAAGATCGAAATCCCGTTTGATCCTTGAACACCTGTTGATTCTAGAGACGTTCCGCCGATATTATGGGCAGCGACGATCCCTGAACGTACGGCATTCGTTGCTAATGCGATATACGTTGTTTGTTGCAAAGCATTTGAGTACACCGTTGCACAGTCACCGACTGCGTAAACATCTGCATCGCTTGTCCGTTGATGGCGGTCCACTAAGTACGCGCCGTTAGCAAACAATTCCAAATGATCTTTGCCTAGCTCGTTGTTTGGTAAGAAACCGATCGCATTGATCACTAGATCAACTGGGTATTCGCCGTTGTCTGTTACAACTGCTTCTACTTTCTCTGTTCCTTTGTATTCACGTGCTAATTCACCGAAATGCAATTCAATGCCATTGTCAGCTAAGTTTTTGTCCATATCTTCTGTAAACCATTTGTCGTAGTAGTTTGGCAATGCCCGTGTCGCTGCATCAAAAAGCAACACATTTTTGCCACGACGTTTTGCTGCTTCAGCAATTTCAACACCGATGTAACCAGCACCGATAACGGCAACGTTTTTCACGTCTTCTGATGCTAACTCTTTATCAACCGTTTGTCCGTCTTGGAATTTTTTCAAGAAATGGATGTTTTTCAAGTCACGTCCAGGTACTTTTGGTGAAATCGGTACCGAACCAGTTGCGATGACAACTTTATCATAAGATTCAACGATCGTTTCACCGTCATTGGTTACAGCGTGCACTTCTTTTTTCTCAAAATCGATATGGTCAACCACTGTTTCCATATGGATTTTTGCACCTTTTGCTTCAAAATCTTCACGTTTTGTATAGAACAAGCCTTCGTATGAATCGATTTGACGTCCAACCCATAAAGCAGTCCCACAACCTAGGTAGCTTAAGTTTGTATTACGGTCGATCATTACGACCTCTTGGTCTTTGTAGTTATCTAATAGTGTATTGGCAGCAGCAATCCCCGCGTGGTTTGCACCGATAATAACTGTTTTTGTCATGGAAAATTTCCTCCTTTTGTTTACATTGTCATTATAGCTTGCTTGTGAATTTGAAAACTATCAACTTTTTCGCGATTTTAAAAATTTATGACAGTTTTTCGTTGATATACGTCACTTTCAGCGGGTTAAGTTTCTATATCAAAATTATTTTCGTCTTGCAAGCAAAAAGATTGTGAAAAATTATGTATTTAAACCTAAGAATTTTCCTTGTTATAAAAGCATTCTGCAAACCGATTGAATAAATTTCACAATATTCTACTGCTTTTTCGTACCTATTGCGGCAGCGATTCGCCGTGTTATACTGAAGAGAAAAACAGATAGGATGGGATCTTGATGAAGAAAAAAATCGTATTGCCACTACCGCCCTTATTGTCGGCATTAGAGCCACAGGATTTTTATTTAGAAGAAGAACTGCTTTTCGAAGGTGCTTTATTCGAAGGCGGTGACTATAGCTATGATGCTTGCAAAAATCTCATCTTGAAGCAATGTCATTTCAAGAAAGTGACGATGCAAAAAACACGCTTGAGTCAATGGGAATGCCAAAACGTTCTTTTTGAGAATTGCGATTTTTCTAATCTGGAATGTTTTGGCGCCAGCTTTCATCGGGTTCACTTTAAACAATGCAAATTGACTGGCACCAATTTTGCGGAAAGCTATTTCCGTGACTGCACCTTTGAAGATTGCGTGGCGAACTTTGCTTCTTTTAGCAACACCAATTTACGGACGATGCTGTTTCGTCATTGCCAACTAAACGACAGTGAGTTTTATGAAATGGATTGGAAACACTTGACGTTACAAGAAAACCAGTTGAACAATAGCAACTGGTTTCACACAAAATTAGCAACTTTAGATTTTCGGACCAATCAATTTCAAAAGATCGCGTTGTCCTTTGAACAATTGCGGGGACTAACGGTCGATCAAGAACAGGCCTTGGTCATCGCCGCCGGTCTAGGTTTGGTGATCGATTAACGAATTCTGCGCCATAAAGCAATCAACATCCAGATGGATAACACTAAACTGATCAATAAGGCAATCCCCCAACCGAAAATACTATTGGTAAAAGGCAGTGGAACATTCATGCCAAAGAAACTGGTGACGATGGAAGGCACAGTCAATAAGAGAGACCAAACGGTCAAAAACTTCATGGTATCATTCAAGTTATTGTTTAACAGATTATTGTAGGTTCCAGATAGTTGCTCTAAAATTTGAAAAGCCAGCAACGTCATTTCCACTGCCTGTTTGGCTTCGATCAAGGCATCATCCAGCTGTTCCCGCTCGTCATCATCCATCAAGCGATAAATGGATAACGCTTTGATCTGCTCCAAGAGGACCGCATTTTGTTTCGTGGCAGACACTAAAAAGACTAAACCAACTTCCAAATCGGACATTTGCAGCAGGTTTTTATTGGTGGTTTTTTCCCGTAGTCGCTGATTCAAGCGAATCCGGTCACTATTGACTTCTTCGACTAGCGGAAAAAACGTGCCTGAAATCAAGAATAAGCTTTGAAACAAAAAGTGAAGCGGTGTTTGCTGCGGCTTTTGCAGGATCAAGCGCTCCATCATCGGAATCACATAACGGGTATCATGGGAGGCAAAAGTAAAGATCTGCTTCTTTTTTAAAATAAACGTCATCGGGCTGGTCTCAAAATGATTGTCCCGCTTTTCTTGCTGAGGTACGTTGAAAACCAGCAGCAATGCTTCTTCTTCGGCATCGTATTCGACTCGTGCGCGTTCGTTTTTATCTAGAGAGTACGTAAGCATCTCGTCAGATAAATGATATTGTTTTTGTAGTGCCATCACGCTTTTTGCGTCTTGCTGGTCGACTTGAATCCATTCATAGTTTCCGTCATAAAAGACATGTTTGTTTTCCACAGTCCATCCTCCACTCTTGCTTTCTTCTATTATAAAAGAAAACAGCCAGAAGCCCAATCAAAGGACTTTTCTGGCTGTATCGGCTATTGCTATTTGCGGGCGTCTTTCAAAGCATCTTCCACCATCGTTAAAACGGCCTGTGCCGCTTGCGGGTCTTCGACAAAATTGAATTGATCGCCATCGATCTGGATCTTTGGACTCTCATTGTATTCTTCGTACCATTGATCGTAGCGTTTGTTCAACTCTTTGTAGTAGTCGTATAACGAAGGATCAAAGGTCAACTGCTCATATTCCCGCCCACGTTTTTCAATACGCTCCAGCATCGTTTCAAAAGAAACGCGAATATGCACCAAAAGATCTGGATGCTTTTTGTGGGCTGCATACGGCAGCTCTTCCAACATATTGGCTAACAATTCATCATAGACTTTGACTTCGGTATCGGTTGCTCGCCCAAGGTCCGCATTTAAATGGAACAACAGTGAATCCTCATAAATGGAACGGTCCAAGACGTTATTGTCGTCTTTCATAGCTTGCTTGATACTTTCAAATCGTTTATTTAAGAAATAGATTTGCAGTAAAAACGCATATTTATTTGGATCTGCATAAAATAATGGTAACACTTCATTGTCATCGATCGATTCATAAAAGGCTTGACTGCCAAAATGATTGGCGATCAATGCGGTCAAACTTGATTTACCGGCACCAATCGTTCCTGCTAATACGATCACGCTCATATCCCCCAACTCACTCATCACTAAATATTGTATGTTGCATTTGCGATATCAACTATACAATACTATATCTTGTGCCGTCAACTGAAACTTTTGAAGCACAGATCAAGAAGTTTTTCAATAAAAGTTTAAAGATTTTTGCTTTTTTTTGAAATCTCATACGGAATGCTTAACGAAAGAGCCTTCTTCTAGTAAAATAGGAAAGGATCTTTAATTAAATTGTGTTTTTGTCAGGAGATAGTTACAATTGACTGACAAACGATAAATGAATCATGTGGGGTAAGCTCCCTAGAGAAATGAGGAAAATAATGTCAATTGGTACTGGCATAGCTACAGGAAAAATCATCTTAATGGGTGAACATTCAGTTGTTTACGGTGAACCAGCAATTGCTTTCCCTTTTGCGGGAGCAAAAGTACAAGTCGAGATCACAGCAAATGAAACAAACACCTTGATTTCAAGTTACTATCACGGTCTGCTTGAAGAAGTCCCCAGCCACTTAAAAAATGTCAAAGACTTGCTGCATCGTCTGCAACAAGATTTCCACACGGGTCCTTTTGCAACCTCCATCGTCAGCACCATCCCTTCTGAACGGGGAATGGGTTCTAGCGCGGCGGTCGCTGTTGCACTGACTCGCGCTTTTTTTGATTGGATCAAAAAAGATTTTACAAAAGAAGAATTGATGACCTATGTCAACTTTTCTGAAAAAATCGCTCACGGAAATCCTAGCGGGATCGATGCTGCGGCAACCAGTGGGACGGATGCCATTTACTTCATCAAAGGGCATCCCATCACTTCGTTTCCCCTCACGATCGACGGTTATTTGCTCGTCGCTGATACTGGCATCAAAGGGCAAACGAGAGAAGCTGTCAAAAGTGTCGCCCATCTTTTTGAAACTAGCAAGCAGCTGGCTAGTCAAGCGATCCAGCGTTTAGGGATCGAAACCAAAAGAGCCAAAGAGGCCATCATAGCCAATCAATTAGAAATATTAGGCGAAAGCATGAACAATGCCCATCAGGCACTGCAGCAGTTAGGGGTCAGCAATCAGCAACTGGATCAGTTGGTTTCCTCAGCATTGGCACACGGGGCTTATGGGGCGAAGCTGACCGGCGGGGGCCGAGGCGGCTGTATGATCGCACTAACCAAAACGAAGGAACAGGCTGAGAACATCAGCCGTATTTTATTGTCCGATGGCGCTCGTGCGGCATGGATACAAGGATTAGGAGTTTATGAACATGTATAAGGGAAAGGCTCGTGCCTACACGAATATCGCATTGATCAAGTATTGGGGAAAACAAGACGAAACCTTCATTTTACCGATGAACAATAGTTTGTCCCTGACCCTCGATGCTTTTTACACAGAAACAACGGTGGCTTTTTCACCCGATTTTACGCAAGATCGCTTTACATTGGATGGTGTGGTGCAAACAGACGCTGCCACAAAAAAAGTTGCGGACTTTTTGGATCTGGTACGAAAAAAAGCGGACTGCCCGTGGTATGCCACGGTGGAAAGTCAAAACTTCGTCCCAACCGCTGCTGGACTTGCCTCTTCTGCCAGCGGATTAGCGGCCTTGGCGGGTGCCTGTAGTGAAGCACTGGACTTAAACTTGTCGGAGCAAGCGTTATCCCGTTTGGCCCGTCGCGGCTCTGGTTCGGCTTGTCGGAGTATCTACGGTGGCTTTGCTGAATGGCATCAAGGCACCGATGAGACTTCTTTTGCCACCCAAGTGCCGTCGAATGGCTGGGAAGAAGAATTGAGTATGATCTTTATCTTGATCAACGCACAAGCCAAAGAAGTCTCCAGTCGTGAGGGGATGCGCCGAACCGTTGAAACCTCGAGCTTTTATCCAGGCTGGCTTTCTGCCACTGCGAGCGATCTCGTGAAAATGAAACAAGCGATTGCCGAAAAAGACTTTACTGCTTTAGGTGAAACGACCGAGGCCAACGCCTTGAAAATGCATGGAACGACCTTAGCCGCCGAACCACCTTTTACTTATTGGTCTTCTGAATCTTTACGAGCTATGGAATGTGTCCGAATGCTGCGAAAAAAAGGATTGGCTTGCTATTTCACGATGGATGCTGGTCCCAATGTCAAAGTTTTATGCCAAAAACAAGAAGAACAAACGATTTTACGTGAATTAAGTGCTCACTTTGCCTCAGAACAATTAGTAACTGCTCATGCGGGCAAAGGATTAGCCTTTTTACCGGTGGAAGAATCTTCCCCTATCAACTAAGAAGCCATTAAGAAGCCATCGATTAGGAGTGTCGAAATGATTGAACTATCCGTTCCTGGAAAACTATTTATTGCTGGTGAATACGCCGTTGTCGAACCTGGTCATCCTGCAATCATCGTTGCCGTTGACCAATTTATCACGGTCACTGTTGAAGAGGCCCGTAAAAACGGCAGCATCCAGTCTGCCCAATATAGCGACCTGCCGATTCGCTGGACGCGTCGTAAAGGCGAATTAGTCTTAGACCACCGAGATAACCCGTTCCACTATATTTTGGCAGCCATTCGTCTGACGGAAAAATATGCCCAAGAAAAAGGCATCCCCCTTTCCTTTTACGATTTAAAAGTGACCAGTGAACTGGATAACTCGAATGGTCGCAAATACGGCCTCGGTTCCAGCGGTGCCGTGACTGTTGCCACGGTCAAAGCATTGAATCTGTACTATCAAATGGACATGGATCGGTTGACCCAATTCAAAATTGCGGCTCTTGCCCATCTCGCTGTTCAAGGCAATGGGTCGTGCGGTGATATTGCGGCCTCTTGTTATGGCGGCTGGATCGCTTTTTCAACCTTCGATCACGACTGGGTCTTAGCCAAACAAAAAGACCATACCTTAACAGAATTGATCGCTTTCGATTGGCCAGGATTATCGATCCGTCCCTTGACGGTTCCGAAATCTCTTCGACTATTGATTGGCTGGACAGGCTCTCCTGCCTCCACCTCTGATTTAGTGGATCAAGTCTATCAATCCAAAGAAGAAAAAGAAAACGCCTATGCGGCCTTTTTAGCAGCCAGCAAAGACTGCGTCAATCGATTGATCGACGGCTTCTTAAATGAAGACAGTCGCACGATCAAAAAAATGATCACGGAAAATCGAAAGCTCCTGCGGGAGTTGTCCGCACTGACTGGTGTGCCGATTGAAACTCCAGCACTTAAAAAGCTTTGTGATCTAGCAGAAAATTATTGTGGTGCAGCCAAATCTTCCGGTGCCGGCGGCGGCGATTGCGGTATCGTGATCGTTGACCAAAAAACCGGTATTTTACCATTGATGAGTGCGTGGGAAAAAGCCGAGATCACCCCATTGCCGCTGCATGTTTACCATTACCGGGAGGACCTATCATGAATCGAAAAGATGAACATGTTTCCTTAGCAAAAGCGTTCCATAAAGAACACAGCAACGATTTTGATGCAGTTCGCTTGGTCCACCAATCATTTCCACAAATTGATGTGGCTGATGTGTCGATTGCGACAACTGTCTTTGATCGCTCATTTTCCAGCCCTTTTTTCATCAATGCCATGACGGGCGGCAGTGAAAAAACCTTAAAAATCAACCAAGAGTTAGCAGAGATCGCACAAGCCTGTGAGTTGATGATGGCAACCGGCTCCGTTTCGGCTGCCTTAAAAGACCCAAGTGTCGCCGATTCTTTTCGTATCGTCCGTAAAGCCAATCCTGACGGCTTCTTATTAGCCAATATTGGCGCGGGCAGTCCCGTTGAAAATGCACAGCGGGCAGTGGAGCTCTTTGGTGCCGATGCCTTGCAGATCCATCTGAATGCACCGCAAGAATTAGTGATGCCAGAAGGCGATCGTCAATTTAGCCAATGGCTGTCCTTATTGGAAAAAACGATGGCTTCTGTTGCCGTTCCTGTTGTCGTCAAAGAGGTCGGCTTTGGGATGTCCCGTGAAACGATCCAGCAGTTACTGGCGATCGGCGTACAAACGATTGATGTTGCTGGCAGCGGCGGCACAAGTTTTACTCAAATCGAAAATGCTCGTCGAAAAAAACGTGAATTGGCGTATTTAGACACCTTTGGTCAATCCACAGTGATTTCCTTGCTGGAAGCAAATGAGATCCAACAGCCCTTTACCCGCATCGCTTCAGGCGGAGTTCGGGATGCTTACGATATCTTCAAAGCACTTTGCCTTGGTGCCGATAGCGTAGGACTATCCGCCACGATCCTCGTGCTGCTTTTGTCAAAAGGCAAAGAAGAAACCATCGCCACCTTACAATCATGGAAGGAACAGCTGCAGCTGCTCTACACAATGGCAGGACAGACAAGCACCAAAGACCTTACCAAGGTTCAGCTGATTTTTTCTGGTGCTGTCAAAGAGTGGTGTGAAGCACGTCAGATTCCCTTAGCAAAGTATAGTTTGCGTTAAGCGATCCAGTCGCTGACTACCACATCGAACAAGCAAAAGTAGTACAATTCGTTTTTTATTGTACTACTTTTTTTGTGTTTATTTTTATATAATAACGGATTCTCCATTTACAATCCGGGCATAAACGTTATTTAATCGCTACTTGATAATCACTTTCATTATCAGGTACGTTGTTTTTTTACCATCTTGGTTTCGAATGTGCTATGCTCAAGTTGAGGGAGGAACAATCGATTGTTTCTTGAGAAAAGGATCGGTTTTTCATTCCTAGACTACATTCAAAAGGAGGCGTTTCTTATGAGTAAATCAGAATCGTCGGCTGTTTTTTCAACGATCGCTTGTTTGCTATTGATGGCAACTGGCTTTCTTATGGCATCTTTTTCCATTCCTTACAGCTTTGTCCCTTATCTGTTAGCGATTCTTGCTGGTGGTTGGAAACAAACCTGGGAAGGCACGCAAGAATTGGTGCACGACAAACGGTTGAACGTCGATCTATTGATGGCATTAGCCGCCATTGGTGCCTGTATCATTGGTCATTGGTTTGAAGGGGCGATGTTGACCTTTATCTTTTGTTTGAGCGGTGCCCTTGAGGAATATACGACCAACAAAAGTACGCGAGAAATCAGTTCATTAATGGCACTGCAACCAACGACTGCCTTAAAAATGATTGAAAGTGGCGAGCTCGTCGAAGTACCAGTGGAAGCCCTTCAGTTAAAAGATACGATTATGGTGGCAAAAGGCAGTGCGATCCCAATCGATGGTATCGTGATCCAAGGAAGCAGCAGCGTTGATGAGGCGGCCATCAGTGGCGAATCCATTCCTGTCGAGAAACGTTTAGGCAGTGAAGTCTTTGGGGGAACCATCAACCTCGGACAGCCATTGTACATTGAAGTTACTCAAACGAGTGAAAACACTCGCTTTGCAAAAATCATTCAATTGGTGGAAGAAGCACAGCAAATGCCAAGTCAAACGGCGACCCTGATAGAGAAAATCGAACGGATCTATGTGCCGATCGTCTTGATCGCCGTCCCGCTAATGATCGTTTTGTGTACGTTTTTCACGAATTGGGGGTTCCAAGAAAGCTTTTATCGCGGCATGGTCTTACTGGTGGTGGCATCTCCTTGTGCTTTAGTCGCCTCTGCTACTCCTGCGACCTTAGCAGCCATTTCTCACGCTGCTCGTTTAGGCGTTTTATGCAAAGGCGGACAAGCCTTAGATGCCTTTGCCAATGTCAAAGCGATCGCTTTTGACAAAACCGGAACGCTGACTCGTGGCAAACCTGCTGTCACTGATGTCCATCTGTTGCTGGATGAACCCTTTATTCCCCAACTGATCGTCGGGATGGAAAAACAATCAAATCACCCATTGGCTGAAGCGATCTTGGCGTATTTTCATGATGAAAAGCCGTTGGAATTAGCCGTGGAAGAACAAGCGGGGGTCGGTCTAGCCGCCACTTACCAAGCTGCCCATTGGACGATTGGAAAAGAAGTCGATCTAACCTCTGTTGCTGCCAGTGAGCAAACCCGCATCCACGAATTGAAAGCAGCTGGAAAAACCTTGATTTATATCAATCGTGACCGTGTGTTAGCAGGGTATTTAGCGCTATTGGATCAGCCCCGTCCTGAAGCTCGTGAGAGTCTTGCCTACTTCAATGAGCAGGGGATTCACACGACGATGCTGACGGGTGATCATTTAGGTACTGCTAAAGTGATCGCAGCAGAAATCGGCTTGTCTGACTACGAAAGTGATTGCCTGCCTGATGAGAAAACCACTCGGATCAAAGAAATGAAAGAAACTTATAAAATCAATGCGATGGTCGGTGATGGGATCAACGATGCCCCCGCCTTAGCGACCGCAAGTGTGGGGATCGCGATGGGCGAAGGAACCGACGTCGCAATGGATGTGGCGGACATCGTCTTGATGAAAAATGATTTGCTGCGCTTGGTCGACAGTCACCGTTTGGCTAAAAAATTACAGCGGATCATCAAACAAAACATCGTCTTTTCTATCAGCGTCATCTTGTTGCTGATTGCTTCAAACTTCCTTGAATTTCTCACGCTGCCTCTAGGGGTCGTGGGTCATGAAGGAAGCACGATCTTAGTTATCTTAAACGGGTTGCGTATGCTTTTGCCATTACACAAAGAAACACCCCATCAAGCCAAACCAACTCGCAAAGATTGTGATGATTGCGTCTTGTATCAACAGTCTTTGCATACGTGATCACTACTTGCATTAGAAAAACGCCCGTTGTTGGCACTTCACTAGAAGTCCATCAACGGGCGTTTTGCTGTTTTTTCCTATTTATGCGTGATTGGCAAGTTGTTCCGTGTAGAGTTTGCCATCGTACATCTTAAAGAATGGATAATAGCAGAGAATGGAAACCCCTAAGTTGATCAAAGCGATCAGGATGGCTCGGAAATCACCGCCGGTTCCTAAAAACGCCCCAATTCCGACTGGCGAGATCCAGGGAATGCCCGTAATGACTTTATCGACAAAGCCAAATGAGCTAGCAAAGTAAGCAATCGTGACGTTGATCAAAGGGGTTATGATAAAGGGGATGATCAAATACGGATTGTAGACGATCGGTGCCCCGAAGATCACTGGTTCATTGATATTAAAAAGTCCTGGTAAGATCGCTGCTTTTCCTAAGACTTTGAGCTGTTGTGATTTTGCCACAAACAGCATCAATAAAACCAATCCAAGCGTACTTCCTGCGCCGCCCATAAAAATATACATGTTCACGAAATCCCCAGCAAAAATATTATTGGCACCATCGATATTTTCCGTTAGAGCCACCAACAGGATGGGATTGATGAAACTATTTTTAATAACAGCCGTCCCATGAACCCCCACTGCCCATAAGAGATGGATAAGGAGCATAATCACGATGATTCCTAACCAAGAACCCGTCAACTCTTTCACGAATTCAAAGGGTTTGGACAGCAATCCGTAAAGATCCGTGTGGAAAACCGCCAGTACCCCGTTGATCGCCACCATCAAAAAGGCGATCAAAATCGCTGGGATCAATGACGCAAATGCTTTGCTGACTCCATCAGGAACTCCTTCAGGCATCTGGATGGTGATCTTTCTTCTTACACAAAAACGATAGACCGACGTAGCAAGCACTGCGGTGATGATCCCAATAAAGATGCCTACCCCGCTAAAGCGTGTGATCCAACCGCCTATGGCGATCCCATTGTAAACAATGGCAGTTTCGCTTTCTGACTGCAGCAATTGAGCTGCCCCATCGGTAATGTCGACTTGAATGATCGTCATTAAAAAGGCAAACAAACTTAATAACGCCCCTACAAAACTGCTCATAGTCAAATGATCTTCTTTATGATAAATCTCAGTTAAATAATACCCTGTTGCTAAACAATAAAAAACAGCAATCGAGCCGACAGACATCGTGGTCACGACACTATAAAGCGGTGAAAATCGTAAAATCGTTTGTTCGAAAAAGCCAGCCAGTGGTGGAATGATCTGCGGTAAATTATTGATGATCAAAAAGATCGATCCGACGATCGTAAAAGGGACCGTAATGATCCCTGCTTGCATGATTGCGCGAATAAAGCGTAAATTCGCCAACTTATTCAAAGGCGGCATCAAACGCGTTTCTAAAAAGGTAAAAACACTTGTCATCGTTACTCCTCCAACGAAGGGATCGCCCCTTCTTCAATCAGCTTTTGATACCAATAAAAGCTGTCTTTTCTCACTCGTTTTTGTTCTTTTTCCTGTGCATCATTGCGATCCACGTAAATGAAGCCATACCGTTTTCGAATCCCCTCATGTACACTGATCAAATCAATGGCAGACCACGGACTGTATCCGATCAGATCCACCCCAGCATTGATCGCGGCTAAGCATTGGCTGATATGCTGCGACAAATAATCGATACGGTACGGATCATGAACCGTGCCATCTGCTTCTAGATGATCTTCTGCCCCTAAGCCGTTTTCGGTAATGATGATCGGTAAGTGGTAACGATCATAAAGAGTCTGCAACGTCGTTTTCAGCCCCAAGGGATCGATGGTCCAATTGAAGGCATTTTTCTTCAAGAACGTATTGGTGAACCCTTTGTAAAAACCACGCTCCATAATGTCTTCACTTTGCTGATCGCTGATACCGTTTTTCATATCCCCAGCTTCCGTCGGCTGCTCCACTGTCACTGTGGTGTAGAAGTTCATCGCGACAAAGTCAGGCAGAGCCCGTTTCATCAACGCCTCATCCTCCGGACCAAAGTCAATCGTGAGCCCGTTTTGGTTCAAATAATCTTGAAAGACCGTGTTGTAACGACCGAAGCAGGCAAAATCAAGGTAAGCCCAGTTCCGGACACTGTTGAAATACAACGCTGCTTGGTTGTCTTCTGGTCGACTAGTCGCCGCATAGACCAACGAAATATTCGGCACCGGTCCGATTTTGCCATTCGGAACGATTTCATGACACGCTTCGAAAGCATATTTTTCAGCGATCATCAGGTGATGAAATTGCTGGTATTTTTCTGATAATGGAATTTTTTTCCCTAATATTTTTTGATCCACCAGCAGCATGATATTTGGTTCATTGATCGTCAGCCAGTGCGTCACTCGATCCCCATAGGCTGTAAACAGCGTTTTGGCATATGCGGCAAATGCCTCAACAGTGCTGCGTTTTGTCCAGCCGCCTTCGTCTTCCAATGCTTGCGGCAAGTCAAAATGGTTCAACGTCACAAAGGGCTGAATTCCGTGTTTTAGCAATTCATCAATGACATCGCTGTAATGATCCAATCCTTTTTGATTGACGGTACCGCGCCCTTCTGGTAAAATTCGCGACCAAGCGATCGAAAAGCGGAAAATTTTGATCCCCATTTCTGCTAACAAGGCGATATCCTCTTTGTACTTGTGGTAATGGTCGACAGCCACTGTAAAATCAGCAATCTCATGGTTGTCTCTTGGACGAGTATCTTGGGCACTCAGCCCCTTACCGTCGGTTTGATACGCCCCTTCGGTTTGGTGCGCGGAAATCGATGCTCCCCACAAAAAATCGGTTGGAAATGTTTGTTTCATATCGTACTCCTTATCCTAAATAAGATGCGTTTGACATCTTAGAATTATTGCTTGCATGGCAAAGACAATATTCTGAATTATCTCTTATTTTTCGCGGTAACGCAAAAAATAACTCCTGTCAAGTAAGACCCTCTTGAAGAGCTGCTACTTAGACACAAAAAAAGCAAAGTCCAGTTTCCTAGACTTTGCTTATGATTTAGAAGTAGCAGCTTATTTTTTCTCTGCTTTGTCTTCGTTCAATAGTGCTTTTCTTGAAAGGTTCACACGACCTTGTTTGTCGATTTCTGTAACCTTCACTAAGATTTCGTCGCCTTCTTTGACAACGTCTTCCACTTTGTTGACCCGTTCGTTCGCAAGTTGTGAAATATGAACTAAGCCGTCTTTGCCTTTGATCAAGTTGACAAACGCACCGAATTTTTCAATACGGACAACTTTCCCAAGGTACACTTCGCCAACTTTTACTTCTTTCGTCAATTCTTCAATGGTCTTGATGGCTTTTTGGATCATTTCTGCATCAGCAGAAGCAATCGAAACTTTTCCGTCTTGATCGATATCGATTTTCACGCCAGTTTCATCAATGATGCCATTGATGGTGTCGCCGCCTTTACCGATTACATCTTTGATCTTCGCAGGATCGATTTGGATCATTTCGATCTTCGGTGCGTATTGGCTTAACTCTTCACGAGGAGCAGCCAATGTTGATGTCAATTCATTTAAGATTTCCATCCGTGCTTTTTTCGCTTGATCTAATGCTTCTGTCAAGATTTGTTCAGTGATTCCTTGGATCTTGATATCCATTTGTAACGCAGTGATCCCATCTTTGGTTCCAGCAACTTTAAAGTCCATATCGCCAAGGTGATCTTCTAAGCCTTGGATATCCGTTAAGATCGTGTAGTTTTCACCATCAGATACAAGTCCCATTGCGATACCTGCAACTGGTGCTTTGATTGGCACCCCTGCATCCATCAATGCTAAAGTTCCTGCACAAATACTTGCTTGAGAAGAAGAACCATTTGATTCTAATACTTCTGCAACGAGACGGATTGTGTAAGGGAAGTCTGTTTCATCAGGAATCACTTGTGCTAAGGCACGTTCGCCTAATGCACCATGACCGATTTCACGACGCCCTGGTGAGCCAGCACGACCAGTCGAACCAACAGAAAATTGAGGGAAGTTGTAATGGTGGATGAATCGTTTTGATTCTTCAACCCCTAATCCATCAATGATTTGGTGTTCACCTAAAGGTGCTAACGTACAAGCAGACAATGCTTGAGTTTGTCCCCGAGTAAATAGACCAGAACCATGAACACGTGGCAATAAGCCAACTTCTGATGCCAATGGACGGATTTCGTCTAATTGACGGCCATCCGGACGAATCTTGTCGATGGTGATCAATTCGCGAACCACATCTTTTTCAAGATCTTCTGCGATTTGTTTCACTTCTTTCAAGAATTGTGCTTCCTCTTCATGTCCAGCAAATTTTTCTGCATACACTTCTTTCACTGTGTCTTTGACTTTATCGATCTCGTCTTCACGAGCCAACTTTTCTTCCGTCATAACAGCAGTTTTCATTGTTTGGTAGTAGCCGTCGAAAATTTCTTTTTTCAAGTCAGCATCTACTTGTAACAATTTGACTTCCATTTTTGGTTTGCCCACAGCTGCGACAACTTCTTCTTGGAAGGCAACCAATTCTTTGATAGCATCAAAACCGAATAATAACGCACCTAACATGTCTTCTTCAGAAACTTCTTTCGCTCCCGATTCAACCATGTTGATGGCTTTTTTCGTTCCAGCTACTGTCAATTCGATATCAGTTTGTTCTGCTTGTTCTACTGTTGGATTCAAGACATATTCGCCATTGACCCGACCGACATCGACACCAGCGATCGGTCCGTCAAACGGGATATCTGAAATAGATAACGCTAAAGAAGAACCTAACATTGCCGCCATTGCTGGCGTACAATCTTGTTCAACACTCATTACGATGTTTGTAACTTGTACTTCGTTACGGAAGCCTTCCGCAAACATTGGACGGATCGGACGGTCGATCAAACGGGCAGTCAAGGTTGCTTCCGTACTTGGACGTCCTTCACGTTTGATAAAGCCACCAGGTACTTTCCCTACGGCATACATTTTTTCTTCGTAATTGATCGTTAATGGGAAAAAGTCGGTATCTTTTGCTTCCTTAGATGCAACCGCTGCACTTAGGACAACCGTATCGCCATAACGAACCAATACAGCTCCGTTTGCTTGTTTGGCTAATTGGCCAACTTCTACTTCTAATGGGCGGCCGCCCCAAGTTGTTTTGAATACTTGTTTTTCTGTCATGTTCTGCTCCTTTTCATCGGATCCCAGCAAGTCACTACTAAACAAATGAAAAAATCGGAATGTCGTTCCGCTGCTTTCATTTGGTTAGTAGGATGCTGCTTACAAGGACCCAAAATTCTTTTTGGCTGCGCTTTTTGATTCACCAGTCAAAAGGCCGCTATTTCGGTGTTTCACTTTTTAGATGGTTCGAGCTTACCTGTCAGACTGCATCAGCTGTTTTAGCCGACAATGCAGTCGCAGTGATTCCGCTGCTTGGTCACTACGCTCGTTGCTCTCGCCTAGTACTATTCATCATCTGCTCTGTGCGGCTTGCGCCGCTCAGTCGCAGTGATTCCACTGCTTGGTCACTACGCTCGCTGCTCTCGCCTAGTACTATTCATCATCTGCTCTGTGCGGCTTGCGCCGCTCAGTCGCAGTGATTCCGCTGTTTGGTCACTACGCTCGCTGCTCTCGCCTAGTACTATTCATCATCTGCTCTGTGCGGCTTGCGCCGCCCATTCGCAGTGATTCATAGCAAAAAAGTGAGATTCGGGTTGAACCTCACTTTTCTTTGTTTGATTAACGACGTAATCCTAAAGCTTGGATTAATTCGCGGTAACGTTGTACGTCTTTTTGACGTAGGTAAGCTAATAAGTTACGACGATGTCCAACTTTTTTCATCAACCCACGGTATGAATGGTGGTCTTTTTTGTGCATACGTGCATGTTCGTTCAAATGGTTGATTTCTTCTGTTAAAACAGCGATTTGAACTTCTGGAGAACCAGTATCTCCTTCATGACGTGCAAATTTGTTGATGATTTCGTTTTTGCGTTCTTTTGAAATTGCCATGTTTTTCACCTCTTTTTCTTTTTCCCCTGCGACTGAGTAAAACGTTGGTGATTCGTTAAACCAAGTAACAGGTACTGTGCTTTTCACACGTAATTACTTTACTTGATTCTAAGTAAAAAAGCAAGTTTATCTACCTATTCTTTTCGTTTCTTTTGAAAGCTCCTCCAAAACTTATGTTATACTTAGGATACTACTCTATCTAAAGGAAGTGTAAGGATGAGCGTTCTTTCCCGAATCGAGAGCATGAAAAATGAATTATCGCTTTCTGAGAAGAAACTCTTCGCATTCATGGAGGCCAATCCTGAAAAAGTGCCGTCGATGACTGCGAGTCAATTAGCAGAAGCCACTGGGATCAGTGCACCAACCGTTGTACGTTTTGCGAAAAAAACCGGCTTTGCTAGTTTGACAGATTTAAAAATACAATTATCTGCCGAATCCGGCTTGCGCCACAATGCCAATGAGCATTTAGGCTATGCCGATGTTGAATTAAACGAGCCCTTTCATGCCATCACCTCAAAATTGAGCCACAATGCCCAGGTGACCATGAATGAGACGGCCCAATTATTAGAAGAACAGCTGATGTTGGCTGCCGCTGAACTGATCGCGACTCGTGAACGCATTTTTGTCTGCGGGATCGGTGCTTCCTCATTGATCGCACAAGATATCCAACAAAAATGGACTCGCTTAGGCAAGATCGTCGTGTTTGAAAATGACTACAATCTCTTGTTGCCACAACTTGTCAAAAACGAGAAAAAAAGTCTGGTCTGGGTCATTTCCAACAGTGGACACACGCCTGAGATGGTTCACTTAGCCGAAATCGCTAAAAATCTTGGCGTCCCGATTCTGTCACTCACCCGCTTTGGCAGCAACCCGTTGACGAAGTTGGCGGATGTTCCCCTGCAAGTGTCCCGTTCCAAAGAAGCCAACCAGCGGAGTGCCGCTACCAATTCAATCATCGCCCACCTATTAGCGGTCGATGTCCTTTTCTATGTCTTTTTAAGTAAAAATGAAAAGCTGGCACGCAATATCTACGCGTCACGCCAAGCCATCGCTGATTTTCGTGAGAAGTATTTGTAAAATGTTAGGGAGCTATAGCCTCCTACTCTTTATTAAAGCGATGACTCTACCCATTGATGAAACGTTTTTTACCAATCAAAGACAAGAGGCTGAATGTCATCAGCCTCTATTTTTTATGCTAAGCAATGATCCCCGTTGTAGAATGAACTGGACGTTGCATTCATTCTTACTCCGTCTCGCTATATAAAATCCGCTCCTGTTTTCTCCTTGCTCGCGACTACTTTCCTCATTGCCCCTCCTCCAAATACGAGACTACCCACGAATCAAATAGTTTTTGATACGCAGCTTTTGGGCGGTCTTTTTCTTGATACACCTTTTGTGCGATGGCCGCTTGGAGCCAAAAAATCGCTTGGATCACTTCACGACTAGTCTGAGCCTCAGGTACATCCGCCCAGACGGATAAAGCGATCGCCTGTGTTTGTGCAAGCTGTTCCTGTGCAACTTGTTGTCCATTGGCAAACGTCGTCAACTGGAATTCATTGCTGATTTTTTCGTAGGTTGGATAAGTATAGCCTGCCGCTTCTCCTAAGACATAATAGAAAAAATTATCATTATGATTGATCATGGTATAGCCTTTTTCAAAAAAGACATCTGCCGGCGCCATATTCTGGTTCCAACGGGTCCAATAGGAGATTTGGCAATTCTCTGTCAACGTTGTCTGCTCTTGGCGATTCAAGCGGTAAAACCCATCATTCCAGACCCGCACAACAAAGCCGAGACTTTCAACAAAGGCCGCCAGCTCATTGACGTAATCAATAAAGACTTCGATTCCGCTAGCTTTTTCCCCATAGCGCTCGCGGGCTGCTTCGACCATTTGCGGAAAGTTTTCTAAATGATCAAAATCAATAAACTCATCGGCACCAATATGAAAATAGGTGCTGTCTTCAAACAGTTGCGCATATTCCCGATAAACTTCCTGAATAAAAGCTACCGCTTCTGAATCCAAAATGTTCAGTGCTCGATCATCACGCGTGCCATCGGCTGTCGGTAATTGCCACTCGGGCTTTTGAGCCAACACTTGCCGCAAATGACCAGGAGAATCAAAGTCCGGAATGATGGCAATGCGATGTTCGTGGGCATATGCGATCAATTCACGGATCTCTTGTTTGGTCAAATACTCCTCCGAAACGATTTCTGGAAATTGCTCTGATTCAATGCGAAATCCTTCATTCTCGGAAAAGTGTAGCTGTAGATGGGTAAACTGGAAACAAGCCATACTACGAACGACAGCTTTTAAATCCATCAAGGAGTAAAATTTGCGACCAATATCGATCATTAAGCAACGTTCGGGGATAGCCGCCGTATAAGAACCTTCCCGCAATTGATCAGTAAAGAAATCTCGCCAATATTTCGTTGTAGCAGGATAGACCTTCTCAGGAGTTGAGACAATGATCTGTTGCTTCTCAAAACGAAAATCCGCATCAAGTGATGGCCTGAGAACGATTTGGGGTTGGTGGTCTGGCATTTGCCAGCCCATTGTTGCAAAAAGAGCGGTTGCTTTTTTATAATCTACGAATTCATTGTGTGCTTCATTCATCTTCGTTTCTCCCAGTACAATTAATAATTTGTTCCCTTTTATGAAGGTTCCTTTCTATCATAACACCTGATTATAAGAACGTTTTCATTTTGAGAGATTTCTTAATAAGTACTAGTCAGAAAAGCCTGTCCTGTGTATGTTGGTTAATTGCCTATTCAAGCGATCATCCCAGTAAAGCCAACAATTCTCATGTAGTTGTCGATTGATTCGTTATAACTTTTCTGGAAGGATGTGAATGGGAAAAAGAGCCAGCTTCCCAATGATGTTTCGCTCCCCTACACTACTACAAAAGAAAAATCAGCTGAGCTGCAATTGGCCTTTACTATTGAAACAGTCCCTGCTCCAAATAATCCACCAACGGACCCAAGTACTTTTTATCTGTCCAATCACAATCTTGTCCGTTGGCTTCCATGAGTGCCTTCGTCTGTGGGTCATAGGTGTGCGGCGCTTTCTTAGCCGCAGCTTTTCTTAACATTTTCACTAAGTTTCGTTCAAAGAAATTCATTTTGCTTTCCTGCCATTGTCCTCTGCCGTAAAAAAGGGGGATGTCTTTTAGCGGACCCGTGAGATTCTGTTCTCTGAGTTTTTTCACAACATCTTCTTCAGGAGCAGAGGCTCCCACACAAAAGATAAGTATCTCTTTGTCTTTTAGCTGGTTGGTATTCTTTTTTAAAAAGGACAGTCCAGCAATACCCGATGCATAGATTCCCCCACAGAAGATAATTGTGTCATAATCCATTACTTCAGCTATTTTCGCTTTTGGGGTTTCTAGGCTGGAAAAACCTGTTGCATCTTGAAGCCAGTGGACATACTTTTTGACAGCGCCGTATTTCGATTGATAAACAATAATGCCGTTTTTCATGGGGGAACTCCTCTCTGCAGTTAGGACTGCACCTTATGGTTTTGTGCCAGCTATTGCTTGTTCTAAAAACGTTTCGTACGCTTTTTCCTGTTGTGCATAGATTTCATCTAGTGGAATACCAGGTGTCGTTACTGAGAAAATCGTACCGATTCCGATCGTGTAAATGAGCATATGCATGTGTAGCTGTTTAGCGGTTTCTATACTGATAGTCAAATCGGCGGCAATCCTTTGGGCTACTTGAGGATTCGTCTCCAACTGATACAGATCTTCTAATGACGAAACATTCTCTCTTTTTTGTAAGACAAAAATACTCAAAATATGGGGTTCTTCTTTCGCCAATTGCAAATACGCGTGTCCGGTACTGCGAAACAGATCCTGGGGGTCGCTATGGGCTTCTAGATACGCTTGTAAAAATTGCCGTGCTTTCTGCTCTACCTCTGTTCGCAGGCCCTCCATATTGGTGCAGTAACTATAGATGGGCTGGACTGAACAGCCTAACTTCTCGGCAATGTTCTTGACGATCACTTGCTCCATACCGCCTTTTCGAGCAATCTCAAAGGCGGCATCAACCACCATTTCCTTTGTTATTCGTTGTTTCGGCATTCATTGCCCTCCTTAAGCACAATTTTCGTTATATAAACTCTTTATATAAATCGATTATATTCTTTTGTTCCTTCGAAGTCAATTGGATCCAAGCCACTATCCCTCGCTCTTTCTATTGAATAAAGAGCTGTCGCTTTCTCACAAATCATCGTTCATAGGGTGTAAATCTTCCGTTACTTTCCAATGATTGCTGGCTCTTTTATCCGCATAAAAAAGGTACAGCCCACAGAAAAAGGCTGTACCGCAGATAATACGTATGGACTCTTTTACACTCGAAGTTGCTACACTTCTGGGGTGTCCTCTGGTGGCGCTTCGGGGATCGGTTCTTCCTCTTCATACAAGGAGGAAACCCGCGTATACCATTCAAACACATGGGTAATGACCACTTTAGCTGCCGCATACACAGGAATCCCTAAAATGACCCCAACAAGGCCAAACAGTTTTCCTGAAGTCAAGAGGACTAACAGGATCGTGACAGGATGAATCGACAACTCGTTTCCTAGAACTAATGGCGAAATCAAGCGGCCTTCAATGGTCTGCTCAATGACAAAGACGATCAGCACTTGGATCAGTAACACGGGTCCACCGACGATTCCTAAAAAGACCGCAGGGATCATGGCCAAAAAAGATCCTAAGTAAGGGATCAAATTTAGAAATCCCGCTGCAATCCCCAGTGTGATGGCATAATCTAAGCCAATGATACTAAACCCGATCATAAACATCACTGCGACCGCAAACGCCACCGTCAGTTGTCCCCGAATATAGGAGGATACTTGATCGTTCATCTCTTTTAAGACGACCAGTGATGGCTGGCGCATTTTGGTTGGCAGAAATTTAACAAAATAAGGGGCTAGTTTACGGCCATCTTTCAGTAGGTAGAACAAAATAAATGGCATGGTAATGACCGCTAAAACGATCGTTGCAACGGCGCCGAAGAAACTGCCTAGATTTTGAATCGTGCTGCGGGAAAGGTTTTGGACGATATCCGTCAAAGAAGAAATCAGCTTCTCATTGGAGGCTTCGATCTGCTCTTGGACTTGCGAGAAGATTGGATCAGAGAGAATCTCATTCACCTTATTCTCGATGATCGTCAAGTAGCCTGGCAAATTATCCGCAAAGCTCATGGATTGCTCTTGGATCTTAGGGATGATCACCACCACACCCCAGACGATCAGACCAACCACTAAAATAAAGAGACCAAAAATACTGTAGATTCGTTTGATTCCCTTGCGTTCTAAGTAGTCGACGGTGGGGTTCATCAAGTAATACAAGATCCCCGCCAAAATGATTGGCAATCCGACGATGGCTAAAAATTGCCAGACGGGTTCAAACAAATACGACACTTTCGTAAAGAGCAGCAAAATCAAGAGAATCAATAAAATGACCAGCAAGCTGGTCACTGCTTGATTGTTTAAAAACCATTTCCAAAACCAGGAATGCGGCTTTTTCT
>OJJJ01000192.1_pt1 | contig 39724 bp, 37 predicted proteins | sample 1596311 | NCBI WGS metagenome assembly OJJJ01 (sample SAMEA4350140, study PRJEB24818) | metagenome | biome: human; feature: gut; material: faeces | place: Denmark | collected 2013-09 | reverse complement strand
AGTTAATACTGTAATCGTTCTTATCAACCAAATGAAAGCATCTGATTTTTATATTGTTGGTAGTGAAGTTGATATCTATCGGAATTATCCTGATTTTAAATTTAGCGGTATAGTTGATCGAGTAGATCAATATAATCAATATTTAAAGATTATTGATTATAAGTCAAGTAACAAAGACCTTGACCTTTCTTTGGCAATTCAAGGTTTTAATATTCAAATGCTCTTATATTTAGATACTTTAACAAAACAAAAAAAACTTGATAAAGGTGCTTTGTTATACTTTAATACTAAAAAAAGAATCCTTACTAGTTCTTTAAAAATCAATGAATCTGAACTTAGTGAAAACTTTTTCAAATTATATCGAATGAATGGTTATGTTAATAGTGAAGTAGTCGAAGAAGTTGATAACAATATTGATAAAGATTCAGCAATCATTAAAGCAAAATTTGTTAAAAAGGATGACTGTTACAAAGGAAATATTTTAAGTAGTTTCTCTTTTGAACGTTTAATTGATTATGTTAGTCAACATATCGAAAATTTATATCATGAATTAGCAAACGGAAATATTGGAATTAATCCTAAAGGTAGTGATGATGCTACGGTCTTCACTAAAGTTAATCCATGTACTTACTGTAACTATCGTAGTCTATGTAATTTCGATGTCTTCTATAATGAATATACTTTAGTTGACAGTAATAATTTAGAACACTTGCTTGAGGAGGATAATAGCGATGCCAATTAATTCTTTAAATGATGGTCAGTATGAAGCTGTCGTAACCCGCGGATGTTCCATTCTTGTTTCAGCTCCAGCTGGTTCAGGGAAAACTAAAATTCTTGTTAATCGAATCATGGCTTTAATTGAAGATGATGGTTATAATGTCGATCAACTGCTTGTCTTAACCTTTACTAATGCAGCCGCTCTTGAAATGAAACAACGTCTTCAAGTTGCATTAGATGAACGTCTTCAAGAAGATATCAATAAGCCATTGGAACAACATTTATTAAAGCAAAAGCAATTATTACCAAAAGCTTATATTACTAATTTCCATGGTTTTTGCAGTACTCTTTTGAAACAATATGGATATTTGATCAACCTTAATAGTAAATTTGATATTTGCACTGATCCTTCACTCATCAAACACCAAATTCTCGATAACTGTATTGAAACATGGGCAGAAGATCAAACATTTATTGATTTTATCAGTACTTATTTTCCAGAATACTATTTTAACAACTTTAAGAACGCTATTTTCAAATTTGAAAATTTAAGCAATACTATTTATGACTTTGATAATTATATTGATGCAGTCAAAAAAGATATTTATTATCACATTATTAACAACGATGATGATGCTATAAACAATTGGCCTATTAGTAATAAAATTATCGAACTATTACATCAACAAGCTACTATGGGATTGAATAAGGTTTATGAATTAGCTAGTTATGCCAGTTCCCATAATTTGTCTTTTTACTATCAAAATCCCTTTGGTGATAAGCCTAAGAAAGCAGATTTACCAAGCCCATATGATTGTCATTTAAAATATTACTTCGATGTCATCAAGGCAATAGAAAGTAAAAACATGACGAATATCATTACCGCTAGTAAAGCTAGTTTGATGAAAAGTTATGATAGTAGAGGTTTATTTAATGAGGATAATGAACTTTATAAAAAAGAATATAATCGTCTTAAAAATAATATCATCAAATTTTATCGCGATAAATTTAATGATATCGTATACGATGATTTTGATGAGTTTAAATTAACTTTATCAACCTCTTTAGAGCCTTTAGAAAAATTAATTACTTATTTAAAACAGTTTAAACAGGCCTACCAAGATTATAAGCTAGCTCATAATCTTTTAGATTTCAATGATCTTGAAGCTAATGCATTAGAATTACTAGAACCCAAATACGGAATTGTTACACTTCTATACCAACAATTAAAAGAGATCATGATCGATGAATACCAAGATACTAATCAGATTCAAGAAACTCTAATTAATAAAATTGCAGATCTTCATGAACCCAAGATCAATCGCTTTATGGTTGGAGATATGAAACAATCGATTTATCGTTTTAGAGAGGCTGACCCGGAAATTTTTAATGAGAAATATCTTACTTTTAATCTACTACCTAAAACTAAACGTATTGACTTAAAATTTAATTACCGATCAAATAAAATTGTCCTTGACAGTGTCAATTATATTTTTAATCAAATCATGGATAAGGATATTGGCGGTCTTGATTATTACTTAGATGAAAGTGCCAAATTGAATTATGATTTTTTACGTAAAGAAGGTGCAAAAGAATTAGAAGATTTGCCAGAAGTCACCGCCAAAGCATCACAACGTCTTGATGAAGAAGCACGCTTTACTAGCGAAGTCATCCTATCATATCAAACTGGTACTATAAGCAATGATGCTGAATTAGAAGCAAAAATTGTTGCTAAAAAAATTCAGGATATGATTGGTCACTTAGAATTGGATAATTTTAACGGCACAAAAAGACTGGCAGATTATAAAGATATTGTTGTTTTAATGCGTAGTACTCGCAGCTTTATAGCTTTTAAAAAGATATTTAATAAATTTAATATTCCTAGTCATATTGTTTTATCTCAAGGTTTTTTACAAGCTCCAGAAATAATTAATCTCGTTAATGTTTTAAAAGCTTTTAATAATCGCCTTGATGACATCGCCTTTACAAGTTTACTAAAGGGCAATTATGTAATAAGTCATTTTAGTGAGAATTTTTTAGCGCAAATTAAAATTGATGAAACTATCTCAATGTTTGATAATTGTATTAATTATCTTGAAAAAAAATTAGATAATTATGAAGCTTTAGAAACATTTATAAATTATTATCAAGATATGCGAAACTATTTTAATAGTCATTCTATTAAAGAAAGTTTGATGAAATTCCTTGAGGATAGTAATTATTTACCTTTCTTAGCTTCATTAGTCAATGGTCCTCAACGAGTTGCAAATATTGAATTAATGATTCAAAAGTTAGATGAAATGCATGATGATTCTTTAAATACAATAACTACTAAATTTGATGATATGATCAATAATGGAGTCAATCTCTCTCCCGCAATGGTTTCAAGTAATGATGATAATGTTGTTTCTTTTATGACTATCCATAAATCTAAAGGATTGGAGTTTCCAATTGTTTTTGTTTCTAATATGCAAAATAAATTTAATCAGCAAGATGCCCGAGAACGAATCATTAGTGATAAAAAATTAGGAATTGCGATCAAACCGCGAGTAAAATGTGATTTAGAACCCTATCAAGACGTTATTGTTGAATACGAAAATAAATATCGAAAAGTAATTGCAACAGCACAGACTAGTGAAGCAATCAACGAAGAAATGCGAATTTTTTATGTTGCATTGACTAGAGCTTCACAAAAACTAATTATGACTGGCTTAATTAAGGAACCCCAAGATCTTATCAAATGGCAAAAATATGTAATTAATAATAGTGAAGATTCAATGATAAATCCACGTTGTAAAGATAAAGTAATTCTTTATCATAATGCACGTAAGCAAAATAGCTATTTAGATTGGTTAGGAATTTCTTTAATGAGTCACAGTAATATTATTAATCAAGGTCTAAAAAAAGAACTCCTAGACCATGATCAAACAGATGATCTTGTTAATGAAATAAAACAAAATTTTCAAACTATTTTGATTCATCAAAATAAGCATTTAATTCAAGAAAATACTAAACATAGTAAATTTTCTATCAAGATTCTTAGTCATCATGATGTTGAAGAACAAATTATCGTTTCAAATAAAAGTGATACTATTCTTGACTTAAGCAGCTATCATCGATATAGTAATTTTGAATATCCATACCCAACTAACCTAGAAAAATCCATTGCTGTAACTCGTAAAATTGAAGATGGCGATAGAAGTTTTAAGGATATAAGTTATGAGCTTGATGATTCCCCAGTTGATGCTGGAACACGTGGAACAATTATTCATAGTGTGCTTGAACATCTTGATATTGACGTTCATTTAGATTTATCAGATAACTTAAATAAACTCAAACAAGCAAACCTTTATGACAATGAAGCCTGGCAATTAATTGATAAATATCAACAACATCTTGAAAACTTTATTACTAGCCCAGTTTATCAGTTAATGGTTAATGCTGACTATCTTTATCGTGAAAAAGAATTTTCTATGCTTGAAAACGGACAAATTATTCATGGAATTTTTGATGTTGTCTGTATTAAAGATAATCAAATAACAATTATCGATTATAAGACTGATAATTTGAATAAAAACACTAGTAAAGAAATACTGATTTCTTTACATAAGCCGCAAATGGATTATTACAAAAAAATATTAGCTCGTGTTTTCCCACAAGCTAATATCCAGGCAATCGTTTATTATCTATATATTAATAAATATGTAACTATTTAAAAATGGGTTATCCGTAACCCATTTTTATTTCACAACAATATCTTTAATATTCTTTAAGATGATTCGCGTCATACCGCCCTCATCCATTTCCTTGACGATATCTACACCTTCAAGATAATCCTCAACATTTAATTCAATAATTCGATCATCATCTAAAACTAATTTACAACGTGACATCCGATCTAGCGATACTGGAACGTTGACAATTTCATCATCTTCTTCAATTCCCAGATCGCGCATAATTAATTCAACCTCTTCAGTTGCATTATAGTCGTTTCCCATAACTTTTTTAGCCAATTCCATCGGTTTTACCGGACGATGATCCATTACTAAATCAACAAGTTCTTTTTTTACTAATGGTAGGGGATCCCCTTCAACAACATTATATTCACTGTCAACTTTCTTTACAACTTTATTAACAATACTCATTTTTTGTTTATCTGTTAATTTTGGTTCACCTTTAATATATTGTTCATTCAAGTAATATCCTGGTTTCCCATCAATCATATAACGTTTTTCAATAATCGACAAAATATTATCTTCAACATTGATAATAATTGCTTCTTCAACAGCTGTTGTTTTATTTGGTAAAATTTGTTGATTAATAAATCTAATACTACGTATACCATCATTTTCTTCAATTAAACTCATTGGCATAGTTTTATAGTTTAACTTAATAATTAAAACAAATTTCTTACCATCTACTTTTAATTCTACAAACATTAAATTAGCATTTGGCATTTCTTCAATTTTTGTACATAAATCAAATAAATCTTGCGTTATTTTAATCGATTCTTCTTTAAACGCCTCATTACTTTCAATCATTTTTTTACCAGCTTGTAATAAGTGATGCTCACTACCGGTTACCAATTCTTTAATTCCAGAATTTTCTAAACATTTTTCAATTTTTTTATCATAATACTCAGTTGTTCCTTCAGTTAAATTAATAAATGTATCTGAGTAAATAATTTTACTATGTTCCAAATCCAACATATGAATCAAAATCTTATCAATTATAATTGTATTATTCATTCTTTCATCACCACGGTTAAGTATATCATATTTTGTTGAAATACGATATAATAATCTTGGTGATTAAAATGAAAATTATTATCGCACCGGCAAAGGTGATGAAAACAAAACAAGTAAATATTGAAACTACAGATATCTTATTTAAAGACAAGACTACACAGCTACATAATTATTTAATGAAATTTAATCTTGATCAACTCCATGACATAATGAAAATATCTTTTAAAATGGCGGATACTGTCTATAGTTATTTCCACAATGAATATACTGCGGTTCCTGCACTATACTGCTATCAAGGTACTGTTTTTAAACAGCTTAGTTTGAAAGACTATGATGCAGACGATTTTGTATACTTAGAACAGTATTTAAATATTTTATCGGCTTATTATGGCATCTTGAAATACAATAGTGCAATAACCCCATATCGTTTAGATATGATTATGAAGATTGATTTTAATTTATATCAATTTTGGCAAGATGAAATTGATAATTATTTTAAAAATGAAGACTATATTATTTCCCTAGCCTCTAAAGAATTTACTAAGATGCTATCACATCCCCATATCATAAACATTGACTTTGTTGAAGATAAAGCAGGTAAAATGGTACGCAATTCAATGTATGTCAAACAAGCTCGGGGAAAAATGCTTGATTTAATGGTTAAAAATAAGATTAGTGATCTTGATAGCTTAAAACGTCTAACGTTTGATGGCTATATATATCATGAAGAATTATCAACAGACGATAATTATGTTTACATTAGAAATGGAAAACAAACATATAAAAAGCTATAATAAAAATAGATGGCGTGCCATCTATTTTTATTTATTTAAATATTCTTCTAAGAAATTTATCATTCTTTCCATTTCTTCATCTGTCCCGATACTAATTCTTAAGTATTGATCAATTCGCTTAGTATTCCAATGACGAACGATTATTCCTACTTGCCGCAATGCTGTAAATAATTCTTGGCCTTCAACATCAGGATGTTTTACAAAAACAAAATTTGCATAACTGTCAGGTACAATAAAACCTAATTCTTTTAATCTTGTTTTAGTCATTTCTCTTGTTTTAATTACTTTAGCACACTTTGCTTTTGTATCTTGATCGTCAAGGATACTCGCTAAACAAATTTGTTGTGCGACATAATCAACTGGATAAGAATTAAATGAATTCTTAACATCATACAAATGTCTGATTGCCTCTTTACTTCCTAAAGCTATTCCTAGTCTAATTCCAGCTAAAGAACGTGATTTAGAATATGTTTGTGTTACAACTAGATTATCATATTTATCAATTAAAGAGACACAACTAGTTCCACCAAAATCAATATACGCTTCATCAATGACCACAATACTGTCAGGGTTATTTTTTAATATTGTTTCTATAAAATCTAAATCAACTAACAAACCAGTTGGTGCATTAGGATTTGGAAAAATAATTCCACTATTAGGCTGCATAAAATCATTAAGATTAATTTTGAAATCACGGTCTAATTTAACCAGTTTATATGCCATTTGATATAATTCACAATATACCGGATAAAAAGAATATGTAATATCCGGGAATAAAATTGGTTCCTTTCCATTAAAGAACGTTAAAAAAATCAACGCAAGTACCTCATCAGAACCATTCCCCAAAAATACTTGTTCTTCTTCAAGTCCATAATAATTAGCTAATTCTTTACGTAAATCAACAGCATCACTGTTTGGATATAACCTTAAACGATCAATATCCAAAGATGTTAATACTTCCTTAATTTTAGGACTAGGTCCATAAGGATTCTCATTTGTATTTAACTTGATCATATTCACAATTTTAGGCTGTTCCCCTGCTACATATGGTTCAACCTCGCGCAATTTATCTTGCCAACTCATATAATTCCCCCTTATTTAAGCATTTCATCAATCAACTCCGATAAATAATCGACTTGTTTATCACTATGCTTTTTAATCAGTTCATCCGCTCGATTAAAAGTGTAACCATGATCCGCGTGCTCAAACATACTAATATCGTTATACGAGTCCCCAATCGCATAACTTACAACATCTTCATTAAGTAAACTAACTAGATTGCTAATTCCAGTTCCTTTCGTACATCCACTTGGCGTAATGTCTAAATAATGCATATTTAATGTACCATGCGCTTCATCTGCATAATGTTCATCTATATATTTTTGAATCTTTAAAACTTCATCAATCTGCTGGTTGTCTTGATTTATCGCTATTATATCAAACTCCTCAACATTTGGATACTCTTTTATAAAATCATGCTCATTCGTTACAATACTACGTCCTACCTCATCATAAATATATGTTTGACCTCTCAAATATCCTAATGTCTTTTTTCCATCATAAAAATATATCCACATATCATCATATTTCAAACAATGTTCTATGATATCAATACCAGCTTGTTTTGAAATAACTCGTTTAAATAATTCTTGATCATTACGATCAACAATATGAGCTCCATTATTTAAAACTAAATAGTCATAATATAAATCTAATTTGTTTGTACTGCGTAATGCTTCTTCATAATTTCTCCCCGTATTAAAAGCAAACAAGTGCCCAGCCTGGTGAAGCTTTTCCACTTTCTCTTTATCCGGGGGATATAATAACCCATCTAAATCAATAATTGTTCCGTCCATATCACAAAATAGTATTTTTTTCATAAAATCCTCCAATATATAGCCATATTATAACAGTTTAGACTAAATCATCAAAGAGCTGATAAAGCATTTGATTACTTTTATTTACTTCTTGTAACGCTGTTTCAATATCTTTCGCCACAATTTTTCCATCTTGCAGGCATACACACTTACCGCTTTGATTATCTTGAAGAAGTTCTATCGCTTTATTTGCCATCCTTGCAGCTAATATCCGATCTTCCGGCACCGGTGAGCCGCCTCGTTGAATATGTCCTAAAACAATCGAGCGACCTGAAAATCCTGTTTCTTCACTGATTCGTTGTGCTAGCTTTTCAACATCTAAAATTTTTTCACTTGCAATTACAATTGCATGGCGTTTATTATAAACAATTTCATTCTTAATCAACTCTTTGATTACATGCTCTTCATCATAGCCTGTCTTATTGGTGATAACAAGTTCACTTCCACAAGATATAGCTGCATAAAGAGCTAAATTATCTGCATTGTTACCCATTACTTCAACTACAAAACAACGATGATGAGAACTTGAAGTATCACGTAATTTATTTACTGCATCAATAATATTACATAATGCAGTATGAAAACCAATCGTTTCATCAGTACCATTGATATCATTATCAATAGTTCCAGGTATTCCAATACAATTTATACCTTTTTTTGCTAACGCTTGTGCCCCACGGTAACTGCCATCACCTCCTATTATAACAAGACTATCTATTTCATGTTCTTTTAAATTGTTTATTGCTCTATCTTGAACTTCATCTAAAGTAAACTCCGGTAGACGTGATGATTCTAAAATAGTACCTCCTTTTGCAAGAATTTCAGAAACATCTCGATAGCCTAAGCGTGCTATTTTACCCTCTACTAATCCTCGATAGCCTTCATATACTCCATAAACTTCAAATCCATGTTTTATTCCTACTCTGACAATTGCTCTGATTGCTCCATTCATTCCAGGAGCATCACCGCCAGAAGTTAATACTGCGATTTTTTTCATTTTTTCACCTCATTTAACTTTCTCTTCTAACCAATTTTGATAAAACTCTAGTTGATTCTTTAGATGAAAAAAGTGTTCCCCATTTTCCATGATTTTTAAATCACAATTAAAATGACTGGCAAATTTCTTTATATATTCATATTCACATAAATTGTCATTTTCACCATACAAAATCATTGTTTGACTATTCCATTCGGTGACTGAATGTTCTTTAACATAGCAATAATAGTCATAATACAATGTTTCCCCAATAGGTGTTTCAATCATTTTTTGTTCTTTTAATTTTTCTTCATTTATTTCAAACCAAATCATCATATTTTCAATTAAACGTTGCATATCAACAACTGGTGATAAAAATAAACACTGATTAAATTTAACACATTGATAAGCTAATAAACTAAAAAATGCTCCTAAGCTACAGGCCCATAAACTTATCTTTTCATATTTTCCTTTAACATAGTCATATATCTTTAATAATTCCTCTGTACAATTTTGTGCATTACACAAAGTATCTTCATATACTCGATCCCCATGTTTTGGCAAATCAAAACTAACTATTTGATATCCTCTATATACTGCTGTCTTTGCTAGCATTTCTATAACAATATCTTCTTTATTAGATTTATTCCCATGAACTGCAAGAAAAACTTTTGAACTCCCTGCTCCCCAGATAACTGCAGGGATATTATCAATTTTTAAATATTTCTTTTTCATCTTCCCACCACTTCCTTATCAATAATTATAACATAGTCCAAATTTAATATTTAGCTTTTGCAAAAAATAATACTACAACAGTTTATGTTGCAGCCTTGTCTTTGGCTGGTGGTTGGTAGCACGAAACCTCCACAGCGGGCTTTCATCACCTAGTTTTATGTCGTGCGCAGCACAGCAAAAAAGGAACTGATTATTCAGTTCCTTTACTATTACCCACTAATTTATTCATATCAGCTTTAGTTTTATATGTGATTTTTAATCGATAACCATCTTCGCTTGAAAGAATTCTCATTGACACTTTTGTATCATCTTCTGATTGAGTGATTCCTATTCCATAATTACCAATACTTTCATTTCGTTCATTAAAATCATTTTCTAATTGATTAAACTTCTCTCCAGCTTTATTAAAACTTACATACATATCATCACCGTTAATCAATTTAACAATTTCTTTTAACATCGGATAACTTTGCTCGTTGATTTTCATAGCTTCAAAATCTTTAAAGCCGTTAATAGTATAACCTATATTAACAGCATTAGTTGTTCCTGATAAGTCATATGAAAAACTAATTGACATTGTTTCATTTTTACCAATCTTTAAATCATAATTCAGACTTGTATAAACATTATTTTGATCAGTTACATAAAAATCATAATCTTTATCAATCGTTGTTTTACCATACTTATCAGCAATTGCAGTTAAATCACTTTCTAACTGCTTGATCTTCTTAACATAACTATCACTATTAGTTACTAGTTTATCAAAATCTTTTAAACTCCCAAACTGATATTCTGTTACCTCTTTATTAATATTAACCTCACCTAGTGGACCTAGTGTAATTGCTTTATCCGGTGTAGTAACAGTATTACTTGCAGTTCCGTCACCTAAAAAATTACCAAATAACATTGATGAAATCAGCGGTGAGAAAATCAATACTAAAGCTAAAATACCGTATAAATAATTAGGAAATGTATTTGTTCTTTTCATGGGTTGATAGCCTTTTTCTAAGCGTGTACCACAATGAGGACAAACTTTGGCACTATCAGGAATATTTTTTTTACAATGTGGACATTGTTTCATGCAATCACCTACTCATATATATTTGCCATCCAGGTCTTAAAGTCTTCCACAAATTTTTCTTTTGCCTGGGCTTTTTTTGTATCATCTTTTATTTCATAATACTCTTCACTTAGATAAGTATACTCGCTAATTGTTTCACCTTTATTAACTAATTTTAAAATTGGTGTCCAATTAAAATCTAACTCCTCACGAATATTTTTATAAAAATCAATTTCTTTTTCAGATGCCCCCTCTTGCATGGCAGCATCACGAAATGCCTGAATATTTAAATAATATAAATAAGTACCCTTATTTTCCTCTAAATACGATGTTAAAATCGGATGAAACTCTTTACAATCTCCGCAATCAGGACGACCAATATATAAAACAAAAGTATCATCACTAGATAATTTGTTTTCTAATTCATCATAAGTAATTTCATGAAGACCTGATAAACTATTGTCTTTTTTTATACGATTAATGGATGCGTCTTGGCATCCACTAATCATTAATACACATACAATTAAACTTAATAATTTTTTCATTATTTAAGTAAAGATTCTCCATCCATTTCAGCTGGAATTTCAAGTCCTAATAATTGTAAAATCGTAGGCGCTAAATCTCCTAATTTTCCACCCTCTTTTAATTCTAAATGAGAATTTGTTACAATTAAAGGCACTTCATTTGTAGTATGCGCTGTAAATGGGTTATTATCTTCATCTAACAACATTTCACTATTACCGTGGTCAGCAGTAATTAACATTGTTCCACCTAATTCAAGAACTTTATTGTATACTTCACCTACACATTCATCAACAACACTCACAGCTTTAATTGCTGCTGGTATAATTCCTGTATGTCCAACCATATCGCAGTTTGCAAAGTTAACAATAACAACATCGTGAATATCTTTATCTAATTCTTCAATTAATTTATCTTTTACTTCATATGCTGACATTTCTGGTTGTAAATCATAAGTAGCTACTTTTGGTGAATTTACTAACACTCGAGTAGCACCTTCAATTTCCTTATCAACACCACCGTCAAAGAAGAAAGTAACATGAGCATATTTTTCAGTTTCTGCAATTCTTAATTGTTTCATACCTTTTGCAGATAAATAATCACCAAGTGTATTAGTTAAACTTGGTAAAGCAAAAGCAATCGCACCATTAACACTATCTGCATATTTCATCATACAAACAAATGTTAAATTTTTTGGCACATTATTAAATGCATGGTCATAGAATCCATCATTAGTCATCACTGTTGCTAATTGAATCGCACGGTCAGGTCTAAAGTTTGCAAAGATAACTGAATCACCATCAGCTACTTGTCCATCAACATTTTTATTATATCCAGGAATTACAAATTCATCATAAGTTTCTTTAGCATATGAATCTTTAACATATTGAACAGGACATTCAAAGCTTTCACCTTTATGATTAACGATAGCATCAAACGCTAATTCAACACGATCAAACCTTTTATCACGATCCATTGCGTAATATCTACCAGATACAGTTGCAATTTCACCAACACCTATTTCTTCAATTTTATCTGCTAATTCTTTAACAAAATCAGCACCACTATCAGGAGCAACGTCACGACCATCTAAAAATGCGTGTACATATACTTTTTCTAAACCTTCTTGTTTAGCTAATTTTAATAAGGCATAGATATGTTCATTTGAAGAATGCACTCCACCATTTGATAATAATCCCCAAATATGTAATTTAGTATTATTTTCTTTGGCATTATTAATTGCTTTTAAGAATTCAGCATTCTTATAGAATGTTCCATCTTCAACAGCTTTATTGATTAAAGTTAATGATTGGTAAACTGTTCTTCCAGCTCCAATATTTAAATGTCCAACTTCACTATTACCCATTTGTCCATCAGGTAATCCGACAGGCATTCCAGAAGCTTTAATTCTTGTTGTTGGATAAATCATTTCTAAATCATCTATATTTGGTGTATTTGCAAGTTTAACTGCATTTCCATCAATTCTTTCACTTAATCCGTATCCATCTAAAATACATAATACAATTGGTCTTTTTTTCATTATCTAATTCCTCCATTTTCATGAACCATTATAACTTGTTTAACTACAATAATCAAACAAGAAATACTTGAAATAATCTAAATTTAATAACTTTTTACTAACAAAATCTCTTCAGTTAAAATAGTTTTATATTTCTATAATATATTGATATATAAATAATATAGTTATATAATTATAATATAAATAATAAAGGGGAAATGCTATGAAAAAATTATTATGTTTATTACTCGTTTTTATGCTGTGTGGTTGTAGTATTGATAAAAGAGCAACTACTAAAACTGTTGATGTCAGTCCATATCTCTATAAAATTAGTGACAATAATAATCACTATCTTTATCTATTAGGAACCTGTCATCCTGGTCGTGATCAAATTGATAAACTTGATATAACTACCGAAAAAGCAATCAAGGATAGTCAAAGTATTGTTTTAGAATGTTCATTAGATCAAAATGAAACTGCTAAATATCAAAATTATCTTTTAGAAAACAGTTTAGGTGAACTAGATTTGATTAACTATATTCCTAAATTAAAAGAAAACTATCCTACACTAAAAAAATACCGTGTTAATGAATTTAATGCTATGGCAGTAAGTTCTTTAGTAACCTCTGATATTCTAGACGAAGTAGATGGCAATAATAGCACTTCCATTGATGCTTACCTTTTTAATCTCACCAGAAGTAAAAAGATTCCTTTTGAAGAAATGGAAGGAATTGAATTTCAGATGCAATTATTTTCACAATTATCTAAAGAATCACCTCACGCAATTTTAGAATCCTTAAAAGATCGACAACAATTAATCAAAAGTACAAAATTGATCCTTGACAGTTATTATAATCATGATCTTGATACATTAGCGACAATATACAGCTATCAAGAACTACCAGATAGTGAATATCAACAAGAATATCAAAATTATCAACAATTATTAATAATTGACCGTAACCAAACTATGCAAGCTAAAATAATAGAATATTTAAATCAAAATAAAGTCGTTTTCATCGGCGTTGGTGTAGGTCATGTTGTTGGTGATTTAGGATTAATAACATCGTTAAGCGCAGCCGGTTATAAAGTAGAAAAATTAGGTTAAAAAATAAAGGTCTAGAATTTATCTAGGCCTCATTTTTTCTTTTTCTTTGGCGAACTTAAAATGTACATTCCAATAAAACAGAGAATCAAAGGCCAGTAGCCTTTTATATAGTATGCAATCGTTGATACTATTCCTTGAAAGTCTTTAGTTCGATCCATGGTTAAAATCATTCCTAAAATAATTAATACAATTCCCGCATTCTTTCTAAAGTCCATTTTAATCACCCCCATTATCATAGCAAGGGCAATCAAATGAATTTGTCGATTAGAGGATAGAACGTGCAAACCGTAATAAATTATTTAAATCTACAGGTTCTTTACCTTTTTGTGAATATACATAAATTCTATCATGATCATGATATTCAAATTTATTAGAATGAATAATACTATTAATATCCCGACGTATGTCCTCATCAATATGAATAAACAAGTTTTCAGACATTTTTCTAAGTAAAATGCATAAACTTGCTAACGCTAATTCTAAATCAAAATATGCTCTAATTAAATCTTTTTGGATAACATGTTCATCAAAGATACCTTCTTTTATTTCAACTTTTTCAATATGATTCAAAACGGCATCGACACTATTTAACTCATCTTCAAGCATATCCAAGTAACATTCTTCTTTAATTTCTCTTTTGTTCATCTACAAGCTTATCCTTTTCCTTAATCATTTGTTTCAATTCTTTTGCATATAACACAAATGACAATAACATTAATGCACTGCTAGTGATAATCATTAACTGACTAGCAAAAGTATCAGGAATGTGATACCCAATAAGAATTATTACAACAAAATAAAAATAAGCTGTTGCAATTTTCCCCCACCATGAAGCTCCTTTTATTTTTAAGCCATAATCATATAAATATAATCCAACAATTCCTAACATTCCATCTTTCAATACAATTATTATTAATAACACCCAAGCTAAGGGATATGTAAATAACAAAGTAATCGCAATTGTAAATTGTGTTAATTTATCAGCAATCGGATCAATTAATTTTCCAAAATCTGTAATCATATTATATTTTCTTGCAATATAACCATCTAAACAATCACTAATACCTGAAAGCACAAGAATAAATGCTGCAATAATATAATGATGTTGCCATTGTGCATTAAAATACACAAATAAAAATACTGGTATTAATAAAATTCTAAAATAACATAAGCAATTTGGTATATTAAATAACTTTGTTTTATCTTTCATATTCATCTTCTATCCCTCTTTTTACATAATTATAGTTAACTTATTAAATAAGTCAATGATAGAAGATTTAAAGTATCTTTTTCATTGTAACATGCGGGCACCACTCATCATAATACATATCTCCATCAGGTTTATATCCTAATTTTTCATAAAATTTCTGAGCCTGCTGTTGAGCTGACAACTCAGTTTCAAGACAGCCTAATTCTCTAGCTTTGTTCTCTAAAGCAGTGACAACCTTACTTCCTAATTTTTGCCCACGATATTCTTTGATCGCTGCAATTCTTCCTAAGATCATTGTTGTCTTATCTTTAAAATACATTCGTCCAACCGCAATCGGCTGCTCATCCTTATAAATCACCAGATGATACGCAGTATTGTCAAGCTTATCAAACTCCTTTTCAAAGCCTTGTTCTTCAACAAATACAGCTTGGCGAATTAAAGCTGCATCTTTAAAAGATGTTTTACCATAACTAAATTTAAAATCCAACTTAGATTCTATCATCATTAATAATGTATCAACTTCTATAACTTGAGCAAATCGATTCTTCCAAATCTTTTCTTCTAAATATTGCTTTAACACTTTTCCACTTATTATATCATTGTCAAAAGTCGTTGTAGCATCTTTTGGAACAATAACTCTATATCCTAATTCAAATGCTACTTTAATACTAGTATCAATACAATATTCACTTTGCATACCAACGATGATCAGATCTTGAATTCCCTGTGATTTTAAATATGCATCTAAATTTGTATTTTTAAATGCACTATTATATTCCTTTTCAAAAATTTTATCATCTTGTCTCGGAGTAATCCGTGAATCTATTTGCCAACCATCACTATTTAAAATCAATTCCTCATCATGATGACGAACATAGACGATTTCGAGATGTTGATTATGACATACCCTGATTAGTTTTCGAATATGCTCGATCATCTTATTTTCATCTACTGGATACTGGCTCGTCAAAGCAGTTTGAACATCAATTATTAATAAACATCTTTTACGCATCATTTTCCTCCATTGTATCAACTAAAAAAGTCGTAATCGTTGAATACACAGTTTCCTTATATTTTTCATTGAGAATTTCATGGCGCATATGCTCAAATAAAATTGAAATCACATGTTGATAGCCTTGTTTTTTTAAATGAGTTACAGCATTATTAAATGCTTTTTCATTAATCAAGCAAGGATCTTCTTTGCCAGAAATAAATAAGACTGGTAGTTTTTTATTTGCTTCATAATCTATATTTTTATATGTATTTTGCATTAAACTTAATAAATTATAAAATCCATTTACACTAAATGTGAAGGTACACAGCGGATTATTATTATATTCATCAACTACTTGGCTGTTACTGCAAATCCATTCATTTGGCTTATCAAAACCCTTATTAAAAGCACCAAAAGACATTTTCTGTAATAGTTTACTATGATACTTATCCCCCTTGACCATTGCTATCGCTTTGCATAATAACTTTCCTAATCCGGCTAATTTATTTTTACTTGGGCTGCCACAAACTATTAATGCATTAATTTCATGATCATACTTTTGAATATAATTTCTTACAACTAAAGAACCCATTGAATGCCCAAATAAACAAACTGGTAAATTTGGATATTTTTTCTTAATATAATTAGTTAATTGGTGAACATCTTCAACGATTGCACGGGCACCTTCACCATAAAAATAACCCAAATCAGTTTCATCTAAAACACTTTTTCCGTGTCCACGATGATCATGTATGATAACAACATATCCACAGTCATTTAAATATTCAATAAAATCTAAATAACGCTCTTTATGCTCACACATACCATGAACAATCTGAAAAATTGCTTTTGGGTGTTCCGGCGCTGAAACAATTACGTCTAAAGGTAATTTATCAGATATTGAATTAATTTTTAGATACTCCATCGTTTTTCTCCTTTTCATGATTATATCATATTGATTGCTTGAATAAACTAAACAAACTCTTATTTTTATCTAAATAAACAAAAACCTGCAAATTATGCAGGTAATCATTTTTGTTCAATTGTATTTTCAGTAATAACTAGCTTCCGCTTCTTTAGAATCATATTAATTACTTCACTGGCTAATGAATATAAACAAGCAGCACTAGGAACCGCAATGACCATTCCAAATACACCAAATAAATCACCGAAAACAAAAATTGATAATAAAACCCAAATTCCAGGTAAGCCAACTGAGTTTCCAACAACACGCGGATAAATGAAGTTATCTTCTAACTGTGATAAAATCTGAAAATATACCATAAACCAAATTGCCATCAAAGCATCTTTTGATAAAATTAAGACTGCACCTACAAACATTGCGGCAATTGGACCAAAAAATGGAACAAATGAAAATATTGAAATAATTGTAGCAATCAATTCAGGGTATGGAAAATTAAACAGCTTCATAGTTACATAGTACAACACCCATAAAATACAAGCTTCAACCAATTGACCACTGATAAAATTTGAAAAAACTTCATTAGTTTTATGTGCATAATCAAAAATTACACAAGTAACTTTATAACCACAAAGTGCTCCAATTGCTTTTCTTAATTGTCGTAAAAAAGTTTCCTTATTTCCAAGCAAATATAGAGAAAAAATAAATCCTGTAAATACTACTCCAAATGTAGATAAAAAATTTGTTGCATTATTCATGATTCCCCCAGCACTTCTAGTTAGGATATCTAGTGCTTGACCAACCATATCTTGCCAAGGCATATTGATTAAATCTTTAACACTAGCAATATTTTCCATTCTAAAATCAATATTGAAATAGATAAATATATCATCGATGTTATTAAATACTGATGTTAGAAAAGCAGAAGTATTACTGATCAATGAAATTAAACTGCTTATTAAATTTGGAATTACGATACTAGCAATCAAAACAATTAAACAAATAAATAGTATCAGTGTTGCAATTATTGATAAACCTCTTTTTTTTCGATATAAAAAACTAGTTTTTGTACAATATTTTGTAATTTGTTTTTCAATCAGCTTCATAGGCTGATTGAGAATATATGCAATAATAATCCCATAAAACAAATATACCAGCGTCCCTAACAACGTACTGATCATTCCATAAATATTACCTAAATTCATAAGTAAATATATCAAAAAAACTGTAAACGCTGAAATTATCAATCCAGGTTTAACATGACGTTTCAAATCATCATCTAAATTAAAATTACGCATCTAATCACTCCTTATTCCGCTTGATTATAACATATTTATCATACATTTTATAACCATTCGTGATATTTATTTAGATAAACACGTTTAACTACTGTTGTCAATGCAATATATAAAATAACAATTATTATTAATAATCCAAAATAATAAGCTGGCAAACTAGTAAGCCCAATTGCTTTAGCTAAGTGACTAAATGGAATAAGCGTTAAAACAAATGCAGATAATAATGTAAAAATCGTTACAAATAGGGCAGGTTTACTTTGAATAAATGGTACTTTTGCTGTTCTAATTAAATGAATAACAAGAATTTGGCTCCACATTGATTCAATAAACCAGCCCGTTTGAAAAACTGCAATGAAATAATCAGGATTTGTTAATGATTGATAACTTCCTCCAGCCATTATTGGGGCTATAAAATAAAACATCAATACATATGTCATAATATCAAAAATTGAACTAATTGGTCCCATCCATAACATAAATCTTCCAATTGATGATGCTTCCCATGTTCGAGGGATTTTTAAATACTCCTCGTCAACACGGTCAAACGGTAAGGTTATACAAGCAATATCATAGATTAAATTTAGCAACAATAACTGAATTGGTGCCATTGGTAAAAATGGTAAAAATGCACTTGCAATTAAAACTGAAAACATATTACCAAAATTAGAACTGGCCGTCATTTTTATATATTTAATCATATTAGCATAAACTTTGCGGCCTTCAACCAATCCCTTTTCAAGAACCATTAAGTCTTTGTCTAATAAAATTACATCAGCTGCTTCTTTAGCAATATCTACTCCACTATCAACAGAAATTCCTACATCGCTTGCCTTTAGAGCTAATGCGTCATTAATACCATCGCCCATATATCCAACGCTATGTCCATTTTCTTTTAAAACTTTAATAATCAGTGCCTTTTGTTCCGGTGATAATTTTGCAAAAATTGTTGTTGTTTCTACAACTTCCTTCAGTTTATCCAAGCCCATCTTTGCAACATCTTGGCCTAATAAAATATTTTCAACATTCAATCCTACCTTTTGACAAATTGCTTTAGTTACTTTTTCATTATCTCCTGTCAAAATTTTTGTTGCTACACCATGTTCCTTCAATGCTTTTATCGCTGGGGCTGTTGATTCTTTTGCAGGATCTAGAAAAGCTAAATATCCAATTAAAACCATATCTTTTTCATCACTAACGGTACATTTTTGTACTAAATCCTGATCTGTTTTTTGACTCACTCCCAAGACCCGTAAACCTTTTTCATTAAGTTGTTCAACTTGATTGATAATTATTTTCTCTAATTTTTGTGTTAACGGCCAAACTTTACCAAGATACTCAACATATCTACAAACACTGAGCATTTCTTCAATTGCTCCTTTTGTAACCATCTGTACTTTACCATCTTGATCCTGAATAATAACAGACATTCTTCGTCGTTGAAAATCAAATGGAATCTCATCAATTTTTTCATATTTGTTTGTTAAATCTTTTAAGCTCGAATCATTATCTTGTTCAGCCAACGTACTATTAATAATTGCTTTATCCATTAGATTATTTAATCCTGTTTGATAATAACTATTCAAAAATGCATGTCGCAAAACTCTTAAATCAATTTTCCCGTGAACATCTAAAGGAAATTCTAAAATTACTTCATCTTGTGTTAAAGTTCCTGTTTTGTCTGTGCAAAGAATATCAATAGCACCAAGATTTTGAATTGAATTTAAATTTTTAATTATAGTTTTTTCCTTAGCCATTGCAAGAGAGCCTTTAGCAAGACTAGTTGTGACAATCATCGGAAGCATTTCAGGTGTCAAACCTACAGCAACACTTAATGCAAATAAACTTGCATCTAACCAATCTCCATTAGTAAATCCATTAATAAATAAAACAACAGGTACCATAACTAACATAAAACGAATCAAAAGCCACGATACAGAATTAATTCCAATTTCAAAAGTTGTTAATTCTCTCTTTTTATTTAAATCAACAGAAATTCTTCCCAGCATAGTTTCATCACCTGTCGCAATTACCACACCGACAGCACTTCCGCTAATTACATCACTTCCCATAAAAGCCAGATTTTGTGCTTCAAGCACATTCGTCCCTACAGTTGTTTCAATTGCGAATTTTTCAACTGGTTCACTTTCACCTGTTAAACTTGCTTGGCTAATAAATAAATCTTTAGCTTCAATAATTCTCAAATCTCCAGGAATCATATCTCCTGCGCTCAAATATACAATATCACCAACAACTACTTCATCAATTGGAATCTCTTTTGCTTCTTGTCCATATCGTTTAATATTTGTAGTATTTGAAATCATTGCAATCAGCTTCTCTGCTGCACTCCCACTTCTTTGTTCTTGAATAAAGCGTAATATTCCAGATATCATTACCATAACTACAATAATGATTACTGTAGTTGGATCCTTTTCACTAGTTTCTGCAAAAATCACATTAGTAAATAAAGATACTACTGCTAGTATTAATAAAATTGCAGTAAATGGATTTATAAAAGCGTTAAATATTTTTTTTAATATAGAATCTTTTTTTTGTTTAGTAATAATATTTTTACCAAATTCATCACTATGATGTTTGACTGTTTCATTCGTGATTCCCATTTTATTTGTTTCAAAACTATCTAAAACTTGATTAGTTTTATTCTCACTCGCAAAAACTAATCTCTCATTAATTGAATTAAATCTTCTCATTGTTATACCCTCCAAATTAAATTTTAGAGTATGACAAAACTATCCTAAAGAATGGCATCGCCATTATTCGGGACTTATAAACATCATTGTCATACCGGCCATGCTCTTCCATTCTTTTTCTCCTTTCAAAATTTTAGATATAGAAAAAGCCATCATTAAGATGGCTAGGCGAAAATGGACGTAATTATCCCATCATCAAAAAGCCATCTTTTAAAATTCATCGATAAATAATCATCCATTTTCTTCACCTCCACAAAATAAAAGCCTCATCGCTCAAACGCGACAAGGCATAAAAATAACTTTATCTCGTTCAAGCTTCAACATCATAGGGCCATGTAATTGCATTAGTTTTTGCCTTCACGACAAGAACTGTTGACCAGCGCACAGTGTCTCCACTGCTTTGCGGTAGCAACCCGTATCCCTATGGTAGTCTCACCTACCGATTCTTTTATCGCTTATAGTTTAACACTATTAAAGATAATGTCAACCCCTATTCCCCTTCAACTAGCTCTACTAGGATTTCTACTAATTCTTGACTTACAACCTCATAATCATCACCGTGATAACTAAAATTGACTTCATCACGACTTGTAGTGGAGTCTGTATGCCAATCTTTACATGAGCTATGAAGCTGCTTAATTCCTGTATAATCAAGCATTTTTTTCGCATTTCCTGCATTTATTCCACTTCCCGCTAAGATTTCAATATTCTCACCATATGCATCATACAAATATTTAATCATTTCTTTTCCTCGAGTTGCTTTACCTTGTAAGCCACTCGTTAAAATACGGTCTATCCCTAAAGTAATCAAAATGTTCATTGCCTCGTCAATATCATTAACACAATCAATAGCACGATGAAATACTGCAGTTTTGTGATATGATTTAATAATATCGATCATTTCTCGGGTTTGTGGAATATTAATATCTCCTTCTTCATCAAGGCATCCAAATGCAATCCCATCTGCACCATTATCAAGTAATATTTCCGCATCCAGTTTCATTACCTCAAAATCTTCATCATTGTAACAAAAACCAGCACCACGAGGTCTAACCATACAAATAACTTCTAAATCTGTGTTATCTTTAACTTTTAATAAAGTTGCTAATGATGGGGTTAAGCCACCTAAGTGTAATGCACTATTCAATTCTATTCTTCTAGCTCCACCGTATTGTGCCTGTAATGCATCATAATAACTCCCACAACATACTTCTACAATTTTATCCATTTTATCAACTCCTTACTTGTATATTTATTATAACACTTTTCCAAAAGCATTAATTGTTATTTTTAAGTAAAAGTTGGTTTGCATTTTGTTAATAGTAATGGTAAAATTTATGAGCATAGTTTATTTGCAATAAATAAAAATTGTAATATAATAAGCTAGTTCTGTCCCCTTAGTAAAATGGATATTACAAGACCCTCCTAAGGTTTAGGTGCAGGTTCGATTCCTGCAGGGGACGCCAATTATAATTTATAAAAATATATTATTGAAATCAGGTGGATTATAGACCTTTTAAATCCACCTTTTTTATATGAATATTTAACTTTTTATAATCTAACAGAACACATACTTACTATTTCTTTCAAAGATACCTATACAAAAATAGGATTTTCATAAGCACTTTTGACATAACATATTACTCTAGTTCAAAAGCATCAGTATAGAGACTATAATAAACATCATGCTTTGAAATGAGTTCATCATGACTCCCCCATTCAATAATTTTCCCAAAATTCAAAACAATAATAGTTTCAGAATTACAAACCGTTGATAATCAATGAGCAATTACATAGGTTGTTCTACCTCTCATTAAATTATCCATTCCTTGCTGAACAAGCACTTCTGTCCTAATATCAATCGAAGAAGTTGCTTCATCTAAGATCATAACTGGTAAATTTGCAACAGCCGCACAAGCGATAGAAAGCAATTGCCTTTGTCTTCGAGATAAACTTGCCCCATTTTGCATCTCATAGATAGGTTCCCTTCCATTTTTTAAAGAACTTTCTTCATCTGAAACTTCAATGATTCGTTCACATGATGCTCTTGCCATATTGATCATTACCAATACTTGTAATAACATCATCAGACAATTCAAAATATTCATTGCATAGGCAATCATACTTGATAAGTCCCCTGTGGTCATCGTTGATGCATTTATAAGAATAATAATTTTTGCTCCAAACCAGCAAAGAAACAACAAACAGCCATAAACTTCAAACTGCATTATAGGCATATAAATGATTTAACTACCCGAATTCCTGCCAAATTTTCCTGTACTACACTATTCAATTCATCATAGATATGAAATACCTTTTCAAAATATGGATGTGAACGACTAACAATAAAATAAAGACCTGCCTCTAAAACTGGAACTGCAATTAAAAATATTAATGATAAATCCCTATTTATCATTAATGAAACAGCTAGTGAAAATGCCAGCATGATGGTGCTCGCACTGCCACACGAATAGTCATCATATGTGCATTTTGAACGTTAGTTACATCAGTCGCTAATCTTGTTACCAAACTTGAAGTAGAAAACTTATCAATATTTGCAAAAGAATATTCATGAATTTTATAATACATATTCTGTCTTAGATTTTGAGCAAATCCAGCTGAAGCTATCGCACAAAAACTTCCTGATAACATGCCACAAATAACTCCTAAAGTAACACAAAAGATTAAGACTACACCCCATTTGCCAAAAATACTATATTTACAAGTCAGGAAGAATATTTCATGAATACTCAACAATTAGAATGTTTTGTGCGAATAGCAGATAAATTGAATTTTACAAAGGTTGCTGAAGAATTATATATTACTGCTCCAGCAGTTGCCCATCATATCATAAATTTAGAAGAATTAAATACGTCATTATTTATCAGAACTTCCAAAATGGCAAAATCAACTGAGCCAGGCTCATTATTCTATAGTGAAGCAAAAGATATTCTCCAAAAAATATATATGGTTGAGAAAAAAGTTAAAAAACTAGCCAGTCAAAAACTTTCGATATTACGAATTGGCTGTTCTAGTCAAGTAGAACTTGAGATATTAGAAATACCATTAATAAAATTAAGAGAAGAATTTCCAACTGTTTATCCCCAGATTATTATTCAGGATTATTTTATTCTAAAATCTCTATTTGATAATAAACAATTAGACATTTTAATCAGTACAAAAGAGATGATTGCTGAGGCTCACGATTATATATTTAAAAAAATAAAAAACATTTCCAGTTATGCAATCATAGCTGAAAATTCCCCGTTTGCTAAAGAAAAAGAAATATGTTTTATAGATTTATATGATACACCACTTATTACTTTGCATCCCCGCTTTATCCCATTTTAATACTGAGATAAATTACAAGAATTTATTGCTCTCCATGAAAAAATCATTTTCATCTTTTATGTAAAAATGACCAGGCTGCTATTCTTTTCGCTAAATGTAATTACGGTGTAGCTATTTTACCAGAAATATATATTCCAACACATATTAAAAGAATTGTCGCTTTACCATTTATGGATGATCAAATGACAATAGAATATGGAATAACTTATCACAAAAATCTAAAAGAAAAATATATTAAGGAATTTACAAACTATTTTATAACTAATAAATAATAAAAGAAGATTTAATTTCATTGATATAATCAATTATTTTAAATCTTCCCTTTAATTAAAAATATTTTATAACTTATCTTGATTATTTGTCATTTAATTACATGATAGATAAGCTTAACATCATTATACAATAGATGCCCTATATATTTGAAGAATCACATTCTCCAAACAAGTATCGAACTCAACACTAGTCTGATTTATTGATAAATCAGATAATAATGCTCTAGAAAAACTCGCAATAAGCCCGTGATTTTCCCTTAATAACCCATTTGCCTGCTCTCTATCATAACCGCCAGATAGAGCAACAACCCTAACTACATGGGAATCTTTCATAAGTTCCGCGTAAAAATCAGGTACGGTTGGAATGGACAGTTTAAATATAAATTTAACATCATTGTCTAATAAAGTTAGATGCTCATTAATTTCTTTCAATAACAATTCTTCAGCCTCTTTTTTTGAGGTACTTAAAATAGATACCTCTGGCTCTAAAATAGGTACAAGCCCAGTTTTAGCAATTTGTAATCCTAATTCAAACTGCTGATCAACAATTTTCTTGATACCTGCTGGATCGGCTTCCAAAATTACACTACGCATTTTTGTACCAAAGATATATTTATCTCTTGCCTTGTTTAATATTGCTTCCAGTTCAGGAATTGGCTTCATTAACTGAACACCATCTTTTTCTACTTCTAATCCTTTGTCAATTTTCAAAAATGGCACGATTTCCTTCTTTAACCATAAATATTCAGCAGTATCTACACCCTCAATTTGAGAATCCATTGTCTTTTCAAACAAAATAGCACCTAATATATGCTTAGAGGTAAAAGCCTTACTAGTAATAATACGACTACGCATTTGATGAATTAAATCAAACATTTCTTTATCATTACTATACGCTGATTCATCAATACCATATGATTTTAATGCCTTTGGTGTACTTCCACCACTTTGATCTAACGCTGCGATAAAACCTTTTCCATATTGCATACGCTCTAATTGTTTTGTGTTCATTTAAGAGCACCTCCTTTTCCTGCCCTTATTATACCCCTTGTCCATCAAGTATTCGAATAATACGTTCTATTTCGTTAGATAAGAATAACTATTTTTACAAATAAGAATCGCTTTTAAAAATATGATAGATTATTTTAAAATATGCTATAATTAAATAAGATAATCTTTATACATAAGGAGATAATTAATATGTCTATCACAGTAAACATTTATTACACTGGAATAAACGGAAATGCTAGAAAATTTGCAGAAGAAATGGTGACCAGCGGTATTGTTGATGCTATTAAAGCAGAAAAAGGAAATGAAAGATATGAGTATTTCTTTTCCATGAATGATCCAGAAACCATACTTTTAATTGATAGTTGGAAAGATCAAAAATCAATTGATGCTCATCATGCTACTATAATGATGGAACAAATTACAGAATTAAGAAATAAATATGATCTTCATATGAAGGTAGAACGCTATACTTCTAATGAAGAAAACATAACTTCTGCTGACAAAAAATTTATTCGATTGTAATCTAAATTAATAAAACCCATTATAAAGTCAATATTATAATGGGTTTTATACTATTCATATCAAAACATATTTCTGGTAATTGAAATATTTATTCCTTATTTACCATTTTAGTTATAATTTATCCTGTCACAATTATCGTTCTTTATTACCAAGTAAATATAGCTTTTAATTATAAATATATAATTCTAATAAAAAAACATTGCCTATTTAACATTACCGCTGTTAATTCCTTCTTCATAAGGATCCAAAGGTAACCATTCTAATACATCTTGAATATATTTATTCCAAAAATCCCAATTATGACTTCCTACATCCTCTTTATAAACTAAATCAAAACCAGCATTTTCTAAATAGCCTTTAAATTTTCGATTTACTCCAATTAGTTCATCATCACATCCACAAGCCATATATATCTTAGGAAAAACAATAGTATTGTCTTCTTTTTTTGCCTGAATTAAATTTTCCAAACAAACTTTTGGATTCTTATCACTCAGATATGCTTTATCAATATCACCAAAACAACTATCTTCACCCATTACACATCTTGATTCATCGTGAACTGGTAATTCGAAAATATTTAGAGCACTTGATAAAGCTGCAATATATCCAAAATTTTGATAATATTTCAACCCATTTCTTAGAGCACCAAATCCACCCATTGAAAGTCCGGCAATAAAAGTATCATCCCGACGATTAGATAAATGAAACATCCTTCTAGTAACTTCAATAAGTTCAGTTCCAATAAATATACCGAAGTCATTGTTCTTTACTTCTTGATCCACATAAAAAGAATTATCACCAGATGGCATGACTACAACTAAGTTCTTTGCTTCTGCCCATTCTTGTATTCTTGTTCGTGTTACCCAGTCAGTATAATTTCCTAATAAACCATGTAATAAATATAAAGTTTCATATTCTTTAACTGGTTGACAATTTCCTTTAAAAAGAAATTTATCAACCGGTAATATTACATTCATTGAAACTGTTCTTTTTAAACTTTGAGAAATAAAATTTACTTGTACTAATGCCATAATAAAACACCCCTTTACTCTTTTTAAATCTCATCAATTGACATATCTGTTTTATAATTATTTAAAACGTAATCATAAATATAAGCAATTTCACTAATTGGTATTGTTATATTATACTGATTAGCAATCGCTTTAAAGCTAATTCTAACTCCATTGATAAATTCTTGATTATTTTTTTCAAAATCAACAATATTAATATGTGAAACTATCTCTTCTTTTTTTATTAGACGTTCAATCAAACAACAAAGATGAATATTCAAACCAATAATAGTTTTTGCTAAAAAAGTAAAAACTTCCAATTATATAAAATGGATCTTTTCATAATTTTCAGATATTATATAAAATAAAAAAACACTAGACTAATAGCCTAGTGTCGCATCATCTAACTCAGTTTTATTTACAAGATATTTGCTAGAAAGAGACTTATCATCAGCCACTACCATAAGTGGATTCATTTCATCTGTTTCTACAAAATCTTTATCATATTTATAAAAATATAATCTTAACATCATCATCGCTAAGATGTGATATTGTTTTTCTTCATTAGTTAGTTCCTCATAATTTTCAAAGTAAATATCTTCAATAGGTACTAAGTACTCAAATTTGTACAATTTACTTTGTTCTAGATAATTATCAATGATTTCATCATCGTTATCTACGTAATTAAAAAGATGTCCAAAGAACTCTGGACCATACTTAACTCTTTCTAATATCTCATTATTCATTAATTGATCATCAAAAGCATAACCTTTAAATGAATAATCATATGAGAATCTATTTTTTAGATAGGGTTTATATTTGCCTTCATCAGGAATATCAACCTTGTTACCATTAACATACATTTCTATTTCTTTATCAAATTTAAATGTTAATCCATATTCCTTTAAATAGTTTGAAAAACTATTTTCTTCTGTTAATAATTCTAACATGCTTAATCCATCATTATCAGTATCTTTTAATCTTCTAGATATACTGTAGAATGATACTTTATCAATATGTCCTTTAAAATGATTCTTCACAATATTGAAGTAACATTCATATAAATCGTCAATATATAATATTTGACGATCTTGTTGAAACATATAGTAACCTGAATCTATAGTATCTAAAATGACCTGTTCATTAAGCTCCAATTCATTGCATAATGAATCTAAGATATCCTGATATGATGTTGTTTTTAATTGCATTATTTCACCTCCGATTAAAAATATCTTTTTTATTAAGTCTTAGCATAATCACCAATATACATTCTCTATTTAAAATATTTCTAAAAAAATGTATTAGTAGTTATAGAAAAATAATATTTGATTAATTATCTTTTTATAATTTTTATTAAATTCAACTTTTCTTCTTTGCTAAATTTTAGTAAAAATAGAATTATAACTATTATTATCACAAACAAGAGTGCTTTTATAATTAACAATCCCCATCCATTTGCATGAAAACAAAAAAGATTATATAAATAAGCAATTAACACACTAAAAAAAGTAAGTAAGATATGATTAATTACCTCTTTATAAAAAGTACTTATTTTTACACCTATACACTTTGCAGAATAAATTGGTGTCCACACAAAATTTACTAAGAAATTGCATACTATTGTTGTAATAACAACTCCATATATTTCTAAGTTAGTAGTATTTAACAAAATTAACATTGCCAATACGTTAAAAACTCCGTTAATTATAGTAACAAAACTAGGAAGTTTTAAGTTATCTGTCAAAGTGTATGTATAATATAGCGGTGATACGCACCCCACGACTACATTCCCTAACATACAAAGTACAGTGACAATAAAGATTAAGTCATATTGTTGAGTTGGTATCCACAAATTCAAGAAATCTAAACCGATTGCTACAAAACTAGAAATTACAATTTCACAAATCAGTCCTGTTATTTTCATCGAAAAATTTAAACTATTGATGAGAGATGGCATGTCTTTATTAGCATAGAATTTCATTTGCACTGGTTGAAATACTGTATTAATTTGAGAAATCAAAACTGAAATCAATGATACTAATTTTTGAGCTATAGATAATTGTCCCATTGCGATAGACGATAAAAATTGATTGGTGATTATTAAATCTAATCCAGAATTCAAAACATTTCCTAAATTATTTATAGAACTCCACATGCCACTCACTAACAAATTCGTAATAGCTTTGAAATTAGATTTAAAAATATTAATTTGTATATCTTTAAGCAGTAATTTTTTAAAAGTAATATGAAAAACAAATAATACTAATGATGAAATTACTGTAGCAGCTCCTACATAATAAACTTTTGGGAAAAATAAAGAAAAGAAAAATATTAATAATCCTACTTTCAATAATAAGCATATTGAATTTGCTAAATAAGATAAATCCAATCTATTTTTTATAAATGTAACTACATTAAATGCAGTCCTATTAATAATTAATAAGTAATTCACAAATGTAAGCATAAACAAAATTTTTACATCCATTGTTAAATTAATTGGTATTTTTATAAAAGAGTCTAGATTTATTATTCCCACACCTATTGGTATAAGTAAAAGTAATGATAAAATTAGATTAGCTAGTATAGTTGAATTAAAATATATTTCTACCTTTTCTATATTTCCTTTGTAATACTCTAAGGAAATATATCTTGCTGCAAAACTATTTAAAGCAACAGAAATAATATCTAAATATGTAATAAATGTATTTGATAATTGAACAAAGCCATACGCTTCAATTCCCAAAGTTTCTGTAATATAAGGTGTCAAAAGCAAAGTGATTAGTGTGCTAATGACAACTTGCAGTATTGAAGCAATCATATTAAATAAAACTTGTCTATTTTTCATTCGTAGACCTCATATAATGATAGAATCGATAAAGAGTATTGAGTATTTTAAATTTAACATAACTTGTTGTAGAATACTCCTTATAATATTTCCAATATTCTTTTAAGTGCGAATCATGATATTTATAATTATCTGGTTTTATACTTCCAGCGTAATGAATAATGATTGGATTTTGAATAAAACTGTAACCACCGTTTTTCATAGTCATATAATTATAGATACTTGAATCAAACTTAACATCTTTATGAAAAACAATATTGAAGACGTCTTGGTCGGCAAATGTTAATTTAAGTTGGTCTTCTAAGATAATCTTTTTAATTTTTTTTATTGGATTTATTTTTCTAACTTTGTCTAAATTCATTAGCATAACACCTGCATTAAACATATCTGAATTACCATCCAAACTATATTTATTTATCAAATCATTACTTATGACATTTCTAATTTCACCCGCTGAATCCTTGCATGCAATTATAGAGTTATTATCAAAATCTTGAAAGTAAAAATTTTCTATAGAACCATTAATAACGATATCAAGGTCGAGCCATAGTATTCTATTTAGTTCTTTAGGTAATAATTCGTAAGCTAGTAATCTAAAATATGTATATATTCCATAACGTCTTTTTTCATCAATACTATCAAATAATTCGTTTTTTATATTTATTAAATGATAAATAACCTTTCCATCAAAAGAGTCTAAGAGGGTCAAATCATCATTAGCAAGTTCATTACTCAAAATATATACATTTAAATCTTGATTATTATTAAAAATGATAGATTTGCACAAAATATTGATATAATTTAAATACTGTATGCTAGATACAACTCCTATATTCATTAAAAATTCCTCTCCGTCCTAGTCTTTTTGTTTATCTTCATGTAATATATAATCCATTGTTAATTTAATACCATCTTTAAAGGATATTTTGTTTACATATCCCGTATCTTTTAATACTTTTTTTAATTTAAATTGATCATAATTAATATTTACCCCTTTAAATGGAATATCGCCTAAACCAATCTCTGCAGTTGGATTTACAACGTTTTTCATTTCTATTATGAAATCTTTTAATGGTTTTGGTTCACCACTACCAATATAATATCTATTAAACGCTTTACCCTTTAATGCAACCTCAATAACAGAATTAATTGCATCTGTAATATAAATAAAATCATATGTTTGATGTCCCGACGTAAAAGAACAGTGTTCATTATTAATAAGTTTTCTAATTGAAGAGTTAATCAGTCTTGACGACTTTTCTCCGACGCCATATGTATTAGTAATAATAACGGGTATAAAGTCTATATTATTTTGAAACGCTAATGTTTCTGCCATAAAATGTCCAGCTATTTTCCCAGCACCATAAATATATCCACCAGTTGGTTCAATGTCATCTGACTGAAGATATTCATATGTTTCCATTTCATTAATGCTTGATGCATACATGAATCTTGTACATGCAAGTTTTTTAGATAAACACACAAAATCACATGTATTTTTGATATTATCTAGCTGTGATATGTAATCAATTTTATCTATTCCATATACACCTTTCCACGCTAAATGAAAGAAACAATCATAAGTGGTATTTTTTAGAAGTTCAAATAATTCTTCCATACTTCTATCTTTACAATTAATACAAGTCACTAAATTATTGCAGTTTAATTCATCACCAAATATAATATCCAATGCTGTAACTTTAATTCCTCGTTCAGTTAAATTGCTTACAAGGTTTCTACCAATGAACCCATTAGCTCCTGTTACAATTACTCTTTCCATGATTTTATTTCCCCCAAATACTCACTTATTTGTTTATTAGTTATTTCTTCAATATTTTCATTGTTATAGTATGCTTTAGACCAATCAACTGTCTTTTCTATTGCATCTTTAACTGACCAAATTGGATGCCATTGAAGTGATGATTTTGCTTTTGAACAATCAAGTTTTAAGAAATTAGCTTCATGTGGTCCATTGTAATCAGTAGCTGTCCATTGTGCGTTTTCTTTCCATGTATCACAGAATAGTCCTACTATTTGTCCTGTGGTTACACAATCACTATCATTAGGGCCAATATTATATGTCCCAGCAAATTCTTTATTATTATATTGTTTCATTGCTAGATATAAATAGAATGTTACAGGTTCTAACACATGTTGATATGGTCTTGTTGAATTAGGATTTCTTACTTGGATAGATTCATTATTAATTGTGTATTTTACACAATCAGGAATGATTCTATTTTCACTAAAATCTCCACCACCAATAACATTACCAGCTCTACATCTAGAAACAACTAAATTTAAAGTATTAAAAAAAGAATTAGTATAACTATCTGTTACTAACTCGCTACATGATTTACTATTTGAATATGGATCAAAACCATTTAAACGATCATTTTCTCTATATCCATATACCCATTCTTTATTAAGATACACTTTATCAGTTGTTACATTCACAAATGATTTTACACTTTCATGTGTTCTTACACATTCACAAATATTAACTGTACCCATAACATTAACATCATATGTATATACTGGATTCTTATATGACTCTATAACTAATGGTTGTGCTGCCATATGAATAACAAATTCAGGTTGTACTTCATCAAATACTTTCATCATTGAATCCAAATCTCTAATATCTATAATTCTTGAATCAATCTTTTCATCAAGTTTTAAAATATCAAACAGCGCAGGAGTAGTCGCTGGTTTTAAGGCTATACCAGTTACTTTTGCTCCTAATTGTTGTAATAAAAAAGACATCCAACTTCCCTTAAAGCCAGTGTGTCCAGTTATCAATACTTTTTTACCTTTATAGAGCTCCATCATATTACTTATCCCACACTTTCCATGGCGCATGGCCATTTGACCACATTTTATTTAATTGATCATTATCGCGTTTTGTGTCCATACATGCCCAAAACCCATCATGTTTATATGCTTTTAATTCTCCCAACTTTGCAATAAGTTCCAATGGATCTTTTTCAAAAACAGTAGAGTCATCTTCAATATAATCAAATATCTCTGGATTCATTACCATATAACCGATATTTATCATAACTCCATCATCTTTTGATTTTTCCCTAAAGCTATTAATTGTACCTTGTTCATCCATGTCAATAACGCCAAATCTTTGTTCAGCATTATAAATAGACATAGTTCCAATTTTACCATGAGACTTATGAAAATTTATAAGTTCGGTTACATTTACATTTGAAACACCATCTCCATAAGTTAGCATGAATGTTTCGTTATCAACATATTCTTTTATTCTTTTTACTCTACCACCTGTCATGGTATTAAGGCCCGTATCAACAACAGTTACTTTCCATTTTTCACTATTTTGATGATGAACAATTATTTCGTCACCTTTTGTAAAATCAAAAGTAATATCACTTGAATGAATAAAATAATTTGCAAACCATTCTTTGATTACTTCTTGTTTATATCCTGCACAAATTACAAATTCATTAAAGCCATAAAAACTATACAATTTCATTATATGCCACAGTATAGGCATATTACCAATTTCTACCATTGGTTTTGGTTTTAAATGAGATTCTTCAGAAATTCTTGTTCCAAATCCTCCAGCTAATAGTACTACTTTCATTTTTTATTCTCTCCTTTGTGTATATACATTTTAAATAAATAGTATCTCAGTACTCTATAATCTCTAAAAAATTTATTTTTTATAAAAAATTTCCTTTGCTCTTTTTTTGTATCTTTATCATTGATTTCACTAGTAAAATTAATAATATATCCACAAAATGATCTTATATGGCTTTTTTTTATTGCTAGCGTTTTTTTACTTGTTAATTCTATATTTTCGTAGTCCTTAATAACCTGTTTCAATGACTTTATGCGAAAGGCAATTTTATTTGTTGAAGTCATTGTAGAATTAAGTCTAATTCTTCTATTATAGAATACCTCGTTACATACTCCTGCTTTTTTTGATTTTAATGCAATTAAAAAAGCAAACAAATTATCCTCATATATAATTTCTTCTGAATAATAAATATTATTATCTTTTATTAATGCTAGTTTTGTAATAAACATACAGTTTTGACAAGTATATTCTTTATTCTTATACAAGGCATAAATTAAATCCTCACCGACTTGTGATTTATATATATGCGTTTTTATATATTCTTTATCATTCCATGCAATTTGTTCATCGTCATAAACAACTCTCCCTGAAAAATAACACAAATCTAATTGCTCAAAATTCATCTTATCAATTATTTTTTTAAACATATTAGAATCGACATAATCATCACTATCTAAAAAATAAATATATTCTCCAATTGCTTCTTTAATTCCAATATTTCTAGACGCTGCTTGACCACTGTTAAATGGCTTTCGCACCAGTTTAATTCTTGAATCATTTTTTTCATAATTAGTACAAATTTCTAGTGATTTATCTGTAGATTTATCATCGATAAGAATAATTTCAAAATTTTGATATGTTTGATTTAGTACACTATTAATACATTGTTCTAAATAGTTTTCTACGTTATAAATTGGAATTATAACCGATATCAGTCCATCTATCATAACAAGCTTAGTCCCTTCTAAATAAATCTCTTGTGTATACTTTATCTTCTATATCATCTAAACAACTATCATATCGATTAGCAATAATCGCTTGTGATTGTTTCTTAAATTCTTCTAAATTATTTACTACCATACTTCCAAAAAAAGTTTCACCATCTTTTAATGTTGGTTCATAGATAATAACTTCTGCACCTTTGGCTTTAATACGTTTCATTACCCCTTGTATAGATGATTGTCTAAAGTTATCACTATTAGATTTCATAGTTAATCTATAAACTCCAATAACTACTTTCTTTTCTTTTTCAGGATTATATTGATTGTCTTCCTCATAACTATAGTATCCCGCTTTTTCTAATACTCTATCTGCAATAAAGTCTTTTCGTGTTCTATTACTTGCTACTATCGCACTCATCATTTCTTGTGGCACATCTTGATAGTTAGCGAGTAATTGTTTTGTATCTTTTGGTAAACAATAACCACCGTATCCAAATGAAGGGTTATTATAATGAGAACCAATTCTAGGATCTAGACATACACCATTAATGATTTGCTTAGTATCTAAACCTTTCATTTCTGCATATGTATCTAATTCATTAAAGTATGACACTCTTAAGGCTAAATAAGTATTAGCAAACAGCTTTACTGCTTCTGCCTCTGTATATCCCATAATTAACGTATCAATATCTTCTTTGACGGCACCTTCTTGTAGTAAATCTGCAAATGTATTAGCAGCTTCTACTAATCTAGAATCATTCATATCTGTTCCAACAATAATTCTAGATGGATATAAGTTATCATATAATGCCTTAGATTCTCGTAAGAATTCAGGACTAAAGATAATATTCTTAGATCCTGTTTTTTCTCTAATACTTTGAGTATATCCAACTGGGATAGTACTCTTAATAATCATGATAGCTTCTGGATTATATTCTATTACTAAGTTGATTACTGCTTCCACTGCACTAGTATCAAAAAAATTCTTCTTTGAATCATAGTTTGTAGGAGCTGCAATCACTACAAAGTCAACATCACTGTATGCTTTTTTTGCATCTAGTGTAGCAACTAGATTTAAATTTTTTGTACTTAAAAAAGTCTCAATTTCGTTATCCTGAATTGGAGACTTTCTATTGTTTATCATATTTACTTTTTCTTCAATAATATCCACAGCCATCACTTCGTGATGTTGTGATAATAATGTAGCGATACTTAATCCTACATATCCTGTTCCTGCAACTGCTATTTTCATAAAAACTCCTTTTTTAGTTGATTAGTTGAATTTTTAAATCTTGATTTAAATTCACTTAATAAAAGCAAATGACTTATTAAGTTTTTTTAGACCAAAGTTATTGTATAAATGACTTTTACAATATCTTAGAGTTATTTACAAGATTGTGATTGTATTAGACATTTATAATTAATATTGTTTATTATTGGATAATCATAGATTGAAATAAAAAAATTATGTGACTATTTTTAAACATAAAACTGGTAAAAAGAATTTTTTCATACTAATTGTGATGTATTTTGCTATACAGTTCCTCAATTGTGTTTATTATTGGATTATTAAATCTTTCTAAAGCTATATTTTTGGCTTGATTAATTATTTCTTGACTTTTTATCTTTTCATTAACGCATTTCTCTATTAATGAAGATAATTGATTTATATTTCCAACTTCGTACAAATAACCGTTAATACCATTGTCTATAATATATGATGTGCATCCTGCATCTGCACCAATTAATAGATTTTCATAATATTGTGCTTCCACAGATGTTCTTCCTAATGCTTCCATTCTAGAGCAAACAAGTGCAATATCCATTTTTTTTCTTATATTAATTATGTCATTGCGATATCCTAGAAATTCTATATTATTTAATTGATTGTCCTTACAATATTTTCTTAATTCATTATATAAAACACCAACTCCACAAATTTTTAAGTGACATTTTATATTATTATTATTTAAAGATTCTATACAATGTATCGCATCCATCACTCCTTTATTTGCTTGTAACGAGCCAACAAAAATAATATTCACTAATTCTCCATATAAAAAGCTATTAGTTTTCTTATAATCATTTTTATACTCAATTCTGTTATATATAACTTTTTCTGTTGCAAAATTATACTTATTTTTATAATTGTCTCGAACAACATCACTGATAAAAATCGCATGTGAATTTATAGTTAATTTTTTTATTTTATTTTTAAAAAAATGAGTGATTTGATGATCTTCTTCCATGAATTCTCTAATATGCCACACGTGGGGTACATCAATTAATTTAGATACAACTGCTCCACTTTTAGTTGCAAAAGAATTAGAATGAATTATATCGATTTTTTCTGATTTTAGTTTCATTCCTATATGGTAATAAAAAATATTATTAAAAACTAATGCATATATGACTTCTAAATAATACTTAAGCCTATTTTTTATATCTAATTTAAATAGTTTTTTATTTACAGTCCTATAATGCCCAATAAAAACCTTTTTTACTCCAACTTTGTAAAGTCTATTTACAAACTCTTCATTATACTTTGGAATCACTACATAGTATTCGTTATCGCTTTCTTTTGAATCACTAAGCCAGTCTGTCATAGACATATTAGCACCTGATAATGTATGTGCATGACAAAATAAACATATTTTCATTTTATACCTCCATTCATTGCCAAAAAAATTTAAATGTAGAAAAATCATAGTTATTTATTGTTGATGTCATCATATATATAAATATCAAAAATATAAATATCATTTTTATTTGAAATTTAGTATTCTTATTTGATATTTTTTCAATTGTATTGGGAAGCATAATTATGTAAAAGATAGTTAAATACTGACTTACTCTGTAAAATTCAGTAACTATTGAAGCTAAGAAGAAAATAAACACACCAACATTTAAAGATATTGAAAAAACACGTTCATTATTAAATATTTCATTTTTTAATAATATTTTATTTTTATTTTTTAAAATATCATTAGCAGCGTTCAATAAAAGAGGTAGTGATAAGACCAGTGGCCATATTAAAGAGACTTTTAAATCTGTTCCATAAATACCATACATTAAATAATGATAATATTGCGGACTTAAAATAGATATTAGTTGCAGTATGATTCCTTTTATCACTGGTATTAATAGAAAACCACCTATTAAACAAAGTAACCAAAGAATATTTTTGCTATTCTTTTCTTTATTAAAAAAGACATACACAATCAAAACTATTAACATAATCAAAGCAGAAAAATGTACGCTTAAAGCAAATATAAATATTAGAGCTGATTTGAAATATTTCTTTTTGTCAAATAATAAAAATGTAAGTAAACAAAGTGATAATGCAAAAAACTGTCGAATAAACGAACAACTTGGAAAAATAAAACATGCATATAACGTCAAAACACTTAGTAGATAATTTTTTGAATATTTCTTAATAAATAAAAATGTAATAAATAAAAAGAAACAAAAACAAAATCCCACAAAAAATTGAGCATTTAACCCAATAAATGAGAAAAGTTTCATTAAAATACTAAAACCGACACCATCTGTCAAACTCTCAGTAGTTAATAATGATGTTAAAGTAACATTACCCATTTGATTAAATTTTTCTACATATCTTATAGTATCTGAACCAATCCCCATTAGTGGAGATCTTAAACAAAACAATGAAGAAAATAAAAAGAATTCAACTAACAAAAAATCTCTTTTTTTTATAGATAAATATATCAATATAGATAAAACAAATAACACTGTATAATAAATCATCAATGGCCTCCCTTACTATGTTTTTATATATAATCAAATTTCATTATTATTCATTTAAATTCTTAAAACTTATCCACTTCTTCGCAACACTCTAGTGCCATTTTTATTGCATCTAAATAACCAGTTCCATTTTTTTTGTCTGGTTCAAGATATGAACCTTCTGACCATTCATTCCATGCAGTAACAAACAAGTAATCTGTGCAATATTCTTCTTTTGCATTTTTAATTTGCTTTGCCATATAATTTTGGAATTTTTCAGGGTTTCCGCCTAAAACAACTCTTCCTGAAGTACCTCTTCTAGGAGTGTTATCCCAGTTAACAAACGCACCAGGTAGAGATTTTTTATCTACAGGTTTAGTTTCAATAATAGTTTTCCAAAGCGTATCATAATCAGTTATTCTTAGTTTTTTACGTAAATCAGATAATCTTATTCCAAGCATATTATCAATTTTATTATTAATCTTTTTCAATATATCAGTTCCTTCTCCTGATTCTAATTTTGTTAAACCATAGACAGGCTGAAACTCAATACAATAATCAAAAATCGGTCTAATTTTTTTATCAACTTCAGGTGTAACATAATATTGATAAGCAAGTTTTATACCATTAAATCCTTCTTCTTTTATTCTTTTACGTAAGAATGATACAAATTCTTCTAACTTAGTCATTGCGGCTGGTTCATAAATTACAAGAAGGGGACAACCATCTTCTTTTATGTAACGCTCATCTTTAAAATATTGTAAAAAATATTGAAGATGAGTTTCCCATTCAGGTTCATTACCATAATTTTGGCCAATTAATACCTCGCTACCTTTTCCAGCCCATACTTTTGTCCATGGTGGATTTGCCCAACATAAGCAAAAAGGAAAATCTAGATTTTTATTTTCTAAATATTGCTCTATAGGTTTTTCAAGCATCAAATGCCCATCAAACCAATAATGATAAAAACAAAATCCATAAATACCAGCATTTTTTGCTAGTTCTATTTGCCATTTTTTTACATTATCATCTAACAAATTATAATAATTATCATTTAATGGTTCTACTGGTTGATAATGTTCTTTGAATAATGGTGTTCCATTTTTTACATTAACCCATTCAGTAAAGCCTTCTCCCCACCACTCATCATTTTCAGGGATTGCATGAAACTGTGGTAAGTAAAAACTAATAATTTTCATATACATAATCCTCTTCTTTCTTCATTGT